>BNJS01002232.1_pt1 | contig 108695 bp, 209 predicted proteins | sample 8540461 | NCBI WGS metagenome assembly BNJS01 (sample SAMD00202454, study PRJDB9452) | human saliva metagenome | isolation source: human saliva | place: Japan
TAATCGAGACTTTCATATGATGCCCCTCACGAACGCCTCGTTGCGCAATCGATCGCATGCTTGTGTGCTTAAATACCGGCGGACTTCTTAAACGCGCTTCGCTTGAACGAAAGAAATCCGCCGGGGCATACCGCACGAGCGGTCAACGTCATCCAATCACACTTCGCTAACACTCGTGTTCTTGGTCGTTTTCCATGCGATTTGTTACCCAATCAGCTTCGTCCCATGGACTTGCTTCTTGGACGAGGTCAGTATTTCTTCGCTTTGCTCCACTAGGGTTCGTATCGGGCATCACACTCCATCTGCAGATTGATAGAGATGTTTGCGTGCTGGACATCACACAACGACTTGCTGATTGACATAGGCGTTTCTACATTGCTACAATAACGGAACTTGCAGAGGGAGGACATGCATGAACGAAAAGACATTTCCGCTCAGCGCGGAGGAGACACACGCGCTGATTGAGCGACTACCCGACCCCGTTCCATCTCTACGACGAGGCGACGATCCGTGCGAACTTCCCGCCGTCTGCGCGATGCTCGCATGGGCTCCGAACTTTCGCGAGCACTTTGCCGTAAAGGCACCGCCGAATCCGCGCATTGTTCAGCTTCTCCACGAGGAGGGCGTGGGCACGGACTGCGCAGCATCTGCAGAGCTCATCATCTCGGAGGCGGCAGGGGTTACGGGTGAGGAGATCAGTGCTCACGTCGAACGATACACCCTACGACGAGTTCCAAAAGAGGCGATCGCACTCGGTGCCGTCATCAACCTCGATGACATCACGCATCTGGACCACATGGCACAGCATGCGGGGCTGCCCAGGTGCCGTCGTTTCGCTACAATCCCGGCGACCCTCATCGAGGGCAATGATATCATCGGCAAGCCGATGGAGGCGAAATATGGTCTGACGCGTCCGCAGATGTTCGAAGCATATCGTCGCGCCCGTGAGATGGGCGTGCAGCGGTTTGGCCTGCACACGATGGTGATCTCGTCTGAGCTGCGCACCGAGGCATTCCTCTCACCGCGCGCATCATGTTCGAGCTTGCGGCAGAGCTGAAGGAGCGCCTCGGCATCCACATCGAGTTCGTCAACCTCGGCGGCGGCTTCGGCATTCCGTACCGTCCGGAGGAAAGCCCCTGTGGACTACGTCGCGGTCGGCGCAGGGTTGAGCGCCTCTATCAGTGAGATCGGCGCGCGCTGCGCTCGGCGATGTCGGCATCCGCACGGAGAGCGGGCGCGCCATGACGGGCGATGCGGGGCTGGCTCGTCTCCACCGTCCTCCACGAGAAGGATACCTCATGCTACTACATCGGCCTCGACTCCTGCATGGCGAACCTCATGCGTCCCGCACTTTATGGCGCGTATCATCACATCACCGTACTCGGCAAGGAGCACGCGCCCACCGACCACATCTATGACATCACGGGCTCGCTCTGCGAGAATAACGATAAGTTCGCCATTGACCGCGCTTTGCCGAAGATCGACATCGGCGACATCGTCATCATCCAGCGACACGGGCGCACACGGCGGCGCGATGGGCTTCTAACTACAACGGCAAACTCCACTGTGCCCGAACTCCTCCGCCGCATCGACGGCAGTATCGAGCTTATCCGCCGTGCCTCAGACGCTCGACGACTCACTTCGCGACGCTGAAATACGACGGCGGGGCTGATGAAATCAGAATCCGCTGAAAACTGGCAGAATGCAAAGAGCATTGCATCATGCAATGCTCCTTTGTCTATGCAGTATCAGCCCAGAACCATGCTCAGCAGTGCGATCTCTGCGATCGCAGCAATGCCGAGACACGAGGTGCCCAATGTCTGGACACGGTAGCCCTGATCGGGCGTGGGGCCGCTGAACCCAGAGACCACCCAGAAATACGAGTCGTTCTGCGTGCGAGACGGTCATTGCGCCCGCACCGATCGCCATGCAGGCGAGCGTTGCCTGAATCGGCGTATCGAAGCCGAGCACGGTGAGCAGCGGTGCGATGATGCCTGCCGTCGTAATCATTGCGACGGTCGAGGAGCTCCTGTGCGGTCTTGAGGACAGCAGAGAGCAGGAAGGGAAGAAGATGCCCATGCCGCCGAAGACATCCGCGTGCGCCGAGATGTAGCGCACCATGTCCGAGACCGCGATCACTTTGCCGAGCACGCCGCCTGCCGCCGTGATGAAGAGGGATGGGGCCGACCGCTGTCAAGCTGCTGTTGCAGATCGCGTAGAACCTCCGAGCGGCCAACGGAGAAAGAGCTGGAGGGTAGCAGAGGTGCTGGCGCCGACTGCAAGCGCGATGATCGGCGTGCCGAGCAGCGCATCAGCTCGGGAACAAATCCCGTCAGTCCCACGCATGACAATCACTGGAGGACAGTGCCATGCAGCGAGATTGGGATGATGATCGGGGCGAGTGTGTTGAACGCCGAAGGGAGTTTGCCGTAGGAGGCGATGAGATCGTTGTAGATCTTTGCGACCTCCTCGGGATCGACCTCATCCTTTGACTTTTACCTTCGTGCCGATCCAGCGCGCGAAGAAGTAGCCGGCGATCAGCGGGAAGATCGAGCAGAGCGGTCCAAGGCCGATGACCTGCAGGAGATAGTCGCCGATGCCAAAAGCGTACTTGCTTGCCGCGATTGGGCCGGGGGTCGGCGGGATAAAGACGTCGCGAGATGAAAAAGGCCCGAGCTCAGTGCAAAGGTCGCGGAGACGGCAGAGACGGCTGCGCCGCACAAGCGCCTTGCGGATCGGATCGAGAATGACGAAGCCGAGTCACAGAACACGGGGATCGAGACCACCAGCCCATGAGCTGCACTGCGATGACAGGGTTGTCCTTGCCCACGAGGTGGATCATCATATCCGCGAGTCTCAAGGCACCGCCCGTCTTTTTCGAGTACCGTGCCGATCATCGCGCCGAGGATGATGACAATGCCGATGCTCGTAAATGTTCCCGAGAATCCTGTCCGATGACCGTCGCCAGACCGTACTGCATCGTACCGTCTGCGAGCTTTGTGGTCGATGAGCGGGATGCCGGCGACCAGTCCAGCGCAAGCGCAACCAACATGATCGAGATAAACGGATGGATGCGCAGCTTTGAGATCATGACGATCATAATGACAATTGCCACCCAAAAGGCGAGGATAAGCGGTAATCCGGTCATATCAAAACCTTCCTTGCATTGGGCACAATCATCCTTTCTGTGCCCAGATAAAGAAACGTCCTTGCATGCCTATTTTAATCCGATTCAAAATAAGCAAGCAGGAACGCGAAAAACGGGCGCAAAATTCTGCATCCCGCATCAATATCTTTGTACTATGCCGTAATCCCGAGGATCTGTCGTTTTTCGCGGTCGTAACCGACGGCGAAATCCTTTCCGTCCCCCGTCGTGACGGGGACGATCGTCGCCCGAGGAGGCGGCGGCACTCCTCACGCGCCGTCTCGTCATGCTCACCGTTGTATTCCTCGTACGGAATGCCGCGATACTTGAGGTATACCTTGACGCACCACGGGCAGACCGTGATGGAGTAGACCTTTTGACCATGGGGCTCCTCCTTAGGCGCCGATCAGCTTGTCGATCGCGGGCTGATCGAAACCGCGCACATATTCACCGCTGTCCGCGAGGATGACTAGGGCACGCGGCCTCGCCCGTGAGCTTTTGCGAGATCATCGTAGGCGGCGGGCTCCTTCAATGTCGCGCACCGTGGGCGAGCACCTTCTTGTCGAGATACTTTCTTTGCCTTCGTGCACCACGGGCACGCGTCGAACGAAAACTTGGAATCATGAATTTCCTCTCTATATATGTTTGTCAGCTGTAATGGCTTTTATGGAAAATTACGGATCAATGAAAATGCAACGTGCGATGCTCCTAAGCAAACCCTAGTGAAGCAAGTGAGTAAAGTTGCTGACCTGTTCAAGAAGCAAGTCCGTAGGACGAAGCTGATTGGGAAACAGGTCGTGTGGAAAACGGCCCAAGAACACAAGCGCAAGCGAAGTGTGATTGGTTGACGTTGACCGCTCGTTCTGCCCCCTGCGGATTTTCTTTCGTCTCAAGCGAAGCGCGTTTAAAGAAGTCCGCAGGTATTTCAGGCACGAATAAGCACGCGATCACCTGCGTAACGAGGCGTTTGCGGTGGAGCTCGCATGTCAGCATACCTGTTTCTTCAAACCCGCGAGATACTTCTCCGCGTGGGTGCGGCAGTGCGTACCGTCGGCGGCGGCGGTCGTCAGCTGGTGAATCTCCTTCACGCGGATATCGCCCGCGACAAAAACCCCGATCTCCGTGCGGCAGTTTCTCGTCCGGCTGCGATGTAGCCCGTCTCCGTGAGCTTTCAGCCGCCCCACAAAGAGGTCGGTATTCGGGAGCACGCCGATGTTGACAAAGATGCAGTCCACAGGCAGTGTCTCCGTCTTTGCCCCGTGTCCTTGTGCAGGAGCTCGACGGACGTGAGATGATCCTCACCGTTCAGATGCGTGATTTCCGTCTCGAGCATGACGGTCACCTTCGGATTCGCGTGAGAGCGTCCTGCGAGGACTTGTCCGCGCGCAGCTGCAGAGCGGTGGATAAGATAGAGATGCGAGGCGTACTTCGTGAGGAAGCTCGCCGCATCGACCGCCGCGTTGCCGCCGCGCCATGACCGAGATCACCTTGTCCTGATATGTATGCCCATCGCGGAGCTCGCAGTGGTGCACGCCGCGGTTGGAGTAGTGGCGGCTCCTGCGGAGCGGCAGCTTGCGACGATTCATGCCCGAGGCGATGATGATAACGGGCGTTTCGTAAATATATGTCTCCGTCTCGACGATCTTTCGGCGTAGATTTGAGGTCAACTGCGCTCAATGCGATCGAACTCGTCGATCTGGCACCGAAATTTGTTGCCTGCTTTTCGAGCGTGCCGATCAGCTCCATCCCGCTCACGCGCTCAAAGCCCGGATGGGTTCTCGATGTCCGCCGCCGTCGCGATCTGACCGCCGACAAGCGAGTTCTCAGGACGAGCGTCCTCAGATTCATGCGTCCGGCGTAAAGCGCAGCGGTCAGTCCCGCCATGCCTGCACCGATGATGACAATATCCTTTTGAATATGTTCCTTTGCCATGAATTCATCTCCTTTAATAAATTTTGACTTTTTGATTATTATAGCATGTCTGTCAAGCCGTGATCTGTGATAAAAACACAAAAATAGCCCACACTCCACTGCGGACTATCTTTGCTGTGTATTATATTTTAGAGAGCTTTGAAACACCTTGCGGCATTCCCTGAACGAAAGCCCGTATAGAATAGCACATGTGATAACGAAAATCAATAGGTTTCTGAGAAAAATTTCAGCTATCCTATTGTATTTCAGAAATGACATCCAGTGTTGTATACGGCTTGATATCAATTACACTGCTGGCGTCGAGCGCATCCAGTCCTTTTCACGCGGAGGATGTTCCCATCGCGCTTGAGGAGTTCGACGATACAGAGCGAGAGGGATTCGACGTCCTGGCGAGCGGCTGGGCGAATACGCGTGAATTTCTTTTGACATGGGCGGCAGTGTCTTTTAGGGAGGTCGCGCTTTGCCAGATGCGCCCAGTAGAGGACGATGAGATGACTGTGTTTTTCGATCTGCAGGAGCCCGTCTGCAAATGCCGGATGTATCTCGATTTCTGGAGAGTCTCCTCGCTCATGCGCCCTGCCGTGGGATGTCCGTAGGTCCTTGTAGTCGTTGTGGACGATGCCGATTTCCTGAAGCTGCATGATGTCTCCCTTTGCATCAGGAAAGCCTTTTCCCGTCGCGGCGGGGAAGGAGGGCTTGCGGCGGTGCGTCAATCCGCCAGTGACTTCACCGTTTCTCCCTCCGGTGTCTCCTGCAAGCAGCTGCATCAGCCCGCGCGTAGAGTGCCTCGATGGGAGTGCACCACCGGAGAGGGCACCGAGCTCCGCCGCGCGGACACCCACCCTCATAGTGCGAGATCCGCACCGTCATAGATGCACTGCGTTGCGAGGACGATGGTGCAGGCACGGGTCTTTGCGCGGTCGAGTGAGGGAAAGCTTTCCTCGGCATCGTCGCCGGGGACGCTGCCGAGCCCGTAGCCCTCGAGGATGATGCCGCGATAGCCCGCAGCGATGTGTGCGTCAATCGTGACGGGCTTTATGCCGGGATAGAGGCGTATGACGGCAACGCGTGTGTCGAGTGCGTCGTGCAGACGGAAGGGCGCAGTCGGCGCAGTCAGCCGTGAGATCGATCTCCGCACGGCCGATGCTGCGAAAGGCGTCGTCTGCAAGAGAATACAGCTTCTTTGCCGCGTTCCGTGGATGAGCCGCCCGCCGAACGCGATGCAGATGCCCCGTGAAACTGCTGGATGCCGCCGTGTATGCAAGACGCAGGTTTTCCTCTGCGTCTGAGCCCACTGTGCCGAGCGGACGCTGCGAGCCCGTGAGAACAACGGGACGGTCGATGTTCTCGAGCATATAGTAGAGTGCGGCGGCCGTATGATGCGCTATCGTGTCCGTACCGTGCACGATAAAGCCGTCATAGTTCGTGCGAAGCGCTGCGATTTTCCGTGCAATCATCTGCCAGTGCGCGGGGGTGATGTTCGTGGAGTCGAGGGCGAGGAGGTCGCTGACTCGATCGTGTCCGCCTCTCTACCGGCGCCGCACACATCGTATCGGCGGCAGAGAGCGCGGGGCGCAGTCCATGGTCGGACGCGCGGGAAGGCAATGGTGCCGCCCGTGGCGAGAAGCGAGGAGTTTCTTCATGCGTGCATCTCCTTCCGTGCGCGCTTTCGCGCCTGATGGTCGAGCCACATGTGATGAATGGTCATGAATGGATGATGGAGCAGCATGCGCGGTCCGCTGTGCGCATGACCGCGCGAATCTGTTCCGCATATCGTGAGTAGCAGTGCACCGGGCAGACAGAGCAGAGGTCTTGATCTCCATGCGCGGACAGCCTGCAACGCGATCGAGCGCATAGTCGCGCAGGCGGCGGCGGCAGTCGGGGCAGAGTGCATCCGCGTCCTGCGGTGTGCATCGTGCGGCCTCTGTGCTTATTGCCGCGGCAGTAGATGGCAATCATCTTCGACATGACGTCGCCTTCGAGGGCGCGTTTCTTTTCGGTATCCATAGCGATGCTCTATTCTTTTGGAAGATCTCGATAAAAGATAGTTATTTTCAGTATACTACGCAATAAATATCAAGTGCGGGAGACACATTTCTGCACAAGAGAATGCCGCAGGCTCATACGATAGTCTGCGGCACTGTTTCGGCGGCTTATAGAATCTCGAGGGTATCGCCCGTCATGATGCGCGGGAAGCCTGCGCCGATGAGCTGAATCTCGCCGGGCTGTACGTCTGCGCCCGTGTCCTCGCTCTCCGAAATGCAGGTGACGTGTCCGTGTGCGCGCAGATTCGCGTTTCGCATCCGTACCGATGCGTGCAACCTTGTAGCTGCGCTCGGCGATGACAACGGTGTCGCCCTCCCGACATCCTCACTCAGCTTGTCCTTTGTGTGAGAGACGACCATGTTCTCGTAGGCGTAGGGAACGTCCTTGTCAAAGATGATGAGGTTGCCGCGCGTCTGGAGCAGCTGCAGAGAGCATAATCCCTCAATGGCGGTAAATGTAACGCGGTACTTCATAAAATCCTCCCTTGATAGCTTTTAATCCCTGCGTTTATTTTTACTATTTTATGGGAAAGATGGCAAAGGGGATTATTTTTGCGGAGCTGCATGCCGGCGTGCCTCTTGCGCCTGTCGAAATTTTTCGAGGAGGTCGAGCTTGTGCTCCATTTTGAGGGCGAATTCGACGCGCAGCGGCGCGATCCTCCTCGTTTGGATGTTCGGCGGCGCGTACCCAACGCTCTTGTGCCTCAGGACTGTTGTGGGTGTCGTCGGGGTCGGACTCTTGCGGCGCGCGATGAGTGCGGGAGCGAGTTTGCCCTCGCGCAGAGAATGTGCCGAGAACTCTCGCAGTCTGGTGCCGAGGAGGTATGCGGCGCGTGCGAATGAGGTGACGGCGTGCTCGGAGCCGACGTCTCGTGCCGTGCGTCTGGAAGAGCACAACGCAAGCATTGCTGATCTTTGCAGGAACGCCTTCATGAGATCATCGGGGCCGCCGCGGCGCAGCCAGTAGCCGAGTGCAACGACCTCGTATGCGGAGAGGTCCGTCGGCGCGTCCTGCACGCGAAAAGATGTCCGCCCGTCACGCCGGAGATCTCCCTCGGCGATTGCCTTGTGTTGCCCGTGGTGGATGAATAGATGATAGCCCATTTCCTCATGTTGTGAATACTCCTTTACTTTTCATCCTCGTTTGCTACAATACATTACATCACATTTTCTGAGGGGATGCGCGATGTTGCTCACAGGTGGGATTGCGTGTTTTTGCTGCGTGATGCCCCTCGCGAACACGAAGTTGCGCAAGCGGTCGCGTACTTGTACGCTAAATACCGGCGGACTTTCTTAAACGCGCCTCGCTCTGAACGAAAGAAATCCGCCGGGGCGTACCGTTCGCTTTTTCCCGCTTGCTCCACTCAAGGTTCGCTTTGGGGCACCACACAACATTCGCGGCAAATATCGTGCAAAGAAGAACGTACATTATGAACGTATGGAGCTCGCACAAAGGGTCTAGGGAGTGTTTATAATGAGACACAACATACGGCATGCGACGGCACTGCTCTCGACAGGGCGTACGATGGTGGATTTTCACGCGAACTTTCTGCCGATTCTGCTGCCGCTGCTCGTGCTGAAATTCGGTCTGTCGCTGACGATGTGCGGCGTGCTCGTCGCGGTTGCGTCCGTGACGACGAATATGCTGCAGCCGATCTTTCGGCCACCTCATCGGACAAGCGAAATTTCAGCCCGCTCTCCGGCACATCGTCCCCCGCCGCCGCAGCTCCGATGTGCATGGTCGGCTTTGCGGGCATATCGCCCCGCTCTTTCTTCTCGTCGCGGTGACGGGGGCCGCGACGGGCGGCATACCATCCGCCTCTCTTCGATGCTCGTCGGGCGGACGGCGGCCGAAGGCGCGGCGAATGGCATGATGAGCTATTTCATCGCGGGCGGCAATGCGGGCATGGCGTTGTGCCGCTGGTGCTCGTAGTCTTTCTTGAAAAACTATCGCCGCATGCGCCGCTCGCCCTCATCCTGCCTGCTGCGCTCGTGGCGTGCTCTTTGCACGCTCCGGGCTCGTGTTCTGTCACCCTGCCGAGCAGCAGACGGCGGAGCACGCGCCGCTCGCACGCGTACTTTTGCACGCGCGCGACGATCACGCTGAATCTCGCGATGGGGCTGCTGCGCTGGACGCACGGCGCGCGCGGGACGTTCCTGCCGCTGCTCCTCGTCGGCGCGCGGCGCGGACACGAGTGCGGCGGGCCTCTTCCTCACGATCTTCGCGGTGGCGGCATGATGGGCGGGCTCTTTGGCGGGAAATCTTGCGGATCAATTTACAGGGCGGCGCATTATTGTGACCTCCTTGTGCTCCGGTATTCTGCCCTGTGCTTACTATCACGGCATGTGAGTGCGGATGTGTTCGGCGGCGATGTGCTCTTTGCCGCAGGATTCGTGCTGATGGCACCGCAGCCGAGTTCGATCATCTGGGCGCAGCAGGCGCTCCCTCGAGAACGCGGGGATGGCATCGGGCATGATGCTCGGCATGTCGTTTGGGCTCGCAGCTCGGGTGGCGGCGACGGCCGCACTCGGCGATGTCATCGGTCTGGCCCCTGCGCCCTTACCTGGTCATTGCGCTCCCGCTTGCGGCTCTCCTCGTACATCACCCGGAGCCGCAGAAAAAGTAGGAAAATCGCACATATTAGCATATACATAAATTATATTTTTACATGATATTGATAGTATTTATTTCGCCCTTTCTATTGAAAAGTGAATGTGATTTCAATATGAAAGCATCGAATGTTCTATTTTCACCTGTAGAATAGAGGCAGAATATGCTGCAGAGCAAGGATTGGGACGAGTTTTGAGCACCTGGCAGGAGGAAGTCAACGTCCGCGATTTCATCCAGCGCAACTGACGCCGTACGACGGCGACGAGAGCTTTCTTTGCGCCGCCGACGGATGCGACAAACCGCCTGTGGACGCGCGTGCAGGAACTCCAGAAGGAGGAACGCGCAAAGGGCGGCGTGCTCGACATGGAGACCGAGATCGTCTCGGGCTGACGGCATACGGCCCCGGTTACATTGACACCGCACACAAAGACCTTGAAAAGGTGGTCGGGCTGCAGACGGACAAGCCCTCTAAAGCAGGCGTTCATGCCCCTACGGCGGCATCCGCATGGCGGAGGAGGCGCTTGGAGAACTCCTGGCTACAAGGTCAGCCCGAAGCTTCATGAGATTTTTACAAGCATCACAAGACGCACAATCAGGCGGTTTTGACGCATACACAGACGAGATCCGTGCAGCAGCGCCGCAGTCACATCATCACGGGGCTGCCCGTACCTACGGACGCGGGCGCTCGTGGGCGACCACCGCCGCGTCGCGCTCTACGGCATCGATCATCTCATTGCGTTCAAAGAGGCGACTCCTGAATTACGGCGCAGTATTGCCATGAGCAACGATGTGCGTCAGCAGCGCGAGGAGTGTCCGAGCAGATTCGTGCGCTGAAGGGCATGAAGGAGATGGCGCAGATTCCGGCATGGACATCTCCGCACCGGCAAAAGAATGCACGCGAGGCGGTGCAGTGGCTCTACTTCGGCTATCTCGCGGCAATCAAGACGCAGAACGGCGCGGCGATGAGCGTCGGGCGCATCTCGACCTTCCTTGACATCTACTATTCAGCGCGACCTTGAGAATGGGATCGCTCTCGAGGAGGAGGCGCAGGAGCCGATCGACCACATCGTGCTGAAATCTCCGCATGGTGAAGTTCGCACGCATCACGTCCTGACAATGAGCTGTTCTCGGGCGATCCGATCTGGGCAACGCTCGAGATGGCGGGCATCGGTCTGGACGGCCGCCACATGGTCACGAAGAACGACTTCCGCTTCCTCCACACACTTGAGAACATGGGACCCTCCCCGAGCCGAATCTCACCGTTCTCTACTCCTCGAAGCTGCCGGAGAAGTTCAAGGACTGATGCGGCGCGCATCTCCATCCGTACGAGCCAGTGCAGTATGAGAACGACGATGTGATGAAGCCCGGTGGGGGCGACGACTACTCGATCTGCTGCTGCGTGTCTGCAACGCAGACGGGCAAGGAGATGCAGTTCTTCGGTGCGCGTGCAAACCTCGCGAAAGTGTCTCCTCTACGCGATCAACGGCGGCATGGATGAAAAGAGCGGCGTGCAGGTCGGCCCCGCTCACCGCCCGATCCGCACGGAGCACCTCGAATATGACAACGTCATCGCAAAGTACGAGCGCATGATGGACTGGCTCGCGCGTTCTATGTGAACGCACTGAACATCATCCAGTACACGCACGACAAGTACTACTACGAGGCGGCGGAGATGGCACCATCGATACGGATGTGCGCCGCACGTTTGCAACGGGCATCGCGGGCTTTTGCTGCACGTTGTCGACTCGCTGTCCGCGATCAAGTACGCGAAGGTGAAGCCGATCTACAACGACCGCATCGTCGTGGACGGCGAGGTGGAGGGAGACTCCCGCCTACGGCAACGATGACGACCGCGCGGACGAGATCGCTAAAGTGGGTCTTAAAGACCTTCCTTTCGAAGATCAAGGCACGGCATACCTACCGTCACTCCGAGCCGACGACGTCGATCCCCGACGATCACGTCGAATCGTTGTCTACGGCAAGTACACAGAGGGCGATGCCGGACGGACGAAAAGGCGTGGACACCGCTCGCGCCGGGCGACAACCGCTACGGCGCGGAGTGCTGCGGGCTGCTTACCTCGCTCAACCCGTTGCAAAGCTGCGCCGTACCACCGCGCTCGACGGCATCTCGAACACGCAGAGATATGACACCCGCCTCGCTCGGACACAACGAGGACGAGCGCGCGTGGAACCCGTGAGCGCGATGGACGGCTATTTCGATCAGGGCGCACACCATCTGAACGTCAACGTGTTCGCGCGAGACGCTGGAGCACATCATGGAGCAGCCCTGGAGGATCCCCGCGTATGCGAACTTCACCATCCGCGTCTCAGCTACGCCGTCAAGTTCATCAGTCTCGACGCGCGAACAGCAGGAGGATGTGATCGCGCGTACCTTCCGCGAGCGCATGTGGGTTATGTGAAAAGGCCGCATCAGCGCGACGGAGAGCTTTGGCTGGTCGACGGCCCCGGCATCCGCTTCATCGTCTTTGGGTGCGGTGCTGACCGCTGCCGGTACCGTACAAACTCGAGACATGGGAGCAGGAGGGGCTACGAGGCAACCCCCGAGGAAATCTGATGGCGTGGCGATACCGCCCATACTCGGAAGCAGACTGGCGGCATCACGGTCAGCGGCGGCGAGCCGCTGCTCCAGCTGTGCGTTCGTAACAGGCTGTTCCGTGGCAGCGCGAAAAGGCGTGAATACTGCCATCGACACGGCGGGCGAGCCGTTTACGTTTGATGAACCGTAGCGCGTTCGAGGAACTCCTGCCGCTCACCGACTTGTTCCTGCTCGATTTGAAGCACATCGACGATGACGTGCACAGGGCGCTCACAGGCGTATCGAATGCGAGTGCGCTCGCGCTTGCGCAGTTTTCTGGCGGAGCGGTAAGCGGATGTGGATTCGCCATGCTTGTACCGGGATGGACGGCGAGGATGATCTCCGCCGTCTCTCGGACTTTATCGCAAAGTCTAAAGACGGTTGACCGCGTGCAGGCGCCCTATCACGCGATGGCGCTCCACAAGTATGAGGAACTGCGTCTCGCCGTGTCGGCTCGGAGATACGCCCGCGCCGACGGCGTGAGGAGATTGCCCGCGCGGAGGAGATCCTGCGCTGGGGAGTATACGGGATATTTGAGGTAAACGAGGAGCGGTACTGCATGGCGCAGCACCGCTCCTTTTGAATGCACACATCTGTTTTTTATTTTGAAACTTACGTTATACTATCGATGTTGCCGCCTCCATAATGGCACTGAGGAGGTGTGACTATGGATCTTACGACTTCATTCATCAGCTCTGTCGTGGCAGGTGTGGTTGCACTACATGCAAATGGCTAGACGGAGAATGATCGGCAACCAGCCTAGGGTTTCAACCTCTTTCCCTGTCCCAAATATAGAACCCCCGCAACTGCTACTTGCGGGGGTTTTGTGTAATACCGTGACTATGGATTACACCACTTCATTCGCTCTGCTTGTATTATAACATCGTGCTTATGGTATTTCAGGCTATTTTCGGCACAGCCGTATGCAGGAGCATCCTCCAACAATTCATCGCCCGCCTGTCCCGTTTTCAGCAGATAGTCCGCATCGGCGAGGGCGAGGACGGCGCGCTCAAGTGTCGCCTCGGAGAATGCTTGCATGTCCTCCGAGCTTCTCCGCGATAAAGGGGTGGAGCCCCATGATCTTGCCGAGCCCCTTCGGCGGTGTGCCGCTCATCAGCAGACGTTTCGCCTGCCAGAGCTGGCGGACGTGGCGCACGAGGAGTGCGAGGAGCACGGTCGAAGTGTACGCCGTCTGCGCGGCGGCGTGCAAGAAGATCAAGCTGAGCGGCGCACATCGCGTGCGCTCACGGCATCCATCAGCGCAAATCACGGACACCTCGGGCATCTCGGAGAATGCCGCACGCAGGTCTGCCTCGGTGAGATTGGGGATTGTCCGTGTAGAGCAGCAGTTTTTCGAGCTGGCGATCCAGAAACTCGAGCGAGATTGTCGGCATCATGCCTACGACGTTCAGAAAGAATGCGCGCGCCTCCCGCTGCATAGAGCGTCCCAGTTCGCGCAGCCTTCGTTCAGCCAGTTCTCCACCGTCCACGGGCGCACGGGTTCGCTCTCCAAGATGCGCCCGTGTTTTCGACCGTCTGATAGATCTTCCTGCGCTTGTCGGTTTTGCCGTCAGTGTAAAAGATGACATACGAGGTCGGCGAGGTCGGCGAGCAGCGGGATCAAGCGCCCGATGCCTCCATCCTTCGGCGCGGGGGTGTCCTCCGCCTCGTCCTTCTTTTTCGATGCGCGGAAGATTGTCGCCTCATGCACGAGGACAACAATCTGTCCGTGACAGTGCTGTTTCGAGTGCCTCCATCAACGCATCAACGGGCGCATCTCCTCGTAGCGGATGAGTGCGTCGGCACGATCCTCGGTGTCCGGCGGGAGGCGGCGCAGAATCGCCTCCGCACGCCGCACATAGTAGCTCTCCTCGCCGGCGAGCAGGAAGACGTGCGGCAGCTCGCCCGCACGAACGATGCCGCGAACTCTGCGTAGTTCATCGGCGGTAACGTGCCATCTCCGCGCCCACGGTGGTCGGCTCACATGTGCGAGTAGAGCACGGTCTCGGCGGCAGGGTAAAGACCTCGCGTGCGATGCTGTCCCCAGAGCGTCTGTTCATCACCGCCAGGAAGTCCGTGCGGCCGACACTCGCGCAGAAGATCGTATCGCCGACGAAGGCGACACCGATCCCGCGCACTATGAAGATGCAGGAGTCTGTCGATGCCCCGGTGTGCGGCGCACCTCCAGAGCAACGTCGGGATTTGCCGCAGCGTGATGACCTCGCGGTCGGCAAAGGTTGTCACGTCCGAGAGCGTTACACTGCCGCCGCCCCAGAGCGAGAGATTCCAACGCGGATCACTGTAGTAGCGCGGGCTGTCCTCGGCGGCATAGATGGGCGCACCTGTGCCGGGTTGAGAACTCTGCCGCGCCGCCGATGTGTCGAAGTGCGGTGTGTGAGCAGCCGCTCGATTGTCCAGCCATGCTTCTCAGCATAGGCGGCAAGACGTGCCCTCGGCGCCCGCGTCGATGAGGAAAAGCCGTGCTGTGTCGTATCGTCGATGTAGAAATAGGAATTTGTCGGGATCATGTCGCCGACGGTCACGATTCGATCGTGCGGATTCTCCTGTCTTATGAGGCACTGACGACTCAGCACCGCCGTCTTAGCTATCTCGCCCTGTCTGTTCGACAAATCCTCCACATAGCGGACGGCTATGCGTCCGGTTTGTCTCCCTTGACGGACAAAAATCTGCACCAATACGACGGACTTCATTTTATCAGCGATTCCTTTATCGGAAAGAGCGGCTGGAGGATGTGGATGCCTGTCTTTGCCGCACGCGTCGATGCCGTCGCGGCAGTATTTTGCACGGCAGACCGCCTTCTCTGCGGGCAGTTTCTGTGCGTGCCGTTGGAAGTAGGCATGCTGCTCCTCCTCCGTCATGGGGGGTGAACATCGGGGAAATTGCCGTTGCCCGTAGCGGCGCGGGATGAGCTTCGCGTTGCCCGGGAAGCAGGGGCGAGCAGGGCGTGCCCGTGGAAGCGGGTCTTGTCGAAATTCTCCTCCCGTTCGATGATCGTCACGTTCATCTTGCGCAGGAGGGAGCGGATTGCCTCCTGCATTCCGCGCCGCCCACTCGCCGCCCAGCAGTCCTGTACGGTCATGCGCTCGCCGCCGTAGTCGGGGAAGGGGAAATCGCGTCGCGGTCAATCAGCTCCCAGACGTAGGTGAACGCGCCCCGCCTTGAGCTCTCCTCGACGATATTCGCGCAGTTGCTGCATAGGACGATTGCGTGATCCTCGGGGGTCAGCTGCGGGTGGTGCGGCGGCAGCCTCGCAGTCGTGACACCGTGTCGCCCTCAGGTAGTAGCGACCGCCGCACTCGGCAGGGAAGTCCGCCTGAACCTTGCAGCTCGGATAAAAGACGATTGCCAGAGATACTCTCCTGAAAATCGTAAGGACTCAAAAATTTGAGTCCCTATGGGAATTGTTGCGAAAATGCGGACTGAGCGATGCCTTACAAACCCTAGCGGAGACGCAGTCAGTAATCTTAGTGGATGTTGTGCGATTACTTGCTCCACTCGTAGGCGCGCGCGGGTCGCCGCTTTTTGGAGATAAATGATGCCGCAGTAACAAAGCCGCTGTTGCGTCAGACAGTTCTGCATGGGGAGGTTGTCCGCGTGGGTGTCGGCGCGCAGGTGCTCACTGCGCGCGCGTGCGAAGCGAGAATGGTGGAATGCACCGCGCTCCGTCCCGTCGCTGCCCGCACGGTGAATCGTGGCATAGGGGAGTCGTCGCGCCATGCCCCTCGATGTGTGCATACGTCGGTCGTCGCCGGGAATGAGCGCAAAGACGGCATGGAGATGTCCTGCCTCGTTTTCCAGTACATAGCTCACACCGTGCATGATGTCCGCGCTACAATCTCCTCCGACGGATAGCCGCCGCTCCACTGCGTCAGATTGCCCGTGCGGCGCAGTGCAAAGGCCGTGCCGCATCGTAGATGCGCAGAATCGCGGCACATCCTGCACAGCTGCGTGTCGTATCATCGTCATCCCTCCGTTACTGCTATTTTTACACGATGGACGCGCATTTTTGAAAGAAGCGTTTGCGGCGGTGAGAAAATAATGCTATACTAAAGCACGTTTTTGAATGGGAGGGATGGCCGAGTTCGTGGCTGATCTACGCGCTGCTCCGGCACTGTGCGCGCATTTTGTGTCCATCTTCGGCAAGGTGGGCCTCACGGGCTGGACAGCGTGCTGCGACGGCGGTGCGTGCGGCGATGCTGGCGCTGTTCCTCATGGGCGTGGTTGTCGCCGAGGGGCATACCGCCGACCTGACGCAGGTGTTTGCCGACAAGAAGGCGCTCGCCTTCGTTGCACTCAGCGGCGTCGCGGGGGCGCTTGTGGTTCTTCACTTTATGGCGCCTCAGGAGGGCGGCAGGTCACAGGTCGCACCGATCGACAAGCTGAGTGTCGTCTTTGCCTTGTTCTCGCCAGGTGATCTTTGGTGAAAAGGCTCGGCCCTCCGCGCATGGAATCGCGATCGCGATGATTGCGAGCGGGCGGATTGCTCCCGGCGATTTTCCCCCTGATATGGAATCCCCCGCACATCTATTGTCGAGATGCGTGGGTTACCGTCGTTTTCGTGAATTTTCTTATCGGTCCCGCGCAGGAGGTCGGCAATTTCGCCGGTATGGTCTACGATCCAGACAGATGCCTTGGGCTTCCACTGATCCCGCACCCGTTTTCGGTAGAACGAGTGATGGCGGTGTACCGACGTCCGCGTGAGCGGAGGATGGAGACGCGCATCGCCTGCGTCTGTGAGATCTCGATCACGCCGATTTCGACGGTGGCGTCGATATTCAGAGCAAGCTCTTTTGTTTCCTTTTACTTTTTCTGCTCGTGTCGTCTTTGCTGCCATAGTTGATTCCTCCCAACAACATCTTCCTCATCAGAATCATACCATCTTTTTATCCATATGCCAAGATATTCTAATCAAAATCGCACAAGAAAAATTGCGTTGCTTGTGCGGGATTATCTATCTCGTCTGCGTACAGAGTGTCCAGCGTACCGGTGGTACGCGCGTGGCGGCGAGATCGATGACGCGCTGGTTGCGCGAGCCGCGGAAATGGAGGGTGAGATCGCGCTCCTCGGCACGTAGTCACCGTCGACAAGAACGTCGAGTTCGTCGAGGCAGGGCGTCCACGGCCGGATTTTTCTGTGCGCGCAGCTCCTCGAGGGTGTAGCCTGTATAGCTCCATACATCGAGCCCCCGCGCGTGTGCGCCGCGTGCGAGCAGGGAGCAGTGCCTCCGGCGCAGAAGGGCTCACCGCCGCTGAGGGTGAGCTCTGTGAGGACGGATTCTCGTCGATCTCCCGCGAGCACCTTTCCGACGGTCGTCATGCGTCCGCCGACGAGGCGGCTGCGTGTCCGGATTGTGACAGCCGGGGCGGCGGCGCGGGCAGCCCTGTGTAAAGACCGTCAGACGGATGCCCTCACCGTCACCGATGGAGTCGTGCGCGATTCCCGGATGTGAATCTCAGTGGGTCCGTGCTTGACACGCTCGTGTTCCTCGGCCTGCTGGCGTTGTTCCAGCGATCCGTGGTACCGACGGGTAGCCGTGATGCGGCGGACGCTCGAACTTCGGCTGACGCATCTCATAGCCGAGGGTGACACGGCCGTCATCCGTTCCCGTAATGGAGAGGCGGTCGAGCTTCTCATGGGTCTGGCCCTCGATGTACGCAATGTAATCTCTCCACCTCATGCGGGTAATGTCCGAGAGGCCATTTACGGTGACGTTGATATCGTTGACGATCATTCTGCATTCTCCTTTTTCGCACGCTCTTGCGGCGTGTTTCTTCTCTGCGGCGATGCATCGCCGTTTCGTGAGATTATACAACATCTTGTGGGTGCTCGTCAATAGAAATCTATATCTAGTTGTTTGTTCACAGACTTATCCACAGGGATGGAAATGGAGCTGCATTGCGGGCAAAACAGCGATAAAAAGGCTCGACAAGCACAGAGACAGACATAAAGTTATCCACAGTTTCCCTGGGAAAACTGTGGATTTTGTGGATATAGTGGGCGAATACAAGGCCTTGGAGCGTGGTTATTTCTGCTCGGTTTCGGATGCCTCCTCCTGTATGAGTGGTGCGGATGGGGGAAGGGATGTCGATGCCCTCGGTGCGGTAGCGGTCGGTGAGCGCTTTGATGAACTCGTGTTTGATGATGCCCTGATTGTCGAACATGCTCGACGGCAGGATGACGACGAAGTTGATGGAGGAGTCGCCGAAGTCCGGTAGCGCACGAGCGGCTCTGCGTTCGGATTGCTGTCCACGCGTGCGAGCACTTCCTTCGCCGTCTCGATGGTGACGCGCTCGACAGTGGCGAGGTCGCTATCGTATGCGACGCCGACGGGGACGCTGACGATTGATGTTCTGCGTGGGCAGACTGAAAGTGGAGATGTTCGCACCCGCGATGGTCTTATTCGGGATGACGATGGTGCTGCTCGCGCCAAGCGGGATGATGGTGGTAAAGCGCCATGTGATGTCCGTGACGCGCCCTCCTCGCCCGTTCCGAGGCGGATGTAGTCGCCGATGCGCAGCTGTTTTGAGAGGATGAGATGAAGCCCCGCGAAGATGTTGGCAAGCGTTTCCTGCAGCGCAAGCGCCACGGCCATACCGCCGACACCTGCCGCTGTGAGGATCGGCGCGATGGAGATGCCGTAGTACTGGAGAATGACGAGCAGTCCCGCTGGCGTAGATGACGCCGATGAGGATGCTGTTGAGGAGCGTCGTCTTCGGGAGATTTTTGCCCGAGCGCTCAAAGTACATGGTGACGACACCGTCGACGGTACGCGCGAGGACGCGCGTGATGGAGAAGACGTTGCTCGTAAAGAGGAGGTAGGAGAGCAGCTTTGTCACCGTCGGGGGAGATCTCTACCGCATCGATCGCCCAGTAGAGTCCGACGATGAAGCTGAAAAAGATGGGAACGCCCCTGCTATGGAGCGAATGAGGACATATTTTCCAGTGTACTCTCCTCCACCGCGAGATGATGACCGATGTAACGGCGGATGAGCCGATCGGCGTGATGCCCGCCGCGAGGGCGGCGAGGACAATGCAGGACGGGACCAGGGAGCAGGTCGACGGGTTGTCGGCACTGAGCGGTGAGAGAATATGGTCAAGGGGATTCTCCTTTCAAAAATTATTTTCGTGCGCCTTGACGGTGAGGAATTCCTCATGGGATGCAAGAGGCTGCATCGCTCCGCCCGTGCTCGTGATCGGGACAGCGAGAACCGGCGCGGGCGGAACAATGGCCCCATGATCGTCGCTGCGGCGGGTCAACGATGGATACGGCGCAGTCCCTTGCACGCATGCGCGAGGAGAAATGGCCGCTGATGACGTTGAAGAGCTCGCCGACGGCATCGACGGCGAGTTCGTCCATGCCGTCGAGTGAGACACCGCTGTAGCCGCTTGCCAGTGCGTAGAACGCATCGACAGAGGCGGACAGGGCGACGAACAGGGGCCTGCCGTCCACATCGAGATGCTGTGATATCGTGATGTAGGCGGCGTCGCGTTCCTCTGTGCCGACCGCAGCCGTTATATGCGCGAAGTCGGTGAGCCCCGTGAGAAACGTGCCGACATAAGCTTTGAAAAAGTCGTTCATTGCTCCTCCACGCACTGCCTCATCTTGCAGAGTGCCGCCGTGATCCGTCATCGGCATAGGGCTTTTTGGATGAACATGAGCGCACCGTTTTTCGTTGGCGTACGCGATGTTTTTCTGCGGATGCCGCCGTTGAAAAGCATGACGACAGGGAGCGCCGGATGCGTCTCACGCAGACGACGCAGAACTTCGCAGCCGTCCAACTTCGGGAGGATGATGTCGAGGAAGACGGCATCGGGATTTGTCTGCAATGCGCCGCAGAACTCTTCGCCGTCACGTGCTTCGATCACCGTATGTCCGCGGTCAAAGAGTTCCGCTTTGAGCTTGATGCGCACCAGGCGCGAGTCATCAACGATGAGTATCTTCATGTTGAACCTCCTTGACGGAAGCGCCGCTGCACCAAAGGAAAACGGCGCAGTTCGGAAGGGGTGAGACGCGTACCGCACCGCTGATATTTGCCAGAATTATCCGCTCTCAGCGGAAACTCGCATGAGCATCTGGCGGCACATACCGCAGGGGCGCACGGTTCGGGACTGTCCGCAATGACCGCAAGCGCCTCGAATTCCCGCTCGCTCTGCAGTGACGGCGGCGGCGATGGCCGCACGCTCGGCGCAGATGCCGACGGGGTAGGGAGGCATTCTCTGCGTGACCCTGCCGTAGACCCTGCCGCTCCGTGCGAGGAGGGCGGCGCCGACAGCAAAGCCGGAGTGGGCGCATGAGGCATGGCTGCGGTAGTTCTGCCGCGTAGTGCGACGAGTTCCTTATCGTTCATGCCAGCCCTCCGCATCGATATAGCCGTAGATGAGCTTTGCAGGGGCGGGCGGCTCTTTGCCGATCACGAACGCCGCGCGGAAACGCTCTGCGCCTGCCGTGAGCCGATCCTCACTGCCCGCATAGAGGTGTGGCAAGGGTCGCCTATGCCGACCGCATCGCCCGTGTGGGAGAACAATGCCCGCCGCATGGTCGATGGTGCTGCCCTTCTTCGGCGCGTCCCGCACCGAGAAGGACGGCAGCGCGTCAACGATCTCGGCATCGAGCCGTGTGAGACAGCCCGTCGTATCTGCCGTTACGGTGCGATGTGCGTGTGCCGGTGGGAAGTTCGCCGGATTGTCCAAGACGGCAACATCACCGCCCGTGCCGCCGTCATGCGGCACGGGGCATCGAATACAGCGCCGTTGCGGATGGCTTCCTCCCGCGCGTGCGTGGCATTCCTCGAACGTACCGCAGCGCTGCGAGGTGCAGCATGCCTGCCGCGAGTGCGAGCGAGACTGCGCGGAGGTCGCCGGGACCGGCGCCGCGCAGAACGCCTGACCGCCTCTGCAACTTCGAGACTGTTGCCGACGGCGTTGCCGAGCAGTGCGTCCATATTTGTGAGAAGCGCGGCGGTGGGGAAGTGTGCCGCCTGCCCCGATTGCGGTCATCGTTTCTGCAAGGGCGCGTGCATCTTCGACCGTCTTCATCAAATGCACCGCACCCGACTTTCACGTCGAGGAGAACGGCATCCGCGCCCGGGCAAAGCTTTTTGCTCATGATGGAGGGAGGCGATCAGCGGGATACTGTCGACGGTGGCCGTCACATCGCGCAGAGCGTAGAGCAGCTTGTCCGCACGCGCGAGCGTGCCCGCCTGTGCGATGAGGGAGAGCCCGCAGTCCTTACGACCGAGATAAATTCCTCCTGCGTGAGGTTCGTACGGAATCCGGGGATCGATTCGAGCTTGTCGATGGTGCCGCCCGTATGCCCCAAGGCCGCGCCCCGACATCTTCGGTGCCTTGCAGCCGCACGCCGCGACGATGGGGCTGACGATGAGCGTGGTCTTGTCTCCGACCCCGCCCGTCGAGTGTTTGTCGATCTTGTGTCCCGGAATCGCCGAGAGGTCGATACGGTCGCCGGATGCCGCCAGGATCTGTGTGAGTGCCGTCGTCTCGGCGACACGCATGCCGCGCAGACAGATCGCCATGAGAAGCGCGGATAGCTAGTGATCGGGGATCTCGCCCGCGACATACCCGCCGATCCAGTAGTCAATCTCTGCGTGCGTAAGGCGTCACCGCGTTTCTTCTTCGTGATGATGTCGTGCATATTCATCGGAGTGCTCCTGATGCAGAAATGGGGAGAGAATGCTGTGCGAGGCGCATGCACAGCAATAAGCTCTTACCTCAGTATACGCGGCAAAAACTCGCCCTTCGTTGTCATCGGCGCGTCAAAGATGTCTGCGATTGTCGCGCCGATCATGCGGCAAAGGTCGGGTAGGTACCGGAGATTCACGGGTGCAATTTTTCTCCATAGATGAGCAGCGGTACGTACTCGCGCGTGTGATCGTGCCTGCGGCACCGGGATCGCAGCCGTGGTCCGCTGTAATCATGAGCACGTCGTCTGCACGCATCGCGGGGAAGAAAGCCCGCGAGCCAATCGTCGAACTCCTGCATGGCACGCGCATAGCCCGGAATGTCGCGGCGGTGTCCGTAGATCATGTCGCCGTCGACGAGGTTGACGAACGCAATCCCCGTAAAGTCCTCCGCGAGGAGTTTCGAGGTCTTTGCGTGCCGTCCGGTATTCGATTCATTTACGCCGAGCGAGCGGGTGAGCCCGCGGCCGCCGAAAGATATCAGAGATCTTGCCGACACCGATCATCACGCCCCGCACGGTTTAGTGCGTCGAGCGCAGTGTCGCCCGTCGGATCGAGGAAAAATCGCGGCGGCGCGGCGTGCGCTCATAGTTCGGGCATGTGCCGACAAAGTTGGGCGCGCGATGATGCGCCCGGACCCCGTGCGCCCCCTGCATAATCACACGTGCCTTGCGGCAGTAATCATAGAGGGTGTCCACCGGGACGTGCTCCTCATGTGCTGCGATCTGGAGGACGCTGTCGGCGGAGGTGTAGACGATGAGCGCACCTGTCTCCTCGTGCTCCTGTCCGTAGTCGTGGATGACCGCCGTGCCGGGTATGGCTTGTTGCAGAGAATCTTCCGCCCGAATGCGGCCTCGAGCTGTGCGATCGCATCGGGGGAAAGCCGTCGGGGGCTAGGTCGGCATCGGCTCGTTTTTGACGATGCCCGCCATCTCCCAATGCCCGATGGTCGTATCCCGCCGCGCGAGAGCTCGCGCAGACGTCGTGCGCCGATGGGGCGGCATCCGGCGTGCCGGCTCTGTATGCCGTCGATGTTGTGGTGAGCCCGAGGCGTGTCAAATTCGCAGCGGGGAAGAGCCCGCTCTCTGTCACCGAGCGGAGCGTAGCTGCACGTTGCGGCATCACCGAACTCCGCCGCATCAGCCGAGCCCGCGCCGAAGCTGTCGAGCACAATGAGAAAGACGCGTTTGATTCCGCTGTTTTGCATAATGTTCCCTTCTTTATCTTTACACATTCAAGTCCGGCGCGTTTGCGCGCACGGTATTCGCGATCGAGGATGCCGAGTATGACCCGAGTTCTCGTAGACGCCGCGGTGCAGGATCGTCTCTCGGATGAGCGCCTCGCGCACCATGCCCTCGCTCTCATAGAGATGCAGAGCACGCATTGTAGTCCTTGCGAGTCGAGCCACGCACGGTGTGCGCCATGTCCTCGAACTGCCCATGCCTTGAGGAGCTTCATCGCCTCGTGTCCGTACCCGCATCCCTTCTTTGCATGATGACGTGCGTCCACTCCTGTTCCTTTGTCTCCAGCCGCAGACCTGTGACGTGGAGATAGCCGACGCGCTCCCCGCCGTGTTCCTCGACGATGAGATCCATCGATGCCTGCGCCTGCGTGACGGTGCGCTCGTGATCCTCACGCGAGAACGGGACAATGTGGTCGCTGTTCTCCTCTGCCGCCTGGAGTGCGCAGATATAGTCGATGTCTGCGATTTCCGCGCGGCGGACGCAGGCGCAGTGCAACCCTGCTCAGAATTTCTGCCATAGGATATCCTTTTCGTTTTGAAATCTTTTCCTTATTTTACATTGAATCCGCATGCAAATGCAGGGAGCGCTCCATGCGAATAATTATAGATTGACGATACGGAACGAACATCTTATAATGGAAAGACAAACTAGGGAATGTACGTGAAATGGGGGCATGGCATGGCTGCACAGAAAAACCATCGGTACGCGATGTGCTTTGGCGCAGAAGCGTGCACGCGATCAGCTGCTTGATGCAGTGGGCAAACTCTGTGATGAGGCATGGGCACTGTTTGAAAAAGATTGCGGCGGATCGTTCCGCACATACGAAGGATGCCGTTGCCGCAAGGGAACTCACACTGCGCCTGCGCGCGCTCGGCTATCTCATCGAGGGAGAGCACTATATCGACCGCATCGCGTTTGAGCTGCAGACCAAAGATGTCTATATGACCGTGAGCGAGGTGGCGAAATCATATATTTCGGATATGGTTCTGCGCTATCTTGACGGCATTCTCCTCTACGGCAAACAGACCGAATCGGGACAATGAGGAGATGCATGCAGCGTATCAGACCGCACTCGAAAAAGCCCCTCGAGGGAAATACGTGCAGACCTTGTCCCCGCACCGCCGAAGCCGGCGACAGAGAGCTGCCGCGGCGAATGATTGACAATAACGTTTAGGAGGCTTGCCGTACATGTTCGGTATGTCAATGGATATAGGAATCGACCTTGGCACGGCAAATGTGCTTGTCTCACGTCAAGGGCAGGGGTCGTTCTCAAGGGAGCCCTCCGTGGTCACGGTGAACCGCGACACAAATCAGGTGCTCGCGATCGGCGAGAGCGCGGCAGATGATCGGCCGCACGCCCGGCAACATCGTTGCGATCCGTCCGCTGCGCGACGGTGTCATCGCCGACCCACGACATTACGGAGGCATGCTCGCTTCTTCATCGAGAAGGTGGTCGGGCGCAGTATTGTCTTTCGTCCGCGCATCGATCTGCATCCCATCGGGCGTGACGATGGTGGAGCAACGCGCCGTGCAGGAAGCTGCCGAACAGGCGGGCGACGGCATCCAGCTCATCGAGGACCGCTCGCGGCAGCGATGGGCGCAGGGCTCGACATCGTGGAGGCACAGAGGGCTCGATGATCGTCGACATCGGCGGCGGCACGACGAGACGTTGCGGTCATCAGTCTCGGCGGCGTTGTAACGAGTGAGGAAGCATCCGCATTGCCGGTGACGCATCTCGACGAGGACTTGATCAACTATGTCAGCGCGAGTTTAATCTGCTCATCGGCGAGCGTACGGCAGAGGAGGTCAAACTGCGTGTCGGTGCGGCATACACGGCCGCACGGCGCGAGCAGATGGATATTCGCGGCCGCGACTTGCTCACGGGACTGCCGAAGAATATCACAATCTCCACAGCACAGGCCTCCGCCGCCATCGACGGCTCGGTGATGCGCATTGTCGACTGCGTCAAGAAGGTGCTCGAGGAGACCCCGCCGGAACTCGCGGCGGATATCATGGACCGCGGCATCGTGCTGACGGGCGGCGGCGCGCTGCTCTACGGCATGGCGGAGCTCATTCAGCGCGAGACCGGAACGCCGACGCTTGTAGCAGACGAACCGATGACCTGTGTCGTGCTCGGGCTGCGGCAAGGCACTTTGATATTTTCGATAAATTTGACGGCAAAGCGACAAATACGAGCTTTGGACGATAGAGGAAAAATAAATCGACAGCGAATTTAATTAAAACACAGATGGTTTTCGGAAAAAGAGGGATGAGATATGTGGAGAGGACTTTACATCGCGGCATCGGGCATGATCACGGAGACAAAAGCATACGGATATGATCGCGAACAACCTCGCCAATGCGTCGACGACGGGGGTTTGCAAAGCGTGACGATATGGCGATCCGTGAGTTTGAGCCGATGCTGCTTCGCCGTATCAACGATCACTCCGCCGATACCGAGGTGACGAGCTTCATGGGGTTCCGCATCGACGGGAACCGTGCACCGCGCGTTGGCACGCTCGGGCTCGGCTCTGCCGTGGATGAGATTGCGACCGATCACCTGCAGGGGCGCAATGCAGACGACGACACACCTACGACTTCGCCATCTCTAGGCGAGGGTATTTCGTCGTCGATACACCGCAGCCTCGTTATACGCGTGACGGCAGCTTCTACCGTTCGGCGAACGGCCAGCTGCAGAAACGTGCGCAGCCAGGCGGTGCTTTTCCTCGCGCGGGCGCCCGATTACAATCCCGGAGGATGCGATTCGCGTGAATGTGTCGAGCGACGGGCGAATTTACGCAAACGGTGCGGAGATCGCTCAGCTGGTTCTGTCCAGTTCGATGCCCCGGATGCGGTCATCAAGCAGAATAACCTCTATCGTCCGCAGGAGGGCGCACAGCCCCAGCAGGCGACAGGCGTGATCGAGCAGGGGATGCTCGAGATGTCGAATACGAGCGTTGTCACGGAGATGGTTGAACTCATCAACAACTACCGCGTGTACGAAGCCGGGTCCAGTAGGTGCAGACGCAGGACAGCCTGTTCGACAAGGCCGTCAATGATCTTGGACGGACGAGTTAAAAATATTTAAGAAAGAACCTGATTCAACCGATATAATAATATATATAGAACTGACAAAAATTTCCTTGGAGGGGATATCGACTATGATGCGAGCACTCTGGTCTGCAGCGTCCGGTATGAAGGCGCAGCAGGTACACATGGATATCGTTGCGCACAACATAGCGAACGTCAATACCTATGGCGGAAAGAAGGTGCGTGCGGAGTTCCAAGACCTCGTCTATCAGACACTCCGCGAGGCAGGGGCCCAGAACGGCGCAGACTCGCAGTATCCGGACGGCGCTCCAGATCGGTCTCGGCACGCGTGTCGCGGCAACGCAGCGCGTCTTTACACAGGGGCGCTCCAGACGACGGACAACCCGACCGACATTGGCATTCAGGGCGAGAGTTCTTCCGCGTCACAATGCCCGATGGGTCGACGGCGTATACGCGTGACGGTACGTGGAAGCTCGACAGCGATCGCCGTATGGTGACGACGGATGGCTACCTGCTCGCCGACGGCATTACGATCGGACAGAACGCACCGTCGGACTCCATCACGATCTCCGGCGACGGACGCGTCTCCTACCGTGAGGCAGGACAGACGCGAGCAGCAGGAGCGGGCAGATCACGCTCGCACGCTTCGTCAATCCGGCAGGACTTACCTCCATCGGCAAGAATCTCTTCGTCGTCTCCGATGCCTCGGGCGAGGCGGATTGAATCGAACCCCGGCGTCGACGGCGCGGGCACGCTTGCGCGAGGAACGCTTGAGATGAGCAATGTGCAGATCGTTGAGGAAATGGTCGAGATGATCGTCTCCCAGCGTGCGTACGCGAGTCCAACTCCAAGGCGATCACGACATCGGATTCGATGCTTGAGATCGCGAATTCGCTCAGCGTTGAGCATTCAAAGCCGTACGATTACAGCCATTCTATGCCTATGGAGTGGCTTATTCGCTTTTTGTGGGCGGGCAGTGCTTTTGCTGCCGGCACGAATGGGGCACAGGGCGACCGATTTCCGACCGTCCTCTCCTCGGCGCAGCTCTCGAGCTGCCGCACAAAAGATCGAAGAAAAAGCTCTCCGATATGGGCGAGACCCGGCGGCATGAACTGCATCTTCAGCGTGCGGCATCGACGATGCATCTCCCTGCGGGCGAGGTGACGGCAGTGGTCGAGTTCCCCGCGGACTGCCCTATGGACGGGAATTTCCCGCCGTTTTTCGCGGTCTATGTGGACGGCGTGCTTCATCGGCGTGCATCCAGTTACTATCGGCTGACGGTCTGCGACCGCGTGCTTGTGGCAATGACGGATATACGTGCAGAGGAGGCGATCTCCTCCGCAAATGCGCGTGTGGAGGAGCGGGCGGTAGATACGCTGCCCGAGGTGACTATTACGGATTTTGCACGTCTGGACGGACGTGTTGCGGGCCGTTATATTCGAAAGGATACGACGCTCACCCCGTCGTTGCTGGCGATGCCGCTCGTCATTCGTGCGGGCAATCCCGTGGAACTGATCCTGGATGTAAATGGCATCATCATCCGCGCGGAGGGGCAGCAGTTGAGAGCGGGCGCATCGGCTAGCACAATCCGCGTGCGGAATGTGAGCTCCGGCAAAATCCTGCGCGGCAAGGTGCTGGATGAGCATACGGTGAAGATCATCGGATGAAAAATTTCCATAAGGAGTTCGATATGAGTAAACAAAAATGGCTTGCAGGGATGCTGGCGGCCGTCGTGCACGGCGAGCCTCGCTCCTGTCGTCTCGGCAGAATCCCTGTGGAACAATCCGAACGGACACCCGACGAAGAACCTGTTTGCCGATCATCGTGCGACGGGCATAGGGGATATCGTTACCATCGTCATCAGCGAGACGACGACGACCTCGGCCACGCGCAGCTCTGCGAACGAGAAGAGCGGGTCGGTGAGCCTCGGACAGGCATCGGCATCTTTGACTTTCTGCAGGCGGCCTCGGCAAGCGTGGTTCGGACAAATTCAGCGCAAAGGGATCTACGTCCGCCTCCAACCGCGTTGCGGGCAACGTTACGGTGACGGTTGTCGATGTCCTGCCAAACGGCAATTTTATCCTCGAAGGGACGCAGTCCATCTGGCAGAACAAAAACGAGCATAAGATTGTCTTCCGCGGCACCTGCCGCCCCGAGGACATCTCAAGTGCGAACACGATCCTCTCCACGCGCGTGGCGGATGCAACCGTGCGCTTTGATGGCAAGGGACCTCTGAACGCAAAGCAGCGGCAGGGCATCCTGACACAGATCTTCAACATTCTGTTCTGACGGGAGGCGCTTTCATGAAGAAAACAGGCATCCTTCTGCCCTCCTCGCGCTTGTGCTCGGCGCATTGCCGGGGACGGCGGCGGCAGATTCCGCCGTGACGCGGATCAAGGACATCTCAAAGGTGCAGGGCGTACGTTCGAACCAACTCATGGGGTATGGCCTCGTTGTGGGCCTCGACGGAACGGGCGACGGCTCAAGCTCGGGCGAGACGGTGCAGTCCATTGCGAATATGCTCACGAGCTATGGGATCACGGTCAACACCAGCTCCATCAAGCTCAAGAATGTCGCAGCAGTCATGGTGACGGCGACGCTGCCGCCCTTCGTGCGTGAGGGGACAGCCTCGACGTGACGGTTTCCTCGATCGGTGACGCGAAGAGCCTGCGCGGGGGCACGCTGCTGCAGACGACCACTCCGCGCCGGAAATGGCGAGGTCTCATGTCGTTGCACAGGGCGGTGTCTCTACGGGCGGTTTTACGGCAGGAAGCGGCGGAAGCAGCACGTCAAAGGCATTCCCGACCGTTGGCATTGCCGTCAATGGCGGCATTGTTGAGCGCACGGTGAGGATGACGGCATCGGCGCGAACGGCCAGATTTCGCTGTCGCTTGCGCGTCCTGATTTTACGAACTGCTTCGCGCGTGGCGGGGCCATCAATGCGCAGTACGGGAGTATTGCACAGGCGAGCAATCCCGGCCGCGTGGATGTGGCGATCCCGTCTTACTTCCGCGGCAATGTAGTCGGCTTTTGTTGCCTCGATTGAAGATCTGCCCATTCGGCCGGACAATATGGCGCGCGTTGTTGTGAACGAGCGCACGGGAACGATCATCATGGGCGGTGATGTCTCGGTGGATGCCGTGGCCATCACGCAGGGCGGTCTCACCATCCGCATCCAGTCAAATGCAGATGTCTCCAGCCGGGGCCGTTCAGCTACGGCAATACGGTGGTGACGGATGACCCGAATGTCGAGGTAACGGATGCGAAGGAAGTACGATCGTTCTTCCGGCAACGACGAATATCAGCGATATCGTGGGGGCACTAATACGGTGGGAGCTACCCCGCGCGATACGATCCTCAATCTTGCAGGCGATGAAGGCGGCAGGAGCGCTGCACGCCGAACTCGATATTGTGTGAGGAGCAGCGCATGACGATACAGCCGATCAACGACAGCGCTCTCATGGGCGGTGCCGTACAGACATCCTACGATGCAGCGCGAATGAACGCCGAGAGCAAATCCTTTTCAGGCGACGCTCGATGAGCTTCAACGCAGCGGTGAGCCCGTCAGACGATGCCGCGGGCTATGTTCCGAAGAATAAGATGACGGCAGAGGAACGTGAGGCGCAGAAACTGCGCGAGGCATGCCAAGGGTTTGAGGCGATGTTCCTCAGTATGATGTACAAGCAGATGCGTGCGACGGTGCCCGAGAGTGAACTGTTCGGGAAGAAGTCCAATGCAATTCAGATCTTTGAGGACATGCGCGATAGCAGAACTGATGAATTCCGTGGCAAAGGGCGGCGGCATTGGGATCGCGGATATGATGTAAGCGGTTGACCATCAAGACACGGTGAGAGACAACACGGATTTACGAGGGAGGTTGCCCGTGCAGCCCCTTTTTCTATTGCACTGATTGTTTGCTTAGTTTGGAGTGTTTATGCGTATTTTGAAGAAAAATTACGGTACTTGCAGCAGCCCTGCTGCTGATCGGCATCGTCCCATGCATGGGCAGCGGGACTAAAAACGACCTGCGTACATCGAGTACGGCGGAGCGCGACCGCCTCGTCTTTGACTTTACGGAGATGCCCTGTCTATCATGTCAGCCTTCCGAGGACGGGCGTGAGCTGACCTTGATTTTTGCGGATACGGATGCGGGGGCATTTCGACGCAGTGCCGTACGGACGAAGCGTATTGACGCTGTATCCTATTCCGCACGCGGCAGGCATTTCTACGTCACCGTTACCATGGCGGCGGGGATGGACTATCGGATCGGGAATCTGACCAAGCCGTTCCGCGTATTCCTCGATGTTGCACCCGCAGGGGCGGGAAACAGCCGCCCGCACAGTTGGAAACGCCGTCTGTGCAGCCCACAAAGCCGTCGGACGCTGGGGAGCAGACGAAAGAGGCTCTGCCTGTTCTGAAGGAAGAGACGATTGCCGCAGGGCTGATGCAGCGCACGTATATCTACGAGGATGCAGACGGGCCGGTGACGGCATACTTCATCGAAGCCGATCCCGCAAGGTACAATGTACGCCCCGCGCTCGCGCGCGGGATCATCCCGGGCGGCAGACCGTCACGCGGCATTGCACGCGATACCAATGCGACAGCGGCAATCAATGCCTCCTACTTTGCATCCGACGGTACGATCCTCGGCGTGACGAAGATCGACGGAATGATTGTCGGTACGACGTATTATGACCGCAGTGCATTCGGCGTAATGGCGGACGGCTCCTTTGTTTTTCGGACCCGTTTCCTACGATGGGACAGTGAAGATCGATCGATCACGCCCCCGTCTCGGGGTCAATGCCGAGCGCGGGGAGAATGGTCTCATCATTTATCAAACCAGCCTACGGCAGATCGGATGGGGACAAATCCTACGGGCTGGAATATGTGATTCGTGAGGGACGTGGCGGAGATCAATACCAATGATTCTGCAATTCCGACGGATGGGTATGTCGTTTCCGTTCATGGCACCGCAATGGATGCCTTTGCGGCGGCGGGCACACGCGTCGGCGATCCTGCTGTCCTGATGGAGAATATGGGCGGCATGTGGGATTCTGCTGTGCAGATCATCGGCGCGGGGCCGCGCCTCGTCGCGAATGGGGACGTGCAGTGACGGCGGGCGAAGAGCAGTTCCCGGGAGACATCCGTTACGGACGTGCACCGCAGCAGTGACGTCGGTGTGACAAAGACGGGCAAGGTCGTCTTTGCCGTGGTCGATGGACGGCAGTCGCACAGTCATGGGCTGACGCTGACGGAGTTTGCGCAGCTGCTCGTGAAATTTGGCGTGCAGAATGCGATCAATCTCGACGGCGGCGGCTCATCTGCGCTCTGCGTGGACGGCGACGTGGTGAATTCCCCTCGGACGGGACGGAGCGTGCGGTCGGCAGTGCCCCTCATCCTCCAGAAGCGATCGGTACGTTGATAGATGAGAGGCTGATGAAATAATTCTGACGGTCTCACCGCAATATGATAGAATGTGTAAAGGTTTATACATGGATGAAAAATCTTGGCGGCGCAAGGATCTGCGCCGATGTAGGTGGATACGACGTTGAAGAACGACATTTTGATGTCATACAGGCGGATCTTGAAGAGGGTGGAACCGGCACTCGCTGCGGCCATTGTCTCGAGACCCCGTTCATAACGGATGTAGAGCACATCTCGTCTCCTCGGGGGAAGCGGCTGCGTCCCGCGCTCTTTGCTCGCTGCACGTGGAGGTGCGGCGTTTGATCGTGCGCGCCAGCGCCGATTGCGCCGTTGCCTGGAGCTGATCCATACCGCCTCCCTCGTGCATGATGATGTCATCGACGAGTGCGATACGCGGCGCGGAGCAGAGACGACGAATGCAAAGACGGGGCAATCAGGTCGCTATTTTGAGCGGAGACTATCTCTTTGCACGTGCGTTCAAAACTGTCGCGGAGGAAGGCTACGACTCGATCTATGTTAAGCTGGCACAGCTCGTCTGCACGCTGAGTGAGGGCGAGATTCTTCAGGATCATACGGCTCTATCAGAAGCCCGTGAGTGAGGATGCGACTGCGAGCGCATCTCGCAAGAAGACGGCGGACTCTTCGAGATCTGTTGTGAGCTTGGCGGCACCGTCGGAGGCATGGACGCGCTGCCGATACAGAACGCATGGCACTTTACGGGCATGCGATCGGCATGGCGTTCCAGATCACGGATGACTTGCTTGACTCATCGTCAGACATCGGAGGATATCGGAAGCCGGCAGGACATGACCTGGCACAGGGCTTTTGTGACCCCGCCCGTCATCCGCGCTCTCGAGGTGCTCGATGGCAGGACGCGCAGAGCTTACGGCGCTGATCACCAATCCGAAGATGACGGAGGCGGAGGTCGCACGCGCCCTTGAAATCATGACGTACGACGGACGGTCTGGACTACGCGCAGGCACAGGCGGATGCCTATTTGAGCGTGCGAAGAATGCACTTCCTGATGCGCTTGATGAACGTATTCGTGAGACCCGCCTGATGGCGGCGGATTTTATCGGACGCAGAGAATTTTGATGGAATAAGGAGATATCCATGTTTGGCATTGTGTACCCGAACTGATCTTGATCCTTGTGGTCGGGCTCATTGTCTTGGCGGCAAACCCCCGAGATGGGGGCGGTCCTCGGCAAGGGCATCCGTGAGATTGCGCAAGGCATCGAACGCACTGACGGCTGCGATCAACGCCCCCGAGCCGCCGCCCGCACAGCCTCATGGCGGACCTGCGGCGCAGCCCGCCGCCCAGTCCGCGCAGACGGTGACAGGCAACGACGGAGTGCATCCGCCGCAGCACCGACTCACGGTAATGCCGACCGCAGCTACGTGCGGCGGCTGTCGAGGCCACAAGGCGGAGCAGAAGGATGCTGCCGCAGTCAAGACACAATCGTAACGTGTGAGATGTGAGCGCAGTGAAAATGCCCCTAAGCGAACCTTGAGTGAGGTAATCGAGGAAAGCTGCGGCATGCCCCGGCGATTTCTTTTCGTTCGAAGCGAAGCGCGTTTAAGAAGTCCGCCGGCATTTGAGCATAAAGCACGCGGTCGATTACGCAACGAGGTGTTCGCGGAAGCTTCCCACTAAGCGAACAATGCACCCCATAAATTTGATTTATTTTAGGAGGTTCTTATGTTTGGTCTGGGAGTTCCCGAACTCGTCCTCATCACCTTATCATCGGACTGGTTGTCTTTGGTCCCGGTCGTCTGCCCGACATCGGCAAGGCGCTCGGCAAGACATCAAAGAGTTCAAGTCCGCCAACAACGAGCCGCAGGACACGCGTGCGGAGATCAACGTCACCGAGGAGTCCAAGCAACTGTCGGAAAGCTGAGAAAAAGAGGCAAAAGAGCTGACCTGGCGGAGGAACGAAATCCCCTGAGCCGGAGCAGCGCAGCCCGTCTCTGTGTCTGCGGATACCCGCCTGTGACGCCGCTCGCACAGCAGGATGCGGAGAATGCAGCGGTGGACGATGACGGAGATATGACGCTCATCGCCCATCTGACGGAGCTGCGCTCACGTCTCATCAAGCGCCTGGCTTGCCGTTGCCGTTGGCCCGGCAGTGTCGCCAATACTCATCGACGACATTATGCACTATCTGACCGTACCGGTCGGAAAGCTCTACTATATGCAGCCCGCGGAGGCGTTCTTCACCTATATCAAGATCGCGCTGTTGTCGGGCTTTTTCCTCGCGCTGCCCGTGATCTTTTTACCATGTGTGGCGGTTCTTCCTCCGCACTCACGCCGGCAGAGCGGACTTGTGCTCGATCGTTGTGCCCGTCTCGGTCATCCTCTTCTTTCTGGCCTGCGTTCTCGTTCTTTCTCGTCTTTCCTGCAGCAGTTATGTTCTTCAAGGGTTCGACGACGAGGAACTTGAGGCGCTGTTCTGTGAACCGCTACTTCGAGTTTGTCATCATGTTCGTGCTGCCGTTCGGCTTCGTCTTTGAGCTGCCGCTTGTCATCACGATCTCGGCAAGATGGGCATGATCCGTCCGATTTTTGCAGAAGTACGCTCGCATTGTCGTCTCTCTCTCGTTCATCATCGCCGCCGTGATCTCGCCGACCCCGACGATCTACACGGTCGATGATTGCGCCGCTGCCGATGATCGTTCTGTACGGTGTCGGTTATCTGATCGAGATTTATACTGGTGAAAAAGCAGCCTGCTGCGTTGAACACTTTGAGCATCGCACGGATCTGCGAAAAACAGGAGGAACATCTTGGCATACAAGGATCTGCGTGAATACATTGCGGTACTCGAGGGTGCGGGGCTTCCCGCCGCATTGCGGCAGAGGTCGATCGACCGAGCGATCACCGAGATCACGGATCGTATCTCGAAGCGTGAGGGCGGAGAATCGCCCGCTGCTCTTTGAGAACGTCAAGGGCTCCGAAGATGCCCGTTCTCATGACACGTTCGGCGGCTACGAGCGCATGGCGCTCGCATTCGGCGTGGAGAAGCTCGACGATATCGCCGATGAGACTCTACGGAGATCCTCAAGATCCCGCACATCTCGCTCCCGAGAACAAGATGAACCTTGGACGCTCATCCCAGATGGCACGCAAGGCGATCAACTTCCCGAAATACGTGAAGAATGCGCCCTGCCAAGAGGTCATCGAGACGGAGAATCCGAACCTCGACGAGATTCCCCATACTGGAAATGCTGGCCGGACGACGGCGGTTCGTTCGTGCGCTGCCGCTCGTCTTTACGAAGAACCCCGCGACGGGCAAGCGCAACGTCGGCATGTACCGACCGCGAAGCATGACAGCGCGCACGACGGGATGCACCGGCACATCCACAAGAACGGCGCGGAGAACTGCGATATGAAGGCACGCGGGGGAGCGCATCGAGGCGGCGGTCGCGATCGGCACCGACCCGTTGTGACCTACGCTGCGACCGCACCGCTCCGCGCGACATCGACGAGATGGTTTTTGCGGGCTTCCTGCACAAATCCGTCGAGATGGTGAAGTGCATCACCGTCGACCTGAGGTACCCGCGACGGCGGAGATCATTCTTGAGGGCTACGTTGACATCGAACGAGATGCGCCGTGAAGGGCCGTTTCGCGACCACACGGGGTTACTATTCCCTTGCGGACGATTATCCCGTCTTTCACATCACGGCGATCACGCACCGCAAGGATCCGATCTACTCCGCAACGGTGGTCGGGAAGCCACCTATGGAGGACTGCTTCCTCGCCAAGGCGACCGGGCGCATCTTCCCGCCGCTCTTGAAGCAGATGCTGCCCGAGGTTGTCGATGTCAACATGCCTTGAGGCGTGTTCCAGCGACCGTATCGTCGTCTCGATCAAGAAAGCAGTTCCCGATGCACGCGCGCAAGGTCATGCACGCGCTCTGGGGTGGGGCAGATGATGAACGTCAAGATGATCATCGTCGTGGATGCGCACGTCAACGTGCAGGACATGAAGGAAGTCTGCTGGCGCGTCTTCAACAACATCGATGCAGTATGATCTCGAGATTGTGCAGGGCCCTCTGGACGTCTACGTCATTCCTCACCGATGGCAAAGTGGGGCTCGAAGCTCGGCATCGACGCGACCAAGACGTGGCCGGAGGAAGCGGGCACGCGCGTGAGTGGCCCGACGAGATCGTGATGTCCGAGGACATCGTGAAGCGCGTCAATGAGCGGTGGAAGGAGTTCGGTCTGGATTGAGCTGGCGGATGGAGCGCCTGCGGGCGCACATGAACAATACCGCCTTTCACCATACGGTGTTTTCCTGCCGTTCGCCCTCATGGGTGCGCTTCTGGCAGCAGGGGCAATCCCGCTCGCGTGACCTCGGCCGGATCGTACCTCGCGATTACGGCGGCACGCCTCGGCGCACTCGCCCTCGACAACCTTGCCGATCTGAAGTATGGCAAGCAGCAACCCCGCCTCGCCTATCGCGCGATGGTGCAGGCGTGTGACAAAGCAGGAGGCGCTCGTCTTTATAGGCGTGTGCCTCCTTGTGCTATGTAGTTTGCAGTGCTGCAGCTGAATCCGTCTGCATTCGTCTCCCGCCGTTCGCCGCCGTCCCCCTCTGATTCTACCCGTACATGAAGCGCGTGACGGGTGGTGCACCTCTTCTCTCGGCATATCGGCATGGCACCGGCGGGCGGTTGGGTGGCGATCAGCGGAAAGCGTCGAGCTGCCGACGGTTGTTCTGTTCATCGCGGTCGCACTCTGGATCGCTGCGTTCGATGCGATGTATGGGGCGCAGGATGAGGAATCTCGACCGCAGTCAGGGGCTCCACTCCTGCGGTCACATCTCGGTGCGCACGGCGCGTTTCAGATTTCGCGTGCGATGCACGTCCCTGTCCATCATCCTCTTTGTGATGCTTGGGGTCATGATGCACCTCACATTTCCGTACTACATCGGTGTCGGCATTGCGGCGGGGACGCTCATCTATCAGCACCGCATCGCAAGCCCCACGGATTTCTCGCGCGTGACGCAGATCTACTTCATGCGAAACGGGATCGTATCGATTGCAATTTTTCGTCTTTACGTGGATCAGCTATTTTGTGTAAAACCACGGATCAAAGGAGGCATAATGACACGTATTTTATATGGCAAAGAATTTGCCGCACGCATCAAGGCGAGCGCGGAGCATGGGCGATCGCTGCGCGAGCACGGTGTCCATCCGCGCCCTCGCCGTCATCATCGTCGGCAACGATCCCGCCTCCGAGGTCTACGTCCGCAACAAGCAGAAGACGTGCGAGGGCGCTGGGAATACCGTCCGATCACATCGCTCTGCCCGCTGAGACCACGCGGGAGGAACTGCTGCGTGCATCGATGAACTGAATGCGGATACAGAGGTGCACGGCATCCTCGTGCAGCTGCCGCGCCCGCCGGCCTCGCAGCGTGTGAGGAGGAGGTACTGAGCCGGATCGATCCACGCAAGGATGTGGACGGCTTCCATCCCGTGAACGTCGGGCATCTCTCCATCGGTGCACCGGGCTGCGCCCATGTACGCTGCGGGCTGCATCCGTATGCTCGAATACGCGGGCATACGGATGGAGGCGCACGCTGTCATCACCGGCCGCAGCAACATCGTCGGAAAGCCGATGGCGATGCTGCTCCTCGAACGGCACGCGACCGCTCACGCTCTGCCACTCACGGACGGAACATCTGCAGAGATTACGCGCTCTGCGGACATCCTCGTCGCGGCGGTCGGGCAGCCGCACTTCGTCACGGCGGACATGGTGAAGCCGGGGGCGACCGTCATTGATGTCGGCATCAACCGCATTGCTCCAAAGAAGCTCGTCAGCGATGTGGATTTTCGAGTGGTGGAAAAAGTGGCGGGGGCGATCACGCCCGTGCCCGGCGGTGTGGGGCTTCTCACCGTCGCCATGCTGATGGAGAACGTCGTACGGGCAGCAAAAACGCAGACGGAAGAGGGAGGCGATGACGATGAAAACGGATGTAGAGATTGCACGCGGCACAGCTGCGCCCATCACGGAGATTGCAAAGAGCCTGGCATCGCCGCAGAGCACATCGAGCCGTACTGGCAGGTAGCAAGGCAAAGCTGCCTCGAGGCACTTGCGGGCGCAGCGGGGGCAAACGGCAAGCCTCATCCTCGTCACGGCGATCAACCCGACCCCTGCGGGCGAGGGCAAGACGACGACGAGTGTCGGACTGCCGACGCGCTCCACCCACAGGAAGAAGACCATCGTCGCCCTGCGCGAGCCGTCGCTCGGCCCGTGCTGGCATGAAGGGCGGCGCGGCGGGCGGCGGCTATGCCAGGTCGTCCCGATGGAGGACATCAACCTCCTACGGGCGACTTCCACGCCATCACGACGGCACACAACCTCCTCGCTGCACTGATCGACAACCACGTCTTTCAGGGAAAATGCGCTCGACCTCGACGTGAAACCGCATCGTGTGGAAACGCGTCCTCGACATCAATGATCGTGCCCTGCGCCATGTCGTCACGGGGCTTGGCGGGCGTGTGCACGGCATACCGCGCGAGTCGGGCTTTGACGTCACGGTCGCCTCGGAGATGATGGCGATCCTCCGCCTTGCGGACGGGCTCGCGGATATGAAGCGCCGTCTCGGCGCATTCTTATCGGCTGGACGCGCAGCGGCCGTCCCGTCCATGCGGACGAACTGGGTGCAACGGGCGCTTGACACTCCTCTTTAAGGACGCAATCAAGCCAAACCTCGTACGAGACCATCGGCGGCACCCGCATTCATCCACGGCGGCCCGTTTGCGAACATCGCGCACGCGTTGCAGCAGCGTTATGGCGACGAAGTACGCGCTGCGCTGCGCCGACTATGTTGTCACGAGGCGGGCTTCGCGTGCAGATCTCGGCGCGGAGAAATTCTTTTGACATCAAGTGCCGTCTCGCGGGTCTCTCCCGATGCAGCGGTCATCATGACACCGTGCGTGCGCTCAAGATGAACGGCGGCGCGGGGAAGGACGAGCTCGGCACAGAGAATCTCGATGCGCCGTAAGCATGGGGGCAGCGAATCTCGAAAAACATATTGAGAACATTGGCAAGTTCGGTATACCTGCCGTCGTCGCCGTCAACGTGTTCCCGACGGATACCGAGAGCGGAGTTTCAGCTCCTTGAAGAACTCCTGTGCGCGGCTCGGCGCAAAGTGCGTCGCTCCGAGGTCTGGGGCGAAGGGCGGCGCGGGCGGCCTTGCCCTCGCGGATGCTGTGACGGAAGCTACTCGGCAAACGTGCAGACTTCCACCCTGTCTATGATGAGAAGAAAAGCATCGCCGAAAAGATTGAAACCATCGCCCGAAAATCTACGGTGCGGACGGCGTGGACTTCCAGACACGGCAAAGAAACAGCTTGCGGAGATGGAGACACTCGGCATGACGCAGACCCCCGTCTGCATGGCAAAGACGCAGTACTCCCTTTTCGGACAACCCTGCGCTCCTCGGCCGATCCCGTGCGGGCTTTCCGCATCACCGTGCGCGAGCTCCGCGCCTCCTGCGGCGCGGGCTTCGTCGTTGCTCTCACGGGGAACGCTCACCATGCCGGGACTGCCGAAGACACCTGCGGCGATGGGCATGGATATCACTGCGGACGGCGGATTACAGGACTGTTCTGAGGGGAGAGTGACGATGGCGGAGCAAGCCCAGCATGCGAATCAAGTGGAAATGGATACGCGCTTTGGCGCGTAAACTTGCAACGGCGATTGCGGAACAGGACTTTCGATGTTGAGACACAAAAAGCTGCAGAGGAGTACCATGCACTTTGTCCGCATGGAGAACTTTACGAACTGTTTTGTGCTGAGGCATCTCTTTTCACGGCAATATCGATAAAGCTGTTTACTGTGGGAAGCGGCATCATCAAAGCGACGAATGAGCACGGCCGTCTGTGACTTCCTATACCGCGTCTATTATGCAGCAGGGCGCCATGATCGCGCAATGCAGTTCCTTGTTCTTTCCAAGGGGCGTGATGAGATGGTCTTCCCGCATGATCCAGAGGAGCGTATTTCGTTTTTCCGAGAACTGAGCGCGGCATCTCTGGATGCGCGGTTTCGCCCCATTTGCGAAGGTGCCCTATCTTGTCGATGGTGTCGTGCAGACCCGCACAAGCGATTTTTGGTGAGGAACTACCGAGATTTTTCCGAAGAAATGCCCGCCTCATTGGGCGGCATTTATAATCCATACGGACAGATCTGCATCGAGGACAAGGTGTTGGAGCTCATGAATACAAAGGCGGATGAATACGATCTCGCCGATCTACAATGACTTCCTCTTTGACTTGATGAAAAGCACAGGAGCGTCGGAGATTCATGCGGAGCCTGAGGACGGCAGCTCCGTACTTCGCCGATTGCGGCGAAGACGGTACGGCAATCACTGCATTTCACGGCGGAGAATTTCCAGCGGACGATGCTGCTCAGCAAAGCGGAGTTCAACTTCACCGCATTGAGGAGCCTGTGGCGATTCATTTCGGTAGCTGCCCTTCGCCGTCGGCGCACCGATTGTTCTTCGCCATAGGTCTGCGGCGCAGAAAACTTGTGTTGAACATTCTCGCCGACGGACTCAGCTGGAAGGAGGTGCAGCGAGAGCCCTCGCGTATGCGTGCCGAACATCATGCAAAATTCTCTGAAAGGCGTGATCTTCGATCATAACTATTCGACGGCAGAGTATACCTATCCAGCGCTCTGTCCTCCATCGAGTCAGGGCTCTACCAGCACCATACACAGATTGCTGCCCCGGCATACCGTTTGCTCTGCCGTCCTCCGTATCACAATGTCGGAGCAGATGAAACGCCTCGCTATTGCCGTACGAATATCCAGGGATGGGGAAGGCGTATACAACGGTGCAACGCGCGGCTTTGACCGACTGATTGTGAATCATTGGTCACGGCGCCATTGACGGATCGAGCGCACGATTCGACATTTAGAGGCGTTCGGAGAATGTGACAACTTCCTGTTTATGCACTTTGCGGATACGCATCCTGACAATGGGGATGTGAGTACACCGGTCGGTGCACAGGCACGTCTTTGCCTTGCGGACGCACTGCAGGGAACAGAGTACCAAGGCGGCGGTCTTTCTAAAGCCAAATCCGCTTAGCCAATATGTTAACCATGCGGAAATACGGGCGGTAGATCGGCAGCTTGGGTATCTGTTCGACTATCTGACAACACACTATGAGGACGATGAGTACATCGTCCTGCTCTACTCGATCACGGTGCATCGGCATGCACGCAGTCCGTACCTCATGAGCGAGGGCAGACGGGCGCGGCACTGATGGCGCGCGTGCAGGTGCCGGCACTGGGCGCGTGACGAGCTCACGAGCTCCGTTGACATCTATAAGATCCTCGGTAAACTCGCAGGGATATCCCGATCGACGGCATATCTGGACGGGAATCTGCCGGAAGCATTCGGCGGCCAGCGGCGGGAGTACACCGTCAGCAACTCCATCTATCCGGGACAGACCTATAAAATTTGTGTGCGTACGAGCGTCATGCGCTTCCACCTTGAGACGGAAGAGCTCACGCGGGAGGACGCGCACGATCTCGCTTGATCGATACACGTACCACTTCATGAGCGGGTGAAAGCTACCGTGGTGTTCGACGATGCACTCACACGGTATTTTATGGATATTGATGGCGGTATACGGAGAGCTTTCGGCGATAAATATAAAATGGATGGTTTTTGAATTATGATAGGGTGAGAGGGACGTTATCAATGAAACTCAAACTGTTTGATCGAACAGCGATGTCTTGAAAGATATGCTAAAAGTCATCGTATGTATGTATTTATGGTGCCGAGTGATTTTGGAAGGGATATTTACATTTTCTTGAAAGAGCGAGGGGTTCAGGTTCGGGCATATGTTGTCGATGACCGATATTATGATGAAAGCAGACAGGATATGTCCACCTTCCAAGATTGCCTTATGCAGATCAAACAGCATGACGGATATCTGATCTGGGGAATTGCCAAATGCCGTCAGCACTGCAAGATGCATTGAAGAGAGACGATATTTCGGAGGTCTATCGACCCTACGATGTTTATCAAATGTGGCAGGATAAGGCATTTTGCGCATAAACATGAAGCTGAATTTGCAAACGACACGCGAATTGTTTGCCGATGAGTATTCTCGGAAGACTTTTGACGCATATCTGAAAAATCTATGAGGAGATCCAACAGACGACTATAAAGTTGGCAGAGGATGGGACATATTTTCAACGACTTGACCAATAATATCCGCAGGGGGATGGTTGACTGTGGAGGCGTATACAGGTGATTCTATCCAATCTTTCGTGAATGCCTATGGAAAGGGCGAAAAGATCTTTGCCTTTTGAACCGGATGCAAAGAACTATTCCAAGCTTTTTGGCAAAATACAGCGGGGCTTGATGTGGTTGCTGTTCCTGCCGGTGTATGGGTGCACAGACAACGCTCCACTTTTCTCCGGGAAAAGATGCCGTCGCTGGGATGCAGGAGGAAGGCACGATAGAAATTAAAACAGATACGATTGAGCCATGTGTCGGTGATCACAAATCGCGTTTATCAAAATGGATGTTGAGGCGCGCGAGCTTGAGGCGCTCAAAGGAGCTGCGCATGTCATTCAAAGAGACATGCCTGTGACTCGCGATCTCTGCGCACCACAAGCAGGAAGATCTTATCACGCTGCCCCAATTTATTGCCGGCTGCAAAAATGAAAACTTTCAGTATGACATATTTTAAGACATCATGGGTGTACGGTTCCGGAACTGGTGTTGTATAGGCATACCTAGAAAACGGTGATGAGTAAATGATATTATTTCATATATGGAGCAAGCGGTGCAGCCATCGAGATCTAGTGACTTGGCAGAGCGCGTGAATGCAGTATCCACAGGTATTCGAAAAAGTACCTCATTGATGACTTCGAAGAAGCAGCGCCGTATTATGGGACGGAACGGATTCACTTTTCTTCGTGTGAAACGATCGCACAGGAAGAATTTGAATTTGTTATTGCTGTCGGTGAACCTGCGGCACGTGCTTTTCTCTGCGCGAAGCGCATTGAGGAAAGCGGCTATAGGTTGGCAACCCTCGTTGACCCTTCTGTCATAGTTTCACCCACAGCGAAGATTGCCTCGGGGTGCATTGTCAACGCACAGTCCATCGTGTCAGCCAACGTCATCGCGGAGGAAAACTGTTTTGGCTTCCGCGTGGTCGTCGGGCATGATGCGCATCTGAAAAAGAATACCATTGTATGTCCGATGGCAACGGTCGGCGGCGGTTCCACTGTCGGTGAAAATACGTTCATCGGTCTGAACTCCTCGATGAAGGAACACGTAAATTTAGGGGAACCATGTCGTTGTCGGAATGGGATCTCATGGTTTTTCGGTCGGTGGAGGATGGATGCTACCGTTCTTGGGAACCCTGCCAGAGTAACAAAGGGCAATCGATGATCACAAGGTTTTTCGGAACTAGGAAGTGAGGTTATATCGGTATGTCGGAAGAAAAATATTATCATTTCGACGGCGATGAGCTTCAGAAATACGTAGCCGAACCGCTATCCATTCCTTTTATCGACCGCGTAACAGAGTGTGTGCCGGGAAAGTATGCAAAGGGTATAAAAATCTGACGAATAATGAGTGGTTTTTCCTGAAACATTACCAGGGACATCCGATTATGCTCGCTGCCATTCAGACGGAAGCACTCAGTCAGATGGTTGATGATTGCACTTTACTACGATGGATGGAGACGATGATATCAGTATGTGAAGGTGCAAACTGAAAAGCCAAATTTATTAAGGAAAATACGTCCCGGAGATCGCTCTGACATCGTTGCGGAAGCAATATCGTACAAGAGGGGTCGGGAAAAAGGTGCAGCCAAGGGCTATGTGGATGGTGAACTTGCCCAGTGACGTAGAAGTAACCCTCTTGTCATTCCCTCTGTTCTTGACAAATATCGACCGAAGAGGAGAAAAATGCTGAACGGTAAAATCGCAGTCATCACAGGTGCGAATCGGGGCATCGGATGGGCAACAGTGCAGAAATCCGCCCAGCACCATGCTTGTGTAGGCCTGTGCAAGACGGCAGACAGATGCGTTTGAAAAGAACATCAAAGGAACTGTCGGGAAAATATGCAACGAAAATTTATCCCGCTCTATTTTGATGTCGCAGATGCAGACGCGGTAGCGATCAAAACCATCGGAGAGCAAAACAAAAGCGCATTGACATTCTGGTGAATAATGCGAATCTCTGTGGAACAATTATTTCCGATGACCGCAATCGAAAACGATAGAAGACCGTAGTGCACACAAATTTTTATGTCGCAGGTGCGAGTTGGCTCAGCTTGTATCACGGCATATGATGAGAAATAAGGCGGGGCGATCATCAATGTAGCCTCGGTCGCCGGGATGGAGGCTGGAGGAAGGCGGGTCTTTGCGGTACGGCAGCAGCAAAGCTGCGGTGCTTTTTGTCGACGCAGACGATGGCACTCGAACTCGGGAAGTACAGCATCAGGGTAAATGCGGTTTCTCCCGGGTTTATTGATACGGATATGGGCACGCGCGCAGCGATACGCTCAAGGAGAAAATACTCAAGAGACGCCATTGAAAACGGCAGGGGGGCTCCGGAAGAGGTCGCAAATGCCATTTTTGTTCTTGCATCGGATATGGCATCGTTCATTACCGGACAAAATATTGTGGTTGACTGGGGGACGAAAATCCTCGTCGTGACGATGAAACTGTATTTGAGAGAAGGAGGTCTGTGGAATGTATTTGGACAAAGCGCATCCGTATATTGTGGCTGAGCTGAATTCCAGCCACAGGGAAAGGTTGACGTCGCAAAAATGATTGATGCGGCGAAGGCTTGTGGCGTGATGCGGTCAAGTTCCAGCCATGGACGGATGCATCGCTCTACAGTGGGTCATACTACGCAAAGAATCCGATCGCACGGCGCGTATGGTGAAGGGGTTTGCGCTTTGCCGGAGGCGCCTCGTGGAACTGTCCGTCTCATTGCAGGGAGAGCGGCACTGATTTCGCATCCACACCTTATTCCCGCAGTGAGGTTGATCTCCTGGTTGATGCGTGTGACGTTCCGTATATCAAGATCGCATCCATGGACATCAACAACATCCCTTTTTGGAGTATATTGCAGGCCGCATGGTTCCAATTGCACTCTACGGGGATGGCAACGCTTGATGAAATCAGGCGGCTGTTCGTGCGATTGAGGGCAGAGGAAACTCATCAGATCTGTATTCTCCATTGTGTGTCACTGTATCCCGTGGCGCATGAACATGTCCATCTGAATAATATGCGCATGCTGAGCGGAGTTCCCGAGTGCAGTGTCGGATATTCAGACTCATACCATGGAAGTGAAGTTGCGTGTGCCGCAACGGCACTTGGCGCGTTGATGATCGAGAAAGCATTTTCACCGACAGCAGCATGATCGGCTGATAATCAGATGGCGACTGAGCCGGAGCAAATGGAGAAGTTGGTGCGGGAATGTCGGTACGTCGCGCGGCGCTGGGGTCTTATGAACGAAGTGTGACGAAGAGGAACTTGCGCGCGGTGAGGATGCGCAGGAGCATTGTTGCCGCGGAAGCACATTCCTGCAGGGCATGTGCTTCGATGGAGGATCTTGACGCAAAACGGCCGGGGGACTGAAACACTCCCAAATGAGTTTCGCCCGTGTGGTTGGCAAGAAAGTGAAACGCGATATGGAAGCTGGGACGAGATGCTTTTTCCGGATGATCTGGAATAGTACAGGATGGTAGATATGGCAGAAGACTTTCACAAGCTGGATCCGTATGCGCATTACCGGAAAGCTGAAAAAGGAAAAGCTTTACCTCTGCTATGCGGGAATTGACCGAATGGCATCGGCATCGCTGTGTTCCGTACCAAAGGTATTGATGCCGTCGGCTATGAGCCGGCAGGATCAAAAACGCTGGAGAACGTACTCATTTCTTCCCATTCGCGCATTCAAAGAATTGCAGATGAAGAGCATCCCGGATGACGATGTTTTCAAGGTGATGATGTCATCCGGGAACAAGCGGTCAGCAAAACAGTCGAGGATTTATCTCGATCGGGAAACGGCTGGTTTTGCAGCAAAAGGTGCTGCTCAGACTGTTAGACTTTTATCGGAAGCCGCAGGCCGCCGATGCTGGTGATCGATTCGGAGGCGGTGATCAGGATCGGCGAAACTTTACCACAAGAGGCGCAACGATCATGGGGTTGGAGTTTGCGTCAGACGCATGATTTTTGCACTGGATGAGCAGATGCAGCCTGCTGGAAGATGTGCTGGATGACTTTATCTGCTTCTACGGAGCCGAGCTGTTCATCATTTTTGGCTTCACCTTTTATGGTTTGGCAGCATCTTTTCCAGCGATTAAAGCAAGCGGGCAGAACCGCCGATTTGTCGAACGGCTATCTCGCTTACGGCAGGGCGGCTTGGAAAAAGTGGTCAATCTGAAAATCTCAAATGAAAGACTTCAAGAACATGGGACAGGCATGTCTGTGGAATAATCATTCTGGATCAATATGGAATGGCAGAGCAGACGGCTGCATCTACGCATGAGGCGAATACGGCATCTTCGCCAGCATCTACTCGGATGCAATCACACGTCGATATCGTGATTTCTCGCCTTGCACCATGGGCGAGAAGGGGCTTTATTCAGCTCCCTCTACGCTGCCACATCTGCATCCCAGGGCACCTGATTCTCACGGAGGATGAAAGGTATCATCGAGGGGAGGATGACCGCCAAAAGGAAGAAAAAGGGAAAACATCCGTATCCTAGGCAGGGTGGAGCAGGCGGAAATAAAGGGGTGCGCTGATACCTATGGAGCACGTATAGGGGACATCGACTTTTGGTCGGAAATATGGACGTCCTCAGCAATATGGAAAAGACGCGAGCACTGCCGATGTTTTCAGAAGATGTCATCATCCTTTCTGGGAGATTATCCGAGGTGCCGCTCGTAATCCCCGAGCGAAGGCATATGGGGACATCGCTGCCTTTTGCTTTTTGACTTCGCAAAGGCGTCCATAAAAAGAGGCTGCCAAATATGGAGCTTCTGGCAGAAGAATCGGCTGGGGATGGCGTTCCATATCGCACCGTCGAATATTCCCGTGCAGTTTGCGGTTTCTCTTGTCTATGCGCTGACCGCCGGCAATGCGTCAGTGATCCGTGTATCCGATAAGCAGTTTGAGCAGGTGGATCTCCTGTGTGAGACGATCAACATGCTGTTGCAGGAGGAGTTTCAGAAACCGCACCCATATATCTGCATTGTCCGATATGCACATGACAACGCGGCGACCGCGTGCGCTGTCATCACCCTGTGATCCTCAGAATGATATGGGGCGGAGACCAAACCATTGCAGGGATTCGAGCAATCTCGCGCAATCTCGATGCGTGGAGCTAGGATTTGCAGATCGGTATCTCGATTGCTGTCATTGACGCAGATACGTATTTGCAGAAGCGATCCAACGATCGTTGCGCGCGATTTTTATCTCGATACCTACTATTCTGATCAGAACGCTTGCAGCTCAACGCGGCTTGTGCTGTGGAGCGGTAATGATATCGACCGCGCAGATATTTTGGAACAGCATTCAAGAACGAGCGGATCAAGAATATTCGCTGAGCGATATCAGCGGGTCGGAAAAACTGCCGAGACGGCAGTGCTTGCGGCCGCCCGTCCCGGCATCATGAGATTCGGCAGAACAATGATCAGTTAGAAGCTGAGCTACCGAACTGTTCGAGGATGTGATGAATTATAAAGGAAATTGTGGGTACTTTCTCGAATATAGTTTAGGAGTCTGATGAACTGGCATGCGTCCTTGGCAGCAGCGTCAGACCGTTACGTATCTGGGGGATGATCTGCATGATAAAACTCGAGGAGCTCATCTTTCCAACAGGGGCTGCGAGGGGAGATCGCATCGTTCCTGTGGGACACAGCCTTGATCTGTCCTTTGTTTGGGACGGCTATGATATGCCGTTGACACTTTCCAGAAAGATCAACAACAATAATGCATACAGAGAGGGCAATATCATGACGAATTTGGAGAAATACACGCAGATATTTTTCTGACAGCCTTGGCGTTTCCAAGGACGATGTGGAGGGCCTCACATATCAGTCCATCGGTGCATGGGATTCTGGTCGGACACATGGAACTGGTGGCTGCCATCGAGGATGCCTTTTGATATCATGATGGATACCGATGATATCATCGACTTTAATTCTTTTGAACGGGGGAAAGAGATCCCTGTCGAAGAATTACAGCATCACATTTCAAGAGGCTGTGCCGTGTTTTTTTGATCTGAAATCTTTTGCCGAGATGCCCGCACTCTTTATGGAAAAATGAAGTGTGGGCATACAGCAAGTTGTTTGATACATCGGAAAAAGATTGCGAGGCTGATACCAACGCGCTCGTTGGTGGTGCGCAGCAATACGCCCGTATCCATCGCGGCATACGTGGGGTTTATCAACCATGGATTGTTCCCGTCATGGTCGATAAGGAGTTGGATGAGGAACTGTTCCACAGCCTTTTGGAGCAGTATCACCGGCCTATATTTTTGCAGAGGAAGCACATTTACCGACTTTTTGGATCGTTATACGCAGACTTTACACGTAGAGGGCAGTGTTCTTTATGATACGGGCGAGCAACAGTCCCTATCCGCTCCATGACGATCTCGCACTCCTCGCGACGACATCTGGCTCGACGGGCAGCCCGAAGCTGGTACGGCAGAGCTCATGATAATCTTAAGGCAAATACAGAGTCCATTGTGAAGTATTTGGATCTTCACGAAGATGAACGCGCCGTGACGAATCTGCCGCTACACTATGTCTACGGGCTTTCGATCCTCAATACGCATCTTGCGGTCGGTGCCTCGGTTGTTGTGACGGAGAAGACGCTCTTTGACCGCAGTTTTTGGCAGCTGATGCGGGACAAAGAGGTTACGAGTTTCTCCGGCGTGCCCTACACCTCACGCGATGCTGAAACGACTGCGCTTCTTCCGTCATGGATCTTCCCTGCGCTCCGCACGCCGACGCAGGCGGGCGGCAAAGTCTGATCCCGAGCTGCACAGCGAGTTTGCTCGCCCATGCAGATGCGCACGGAAGAAATTCGCGCGATGTACGGCGCGGCAGAGGCAACGGCACGCATGGGGGTATCTGCCGCCGCAGGATGCACTGGAAAAGGTCGGGGCGATGGGCATTGCGATTCCGGGCGGCAGGTTTCGCGCTCGTCGACGAGGCGGGCGCGCGAGATCGCGGCGGCGGATACGATCGGGAGCTGGTCTACTACGGCGCAAATGTTACGCTCGGCTATGCGGAGAGCGGCGCGGATCTCGCTCGCGCGGCGACGAGCGCCATGGACGCTATGAGACGGGCGATCTCGCCCGCCGCGATGCGGATGGGTACTACACCTATCGTCGGGCGAAAGCGCCGTTTTTGAAGATGTTCGGCAAGCGACGAATTTGCAGGAGGTTGAGCACTATCTCCCGCGAGCAGCATTTCGGTGAAATCGAGGTCGCATGCGCGGCATTGATGACAACCCTACTTTTTGTGACGCAGGGAGGCAGCTTTGTCCCCTGAGATCGTGCCGTTTTTGAGCGCGAAGCTTTGGTCTGCACCATTCCGCATTTACGGCGCGGTGCATTGCAGAGATCCTGAAAAAGTCACTGCGGGCAAGACGGTCTATCGGGAGCTGGAGCAGTACTATGACGTATGAGGAAGTGCTTGCTCTGCCGCCGTTCGGTGGGGCGCGCGGAAAAACAGGAACTGCTGCGCGGGGAGCTGCTGCGTTCGACGGAGCAGCACAGAGCGCATTGTGTGCCCTATGCACGGATGATGGAGACGGTTGGCTTTTCTGCTGCGGACGTTCGTTCGGTGGAGGATATTCCGTTTCGCCCGTGCGCCTTTTCGCGAGATGGCGCTGCGGAGTGTGGCAGAGAGGAAGACGTGTTCAAGACGATGACCTCGTCGGGGACGACGGAGGGCAGCAGGTATCGAAGATTTTCCTCGACCGCGAAACGGCGATCGAATCAGCAGAAGACGCTCATGCATTGTCTCCGATCGGATCGGGGGCAGCCGCATGCCAATGATCATTCTCGACCGCCTCTCGGTGCTCAAAAACCGTGCGATGTTCTCGGCACGCGGCGCGGCGATTCTCGGTTTTTCGACTTCGGACGAAAGAAGCTCTACGCGCTGAATGATGCGATGGAGCTGCAGCTGGATGCGATTCATGACTTTCTTGCAGAGAACGCGAGGGCAGCGCATCCTGCTCTTCGGCTTCACCTTTATGGTGTGGCAGCATTCTATCAGGCTCTGCGGGCTGCAGGCGAGCGGCTTGACCTCTCGAACGCCGTACTGATTCACGGCGGCGGTTGAAAAAGCTCACCGCCGAGCGGTTACGCCTGCGGCGTTTCGCGCGGCACTGCGCGAGGTCTGCAGCGATCTTGATGTTGCGGACTACTACGGCATGGTGAGCAGACGGGCTGCATCTATCTCGAATGCGCAGAGGGCCACCTCCGTACGAAGCACGTACGCCGATGTGGGATTGTGCGCCGTCCGCTTGACTTCTCGCCCGCAGACTTTCGGCGAGCGCGGCATCATCGAGGTCGTCTCGCTCCTGCCGGAGTCGTATCCGGTCATGCGCTTCTGACGGAGGATGAGGGCGTGCTGGTTGGTGAGGACGACTGTCCGTGCGGGCGCAAGGGAAGTATTTTCAAGCGTGCTGGCAGATTGAAACAAGCGGAGCTGAGGGGTGCAGTGATACCCGGTGCAGCAGCATTTTTGACAGCGTGACCTATGGCGCTCGGCAGTGCGGAAATCGAAATGCAGATGGCGGATGTTCGCCCGCTTCCCATCGGCGGAGCTGCTGCCTTTCTCACCGCTCTCTCGGCACGATTCTTGCCGATGCGGACGAAGGCGCACTCAGATGTCGTGACGCGCTTTTGGCTGGTGCCGCGCTGCGCTGCGTCAGATGCAGAGAACTCACGAGGCAGAGAGTGAACTGGCTCGGCGCGCATGTTCACCATCGCGCCCTCAATGTAGCCGTGAACTTCTCTACTTGCCTTGCGGCGTTTTCTTGCGGGAAACGCGAGCATTGTGCGTCTGCCGTCGAAGGACTTCCCACAGGTCGATGTTCTCGTCGATTTTCAGCAGACGCTTCTGCGAGTTTCCACGCTCTTTCCATACTTCCTTTTTGTTCGCCGTGGACACGTGCAGGAGGTGAACGAGCACTATTCGCGGATGTGTCAGACCCGTGTTGTATGGGTGGGGATGCGATGATTGAAGCAATATGCCGCGCGGTCCCTTTGCACCGCGCGCGAATGAAATCACGTTTGCTGACCGCCACTCGCTTGCCGTCATCGATGCCGATGCCTATCTTGCAGTAGAGGACAAGGAGCGGATTGCGCAGGACTTCAGCCAACGACACTATCTCAGCGATCAAACGCCTGTACTGCGCCACGCTGCTTTGTCTATGGCTCGGCGCAGCAGAGAAGGTCACGGCGGCTCCGAGATCTGCTTCGGCGTACCCCGCATGCGCTTTTGTGAAGCGATCGCCACATTGCAAGGCGTTCAGGCGGTGGATAAGCTACGCAGCTCTACCGCTGGCTGCGCACGCCGCGGCGCGTGCAAGTTCCCATGGCGGAGGACAATCTGATTGCGCGCGTCTGCGTGGCGAGCTGACGTGGAGTGAGCTGCCGCGCATATAAGGCGGCAGCGGCGTTTACGAGCAGTCGGGCGCAGGAACTGTAGATAGCTGTCCGCTGGGGCGGCATTGGTCGCGCCAGACTGCTTCGTATTACGGCGCGAGCAGACCTTGCGTGCGGTTCGCCATGCGTCTGCCGTAGGCTGACCCGCATCGTACCGATGGGCGCACGATGGACTTTGCGCCTCGTCTGGGGCGTGTGTTGATCTGCATTCGCACGATGAGCCGCGGCACATGTGATCTGAGTGACTGTATTGACGCGACACATGGAGGGGAATTCGTCATGAACGACAGGAAAACAAGCGGTCATCGCGCAGTGGAGGTCCGAATGGCGTCTCGCCATACGCCCGTACTGCTGCGATTTCGATGTGCCACAGGGCTGCGATGTAGCAGCGCGATCGAGCGCTGCGCCTGATGGGAAATGTTGCGGATGCTATCAGCGCGCTACGGAACAGCAAAGCGATGCGAACATAAGAGTCTACCTGCGTGCTGAGCATCCCGCCGCGGGCTCACGTGCAGAGATGCTGGGTGCGTATTTGAGGAGCCCGCCATCGGCATTATGGGGATCGTTGGCACACAGCACAGCCTCGACATCGGGGAGCTGGCGCATCGCCGATGCTTCAAGGCGGCACCGTTTCATACCGATGATACCGCTTCGCGGAGCGGCGGTACGAGGGGGCGACGGAGGAGGTCATGGCAGTCAGAAGCGATCTGATCGCCACACTGGGTACGATATCTCCGTGGCGCAGGACCCTTTCCATAGCAATTGCTTTTGCAGAAGCGCAGCGCATCGAATTTCGCCGCAGGGTATCGTACGGCGGTTCCGGCAAAGCGTGACGTACCGCCAGGCTGCCACACGCAGCGCGGGCGTATGCGGTTAGATGAAGCGAGCCGTCACATGTGTCTCGATACGTATTCAGCGATGTTTATCCACTTGTCTCGATCAAGTTAGTTCCAACGTTTTGAGCGACCGCATTACTTTCCGGCCTCGCTCTTTGAGAGTTGCAGCTAGCGCAGACCTACCGCAACCTGGACCTTCTTCACGACAACCTGGCACAACACGGAGATGGCGTGGACATGATGCGGCGGGATTTTCGCAGACGACCGCGCGTCACGCATGAGCACCATCTCGCCCTGCGGCTGCGAGCATGAGAATTGGGGCATGCGCCCGCAGCTACGACAATAAAGAGGCAGCCTGGCGTCAACCGGTTGATGGACGACGACCTTTCGCCGGATAAATAGAGGCCAAGATGGACTGTTTCTTTGCACACCCCGATTCCCCAGCCTTGTCGCTACCGCATCGGGAGCTGATCGATGCGGATGGAAAGGCCGTCGGATATCTCGCAACAAGACCAATAGCTCAGAACCAAAACCAGCGGAGAAACAATTGGAGCAAACATTCGTCCATCTGACCAATTTTGTTGGCGAACCGACCACAGCACTGCTCAAAAGAAATTTATGCTGATGGACATGATCTGTTTTCGGCGGGAGGGAAAATATCTCATATCGGATTTCCCAACGTGGCTTGCGTACGCTCAGTCAGAGTAATACGATGTGCCCGCGACCGCTCAGTAAATTTCGCATGCACGGCGGCAATGAGCAGCTGAGTGTACAGAGCCGTATCCGTGGCACGATCAGCTGGGCCCATGGCGATTCGGCATGCGATTGAACGAAATCTGTTCCTCCATGAACTCAGCACACGTCGATACGGCAATTGCGGGTTCGCTCGTGATAGCGAGCCGGTTACTTCGCCGTAACAAAGATTCCGGTTTGGAGGATACGGAACTGCAGGATCGCTGTGCGATGCAGCGATGGCGGAGGCACTTTCGCGCGGACTGTCACATTGCGTTCGATATTTGACACGCGCTCGTATTGCATATGGATGAGGATTTGCCGATAACCTATGCAGAGGGGAGGGCCGGACGTGAGCATCATGGTGAGCGGTCGTCGATGACTGCGTATACTGTAGTGCAGAGCTGTTTGACAGATGGACCGGATCGGATCATGCTTGTAAGCGACCTAAACAATGGGAAGAAGGTAGGACGTATGTGAGTTTCATTGAAGAAGACTGTTCGCATTTGTCGCAAGCTCCCTACTATTTGACGAAGCATGGTATCGCAAGACTCTCATCGGGTTGATGCAAAGGAGAATGCGGCGGCACATTATCTGACGGAAGGTACTACGCGAAGGGATGGAATCATCTCAAACTTCTCAACTGAAAATGTATCTCTGAGAAAATCCAAATATTCGATGGGGAGGGACAAAACCCTGTCACGCAGATTAGTCGGATATCGTGGCTTGTATCGTGACATATCCCGGAAGGTATCGGCAGCGATACCGCCATACCTCTGCTGTGGAAACTATGTTTGCGCATACTTGCCCCTCTCTGTTTTATTTGGAGGAGATAGCAAATACGGCGGAAAAACCAGGGCATCCTGAAAGTGGTAAATATGACGATTATCTCCGTCCAAGGCGACTCTGCGCCAGTGATCGCGCCTATGCCGTTTGGATGAAGCGGAACTGACGGAGTGATTTCCGGCACGATTCTTGATATTGCGCCCGCCCCATCGCTTTCATCCTTCATACGGAAGAACTTTCCAAAAGCTGATTCAGGGCATGGCGGATCTCTATGGAGCAGGTGGATTATCACCTCTGATATTATGGACATGAACCGCCTCGCAGACGAGAGTGTCGATCTTTATCTGTTCCCACGTCTTTGGAGCTATGCGCGATGATCGAAAAAGCGATGCGTGAACTGCACCGTATCCTGAAAAAGACGGGATGTGGTATTTCACAGCCGATTGACCCCAGCCAGACAGGAAATCGACGAGGATCTGATTGCACGTGTATGGAGAACGATGGCGGCGCTCTGGGCGGGATGACCATATCCGAATGTATGAGCGATACCTTGCGCGGTTAGCGGTGGGTTCAGCGCTGGTCAAAAGAAGTATTTTTTGAACACAGGCGGTGGCGAAAATGCGTTAACAGAAACAGCAACGGTCTATATCGTTGTAGAAATAAGAAGGAACAGAGGGAGGCGGAACATGAGCATCCTGGTGACGCGGTCGTCGATGCCGCCGATGGAGGCGCTACATCGCGCGAGTGGGCGATATGGCGGTCGCGATGGCTGACCAATATGGGCGCAAAAGCATCAGGACCTTCAAGCAGCCCTGCGAGGATTTTTTCGGTGCAGCGCAGGTCGAGCTCTCACGAACGGGCAATGGCACTCGAACTCGGCGCGGCACTGAATCTTTCGGGCGAGGGTCATCACGACGCCGCTCACCTGCCTCGACGACGCACGCGATTGTGCGCAAATGGCCTGGAGCCGGTATTCTGTGATATCGACCCGAATGACTACACGGCATGGATGTGACGAAGATCGAGCCTGATTACAGAGCGCACGTCTGCCATTATGCCCGTCCATGTTTATGGGCAAATGTGTGCCGCGTGGAGGAAATCGAGCGCACTGCCCCGCAGATATGGGCTGAAGGTGATCTGATGATGCCGCGCATTCCTTTCCGGCGATGCGCCGTATCGGGGCAAGAGTACGGCTGTATCAGCGACGTCGCGTGCTTCAGCTTCCACGCAACGAAGGTCTTCACACCATCGAGGGCGGCGCGGCGTGTTTTCGCGATGAGGAGCTTGGGAAAAGGGACTGTACCGCTTTGAAGAACTTTTGGCATTCGCGATGCAGAGTGCGTCGACGGGTGGGCTCGAAATGCGAAGATGAACGAGTTCTGTGCGGCGATGGGGCTGTGCAATCTGCGTCATGTCAACGATGATATTGCAGCGCAAGGCGGTCGTGCAGAGCATATCGTGAGCGACTGGCAGAAGTCTGCGGCATACAGCTGAATCCAGTCCCAGAGAATGTTACGCCGAACTATGCTTACTTCGCCCGTGGTGTTCCATGAAACGTGAGTTCGGCAGGACGCGCAATGAGGTGTTTGACGCGCTGCAGCGGGCAGATATCTAGCAGAAAGTATTTCTATCCGCTCACAAATACATTTGAATGTCCCATGGAAGTGCGATGTCGCGCAGACGCCGGTCGCGCGTCATGTTGCGAGATCGCGTTCTGACACCGCCGATCTATCCGGAACTGGAGGAGGCGGACAGTGAGATCGTATTTGTGACGTGATCGCTTCACTGCAAGCGTGACAGCGGACATATCCTTGCAAAATACATCGCCTTTGTGCTAATCTTATCGTTGCAATTCATAGAGCCAACAGCATTGACGATGTGCGGGACGCCCTCGTCCCCTCGGGACGGGGGCGTTTCTTTCGGAGGACACAGGCATGATGAGCCAGGAATCCGGTGCAGATGTTCCAAAAGACGACACGACCGCAGAGCTTTTTGAGCGCAAATGGTACGCGTACTGGAAGAACACAATCTTTTTCACGATGCGGCGGACGAGACGCGTGAGCCATACGGTGTGGTGATTCCGCCGCCGAATGTGACTGGGACAGCTCCACATGGGGCACGCGCTCGACAACCACAGCTGCAGGACATCCTCGTGCGCTATCAGCGGATGCGCGGGAAAAATGTTGTCTGGATTCCGGGCTGCGACCATGCGGCACTGCGACACAGGCAAAGGTCGAGGAGGAGCCTGCGTGCGGAGGGGACGAACCGCTTCGCGCGCTCGGGCGGTGAGTTCCTCGCACGCGTCTGGGACTGGAAGCAGCAGTACGGCGACCGCATCATGTATCAGCTGCGTATGCTCGGGTGCATCCTGTGACTGGGCGCGCGGGCGCCACGATGGATGAGGGATGCTCGCGCGCGTGCGCAGGGTTCCGAGCCTTTATGAACAGGGGCTGATCTGTCAGGAACGCGCATCACGGGTGGGTGCTCGCACTGCTCGACGGCGGTATGTCGACATCGATGGATCACGATGGACGGGAGGGCATCTCTGGCACCTTCGACCAAATTGAGGGAACGAACGACTACGTTGAGATCGCGACGACGCGTCCCGAGACGATGTTCGGCGATAGTCGGGTGTCGCGGTCCACCCCGACGACGAGCGCTACAGAGATCTCGTGGGCAAGGACGCTGATCCTCGCCCGTGGTGGAGCGTCGCATTCCGCTCTTTCGCGGATGCGTACGTCGATCCCGCGCTGGTACGCGAGGCGGTCAAGGTGACGCCGGCGCACGACCCGAACGACTTTCGAGATGGGGCTGCGCCACGATCTCGAGCAGGTTGTTGTCATCAATGCCGACGGCACGATGGGCGAGGGCGCGGGCAGTACGCGGGCGCACCGCTACGAATGCCGCAAGCGAGCTCGTGCAGGAGCTCGAGAGGATCGGCGCACTTGTCCGCACGGAGAAGCACGAGCATGCGGTCGGGCACTGCTCGCGCTGCAAGACGACGATCGAGCCGCTCGTCTCGAAGCAGTGGTTCGTCCGCATGGAGGATTTGGCGAAGCCCGCCATCGCGGCAGTGAAGGATGGGCGCATTCGCTTTGTCCCCGAACGCTTTACAAAAATTTACGAAAACTGGCTTGAGAGCATCCGCGACTGGTGCATCTCCGCCAGCTCTGGTGGGGACACCGCATTCCACGCATGGCACTGTGAGGACTGCGGTGAGACCTCTGTTTCGCGCGAGGACATTACGGCGTGTATGCACTGCGGCAGCACGCACATCCATCAGGATGAGGACGTGCTCGATACGTGGTTTAGCTCCGCACTCTGGCCGTTTGAGACGCTGGGCTGGCCCGAGGAGACGAAGGATCTCCGCCATTTCTACCCGACGGCGACACTCGTCACGGGCTACGACATCATCTTCTTCTGGGTCGCGCGGATGGTCATGATGGGGCTGCAGGTTCGGCGGCGATGTGCCGTTCCGCGACGTGTTCATCCACGGGCTCGTCCGCGACAGCGAGGGCGCAAGATGTCGAAGCATACGGTCGGCAACACCCTGTGAGTCATCGATACGGCGCGGACACGCTCGCGCTTCATGCTCATCACGGGCAATACGCCGGAGCAACGATATGCGCTGTCTATTGGGAGCGTGTCGAGGGCGCGCGCAATTTTGCAAATAAGATCTGGAATGCGTCGCGCTATATGCCATGAATCTCGAGGCGCGGACGATGCGTTTGTGCCCGAGGAGAGCGACTATACGCTTGCCGACCGCTGGATTTCTCACGCTCTTGCGAGACGCGCGTGCAGTAACGGCGAACCTCGAGAACTATGAGCTTGGCGAAGCGGGACGTGCCATCTATGAGTTCCTGTGGAGCGAGTTCTGTGACTGGTACATCGAGCTGACCAAGGCACGTCTCTGTGACAAGGAGAATGTGCGTGCAAAGAACACGGCACTCTGCTATGTCCTGCGTACGGTTCTGGAGCGAGACGATGCGCCTCCTGCATCCCTTTATGCCGTTCCTTACCGAGGAAATCTGGCAGACTGCCGCACGAGGGCACAGCATTATGCGTGCACCGTGGCCCGAGGTCGATGAAAAGGAAATTGACGCAGGCAGAGGCGGCAATGACCGCGATCATGGAGGTCATCAAAGGTGACGCGCAACCTGCGTGCGGAGCTCGGCACGCCCCGGGCAAGAGCACGCTCCTTTGCGCGTGCGCGATAGCGGCACTTGCCGACGTACTTTGCGGCGCATACGGACTATTTCCACGCGCTCGCCTCGGCATCCGAGGTGACCTTCCTCGCAGAGGACGCTCCCGATCCCGAGAACGTCGTCACGGGCGCACTCGCGGGGCGGCGGTCTCATCTGCCGCTCGCGGGGCTCATCGACGTGGAGAAGGAGACGGCGTCTGATCGAGCGGATGACAATCTTGAGAAGGAGATTGCACGCCTTTCGGTCAAACTCACGAACGCGGGCTTTACATCGAAGGCTCCTGCAGCCGTCGCTTGCGGCGGAGCGCGAAAAGCTGCGGGATATGAGAGGAGAAGATCGGGCTCATCCGCAGCCGCCTCGCGGATCTGGCGAAAAGCTCTGAGGTGTGCCGATGAACTATGCGGAGGCGCTCTCCATCTCGATGAACTGAATGACGTTCGGCATCCGCCTCGGGCTCGCACGCATGGAGAGCTCTGTGCGCGCCTTTGGGAACCCGGAGCGCAGCTATCAGGTGATCCACATTGCGGGACGAACGGCAAGGGTTCCGTCACGCAGATGATGGATGCCGTCTGCCGTGCGGCAGGGATTCGTTCGGGACGGTACCTCTCGCCGCATCTCGTCTCCGTACGCATGCGATGTGGATGGACACGATATTTCGAGGAGCGGTTTTGCCGAACTCCTCATGCGCGTGTGCGCACGGCTGCGGACGAGATGGTCGCGGCGGGGCACGAGCACCGACACAGTTCGAGGCGCTGACCACGCTTGCGTTTCTCTATTTTGCTGAGGAGCGGGTCGAGATTGCCGTCGTTGAGACGGGGCTGGGCGTCTCGACTCGACAAATGTTGTCGAACCTCGCGCTCACGATCATTAGCAAATGACTGCGATGGACCACGCCGACCGCTGCGGCGCGCATCATAGCATCGCGGAACACAAGGCAGCATGCCCAAGAGGGCGTGCCCGTCATCACAGCGGCGACGGAGAGCCTCTTGCGATCATCGAGCGGCATGCGGAGGAGCTCGGCGCGAATATCTTTGTCTGCGGCGAGGATTTCTCTACCGTCTGCAGCATTCCCCGAAAGCGGGCAGCAGGTCGCATTCCACTCTTATCTGCCGCGAGGCGAGCCCCTATGCGCTGGCGCTTGCAGGCGGCTATCAGGCGTGAAAATGCGGCGCTCGTCATCGCGCGGCAAAGCTGATGGAGCGTGAGGACCCTCGCGTCACGAGGCTGCCGTCCGCACAGCGCTGCGCGGTGCGCCATCCGCGCGGTTTGAAATCCTCATGCAGTGAGAACTTGCCCATTGTCATCGACGGCGCACAACCCTGCGGGGATGCGCGCACTGCGTGCAGGGCTTGATTGCTATTTCCCCCGATGTGCCGCGCGTCTTCCTGCTCGGCATCCTAAAGGACAAGGATATCGACGCCATGCTTGCAGCGCTCCCTCCGGCCCGGCGATCAGGTCGTCACGGTGCGTCCGAATTCGGAGCGTGCGGCGGGGGCGATGTGGTCGCTGCGGTTGCACTTGGCATAGGGGCCGATACCCATGCGTGCAGTGATCGCGGACGGCGCTCGCGGAGGCCGAGGTGCGCGCGCGCACTGCGCATGCCATCCTCGTTGCGGCCGGCTCACTCGTATCTCGTCGGCGCATTCGCGCACTGCTCATGGCTGGGAGGTGACGGCATGGCAGAGGATATCCAGGAGCGTCGACGCGCTGGCGCAGACAGCGCTAGGGCGGACGTGGCGGCGCGCATGATGAGTGTCTGCCGTCATCGCTGAGGGCGTCCTCATCCCGCTCGCACCGCTCGCGGCGATGGTTGTGCTACTGTGACGGGAGCAATGCTCCTGCGGCTGCGGATCGACCGCAACTTTACCTGCGCCGTCTGCCGTACGATGCGCCCGCACTCCTCTTCGTCGTGATCGGGCTGCTGTCCGTGGCGGTCGCGCCGGATAAGGCATTCAGCCTCATAACTTTTACCATCTCGTGCCCATCTAGCGCTGACTTACCTGCTCGCGGGACAGACCCTGCGAAAACGCGCGAGCTGCAGCGCGTTGTGAGCGCCATGGCACTGTCGGCAGGGATCGTTATTCCTACGGCTTCTATCAGTTCATTTCGGCATTGACATCTCCCGCGATGAATGGGTGGACGGGGAGTCCTTCCCGAACTCTCGAAACGCGTCTTTTCAACGTGGAGAATCCGAACATCCTCGCGGGCTATCTTGACGTCGTTGCCTGCATTGCCGTAGTTTGCAACTGCGTTGCGCGCGGCTGGCGCATCCTCGCGCTCTGTCTGCTGCTGTTGCCGCGATCGCATACGTCTCGGCATGACGGGCTGCGCGCGGGCGTGTCTTGTCATCGCCGTCGCGCGCGGGCTACGGTGAGGCTGCGCGACTGGCGGTGCTCGGCGTTGCTCGTCATCGGTCAGGGCACTTCGCCGATCCCGTACTCGCCGATCGGCTGCTCTCTGTCTTTACGCGTGTGGATACCTCCTCGGAGATGCAGTGGCTTGCGTTTTGGGAGAGCACGGTCGATGATTCTCGATCATCCCTTCCTGGGGATCGGATGGGGATGCTGCCATGGTTTACCCTGATTACGACTTCTATCTGCAGGGGCCCTGTACAGATTGTCCATGCGCACAATATGTACCTGAACTATGCCGCCGAAATCGGTGTTCCGGGGCGCCTCGCTCTCTGCTTTGGCCCTCCGCTTGCCTTTCGCCCGCCGCAGAGGTACCGCCGTGGGATGTGGTGCTTACGGCATGAACACGAGTGGAAAACCGTCGCCGATGTGAGGCGGCATTTTCACGCTGGCGCAGACGACGCTTCGTTGAGGGGATCCTCGGCCCTGAGACTGGCGTTTATTTCCGTTGCACCAACGGCATCCGCATCACCTCTGTAATATACCGTCCTCCATGCTGCTGGATGCCCTGCGGCCATGACGGCGGCACATGCGATGCGGGGAAATGAAGGAAGCATGACTATGCAGGGAAACTCTATCCATATCGAAGGCGACCGTCGACCGTCTGCCGCGCCATGCTGTCTGCGCTAACTGACTGATGAGGGCGTGGAGATCGCCTCATCGGAGGAGTTTGGCCGCCGCCTCGCCATCAACCGAACAGATTCGAAAAGACTGGCGTTCTTGGACAGTCTCTGCAGAAGGCGAGTGCATTATGTTGCGGAGCTCAAGGAGAGCATCGGCAATATTCTGGGACTTGACCACCATTGGAGCGTTTCGATCATCGGCATGGGACATCCGGTGCTGCGCGATCTATCAGGAATCGCTCGTCTTGGTTTTCGACTTGCGCGCGATTTTCGACGTGAATCCGACCGTCATCGGCACGCGCATCGGCGAGCACCGCGTTGAGACATTGCCGATCTCACTGGGACATACGAACGTGCGATTCAGATCGGTAGTCATTGCCGTGCCCGCCGAAAGCGGCACAGAGCAGTGAATCGCCTGTATTGCGGCTGGCATCCGTGGATCTGGAACTTTGCACCCGTGAAACTTCGGGTGCCTCCCGGCATCGCGTTTGTCAGCGAGGATCTTTTCTGTGGGGCTCAGTTCACTTTCACTATCTGACGCATATGACGGAGACGAAGACCACCTGTCAGAGGAAACAGCTGATATAGACCCTCAGATTGGCGTAGATTTGTTTCCCGAACAGAGAGGCAAACCGGACGCATAGCAGGGGTTATGAGGAGTTTGCTGACACAGTGCGAGCAAAAAGATGCGTCAAGATGGCAGTGCTGAATTTATCCGTGCTTCCTTAGCGATTTGCCGCGTGTTTGGGCTCACAACATAGAAAATGCCGTCAATGTAATCTTGACGCATTTTTCGTGATATTCTATGGACAGATATGTAATTGACTTATGTACCTACGATAACTTGAGTTATTTAGAACATTCCTAGCGTAATGGTAGGACGCGACGAAATACGAGTTCTGAGTACTGCAAAGGTCGTTTGGGCATCGGTCGGATGAGCATCAAAGGAGGTTTTTCTATGATCGATATTTCCGATCGCATACCCAAATCCTGACTGACAGGGTTGTCAGCGCGGAGACGGCGGTGATGTTTGCCGACGACACGACCATCGGCGAGCGGGCTTCACGCCGTCCGGCTATCCAGAAGGCGGTCCAGCGCTGGCCATCGCCGAGCGCATGAAGAAGACATCCGTTCGGTCAATGGACTAGGGTTTGACGGGCCCCGAGCTCGATGGTGCGCTCTGCAGAGGCAGACGGCGCGCAGCGTCTCCGTCAATAGACACCACTGCGCAATGCGATCAACCTGGCAGGTCAGCTACCTCGACATGCACCTTCCGAGGTCGCAGCAGTCGCGCGAGGCTTCCTCGGCAAAGTATTGATGTCGCGCTCGTGGAGGCGGTCGCCATCACAGAGGAGGCTATCATCCCCTCGACCCCGGTCGGCAGCACACCATCCTTCATCCAGAGTGCCGATGTGGTCATCGTCGAGGAACACTGCAGCCAGCCGATGGAACCCGTCAGCATGCACGATGTCTACATCCCGCCTGATCCGCCGAACCGTCTGCCGATTCCCCATCACAAAGGCGGGCGATCGGATCGGAACGACGTTCGCGCCCCGCCCGCTCGACGAGATCAAGTACATCTCATCCCGTGACATTACGGACAAGAGACGTGCACTCGCTCCGGTCGACGATATCGCGCGCAAGATGGGGCAGTTCACGGTCGATCTTCTCAAGAAGGAGATTGCTGAGGGGCGTGCGCCGAAGGGCCTCCACGCAGTCCGGTGTCGGCAACGTGGCCAACGCAGTCATCGCGGGCTTTGTCAGCTCCGGCACGCGGATCTCGAGGTCTATACCGAGGGTCATCCAGGGACGGCATGTTCGACCTCGCAGATGCGGGCAGCTGAAGTTCGCGTCGGGCACGGCGTTCTCGTCCCCCGAAGGCCTCCAGCGCTTCTAAGGCGATCATCAGCTGCGACAAGAAGATCGCGATACCCGTCTGCAGGAAGTCTCCGAACACCGAGGTCGTGCGCTGTCTGCGGTCATCGCCATGAACACGGCGATCGAGGTCGACATCTACGGCAACGTCAACTCTACTCACGTCATGGGCTCGAAGATGATGAACGGCATCGGCGGCGGCGGCGACTTTGTACGCAACGCTCACCTCACGATCTTCGCCGCGCGCGTCCGAGGCAAAGCGGCAAGCATCCGTCCGTCGTTCCGTTCTGCCTCACACGACCACGGTGCGCACGATGTCGATATCGCCATACGGAGCAGGGCGTTGCGGATCTGCGCGCAAGAGCCCGCGTGAGCGTGCGCTCGAGATCATCAACAACTGCGCATCCCGACTCACCGTCCGCCCCTGCTCGACTACGGCGAGCGGCATATGCAGCACCAAGGCGCGCGGGCGCCGCACCTTCTCGACGGCGCGCTTTCCTTCCATCAGCGGTCTCGAGACGGGTCGAGAAAATAATCCTATTTAGATAAAAAGGGCGAAAGCCCTTTGGGATCACACAATGAGAAATGAAAAGGTAAGAGAACACTTTCATGAGCAATGAAAACTCCAGGCGATGGGCCGGACAGTCAATGCTACCGCAGTGGCAAAGAGCAATGGCGGGGTTCCCGGCGCGTCTCTATCCCGGAGCAGCCTCACCACCCCACTCGACATCAAGGAGACGGACTACGCGGAGGACATCTGGCTTCGGTGGCTACTATACACGGCGTTCAGCCGACGATGTACCACCAGCCGCTTCTGGACCACGCGTCTGCCGATTCTCCACGCGGAGGAGGGTCCAACAATGCGATACCGTCACCTCATCGAGAGCGGCGCAACGGGCGCTGTCATTGCGCGGCTGACACTCCGACGCAGATTGGTCACGATTTCGACGGATGCATCGTCTGAAAATTGAGGTCAGGCCCGTCGGCAGTGCGTCGACCTCGCTCGCTGATACGCGACCACTCTTTGACCGACGATCTCGGCAGCGGTCTCTGCGTCCCGTGACGATCAGCGCTCCTGCATCGTCCTCTCGCGATGTGCATCGCTGTGGCGAAGCAGGGCGTGTCAGCGAACAAGCCTCAAGCACGATCCGGGAACGACATTCTGAAGGGTATGCGGCTATGTCCATCTCGCTGCCCGTCCGCCACGTCCTCACCACAAGAACGACTGTTTAGTATTGCTCCAAGAACGTCCTGAACGAACACCATCTCCATCTCGGGCCACGCCATCACGAGGCCGGCTGCCACCACGGCATCGCAGGAGATTGCATTCACTCATTGCGGACGGCAGTACTACCGTCGAGGCCCGCCCACATCAAGCGCAAGGGCTCCAGCGTCGATGACTTCTGCGAAAGCCGCCTCTCAGCTTCTTTCTGGAGCACACAACAACGTGCTGAGGCGGCATGGCAGTCTCGCATCCGCCGCATCTGGGCGAAGCTGCAGGACCGCCTCAAGGCGGAAAAAGCCCGAAGTCGTCTGATGCTCCGCGTCCACGCGCAGACAGCAGGCTCCATGCGACCCGCACAGCAGCCGAACAACGTCATCGTCGCGTTGCACTCCAGACGGCGGCCGCCGCATGGCGCGCAGTCGCTCCGCGGCGAACTCCGCGACGGGCGCTCGCGCCTCCGACCGGAGGACTCGGTCGTGGTCGCACTCCGCACGCAGCAGATCGTTTGCGTACGAGAGCGGTCTCGCCGTTGGCATTGACCCGCCTCGCAGGTCTCTACGTCGGGGCGATGACCAGCCGCATCGAGGCAGAGGCTTGAGGCCATCGAAGATTGATCGATCTCGGCGGCGCGGTCGCGGCGATCAGGAGAGAGCCGCATCCAGCAGAGCTGCAGGACAGTGCCATGCAAGCGGCAGACGACGCCTGGTCAATGCCCGCGCGTCGTCGGTGCCGTCATCAAGTTCGGTGGAGGAAGAGGCGCCGAAGAACCTGCTCGCGCGACGCACCCGCGGCGAAGCGAAAGGCGAAGGTCGAGGCGATGAGGCGAAGCGCGACCATGCTGCGTTCAGGCGGCTCTCGCAGCGGGCCTCGGAAGGCGTGCGGCGACGAGAACGAGAACCTCTGCCGCACATCCTCGCAGCGGTCGCGACCTACGCGACGCCTCGGCGACGCGTGCGCCGCGTCATTGCGCGAGGTCTTCAGCGAGTACGGGCGCACGTCAATCTGTAAGCGCCTGGCTGACATAGCAGTTGTTTGGTAGATACGGTTGCGTGGCACGTGCGTCCACCGTGGCAGCCGGCTCCGTTCAGGAGGAATATAAAAATGGCAGAGAAAATCAGAGTGCTCGTTGCAAAGCCGTTTGGTCTGGATGGTCACGACCGCGGCGCGAGGTTGCCATCAGCGTGCCCTGCGTGATGCGGATTCGGGGTCGTCTACACGGGCCTTCGTCAGACCCTCGAGGAGCTGCCGAGGCAGCTCTGCGGTAGGACGTGAAACGTCGCTGCGATGAGCATTCTCTCGGTGCGCATCCGCATCTCTCTCCGGGTCGTGAAACCTGCTGCGTGAGAAGGGTCTGCCAGACGACGTGCTCGGCATCAGCGGCGGTGGCGTCCCTGAGCGTTACATCTACTCAGCGACGCGGGCGTTGCTGTCTGTTCCACCGGCAGCACCGCGAAGTGGCGACTTTATGGTTGGCGCGGCACGTAACAACGTCATTTAGCAGCGATGGATGACAAGGCAAGGAGCACTGCTGTCATCCATCATCTCTGGCAAGGAGTTGACTGCGCGAGGAGGTGGGCGCATGGACATGTGCAGCCGAGTGCTGAAAGGAGACTCCGCCTGCACTGCTCTCGCGCGCGCGCCATCACGGCGATCGAGGAATGTGCGTGCGGCGGCGACCGACATTGAAGCGCGCATCTATCATACGGTGACATGCCTGCGTGCTGGGCACTACCGGCCCTCGGGTGCGCAAAAGCACCATGACGGACAAGACTGCCAAGAATACCGCAAGCGCGGAAACCGTCGGCATCATCGCCGTCGACCTCTACGCTAACTTTTCCGGCGCGCGTTTTGAGCGACCGTCGATCCGTAGGAACGACCTGACGCTCGACGAGGCGTTTTTATCCGCATGGCATGCAGCCCGCGGCCTTCTCGCATGCAGACGCGACGCGAAACAGCAGATGCCCGGTAAGTATTACCTACCCGCTTATGACTGGTCGGTAAGCAGTCCGAGGTGGATACAAGGCGGACACGGCACGATACTTGATCCTGGTGCGCCAATATATCCAGGCGATCATATGCATCTTTGAGATCACACGTATTCATCAACAAGTCTTGATCCTGACGGCGCGGAGGAGACCGCTGGATCTGACGATCACATGTCTGATCGGCGGCCGCCGATCCGTGCGTCGCGAATCGCGAGTGACGATCGTGAGCTGTTTGATGGTGATAATGCATTGAGAGCAACGAACATCTGAGTGGTACGCGCCGCATACGCGGATATGGATGCCGACCCGCATGCCACATCGAAGGCCGCATTGTCGAGGCAGTTTTGATGGATTATGCGGCAACCGCGCGCGGAGAATGACCCCTACACCGCAAGGAAGGCGGCTGAAGTTCTTTAACAGTGGAAACCACGGCAGCAATCGCGAGGCCACCGCGCCCGCGTTCTGGTAGATCGCATTGGCATTGCCAAGGATCTCGAAGAGGGGGAAGAATTTCGTCGGACGGGATCGGCATCCCCTTAATGAGGAGTACGTCGCCGAGTGAAGGTCACGCTGACGACCTTCCACCAGACCGAACAAGAGCGAGGATCAGAGCCGCCTGCACGGCGGACGACATCAACGCCAGCAGTCGGAAGATGCGTGAAAGGTCCACATGTTCGCTCGCGTTCACGTCATCGAACGACGCCGACCCTGCGCTGCGTGCGTCACATATCATTTGCCGCGCATCGGCGCGGCGCGAAGATCGCGTCTTCGCACCAAACCGACGAAGGGTGTCTTCTCGAGATTCGCGGCGAGGATCGCTTATGTTGTCAACCACTCTGACGCGCGGCCCCCGCATGTCCGCCCTGGCACTCTGCGGAAGATATACAGATACGGCGACGTCCACAGTCCAGGAAAATTGAGCCTGGCGTTTAGTTGAAAGAACATCTCATGTAGGCGCGGTGCGCCATTATAAGGCATTGCGGGCGGTAGTTCACCGCGCGTGAGCGTCTAACCTGCCTTTGATGAAGACACCCTGCCCAGCTGATATGTTCGCCCGCCGTCAGCACCACCGGACAGGAGAAGAAAGAGCCCTGGCGAGGGCAGGCTGCGATCAGTTACGCGCCTGCCCCACCATGCTCAAATGACTTCACCACGAGGTGGGTCGCTGGCGTTACCGCGATCAGCACCATGACCGCGTGATGGAAGCACCATCAACATCCGCGGCATCCGCAGGCGTCACCGCCATGGCATCACCGCAACACAGTCCTCAGCCATCCCGCAGACTCGTCATCGCGACCCTGCGCGGGCGGCGCGGTTCACAGCCCTGCCCTACGGATCATCTTCATAGTGCGTTTACGGATGTTCATCACGTCAACGGTTACGCGACGGAGGAGGTCACGGCCGAGGAGTTTTGAAAGGAGACGGCCACCAGCGAGAAACGGATGAGGACCTGTATTGACCAGATCTGCTATCTGCCTCCATCATAGCAATCCCGCGAGACGGGCGACGATTCGAACTGGATGAGTTTCACGTCAACTTTATAACCAACGCCGCCGACATAAGATGCCAACCGCGTCGGTTTACAAGGAGTACCGCACAAACGAACATCATCTGCTGTCGCACGCTTGATGGCTGTACGGTCGTACGCGAACGAGCTGAACGTCATGGCGGGTTGCCTTGATGTCGATGTCCAACAAGCCGGCACCGCTTCATCCGCTTTCTCTGCGATGCGTTCAACATCCCGCCTGTCAACCCGTCGATGCTGGGCTTCCCGTTGCGTCGATAGATACGCGCATCATCCGCCACGGCGCGAAGACGCTCTGGCGCACAGTTAGCGAGGCGACCGTGCCGAAGGTCACGGTCATCACGCGCAGCAGGTGCACGGCGGCGCACATCGCATCGTGCAAAACCGCGAGCTCGGAGCGGCATCGTGGCCGCGGCATGGCCGACCTCCGGAGATCGCCGTCATGGGACTCCGCAGGTGCTACATCGTCATCTTCCGCAAGGACCCGGACAAGGACAGGCGCACGGCGGAGGTACATCGAGGAGCCGGTAACGCTGCAATAAGGCGGCAGCGCGCGCTACATCGACGTGCATTATCAATGCCGAGCGCGACGCTACATTATCACAGCACTCAACGCACTCTCGAGCAAGCGTGGAGGACAACCCGTCTGAAGAAGCTATCGGCAACATTCCACTTCGCAGAAGTCTGCGTTATGACATGGCTGCAAAACAACGTGGCGCCGGAGACTGCGCTGCCGCCATCACCGCCGCCGTTCAGCCGGCGATGGGAGCAGTTGCCGTCGCGCATCAAACCCGCAGAGGTCTGGACGCTCGCCAACCGCAGCAATATTTGAGATGTCCCGTAGCCCCTGCACATGGAGGAGTCTGTCGCGATCTCACGCATAGATACGGCGTGTTCCCTTGAACATCAGTCGCTGGTAGGAACAACACATGAAGAAGTCTCAACACGCACCGTCAACGGGCACCCGCCGAGCGAGGTCGAGGCGAGCGCAGCGGCAGCGGCCACGCGGTTGCCCGTGCTGCACCGTGCCGCCGCACGCACCTGCGCCGCACCGGCACCGGCAGCTTCCCGCGCACGGCGGCACCGGGCAAAGACGGCGCGCAGGCGAGCAGTCTGTGACGCCTGATGCCCGGCAGGCCCGCATCACGAGGTCAAAGTCTCGGCCGGCCAGGCAGTCAAGCGCCGGCGATAGCGCCTCATCCCGAGGCGATGGAAGATGCGTGACGGAGATCGTCGCGCCTGGTGACGGCACGCCGGTCAAGGCAGGTCAACGCGCCGGACAGTCGGTCGGCAGGTGCGCGATTCCCTCGTCATCCTCGGCTAATCTCGACAGAGAGCTGTATTCGAGCACATGCGCCCTTTATCGTCTGACGCAAATGCGTTGAAAACTGCAGTCGAGATATGCGAGGCGGATCGCATGAGTGAGACGGACGCGTTCAACCCGACGAACGACGCAGTGTTCGCCGATCGCAAGGAACGAACGCAAACAGATCACCATCGATTTCTCACCACCGTACTGCATAAATCTTCTTTGTGCAACGAAATCAGAGATAACAGCCGTCGACAGAGATGATACCCGCCAGTGATGATGCCAAACCTCACGTTCGGCTATCGCCTGTGAGCTGGATACGGGAGAACCCGTCGACGTCGAAGCGGTCATCACTATGACAACATGCAGCGTCGGACACTTTTATTGGCACGCACTGTGTCTCCTCCCTGATCGAGAGGAGAGATAACATTCGTGCGTCCGCGATTACGGAATCAACCTTCGCATTTGAACTGCTCTGCACAGGAAGAACCCGCTGCGATGGGCAGCAGCTGACAATATCGCACGGACCGGCTGAACAATGCTATGGAACCGCATCACTGAACCGCCGCAGCATCAAAGCTCCGCATACACGCGAATCATCGAAGATGGAACGGTGGTTTGCGTGCCTTTGCCGGCAGATTGACGAGCGAGGAAAAAGGGAGGAACTGGCGATGAGTGAACCCGCTATCAGAGTAGAAGCTAATGGAAGCAGAGAAGATATCATGGCAAAACCCGTCAGATTACCTCCGTTACGTCAACCGGCAGATGGCGACCTATGGACTATCGCCCGGACCGAAGCCGCTGCAGAAGACGGTGAAAACATGGTGAGAGCCGCGTGACACGCCTCCGATGTCCCACTTTTGAAGATGGGAAAAGAGATGATGCTCGAGGCAAACCAAAAAGCGAAGAGTTTCGAAAAGCTCTTTTGGAAGTACATGGTATCGAGTGAGCGGCGCACCATCGACAGATCGCAATGGTCTAGCGCAGCCGCCACCAGACTGCTAGCGAGGAAATCGGAGGCGATTGCGATGAGCGCGAGTGCGGCAACCATCACTGCGTGACAGGGATCGGAGGCGTTCATGGCGCGACGCGGGAGCGGCGTAAATCTGAACAGCGTGAGAAGTGGCGAGGCCATCGACTATGTGAGCGATGGAGACCGTGGAAGGAGGCGAGCAGCGGGGTGCAGAGCAAGGAATAAAGCAAGGTAATGAGTTAGCGCGTATTCGCCGGCGACGTCAGTAGGATCGCGCATATCGCTGCATGAACATGCTTCGCGGGCAGAACGCCGATTGCGACAGTGCGCGCAGATAAGCATCCGCCGGAGGCGGTCTTCACGGAAGATGGCGGAGGAGCATGGGATTGAGGTTTCCGCAGATGATGTAATCGCAGACGAGTAGCCGCTCGGCATCGGCGGTGTCATCCGCTCACTCGTCGCTACGTAAAGGATGATGAGGATTGCTTGTAGCTCCCAAAATCATCTTTGACAACGAATGAGGGAAATAGTATATTTGGGGACAATAGGACCACTGGGACCACGATATGTAGATATTGGCACAAGGGAGGAACGGTTGCGTTAAAGGCGTGGAAAAGCAAACGACAGCTGTCACTTTTGTGGCGCTTGCTCTGTCCGCGCACCTCTCTCAGGATTTTCAGCGCGCATACGCCGCCGAGTAAGAGCGGGTGGAGATGTGACCGTCGATGCGGGGCATCCGGCGCCGTCACCGGACGTGCGGCCGCAATGCGTGCAGCGATATTCCATCGGCAACGGATAACCGCAATGTGTCGGGGATACAACTCATCGATTCATCATGGAAAATAGTGCGCTCCTGGTGGCAGCGTTATTTTATGGCTATACGCGCAGGATTCCACACATAACGAGCCTGGCTTATAAAGCGAGTCCGGCTTCGCTCCGGATAGTTACGTGTACGGTGGTTATTCTGCGCAGGGCAATGCAATCAATAACACGGTCACGATATCGGATGCGCCAAATCTTGTATATTCTGTTCAGTACCTTCATCTGATCGAAGCGGCGGCAAGCGGCAACGGCAGGTGCTGATGTGCGGACAGGATACACTGCGGATCGCGTCGTAGCTAATGCGGCAAGAGATGTTGCAAACTTTGGAGAAGCTGGAGCTCTGTCCTCAGGTCGAATATTTCTCCCGGGGATACCATGTTTTCTGTATCACCCTCATGGTGGTGGTGCATTGCAGGGCCACTTGACTGGAATAAGATCACAGTTGGAGGGTAGGCGGCATGTGATAGCGGAAGACAGGCTCTACGAGGACGGACCTCCTCAAGCGAGTGCCCTCAGTGTCGGGCTGGACCCAATTATGCCAAAAAGGAAACTGCCGATTATGAATATGGAATGCGTTCGATGTTGACAGGGACGGGAACCGTCACCGCTTCCAAAGTTCTTGAAAGCAATCAGCTCCAGAATGCAACATCAAGTATGACGCATAGGTCATCCTCTCGCCATCGCGGGACACGTCCACGGCGGCATCGCCAACACTGGGCAGCACAACTGACCCGGAACAAACTGACCGTGGAAGGACCTTCCGTTGCTTGGCGGAGCTATCTTATGGCTGTGCGCAGGGCTCGGGGGATTCCACGCATAACGAGGTACTGTTCTGAAAGCAGAGCCCAATCACTACGGTACAGTATGTGCGGTTATGCAGGCACAGGAACGCAAACGACAATACAGTCGTTACTTAGTAGAAACGAGTACGCACAATGGGCGGTCAATACTCCACCTGAAGGGCGGTGATATAACAAACCGGGAGCTGATGTGACAACGGTCAGTAAGTTGCGCACTCGCATCGCCGCACTAATACGCGGCATAGTATTTACAACTTTGAAAGCTGAGTTCGTCCTCGGCCGAACATTATTTCCGCGACAGGTATGTTTACCATAGGATAAGTGGTTCTGCGAGCATAGGCGACTCGGCGCAATATCAGTGTCACCGGGCTGGCAGTGTGATCTGGCGGGAGAACTTGCCTCGCATGGGTCAACATCTCTACGCTGAATCTTATATGGTAAACGCGACGCTCACAATTATGTGCGCCTGCACCCATCGGAACGGTCGGTGACTATGAATTCGGAAAAGAAAGCGAATGTCACGGAACGGGAACCGTCGTACATGAACATCTCTCTCAACGGCAATCGCTCCAGAACGCGGGAATCGGGTAAGAATGGCGAAACGCCCGGGCGGCCCCCGCGCGGTTAATGCAGGTCTGTCCGTCTATGGCAAAATATAAACGAATCACAACGAATCCAGCACGCGCAATGGCGAACGCCCGCGCAGGTTATACGACGCACAGAACGGTGGCTCGGAAGATAATACACTGAATCTTACGGGTGGCACGTCACCAACGGCTATGCCGGTTAAGCACAACGGCGTGCATCTCCTTGCCAATCCCTGAGGATGAGCATCCGGAACTGGTCGACACCACGCAGCAACGCCGACGCGCGAAGAACAACAAGGTCAACATCAACGGCGGTACGCTGAACGGCGGCGGCAAGCTCTACGCAACAGCACGACCGAATACGGCACCTCTGCAATCTGTCGGGCACGCCACAACACCATCATTACGACCGAGAACGGAATATCGGCACCGAGATCTACGGCGCTATACCGAGGCGCGCACAACATCGCCAACACGGCATGGTTGCTGGCGCATTGATCGTCCGCCTGAACGATGTTCGGCGGCGCGGATCGAAAACGCCGCGATGTCAACGGGACAATGTCGGTCAACACGAAGGAATGCCTCCGCAAGGCAACATCAGTAACGGCAGCAATTAACGGCGGTTATCGTTCAATCAGGCGCACCGCCGAACGCGGCAGCCACCAGATTTGGATTGGGCTGCCGTCACCTATACGGGAACAGCGCGACTGGACCGTCCGCGCAGGAATACGAGCAATATCAATCTCGGGGACGTATACGGGCCCAAACTCGCCTCCTGACCGATACCCATGAGCGTGTCATCGAGGCTGTTCGCTGGCATCGCGCTGGCGACACAGATCTACCCGATGGATTCCAGTTCAAGAGGCCAATGTCACCCCGAGCACGTGGGAAGCGTCAACGAGGACATCAGTGCGCGCCCGTCACCGCAACACAACGACGGAGTACGTCATCACCACCAACGCGATGCCTACGGCGCTGACAGCGGGCACGAGCATCTACGCGCACAGAACGACAGCACCGTCAACACCGTCAACCTCCACGGGTTCCTCCGTACGCAACATCTACGGCGGCTTTTACCTCCGCACAGCGGAAACGCAACGGGCAACAAGGTGAATATCTCCGGCGGCACGGTCACGCACTGTGCACGGCGGTATCTTTCCATGCCTCGGCGACGGGAGATGCCACGGCAACACCGTCACCATCACGGGCGGTCACGATGGGCGATGCTCGTGCGGCTGGACGGCAGGGACGGGAGCTACCACGGGCAACACCATCAACCCGCAGTGCGGCGGATGCCGTCGCGTCGGGCACCACCATCGGAAAGAGCATCTACGGCGGCAACATAGGCGGCCGCAGCGGACAACACATCAACGTCTACGACACACGGCACGGCAGGGCAACATCGCGCACTTTGACAAGGTGAACTTAAGGCGACGAGCACCTGGCATCGCGGCGGGGATACCCTCCTGACGCTCAAACGACGGCAACGCTACAACCCTCGACTGGACAAAACTCCACGTCGACGACCTCGACGACCGACCAGTGTCAATGAGTGACCGCATCCTGACGCTCATGCGACAACAGCAGCAACATCAGCTGCAGCACGAGCTACAGCAGTACGGGAACGCGCGACGCATCCACACGAGCGACTCGAGGCGAGACATCACGACCGACGGCAACAGCGCCACAACGACGAAAAGTCTACCTCGGGCTATCGCTTCCAGAACAACACCACGAACTATGCGGGCGGCACAGCCACGGGATGCATGGGGTGACGTTCCATCATCGGCAAAGGTCAGAAAACAAGCTGACGCTCACGGGCGGCGCGCGACGACTGCTCAACGCGCGGCGGCATGGTTGAAAAACACCACCGTTCCGGGCACCACGGGCGATGCGGCAGAGAACAAACTCATCCTGAACGCAGGTGCACAGACCGCGAACGCCTATGGTGAGGTTAGCAGACCAAGACGGGCAGCGCGACCAAGAACGAAGTGACCATCACGCCGGCACCGTGCACGGCAACGTCTATGGTGCAGCGACGCGACGCCGCACGGCAGCGCAACGGACAACACGTCACCTTCGCTGGCGGCTCGGTCACCGGCAACGTCTACGGCGGCTATACGAACGGCTCCGGCAATACGACGGCAACACCGTAAATCTTGGCGATGGCACGCACAGCATCACGGCGGGTTCGACGATCTGCGGCACCATCACGGCGGCAAATCAAGGCGACGGATACGGGCAACACCCTGAACGTCAGCAACACGAACGCGACAGCGGGGCAACATCGGGAACTTGAGAACCTGAAGTTCAACATCAACAGCAATGCGCTGAACCCCGCGCATCCCATGCTGACACTCAATGCAGGTACGGCAACGAACAACTCGACTGGGGCAAGCTCAACGTCGATGCGACGAACTCAACAGTCCCGATCAGCACATACGAAGTTTTACAATTTGAAGCTCATGCAGAATACGGCGGCATCAGCTTCACGAAGAACAGCGTCAATACCTATACGGCAAACGGAGGAATTAAGAGTGTCAACAGCGGAACTGAGTTCAGCATTGACACGCCTGGCCTCCTGGTCAACACCACCGAAGTACGTGCGGCAGGGTACCAGTACAAGAACCACTGCGTGCAGCCTACAGCGCGGGCGATGGCACCCACACCGCAGCAGTGGGCAGGACGCACCGCCGTCGGCAACAAAGTGGAAACAACAAGCTGACCGTGACGGGCGGCAGCATCACTGCAGCGGCGTACTGGCGGCCTTGTGGAGAACCACAAGCTTGACGCACACGGCAACCCCGCTCCCAACGGGCGACGCGGAAAAGAACACCGTCGCCGTCGCGGGCGGCACGGTCGCCAAACGCCTACGGTGCCAAAAGTACACACCAAGAACGGAATGCCAGAGAAACACCGCTGAGATCACGAATGGGACCGTCGGCTCTGTTTACGGTGCCTCTGCGGCAACGCAGGGCCACGGGCACGGCAAATAAGAGCAAGGTCAACATCACGGGCGGTACGGTCAATGGCTCTGTCTACGGCGGACATATCGCGAACGCTGCGGCAACGGGACAGATCACGAACAGCGAAGTGAACATCGCGGGCGGCAGCATCAGCGGCACCATCTACGGCGTGCAACAACAGCGGCAGCGGCGATGCCAAGAGCGGCACCGTCAACATCACGAGCGGCTCGATGGGCGACGTCTACGGCGGCTACTGCCGTCGGCACAGGGGCGAAAAGCACGGGCAACACCGTCAACCTCGCGCGGCAACGACCGCATTTGCTGCGGGCACGAGCGTCGGAACCATCTACGGCGGCACAGAGCACCGTCACAGACAACACCCTCAACGTCAACAGCCGAAATGCGCGCGGCGGCGGACGTCAAGCACTTCGGGGAACTTCGACGTCGCGCACAACGTCAGCCATGGGGACACTCATGCTCCACACTACAAACGGGCAGGTACACCATCGACTGGTCGAAAATGCAGCTGAAGAACCTGAGCACCATCACGGCAAGCCCCACGAGAAACCGTATCCTATACCCTCCTAAACAGCACAAACGATCACCTTCACGAACCACGACCCCGTAGCGCGCCAGAAACAAAGCGCGACGGCGACTAGCGAATACGTCTTGGACAAAGACCCCGTCAACCCCAACAAACGCGTTGACGTCATCGGCTACCGCTTCCGCAACAACCAGCCGACCCACAGTACGGGCAGCAACGCCGAGGCATGGGGCGGACGCACGAAAGTCAGCAACACCGTTGGAAAACAACACGCTCAAAATCACGGGCGGGACAATCACTGCGGCAGCCCACGGCGGCTGCCGAGAACACCAAAGGCAGGCTCCGGCAGCGACGGCTATGACCCGAGCGGCGACGCATCGACGAACAAGCTCATCCTGGAGGGCGGCACCATCGCAGACGGCTATGGTGCAAACTGTTCGGACCGGGCCGAAAACGCCACACAGAACACCGTTGACCTCAAGGGACCACAGTTACCGGCAGCCTCTACGGCGGCGCACTGGGACACGCAGCCGCACGCGCGCAGCCACCCGGAACAACGTCAACCTCTACAGCGGCAGCGTTGCGGGCGACGTCTACGGCGGCTTTGCCAGCCATAACGGCACCACCACGGGCAACACCATCACCATCGGCGACGGCACGAGCATGACGCGACCGTCACCGTCACGGGCAAACTCATCGGCGGCAACAAAGGCCGCCACGGACAACGTCCTCAACATCAAGAGCAGGGCGCACAGGCGGGGACCCTTGAAAACTTCGGCAAGATCACATTCAACCTCGGCGCGAACGTTGCCGACGGCGATACGGTCTTGACGCTCAACCAGAACACCTCCCTGTGCCTACGTAACACCATCGAAAGCCGACGGGGACGGCGCTCTACATGCTCGGCAAACGTCATGGAAAAAGAACGTTCATCTCTTCCAGATGGCGACGGCAAGAAACTACCCTCAGCGGGTACAATCCCGCAACGGGCAGTGAGCGCTCGGAGGACGTCCGAATCACAGCTTCGTCACCAACAACAACCAAGACGTCACCACCGCAGGCGCGGCAGCCTTGACCTCGCGCGCGGTAAGAACGCGAACGTCGAAATCAATGCGCATGCACGCCAACGTCGGCGGCAGAGACCGTACGGCACGACAGGTGAGACCAAGACCAACACACTCACCTCCAGAAAGCAGGTGCGAGCGTCACCAATGCCATCGGCGGCGACACTAAAAGACCACGAGCGGCACGGCAGAGGAGAACACCTAAAGGTTGAAGCCGGAACGGCCGTGAACGCCCCTCGGAGCCAAGACGAAAGCACGGCAAGGCACTCCAGAACAAAGCCATCCTCACGGGCGGCAGCGTCACCGGGCAAACTCGTTGGCGCACAGAGCACCGACGGAGCTGCCGAAAGAACCGCGCTGAAGTGCGCGGCGGCAGCACAGCGAACGCCTACGGCGCAGAAACCTCGTCGGCGAGTGCCGCCGAAAACAGCGCCGTCATCACCGCGGGCAGCGTCACGGGCACTCTCGAGGGCGCGCTGAGCGCCGGCAAGGCAGTGAAGAACAGCGCTGAGATCGCGGGCGGCAGCATCAGCGGAGCCAAGGTCACGGGTGCGGAAGCAGCCGGCAATGCCGAGCGGAACACCGTCACCATCACCGCCACACCCACCGCGAACGCAGCGACCGAGATCATCGGCGGATCGCTCCACCGGCGGCGATGCCATCGAAAACGTCGTCAACGTTAACGCAAGCATCACCGGTGATGTCTACGGCGGACGAACATAACGCATCGCTGCGCAACATCGTCAACATCGCCGACGGCGTCACTCGTCACCGGAAAGCGTCTTCGGCGGGCCTGCGTCATCGCCGAAGGCAACCAAGTCTACGTCGGCAGAGGTTCTACTGTCACCGGCAACGTCACGGGCGGCGAGTGCGCCGACCAGCGACGGCAACACCATCCATCTCACCGGCTCCACCGTTGGCGGCAACGTCGTCGGCGGCACGGCCCTGCCGCAAACGGCAACACCCTTGCCATCCACCATGACACGGCGACACCCGACCTCGCACATCAACGACTTTACGGGCATCAAGAAACTCCACTTCTACCTCAGCGAGGGCATCGAAAACGAAAACCCGACCCTCCTGCAGCTTGGTGTCAGCCATAAAGATATCAGCGAACATCGACGTCGGCCTCGGTGTCCATGGCCGCGCACGTGCGCTCAAAGTCAACGACGTCATCAGCCTCATGAAGGTCGCAGGAAGCGTACGCTCGACAACATCCCGACCGACAACAAAGTCACGGCATGCAGGGGCGTATCCTCCTCTGTGAATTTGCATCTCCAGCGGCGCAACACCGACGAGCTCATCGCGACCGTCACCAAGGCCGCCATCAGCGACCAGACCAAATCCTTCGTTGAGACCAGAGCCGCCGCCACCGACTTCATCAACCGCGGCGCAGACCTTCTCGCAGGCCCCGCATCACCGCGGCTAGCACGAAGCAAAAAGGCGGCACAGAGAGGATAACGAAGTCCGCGGCTACCACCTCTGGGCCTCCATGCAGCAGGGCAACATGCGTACCGAGACCGGCTCCTACGCCGACACCAAGGGGTACAACCTCAGCCTCGGGTGGGCACGTGAGCTCAAAGGGAAAAACAGCACCTCACCTTTTACCCCGTTCGTCGAATACGGCAAAGGCACCTACAACTCCTACCTTGACGACGGCACACACGGCGCCGGCAACGTCGCTACCTCGGTGCCGGCATCATGGGGCGCATGGAAAAACAACAAGGGCCTGTGGTCGAGGGCTGCGCACGGCGGCAAAGCGCGCAGCGACTACAAAGGCTCCGTCTACACCGGCAGCACATCGAGCTATGACAGTGCGAACGCCTACTATGCGGCACATCTTGGCATCGGCAAGGAGATCAAAACAAACGACAAAGACAAGATGAACGCTCATCTGCGTTACTTCTGGTCGTACCCAGTCGGGGATGCAGGCGAGGGATCCACTCTGACCGGATCGAGCATGAGCACGGACGACTACGACTTCAGCGGCGTGCAATTGAACTGCGTGCGTCTGGGCTTCGCACACGCATCGACGACAGCGACAAGAGCGAAGTCTAGTGCGGGCCTTGCGTGGAGTATGAGCTGAGCGGGAAAGGCGGGAGCAACGTACCAGGGTATGATGCACCTGAGCCCGAGCCTCAGAGGCGGAAGCGCCATGCTCGAAGCGGGCTACCGCTTTCGCACCGAAGGACAGCCGCTTCTCGTATGACCTGCGCTTTTCGACCGGCAGGCAGAGCGTCACGGCTATACCGGCGGCGTGCACGTCAACTGGGCGTTCTAAAACAATCGAATCAATACAGGGGACTGCTGCATTCGTGCGGCGGTCCTTTTTGTATCCTTGTCATGGCAGGTGCGAAAACTGCTAAAATAGAGCGCATACTCATCTCATGATAGAAACGATCAGAGGAGAGTCTATGCATCTGAAGATCCGAATCCTCGACAAATACATCTTTTCGAGTCTTCCTGTCCTTCTCTTTTGCGATTTGCGCGTTCTCGGCGGTCTTTATCGGCTCGGGCACGCTCTTTCGCATTGCGCAGTACATTACGGACTACGGCGTCCGCCGCCGTCGATCATCAGATCTTTGTCTTCAGTCTGCCGTGAGCTCGCCAGCGTGGACGTTCCCAATGTCGATGCTGCTCGCGAGTCTCTTGACGTTTGGGCGGCTGTCGTCGGCGAGCGAGATCACGGCGATGAAGTCCTGCGGATCGGGTCTCGGTCGGATTGCGGCTCCTGCGATTTTCCTCGGCTTTTGTTGTGAGTGCGGAGCGATTCTCTTCAACGAACACGTGTTCCGCGAATACGGCGTACCGCACCGTCATCTACTACGAGATCGAGGCACTCCGCCATGAAGTCGCAGGAGCACCTCATCATCGGGCGAGATCGAGAACGGGAAGATCCAGCGCTTGTGATGCGCGTTCCTTTGAGGCGGAGCAGCAGCGCCTGATGGGCGTGGAGCCCGCAGATCTTGCTCGGACGGAGAGGTGACCCACGTCGAGAACGCGGAGTATGCGGAGTGGACGGCACCGAGTGGGCAGTGTACAAGGGCGATGTTCTGGAGATCGCGGACGAACACCGAGCGCCACGCGCTTTGAGCGCCAGGTGCCGCCCGTGCAGAAGGATCCGCGCCAGATCATCCGCGAGCAAAAGAAGCCGGAGGGAGATGACGATGCGCGAGCTGCGCCGTCAGATCGCGCTGATGCAGACGCGAGTACGTCAATACGCCAAAGCTGGAGACAGAGCTCATCAGCGCGTCTCCATTCCAATGGCGAGTCTGATCTTTACGCTGATCCGGTGTGCCGCTCGGTCTGCAGCCGACGCGCAACTCCTCCTCGCGCGGGTTTGCGATGAGCATCATCATCATCTTCATCTACCATGCGCTCGCATGACGATGGGCAATGCGTCTGGCGCGCGGCGAGGTGCGCCCGCGATGCTCTGCTGGTCTGGCTGCCGAATATCGTCGGCATCACTGCGGGCGGGATTCTCCTGCCGCTGCGCCTCGTAGTTTTATTGCAACCATGGTTCCGGCAGAAAGCGGGGGACGCTCCATGTACGGTGTTACGCTTATTCTCGTCCCTGCCGTGGTCGGCGGCGTCATCGCCTTTATTGGGATCGTCTTGGCACGCGCATCGGCAAGACTTTCGATTTTTCGACTGCGTCCGCGGCATGCGACGATCGCTGTTACGATCTCTACGGGCATCTGCATCACGACGGTGACGTTCGGCATCATGGCCGCAGTCCCGAGAATGTACGCACGGCGCTTTTTCGGTATGGAGCGGCTGAATGCGATGATCGCCGATACGCGTGCGGCGCTCGACTTTACCTCGGGGAACCTGAACGCCAAGAGCGCGCAGGAGCAGGCGGAGAGCTGAAGAAATCAGAAGAGGAGATGCGCGGCTGAGCGGCGAACGAGGAGGACCTGCGCGCGAGTCGGATCGCCTGTCGGCGGGCAACCGTGCGCTGATGATGGAGAAGGAGGGCGATCCCTCAACGGGCGGCTCAGGGCGAAAATCGAGACGCTGCTGGCTCGACATTCGGGCACTGGGCATCCGTGCAAATGAGCTGCGTGAGAACATCCTGAGTCTCCGCGAGGGGAATATCGTCTATCAGGCGGGAGATTATCGCGACTGGCACACCCCGCCGGGCTCGCACGATGAGATCGAGCGCGCATGGCGGGATTGCCCAGCTCGGTACGCGCAATATCTCACACGCGCCCGGCGAGGAACCACACGGATCAGGACATCTGGATCTCACGGGCCGGAGTACGATGCCGCCGTGCGATTGAGGAGAGCTCCAGATATGATCGTGCGGATTGTCGCGGCGGGAATCTTGTGCGCGGCGATGGGATCCGTGCCTCTGATTGAGCTCGTATCCGAACCGTGTGATCTATCACGACGGGAGCGATTATCATTGCACGCGTCTACAGTACGGAGGCGCGGGGAGGCCTCCGAGCAGTCCGTTGTGAGCCCTGCGCGATGTCAATACCGCAGCGGCAGCAAAGGGATCCTCGCCCGATCCGATCCGCGGCACGGTCGGTGTCATCGAGGGTGCTGAGTTCTACAGCCTCGTGCAGGAGCTTGGTGCTCACATCGGAGCCGTCGTCACCCCTGCCTGACGGACGGCGATACGGATGCGATGGGACGCCGCGCGGCTGAGATGAGGTTGAGAGCGAGAGCGGAACATGAGGCGCGCCGTGCTCGCGATTGATCCCGGACGGGAGAAATGCGGCATTGCAGCGTCGCGACGGACGGCAGGGGTCACTCATGCAGGAGGTCGCTGCGACCGCAGAACTGATATGTTGCTAGGGCCGCTCATCCGGGGCGTATAGGAGCCGACCGTCATCATGGGCAACGGGACGACAAGTGCGGCGGCAAAGGGAACGTGTAGACGTTGGGAGTGTGCTGTGACCCTGGTCGACGAGTATCGGACGACCGATGCGGCGACGGCTGCCTACCGGAGGGCTACACCCGCCGCGCGGATGGCGGCGGCTCGTGCCGCGCGGCATGCCGTGCCGCCCGTGCCGCGGTGGATGATTTCGTCGCCGTGATCCGCAGAGGTTCCTGCGGGGAATTGTCTGATCGACAGCGTCCCCGTCCTGCGGTAAGACGAACGGAAGTATATTTCGAATACTTCGTTATGAGAGCAATTTTCATGCCCGATAATGTCTTAGCATTTTATGATTGCACCTTGAGTCGCACTCATACTGACACCGGCGGTCATCGCCTTTGCACGTCGTAATGGGTGCACTCGACAAGCCCGATGCACGCAAGGTGCATGCACGGCCCATCCTCGCATCGGAGGCATCGGGACCCTGCGCCGCGTTTATGCGTGTCGATTCTGGTGCAGCTCATCTTTGTGGAAACTCTACACCTGAGTTTCATGATGAGCCTGATCGGGCTCATGGTCGGTCGGCGGCGATCATTGTTGCCCATCGGTATTGGCTGACGACCACGTGATCTGCCGGCAGCGTGAGCTGCTCGGTCAGATCCTCGCAGCGGCAGTGCTCGTCATCGGCTTTGACGTGCGCATCGACTTCATTACAGACCCGCTGCGACTTTATCTATCTCGAATTTTTGCGATTCCCCGCGACGATCTCCTGGATCGTGGGACTGACGAATACGGCTCGACCTGATCGACGGACTTTGACGGCCTCGCGGCAGGTGTCTCCTCGATTGCTGCCGTCACGATCTTCCTCGTGGCGATGGAGGAGGGCATCCCGTTCGTGGCGATGGTAACGGCGGCGCTTGCGGGGCGCTGGGCCGTCGGCTTCTCTAACGCAACTTCAAAACCCCCGCACGCATATCCATGGGCGTACACGGGGAGCATGTTTCCTCGGCTTTGTCCTGCGGGTATCTCCGTGGTTGGTGCGGTCAAGAGTGCAGCGACGATTGCCCTCATTGTGCCGATCCGCGCTCGGGCTGCCGATTCTCGACACGACGTTTGCCATCGTGCGGCGCGCGCGCAATCATCGCCCGATCTTCAAGCCGGACAAGGGCATCTCCACCATCGCCTGCTGGGCACACGGCTTTACGCAGAAACAGGCGGTGCTGCTCATGTACGTCGTGAGCGCACTCTTTGGCCTCTGTGCGCTCGCACTTACGGCGGTCAGCACACAGGCGGCGATCCTGATCGTTTTGCTCGTTGCAGCGGCGGTCTTTGTCGGCAGCGCGCAAGCTGGGCATCCTGCAGATGGATGCGCGCGGCAGAAATGATGCGGATGTTGAGAACGGATGAGATGTTGCAATCCTAGAGAGGAGCACAGGCAGAATGGCCGACAAAATCAAAGTTATGTCGATCTTTGGCACGCGTCCTGAGGCGATCAAGATGGCCCCCGTGGTTCGGGCGCTCATGCGCCACGGATGCGATCGAGACGCGGACGCTCTGTCACGGCACACGCACCGTGAGATGCTCGATCAGGTGCTGCATCTTCCGCATCACGCCGGACTATGACCTCAATATCATGGCGGCGGGACAGACCCTCTTTGACATCACCTCACGCGCCATGCTCGGCATCAACGAGGTGTTCCAGAAGGAAACGTCCCGACCTCGTGCTTGTTCACGGCGACACGACGACTACGTTTGCCGGCGCACCGCCGCATACTATCATCAGATCCCGTCGGACACGTTGAGGCGGGACTTCGCACGCATGACATCTATTCGCCGTTCCCTGAGGAGATGAACCGCCGCCTTACGGGCGGCATCGCAACCCTGCACTGCACCGACGGCGACCGCGCATGCGAATCTTCGCGCCGAGGGGATTCCCTGAGGCTCATCTTCATCACAGGGCAATACCGTCATCGATGCGCTCCACCATACCGTGCGGCCGGACTACGTACTCCTGCAGAGCTCGGCGCGTGGACTTTGCAGAGCATCGCGTCCTGCTCGTCACCACGCATCGACGCGAGAATCTCGGTGAACCGATGCGCCACGTCTACCGCGCGATTCGCGAGCATCATCGAGGAGCTGGACGATGTGGAGGTCATCTCCCCGTGCACCGCAATCGGAAGGTACGCGGATTGTGCAGGAGGAGCTGGGCGGCCTCGAACGCGTTCACCTCATCGACCCGCTCGACTATGAGCCGTTGCCAATCTCCATGGCGCGTGTCGATATTGTACTCACGGACTCGGGCGGCATTCAGGAGGAGCTCCGCCCTCGGCAAGCCCGTGCTTGTCCTGCGCGACACGACCGAGCGCCCTGAGGCGGTCACGGCGGGTACGGTACGCCTGATCGCGGCACGGATGAGCGTCGCGTCTACGAGGAGACCATGCGTCTCCTCACCGAGCCGACCGCGTATACGCATATGGCGGAGGCGGTGAACCCCCTACGGTGACGGTGAGGCGGCCCGCCGCATCATCGAGGCGATCCTCTATCATGCGGGGCGTACGCAGACGCCGCCGGAGCCGTTCCGGAGCGCGTGATCGCACGCGCGATGTGGGGAGGGATGTCATGGAGGAGAAGAAACATACCACCGCCGTCGGGGATGGCGGAGGCACTGCGCGCCTTCGGCCTCCTCTCCGGTGTCGGCATCTATTTCCTCGTCTTTCTCGGCATCTTCATCTTCCTCGGTAAATGTGCCGACGACTTCTCGGCACGGGGCGTACCTGTACCATCGTCGGCATCGTCCTCGGCTTCCCCGCCGCGATTTACTCGCTCCATCGGCAGCTGAAGTATTATAAACTTGTGTGAGACGATCTTTTTCATCTCGAGGGAGGTTTGTCGCGGCGACTTGTTTCGTGAGGTGCAATTGTTCCTCGCCGCTCGGAGCGAGCATAGGGACGAATTTGACGCGAGCGATGCTCTGATCTGGGTGGACTGGGGGCGACGAGGATGAGAGTGTTCTTTCCTATTTGAATGATGTTCTTCCGGAGGAGGCACAGATCGACTGACGAATGTGTGGACTCTGAGACGGAGCTGGATTTGATATTCTGCTGAAAAAGATGGAGAGGCATATGCTGTCCCCTACGCGGCAGCATGCGGACAGGGATACGACGCTCAAGGCGGCGCAGGAATACCCTCGCACCCGCATACGAGATCTCGATGGTATATGGGTTCGCTCGGCGGTGATACGCTTGCGTTCACGGTTCTTCCAACAGACGATTGGGAGAGCTGGAACAGAAGTTTGATGCGGAGCAGGTCGCCTATTATTTCGCGCCGATTTACGCAGACAGTCAGATGTTCGAGATGGACGTGGACGAAGTCTCTGATCTGCTGGAGCAGAGAAAAACAATAGTACAGATAAAACGACGAAACCGCCCCGCAGGATTGAGCCCTGCAGGGGGCATTTCCGTGTGTATCTTTATTTTTCTCTGTCATGGCGGCGGCAAGTGCAGCGCCGAGGGCGGAGCCGGCGTTTTCGAGGATGATCTGGACGTTGACCGCGTCGTTTTTCTAGGAGGACATCGAGTGCGGCCCGCAGATGATGTGCGACGAGGGGAACTTTTCTCGTAGACGGAGCCGTCGACGGCGACGAACTGGTTCTCGAGCTCATTCTCGCCCATGCGGTGCCGGATGATGGCGACATAGGTCGCTGCAACAATGCGCGCAGAACGGACGATGACGGCAGTCGCGAGTTCCCTGTAGCAGGGCACGTTCGGCGGCGGTGAAGGTCATGCCCGTCTTTGCCTCGATGACCGCACCTGCCGCATGGCGGTCGAGGTAGGCATCGGCGATGATCTCGGAGAGCCTCGATGCTCGAGAACGGATGAGACACCCTCTGCACCGAGGAGATCTGCAAGTGCCGCGCCGTAGAGCGACCGAGGTAGCGCCCTGACACCATTTTCTCCAGACGCTGTGCGCCGGGCTGCTCGGATTCCCGATCCAGAATCTCGTCGTATTTGGAGAAGGGCAGATTCAAAGCCGCCCGACTCCATGTTGATGACGGTTGCCGGCTCACTGCCGTCCGCGAACTCCCTCGTAGTAGCAGGGTGTTCTGCCCCGTGGCGTAGATGGAGCTCGATGTAGGTGTGTCTCGATGCCGCATGCCGCCGCGAGCAGTACCGCGACGGTATCGTTGATGACGAGCGACGGGTTCGACGTTGGTCATGCCGCGCCGTGCGAGTGCCTCTTTGAGGGAGGTCGTTGACGACTTTGCCTTCGACCCCTGCGTGGCAAACTCCTTGGTCCAGATGATGAGCTTCGCATTGTTGAGGTCGGTCTGCTGTGAGGGAAGGAGAAGGTATGTCCGAGGAGGTATTTGTTTCCCGATTCCTCGATTGCCTCGTCGGATGATGGAAGCGAGGAGTCAAACATCCTCCGCCGTCGCATCTGCGCTCGCATAGTCATGAGACGCCGGGCAGAGTGAGCGGCTTTGCGACCCTGCTCAGCACCTCGTATTCGCCGCTGCCCTTGAGGGAGAATGCGCGGCGCGGACGTTCGTGCCGCCGAAGTCGAGCGCAAGGAAGGAGCCGTGCCCTTCCCGCTCGGCAGCCCCTGCGTAGGAGCGGGCATACGGAGCATGGCGTTCTTTTCGCCCGCAAGCCCCGCGCATATCGGCGCGGAAACGCTCCACGATTTTGCGAAGTGCATCATCGTCCAAAGGTAAGACGCTTTTATCTCGTCAAATTTTTCACGATCAAATCCGTAGGTAACTCCTCCCAAAAATGTATATTTCGGGCAGCCTCCACGCAAACGCCTTGTTACGCAGGCGGTCGGGCATTTATCTGCCCTAACCATCTGCGGACTTCTTCGAGCGCTGCGCGTGAACGAAAAGAAACCGCAGGGGGCAGAACTGTGCCCTTTGCTCCGCTTGCTTCACTAGGGTTTGCTGGGAGCTGCCCCTATCCCATGTTCCGATCCAAGCTGTTCAACAAAAGTGATCGAGCATCGCGCTGACGCTCGGGAACACCTGCTCTGCCTGGTGCCTGTATTTCAGGGCGTGCCGTAGTGAGCGAGTAGCCGTCCCCAAACGCCTGAGCATCGGCAGGTCGTTCTGTCTCGTCACCGATGGCGAACACCTCCGCGCCGTCCCAGCCCATGACGGAGGAGCTTCTTGATGCCTCGTCGCTTGCTGATGCCGGCAGGTGTGATGTCGAGGGCTGCACGCGTTCAGGAAGGCGTGAATCAAAATGCCCAAGTTTCTCGTTCAAGACGGCGGCACAGCATCGGACAGCGCAGGCTCGGGAAGCCGAGCGAGAACTGCTGAATCCCCCGTCAGCCCCCGACCTCGCTTTCCTCAATGTAGACGATGGGAAGTCCCTGAGTCCTTTGCCTCACGCTCGATCCACGAGCCCTCAGAGTGGTGGCAGAGGTAGGTCGCATCTGCCGCCGAGAAGGCGAAGCGGAAGGACTTCTGTGCGCTCGGCTCCGACGCAATCGCCGTGAGCGCGCGGGATCAATCTCCGCCTGAAATCGGACGGCTGCATCCGCACCTCGTATGATGCCGCCGTTGTTGCAGACCGTATAGTCGAACGCTACGCCATCTCGATCAGCTGCGGGACAAGCATCCGTAGTCGCGTCCCGAGACGACGCCGAACTTATGCCCCGCCGCGCGCCAGCGGGCGATGCCCTCCTTCGTCTCTGCGTCGATTTTTGCTGCCCCGGAGGAGCGTGCCGTCGTAGTCGCTTGCCGCTACCTTCATTTTGCTTCCTCCTCATAGACAACCGCCTCAAGCGGGCGGAGCATATCTTTCAGTGCATCCGTATAGCTGCCGATCAGGCGCACGCCGCTTCAGGAATCCTGCGGGCGGTGTCGCCTCCTCCGCAGAGAAGTTGACCGCCGTAACGGTGCGGCGATTGCCCGCCGTGCGCGAGAATGCGTAGACCGCTCATCTGTCCGCGAGCAGCTCCCTCATAGATACCGCTGAGCAATACGCAAGTTCGCCTTGCACGCAGACGGATGAGCTGCTTGTCAGTAGGGAGGACGGAATCCGTATCCCGTGCCCTCAGCCGCCGCGTTGATTGTGTGATAGTTCTCGTTCGCGGGCAGCCACGGTGTCCCCTGTCGTAAATCCTGCGTTTGCCGTATCGTCCCACTGCATCAGCGTGCGTGCGTTGTCGCGGCTGTTGAAGTGAACGAAGGACAGCGCCCTCTGCGGGGCTGAATCCCTTCCTTCAGGGCGAGCTCGTACTGACCGTGGGAGGAGATGTCGTCGTATGCGTCGATCGTGTCCCATTTGACACTGGTCATGCGCAGGTTCTTCGCCCTCGTAGATGCGCGTGCCGCGCAGGAGTCATGGACAGTTGCAAGTGCCTTTGCGGCAAGGCGTATCGCCGCCCTGCAGGAAGAAGTAGTTGACGGAGCGTGCGCGGTCGTGGTTCTCGAAGCAGATCGGGTACCAGCCCTCGTCTTTTACCCGCTGGCTTGCCGAGAGTGCTCCCTCGAGCTTTGTGGAGCGGCCACGGAACCATCTTCGACCAGCATTCGCCGTCCTCGTACGGAACGAGGGACGTGCGCGAACTCGAATAGCATCGAGAATACGCCGTTCTCGCCCACCCAGTCGGGGAGCTCTGCGACCGGAGACGCCGTTGCCTCACCGACGGTGAAGATGTCGTACATCAAAGACCTCCTGCGGAACTCGTGGAGGAAGTCGAGGAATGCCGGGCGTGTTCGCCGTCATCGTGTGGACGCTCACCATGCCGTCCGCCGCATCGGGGTGCCGTCGGCGAAGACGGCGGGTTTCTTGATGTAGGTGATCGCGTCGATGCGGAAGCCGCCGACGCCCTTGTCGAGCAGAAGTTCGCCGCCGCAAAGAGGGTGCGCGCACCTCGGATTCTCCCAGTTGAGGTCTGGGCTGCGCCTCGGCAAAGGTGTGGAGGTGGTACTGATCGCGTTCCGCGCAGTACGTCCACGTGGAGCCGCCGAAGATGCCGCGCCAGTTCGTCGGCGCACTCGCCCTCTTCGCGTCGCGCCAGATGTACCAGTCGCTCTTTGGATTATTGCGGCTGGACTCGAACTCGATGAACCACGGATGCTGATCGGAGCTGTGGTTGTAGACGGATCCATGACGATGCGCATATCGCGCTTCTTTGCCTCGGCGATCAGTTCCTCCATGTCGGCGAGTGTGCCGAACTGAGATTGATGCCCGTGTAGTCGCTGATGTCATAGCCGTTGTCGACCATGCGGCGAGGGATGGATGAGGGTGAGCCAGAGCGCACCTGCGCCAAGTTCCTCTCAGATAGTCGAGCTTCTCGGTGATGCCGCGCAGATCGCCCGTGCCGCTGCCCGTGGTATCGTTAGGCTCTGCAGATTGGTGAGACAGCGGTGTTCTGCCACCATTTCGTTGCTTTCATGCTTGTTCCTTTCCTGCAAAAGTTACTGTGCAGTTATGTGAATTTCGTATCGGTAGTTTGTGGGGAAATGCCCTTGCCCGTAAAGCGAACCCTAGTGAGCAAGCGAGGTAAAATGCGCGGCTATGTCCCCGGCGGATTTTTCTCGTTCAAAGCGAAGCGCGTTTAGAAGTCCGTCGGTATTTGAGCATACAAGCGCATGATCGCTCGCGCAACTAAAGCGTTCTGCGCAGGCATCGCATGACCACAGATACAAAGTCTCAGAACGTCAGCACAGGGGTTCTCGCCTGCCGTCGCATCCATGCCCGTTGTCTTCTTCGCGAGCGGGTACTGGCGGAGTTCGTGACCGCCATGATGACCGTGTCCTGATAGCCCGCCGCATGAATCACGTCGCGGTCGAACTTCACGAGCAGCGCACCCGCCTTTACGCTCGCCCATCTTGACGAGGAGCTCGAAAGCCCTTGCCTTCAGAGCTTTACCGTGTCCACACCGATGTGGATGAGGGCTCCGCGCCGTTGTCCATGCAGGAGACCGACCGCATGGCGGCTGTCCTCCATGACCATCGTGACCTCGGCATCCGCAGGAGCGACCACTAACGCCCTCGGTCGGCCTCGACCGCAACGCCGTCGCCCCATCATCTTTCTGCGAGAACATCTCGTCCTTGACCTCGCTCCCTGTCGATGACGTGACCCGTTGCCGACTGCATTGATGGCGACGGATTTCTCCGTGCCGACGGCAACCTCGTCCACGTCGGAGGCAGGAGCCGTAGGAGTGCCTCGAAACGCTCGCGAATCTGCGGGACGGAGAGCCCGACAATGACCTGGAATGCGTGACCGTTGCGGACAAGTCCGTGTGCGCCCGCCTCGGTGAATGCACCTCGTCGGAGCGACCAGCTCGGGATCGTTGACCGTGACGCGCAGACGCGTTGCACGTTCGTCACGTCCTTGATGTTCGCCGCGCCGCCGAGACCGTCGGAGGAAGGCACGCGCCTCACATCGCGCTCGTCGAGGCTTCATGCCGGGAGCCGCGCCGCAGCATCCGCAGCACCCGCCTGTTTTTGGCCTTGTAGTCCGCCTTGGTAAGAGCTTGTCCTCCACGCCGTCGTCCGTGCGGCCGGGGGTCTTATAGTCCTGAACTGGATGACCCAGCGGAAGACGAAGAAGTAAATCGCGGTGAAGCACAGCCCCACACCGATCTGCATGAGATACGTTGCATAGTGGTAGGAGAAGAGGGAACCAGTTCTGCACAAACGCGTCGATGAGACCGCCGCCGAAGTTGCCTGAGAGGCCGATTGCGTAGAGCGTTGCGGAGAGTGTCGCCGAGGGCGGCGTGCAGGAGATAGAGAAGCGGTGCGACGAAGAGGAAGGTGAACTCGAGCGGCTCCGGTGATGCCGCAGAGTACCGCCGTGATCGTTGCTGGGGATGAGGAGTGCCGCGGTCTTCTTGCGCTTTCGGGCTTTGCACATGTAGATCGCGAGTGCAGCGCCCGGCAGACCGAAGACCTTGCCGCTGCCGTGGAGGGCAAAGCCACCCTCGGGGAAAGAGCTCACGCAGCGACTGTCCGCTGACCATGAAGTCGTTGATATGTCCGAGCCAGTACGCCTGAATGCCGCCGTCGACGACCGCAGGTCCGAAGATGAACGGAGATAGATGAAGTGATGCAGACCCGCCGGGAGGAGCATTTTCTCCGAGAATGTGTGATGCCCAGACACCGATGATGCCGCTGGTCTGAGGAAGAACTGGAACTGCTCGATGGCGTGCTGTACCGCCGGCCAGACGATGCAGAAGAGGAGTGCCATCGGGATCGCTAACGGCGAAGCCGATCGCCACGACGAACGCGGGCCTTTGAAGATGCCGAGCCAGTCGGGGATGTTCGTGTCATAGAAGCGGTTGTGCAGGAACGCCGTGCAGCAGGCGATGAAGATCGCGCCGAGCATACCCATGTCGAGCGTCTTGACGTTCGCGATCATCGCGCAAGGCCCGATGCCGGACCCGCCGCCTGGCTGTCAGTCCACGCCGAACGCGCTGCCGTGGAGCGTGAGGAATGCAGAGATGAAGTAGTTAAAGAGCATCGTAGTGACGAAGGACTCATCGCGCAGCGTGCGGGTTCCTTCTTGGCAGCCGATGGGAACGGCGATCGCGAGAGAATGGCATCTGCGCGAACACGGTCCATGCGCCCTGTTCGACGCACGAACCAGAAATCGTGCCAGAGTGTGCCCTGCGCGGCGATGCTGCCGAGCAGCCCTCGTTTTGCCAGACGATGGACACCGCCACCGTCGGACCGAAGAATGCAAACAGGGATGACGGGCGTATACATCGCGCCGCCGAACCGCTGCATGTTCTGCATGATGACATCCTCTGCTGAGTGCCATGTGCGTTCCTCCTTATCCCAAAACCAAACCTCTGCGGCGGGGAAGCTCCGTGCCTCCCGCGAGATGAAACTGAAACTAAAAATGAAATCTGTTGTCTCTAAGATAGTGAAATGCCGCGAACGCAATAGGGTTCGCGGCATTCGAGAGATGTACGGAGACTCGTACTATGGATGCATGGATGAAATTTGTTACAAAGAAATGGTCGGGAATATCCGCGCGAACGCTTAGAGATATCCCTTACGTTACTCTTCTACGGAAAGAAATCTTCCTGTTCCTGCAAATAAAGCCTGTGAGTGCACATACCAGATTTCCGAGCAGCAGGAAGTAGGCGAGCATGGACTTTGAACTGCAGGCGTGTCCGTTCCCGGCGAGCCCGATCTCAGCGGGCGTGGCGTAGAGATTCTCCGTCGAGCGGGAGGCGAGTGTGTTGTGCCACATCTCCGTAATGGAAAGGATGGGCACCTTGAGGCTCAGCCGCCGCGGCGAACTCCACCACGCGCCTACTTTCGCCCGAGAGCGAGATGAAGACGAAGAGGTCGTCGGGACCCGCCGCCTGATAGACGGTAGAACTCCTCACGTCCGCGATCTCATAGATGAACACATTGTCGTAGACGAAGAGGGCGCTTCATCTCCTGCATGACGTTTGTCTGTACGTAGCCGGAGGCGTAGGGCGAAGACGCGGTGCGCCTCGTGGATGAGGCGGCTCGCACGCGTGTAGTCGCGCCGCATGAGCTCGCGCCACGTCTCGTCGTAGAAACTGCCGAGCGAGGTGATGACATCGCGCTCGGGCGAGGGAGCGCGATGCCCTTCCATGCGCATGAGATGCCTTCATCTCGCCGAACCCGTCAAAGCCGAGCTTCTGGGCAAAGCGCACGACGGACGCACTCGATACGGCACACGTGCGCGCCAGATCGTGAATGGAGGCGCGGCTCGCTGCCGCACGGTTGGCCTCGATGCAGCGCCAGATGCACGTCCGTGTCACTGAGCTCGCGCAGGTGTGCGTTGATTCGTTCCGTAAGCATACGATGCTCCTTTCGCTGTTTTTCTCTCATTAGTCATATCCTTTTTGATTGCGCGGAAAATTGTTCCTTGTTATAATGTGCAGCACTCTAAAGCCCCGTCATATAAGCTTTTTGCGGCAGAATCCACATCCGTTTGTCTCTCATTGGCAATTGCGAGAGATTTTTGCCCTGCGCGCGAAAAATTCATCTTTTCCCGCTCGATTAGTGTAAGATGCTGGCAGTGGACATAGGATGCTCCTTGATCAATGTGGTCTTCGCAAACACCATTGTATCCGTTTCCTGTGTGTCACGTTTTCGCTTGTTGCACTTAGATTGTAAATCAAGATGAAAAATATTTCGATGCGTTTGCGCTCCTCTCGCCTGTAGCTGCTCGGAAAAATGCTGCGAATCCATGCAAGTCCTCTGTATTGAGATAGTTGATGTACTCCTTGCGCCGTTCCACGGGAATCACGATCAGCGTGATCTCTTCGAGGAAACAGCTATACACCATCAGCGCACGGCCGACACGTCCATTGCCGTCCGGGAATGGATGAATATGCTCGAATGCGATATGCTGACGGCAGATCGCGAGTACCTTGTCCGAATCGGAAGCGGCGGCATCCATCTGTGCAGCGAGATTGTCGATCCAGTCCATCAGCGCCGACGGAACGAGGTAGGGCGAGTGTCGGGTGAAGGCTGCGCCGATGATCATATTCGGCGCTGCTTTGAACTGCGGGACGCTTTCGATCGCCTCCCGCACAGGATCGCATGCACCTCGCGGATCAGCGATAGGGAGAGAGGGGCGCTGGATGTCGACTCGCTCGATCAGAAAAGTCATGAAACACCTTTATAGTTCGGTACCTCGTTCAGCTCTCGCATATCCATCGCGCGCGGAACATAGCCGTCAACGAGAACGCTTTTTGTCCGCCCTGCGTCAGCGTGTTGCCTCTCGATCGCCGCGGAGTGATGCGCCATCCGTACCATGAGATCACTGAGATATTCAGGAGGTAAGTCATTGACTCCTTCTATGCTCTCTTCCCTTATTTCTTCCGCTTGTTTTCTCTGGCATCCCAGAAGATGAGTTCGAGCGTCCTTTTTCTTGTCCTCCTCCATTTTTCAATCTTGTTGATGGATGAGCTGAGATCTACATCCCATGCGCTTTTGCAAGCTCTTCAGTGATATTCTGAGCTCTTCTCTGAGCACGAATCCTATATATTTCCAACATATGAGCACCGCCCAGCCATAAACGATAGTGTATGTTCAGTGTACTATATCGTTTCTCTAAAATCAACGAAGCACTATTATACGAGTATAGATTTATCCTCAATCGCTGTTTTGAGTTCCTCGTAAGAGTGACCGCACCGTTGTCACCCGATTACGAGGATAAGGACGGTACAAGGGCGTTACGGTGATGTAGAACGTCGCTGCGTGGTGAGCGAATCAAATGAACAGAGAGGGCAGCGTTCGTGCGCCGTCCCTCTCATTTGTCTCGCATGTCTACGAAAAACGACGGAAAAATACAGCAAGTCAAGAGCTACAAAAAGACAGCGACATTTCCGTAGAGCGCGTCATTACAGAAGAGTCTTTTGGGGATTTTCACCCAGATACAGTAGAAGCCTTTTCATTGCAGGCAGAACGATTCTTTGTTATAATGACACTAATTGTATACAAAGAAAGCGGAAAAAAGGGAAGAGGTTGTGCAATGATACGGCTGATTTTTCGGATATGGACGGGGACCCCTGCTGGATGAGTGAGGGAACCTGCCGGGCGGAGTTCGGCGATATGTATCGTCGGCTGAAGGGAGCGCGGCATCCGTTTCTGCACCTGCATCGGGGCGCCAGTACGCCTCTCGCACATACGTCTGCACGCCGTGGCAGGATGAACTGATCTTCGTGGCGGAGAACGGGACCATGGTGATGGAGCGTGGGCGGGAGCTTTTCTCGAGCCCCTGTGGATACTGCACTCGCCCTCGATGTCATGCGTACGGGGAGACGCTCACGCGGCATTCGCTCCGTGCTCTGCGGGAAGCAGCAGGGCTATCTAGAATCGGGCGGACTAATGCGCCGGGTTTCGCGCGGGCCGCGAAATATGTGGCTATCAGTCGGCGGTGGTGGAAAGACTTTGCCGGCGTGGATGATGTGCCGATCAAGATGTCGTTCTTTGATTTTTCCGGTCAGTGCGGAGGCATCAATTCTTCCCGCTATGGAGCAGTACGCCGACCGTCTGCAGGTGACGCCTCGAGTACGCAGTGGGTCGATCTTACAGCCTTGGCATCGGCGAGGGCGTTGCTGCCAGACGAGCTTCAAGAGCAGCGGGATTGCGCCGCGATGGAGTGCGCCGCATTCGGCGACCAGTGAGAACGACTTGGAGCTGATGGATGCTGTCGGCTGCAGTTTTGCGATGGAGAACGCCATCCCGCAGTGAAGAAACGTGCGCGCCACGTGGCGCGAGCAATCGGGCACATGGCGTGACACGGTCTGAGCGGCATTCTTGCGGGTGAGGTTTGACTGAGGTATGCTATGCGATTTGACTATCATGCATGCACTTGGGTACGGTTCTGACGACGCGGACTACGCAGAGGGATTCTTTCGCGCGGCAGCGAGCGCGGCATCGATGAGATCGGCTTCTCCGAGCACTCGAACACGTTTCCGGAGTTTGAGCAGCTCTACGTCATGACGATCTGATCCCGATGATTCCTTTTAGCACGTTTCAGCGCAAATGGCTGAAAGTCGAACAAGTTCAAGTACACGCTCGATGCGTATTTTGCATTCATCGAAACGCTGCGTAAAAACCACAGGGCGCTTTGCGGGGATTGAGGTCTGTAATTTCCAGAACCAAGAGGCTGTCGCAAAGATTCTCCGCGCCTATCCGTTTGACTACATCATCGGATCTGTGCACTTCCTGCACGGGTGGGCGTACGATACGGAGCCACTCAGGGCGCGGAGGGACAACCATCAGCTGCGGATATCTACGGGATCGTACACCGAGGAGGCTGAGAAGCTCGCGGCATCAGGGCTTTTACGATGCCCTTGGGCACCCTTCAATATCCGCCTCTATCGTCATTTCGATTTCGATGTGACGCCGTATCTCGAGCGCGTCGCACAGGCGCTGAAGCGTGCCAATATGATCGTCGACCTCAATACGGGGACGTTTACCGCATCCGGTCGAGGGTTTTTCGCCGTATCCGGATTTCTGCGTGCATGGCGAGGAATATGATCTGCCGATCATCACGACCTCGGATGCACACAACCCCGAGGACTGCGGCCGCTATAACAAGGAGGCCGTGCAGTATGCCCGATCCTTCGGCTGGACCGACCAAGTGCGGTTTACAGGCAGGCGCGGACGGGAGCTTGTCGCGCTCTGACGAGAGAGGAGAGTCTGGGATGAACACCAAGATACGCTGTGGAGTAAGGTTTCTGCTGACCTTCCTGTTCCTGCTCACATTGTGCCCGACGGCTTTCGCCGAGGACGGGCGCGCATGGACATGGCTCAGCTCCAATGAGAAGTACTCGAAATTCTACGCACCTGCCTCCGTGCGCGTGACAAAGAGCGTAACGCCGGCGGGGAAAACGCAGGCAGTAGCGACGGAGATCGCAGCAGACATCAAGACGGCGTCTAGCTATGAGGGGGCGGAGGAGACGATCCGCAACTATAAGATTGGTCATGTGATTGCGAATCCAAGTCAGCTCTCCCACGCGGTCGCACAGGTGCGTGTTGTGCCGCAGAGCCGCCTGCCCAATACCCGGGGAGACGTTCTACGATGCGGCGGGCAACGTCCTCTGGTCAAAGGGCATGGGACGGAGAAGGAGATGAACTCGCAGCAGTTCGATGAGGAGTTTTACGCCTCGATCGTCGATATCGTGTTCCGCCGGGGGAGATGGAGCGCCTGCGTGCGGACGACCGCTGGATTCTCCTCTGACGGACGAGACGACGGCCGGGATCAAAGACGCAGGTGACAGCGGACACCTCGACCATGCGCCATACGGGGGACAATCTCATCTTCTGGGCATGGACGGAGGTGCGCGACACGAGCGGCAAGGCCATCGAGATCAAATTCGACAAGCGTGCGGTGAATCTGCCGCAGGGCACAGAGCGCATTGTTACGGGGAAATATTGGTCCCCGTCGGATGGCTGGCAGCCGCTTGATGATGGGTATGGGGGCCTACCGCATGATTGTGCGCGAGGGCCCCCGAGGGGCGCGGGCTTGTGCGCCTGCGTGCGTTTGCCGACGGCTATCAGACGTGGCCTCGCGCTATCAGATCCAATGATGTGAAGAGTGGATGGGGAGCCACTATTAGGAAAGGGAAACCAATACCATGCCGATTAAGATACTGAACAATCTGCCTGCGACCAACATCGCTTGAGAGCGAAAACGTTTTTCGTGATGAATGCAGCGCGCGCGTACGGGCAGGACATTCGCCCGCTGCGCATCCTCATTTTGAATCTCATGCCGATCAAGGATGTGACGGAGACACAGCTCCTGCGCCTTCTGGGCAATACGCCGCTGCAGGTGGAGGCGGACTTTATCTATACGGAGTCCTATATCCCTCGCATACCTCACGCGACTATCTCACGGAGTTCTATGGAACCTTCGCCGAGGTGCGCCATAAAAAATACTGACGGCTTCATCATCACGGGGGCACTGATCGAGCAGCTTCCGTTTGAGCATGTCGCGTATTGGGAGGAGGTCTCCGAGATCATGCGAGTGGAGCCGCAAGCACGCCTACTCTACGTTTCACATCTGCTGGGGGCACAGGCGGGACTTTACTACCACTATGGGATTCCAAAGCATTGGACGGAGAAAAAGGTCTTCGGTGTCTATGCGAGCACCGGCTCTGTGTGCAGCACGAGCCCCTCTCCTGCGCGGCTTTGATGATATCTTCTACGTGCCGCATCTCGCGTCATACGGAGACCCTGCGTACGGACATCGAGCGCGTACCGGAGCTGACGATTCTCTCCGAGGGCGATGCGGGCGTCTACATCATTGCAAATCTGCGCCGCCGCCAGTTCTTCATCACGGGGCACGCCGAGTATGACCCGTTGACGCTCAAGGCGGAGTACGACCGCGATCTTGTGGCAGGTCTCGATCCGGATATCCCGTGCAACTACTACCCGGAGGATGATCCGAACCGAGCGCCCGTTGTGCGCTGGCGCAGTGTCGCCCATCTCCTCTTTGCGAACTGGCTGAACTACTACGTCTACCAGGGCACGCCAGTACGAGCTCGACAGCCCTCGACAATGTGGACGATTGGGAGCGGCACTCGGGGCTTTGAAATTTATATTCAGTAAAAATTCAGTTTTTGGACTAGCATAGACAACATTGATCACAGCAGTTTGATGGGAGCGATGATACGTGCAAAAAGTGGGGGCAGCCCTCGTCCTCTGTGCCGTGCTGCTTGCAGGCGTACGTCCTGCAGCTGCGGCCGAAGAGATTCAAAGCATATCTATGAGTGGGTGCAGTCGACGGCGCGTCAGAGCTATTATTTTAACAAAGAGCAGATTCAGTACGCGGTGGACGCACACGGCTATATTGATCTTACCAAGATTGTCGTGCCGACCCTCAGGATCTATGACGACATCCAGATACAGGATGTGGTGTCCAAGCGTCGCTGGCGCATGCGCCGCTCGACGGCTATACGGATCTCTCGGGGGGCGGAGTACCTCCTGATCGACCTGCGTGCAGGCGTTGTGCACATTCGGGTGCACGAGGATCTGGACAGCATGTGGGGACGATCTCACGCGAGGAGAAATACAAAGGAGATCAACCTCTGAACTCTCGGACAAGGATGTCGAGAAAAATTCTTCGATGCGATCATCAACTATTCGGTTGGGCATCAGGAGGAGATGGTCTCGCCGCTCGCGCGGAATTTTGAGCGAGGCAGACCGCGAAGCACTCGAGGAAAAAGAAAAATCTGCAGCTGCAGCCGAGAATGCCCATGAAAAGCCCGCAAAAAGGATAAGCAGGAAAAGAAGAAGAAAAAGAATAGAGAAATCACTGCCGTCTGCAATGCGCAGGGCGGCAGTTCTTTTTGTAGCTTTTTCTGTAAAAACAGGGTATAATGAAGCTAGGAACATGCCAGCAAAGGAAGGGACATTGCATGACAGACAAAGCGAATGGATGCAGCTGAACTGAACCGCATGGTAAAGGCTGAGGGCGGAAAGGTCAGCGTGGAGCGTCGGACGGAGATCGTCTCAGACCTCAGCCGACGACTGCGTGAGAACCCGAATCTGCCGCGCGAGGTGAATACGCTCACCGCAGATGAGCTCATCGCACGTGCACGCCAGAAGACCGGAGAGGAACGCTACCGCATCATCAAGCGGGTTCTGCGCGTCGAGCCGGACAACATCACCGCCGCCTGCGATGGAGATCGAGTACCTCGCCAAGAACGCCGACGACCGCGTGCATCACTATGAGGATCTGACGCGTAAGGCGACGGCACGGCTCGAGGCAGAGGGGATGTTCTCGGAGGAGAACATCGGCAAGTTCTGGTCGATGCCTGCGACGAAGCCCCTATATGTTCCTGCGTCTCTCCTATCTCGAGGTCTCTGGTTGCCGCGCGCAAACTGCGCCTCGCGGCCAAGGAGTGCGAGGAGATGCTCCCGCCTATCGGAACACGACGCGCTCGGACGCCGCTATCAGCTCATGTTCATTTACTCGGCGATCGAGGAGGGGACGCGGCCATCGCACTCTATCAGCGTTACGAAGAGGGCGTGGCGCTGATGTACCTGCCGCTTGCCATGCTCTTCTATCGGCTCGGCAAGATGAAGATGGCGCGCAGCTTTCTGCGAGGAACTTGCATCCGTCAACTGTGATACGGAGGCGTTCTTTGAGCGCGGCGGGCGCGGGGATCTTCCGTCGCGTGCACGGGCCGCCATGCAGGGCTCCTTCGCCATCAGGACAATGGAGGAGTTCGGAGGCTGTGACGGACAATGCCTTTGCCTTCCTCGGGATGGATGCATTCTTTGCGTGGGGGCTGAGCGAGCTCCGTGGGGAACACGAGAGTGCCTAAATGCCTGTGCCGATGGGGAGTGACCCTCGCCGCAGGGTCCCTTTCCCTGCTTATGGTTGTTCCTGGGCATGCCGCACTGCCCGTTGAAGGGGCGGCAGCGACCGCGAGGCTACTGGCTGCGTGCCGACGGAGACCGCCCGCTGCTCTCCGCACAGGAGACCGCGGCATTCACGCGGGCGAGTACCGTGCGCGGTATTACGCGTGATCTTACCGTAGCCGGCAAGTCGCGATCGGGCGATGTCCTGCGTGCACAGATTCATGCAGCGGCACAGGGGCTCGATGATGCCCTGCCCGAACTCTATGCGGGAGATCGGCTTCTCGGCACAGAGCAGTGGCAGAACGTGTGTGACAACCGTGCCGTCGATGCGATTGGCGGACGCATAAAGGTGCGTCCTGCCGCCGCACTTCATCGTGCCGATGTGCGCCTCCTGCCACACGGGGAGGGCTGGTAGTGAGGCGCCGGATGATGAGCGCTATGATGCCCTGCAGGGCACGTGTGCTCGACCCCGGGAGGCTGTTTTGCTCCTGCACTACTCGACGGACGGTCGCTTTGCCTTCGTTGAGACGCGGGACTATCACGGGTGGGTCGACGCGCGTGCGCTCGCCGCTGCGGACAGGGAGACGTGGCGTGCGTTTGCTGCGCCGAAGGAGTTCTTCACCGTGACGGCGGCGGACTTCGGCAGAGAGGTGGGGCTCCTCTATCAGATGGCTGCAAAGATTCCGGGGAGGCGGGCAGCGGATGGGACGCTCTGACTTCTCTTGCCTGCGCGGGGAGCTGAGGGGAGCTTGCCGTGCGGGAGGCGCGGCTGCCCGATGATGGATCGGCTCCGCGCGGGACGGTTGCCGCTGACCCGCAACAATCTCATGCGCCTCGCATCCGCACCGCTCTCTTCGGAGTATGGATGGGGCGGGGAAAACAATGGGATGGACTGTTCCTCCCTACGTACAGAACATCTATCGCGCGATGGGTGTGGAGCCCCACGCGATGTGGATATGCAGGAGCGTGCCTGTTCGCTTCTGCCTCTTGTCGGACTGTCTGCGGCGGAGCGCTGCGCGCCTCGCAGAAGTGCCGCCGGGCGCACTGCTCTTTTCGTCCCGGTCATGCTCTGCTCTATCTCGGGCGAGATATGGGGATACCCGCTCGTGATCCGCGACATCAGCAGCTACTAGGGAAGACGGCGAAAAGAAATACATACGACAGGGTCGTCGTCTCGACGCTTGCGTTTCAAAATGAATCCGGCACTGCTGCAATCGATACGCTTACGGCGATCGGTTTGATTGCTCCGGCGCCATGACGAATGGGGACGCACGCCTGCGGACAGCGCAGAGCAGATATGGAGGACAAATGGGACTTTCGATGGATTCAAGGGCGGCGACACGGCCGCTCGCATAGGGAATCAGGAATGCGATCAAGGAAGAGCTGGATCGCAACGACTGGAACTACGAAATCACTGACGAGAAGGAAGACGACCGTCAGGAAACATATTTCTACATGAGGAATGAACTCCGAGAACGACGAGCCGATCACTGCGGTCATTGTCGTGCGCAGAGTACAATCATGCTGGACGGCTTCATCAAGATCAAACTCTATGACATTGCCTATCTGGAAGAGCTGAGGGCACGCGCGGAGCTGCTTGCGAAGATCAATGCGTGGAATGGTGAGTTCCGCTATGTGAAGTTCTGCCTGGACAGCGATCAGGATGTCGTTCTCGACATCGATCTGCCGCTCGACATTCACGAGGGGAGTTCCAACCGGACAGCGTGATGGCGATGATGGCGGTCGGCATGCGTGTCGTGGAGAAGGTCTACGATGATCTGACGGCACTTTTGCACGCGGGCACAAGGCGCGTCCGCAGGAATAAATACGCACGTTGAACGGAGGAACTGTATGGGACTTTTGACGGTTTCAGTGGGAGCGACGAAGGGCTCCAAGAACAGCGCGTTTGAAGCGATCAAGGCGGAACTCGACAAGCAGGATATGAAATACGGCGAGGACGTGACCGATGACGGTGAGGATCAGATCATCCGCATGCGTCAGCAGCTGGACAACGGCAGCGTCGTGAGCATTGCGATCGTCGTCACGGAGAAGGGCGATACGAACGACTTCATCAAGATCGAGTACTTTGGTCTTGTGTGTCTGGAGGAGGGGCGGACCCGAAGGCGTTCCACGAGAAGCTCAACGAGTGGAACAGCCAGTATCGCTACGTAAAAATTCGTGGTGGACGACGAACGTGATGTGGTGGTCGATATCGATCTGCCGCTCGATCTGCACGTCGGCGTGTTCCAGGCGGACAGCTTCATGGCGATGGTCGGCGTCGGCCTGCAGGTACTCGAAGAGGGTCTATCCGGAGATGATGAAGCTGCGCTGGGCGTGAGCTTTGAACGTAAAACGGGGGCTGCATTTGCAGCCCCGTTTTCATAGTCAACTTCGTTTTTGTATGGTCGATCTGCGGCACCTTCAGCCCCTTGCGCAGAAAGCTCTGCTGCAGCTGGTAGACGCTCTGAACGAGGTGTTCCTGCTCCCGATTGGAGAGCGTATCGCCGGGACATAACGCCGATGTGGTACGTCATGCCGAGATTCGTCTCAATCGGTGTCGCTCTGCGGATCGTGCCCTCGGTCCTCAAGTGTTCCGATGCGCGGGAGATCCGGCACGCGACACTGATCGGAGAATCTATAATCAACGGCTCGTCGTGGACGAAGCAAAGCCCGCCGCCGCTGATGTCGATGAGGGCAACCTCGCGGTAGTTTTTGAGCCCGCCGTGATCGCCGGACAGCTTCACTCAATGGACATTGGAATCGGTACGCGGACGAAGTCGCGCAGCTGGATGCGCTCGGCGCTTTTCGGCAGGTCGAGATACCAAATGGTATCGGGCGGTGCCGAGGCGGAGCGATAAGGCACATCGAAGTGGTAGACGCAGCCGGGTCCCGTGAGATGACACTGAAAGATGCGGCCGGCATCGGGCGTGTTAACGAACTTTCCGATCGGGATGTCAGCCGCACGGCCAGAGCTCCGGAGGGGGCGGCGGCCGCCTGCTCCTCGTTGCTGAGTTCGAGGTGCCGTAGCAGTCAATGTCGGTCTCCCGCCTCGATGATGTGAATTGAAGTTCCGTGCTTTTAGAAGAGCAGAGTTTATCTCCCTCAATCATGATGTCAGATCCCTTCCGCAATCTAAAGTTCCTTGGTTAAAGGATAACAAAGTACAGCGCCAAAAGTCAATTTACCTCTTTGACTTTAGCATTTGTTCGGGCCATAATAATAATCGGTGAAATCTATCACTGCATGTTAAAAATGTGGTGAAAAGGTTGGGTGACACCACTGGCGATGAAGATAGACAGCAGCATTTCGCGGAGTACATCGCTCACAATGCCGCGTGCGGAGACGGATGCGGGGTGCGCGGTGCCGCGACGGACTTTAGCATGGAACTGGCAGATCAGGAGTCGTCCATGTCGCGCGAGCGATGGACCGTCTGCTCGAACAGATCGACGAACAGGGCACGCCTCTCGAAGTCGCCGACGTTTGACGAACTGCGCTCGTACCGCCTCGCTCATCAGAGTTTTATCGGCGAGGCGGTCGGCACGATGTACGAACTGCGCACGCAGGGCGGGCTGGGATCGGCTCGGCCGGCAGAGGTCTATACCTCCGTGCGCAAGATTGACAAGAAACTCGAGGAGATGGCAGAAGATTCGCCTCGGACGGGCGGATCAGCTCAACATTATCGCGAGCCACGATGCCATTCTGAGGGATGCTTGTCGATCTCTATATGTGATGGCACAGGCGAAAAAGACGCTGCCTGTGCCTCGCTCCCGCTCGGCGATGATGCGGTGCGGGAGGAGTTCCGCGCGACTGGACGGACATACGCGGACATACGTCCATCATCCGTCGTCTGCGCGCGCGTTGCCGCCGAACACCCTGCCCCATGCGCTGCTGCTGAGTGGGATGGAGGATCGGAAAGCGGCGTACGGCACGCGTGCTTGCACGGACCTACCCTCTGCGAACGCGCAGGAGATGCCCCTGCGGGCACTGCGATGCGTGCCGCTACGATGGCGGCGGGCGTTCATCCGGACTATTTCGAGACTGCACCTGAGGCGCGCGGCAAGAAGTCGGCGATGATCCGCACGGAGGCGGTACGCGACATCCTCATCGCAGCCTCGGGCGCACTGCCGTCGCGGGACGGCGCATCATCCTCATCGACGGCGCGGATGCGATGAATGAAACGAGCGGCAAATCGCCTCCTCAAGACCATATCGAGGAGCCAATGGGTGAGGTGCTCTTTCTTCTTGTAACGAGCGCTTACGATGCCATCTTGCCGACCATCCGTTCGCGTGCTGCACGCATCGCGTTCGGAACGCTACCGCGCGCAGAGATTGAGGCAGCCCTTAGGGAGCGCGGCACGGAGAATGCAGCGACGATTGCGGCGCTCGCGGACGGCAGCCTGGGTAGAGCATACGCCCTTGCGGCGGAGGGGCTCCAGCTGCGCGATGAGGCGCTCGCCCTGCTCGTCCAGCTCCCCCAAGCTCCCGCGTTGAGGATATATGGGCGCATGCGGAGACCATCGGAACACGCACGCATGCAGAGCGTACGGCGTGGATCGGTTTTTGCAGATGTCGCTGCGCGATCTGCTTGTCCTGCACGAACGGAGCGGCGGAGCTCTGCCACACCGACCGGCGCGAGGAGCTTGCCGCGCTTCTCCCGCAGCTGACACGTGCCGATCCTCTTCACACTCATGGAGGAGGCGCGGCAGCCTCTCAGCGGTTCGCGGCGAATGTGAACCCCGCCCTGCAGACAGAGGCATTCCTGCTGCGTGCGAGACATAACATGACATCATCTCTCCTCAGCCTTCCCCGCGCGACAGGGAGGGAACCGCTTGCAGCGGTGGGGGTGCATCATACATACCTAGGAGGAAGTTTTGCAAACGATTGTAGGTGTCCGCTTCAAGCTGGCGGGCAAGATATACTCATTTGGACAGGGGCGGCTGACGATCACCGAGGGGATCACGTCATCGTCGAGACGACAAGGGGGATGGAGTGCGGCAAGGTCGTCATGCGCCGCGTGAGGTTCCGGATGAATCCGTTCCGCCGAATCTGCGCATTGTGCACCGTATCGCGGATGCTTCCGACCTCGCGCGGATTGATGAGAACCGTGCACGTGAGCGCGAGGCGAGAAGTGTCTGCGAGGAGAAGATCCGAGAACTCGGGCTCAAGATGAAGCTCGTTGATGTGGAGCTCACCTTCGACCTCTCGAAGATGCTCTTTTTACTTTACGGCGGACGGGCGCGTCGACTTTCGCCAGCTCGTGCGCGAACTCGCGGGTGTGTTCCGCACGCGCATCGAACTGCGCAGATCGGTGTGCGCGACGAGGGCAAAGATGATGGGCGGTATGGGCTGCTGCGGACGGCCGCTCTGCTGTTCCACCTTTCTCGGCGACTTCGTGCCCGTTTCATCCGTATGGCAAAAGGAGCAGAATCTCTCGCTCAACCCGACCAAGATCTCAGGAATCTGCGGGCGGCTCATGTGCATAGTCTGAAAAATACGAGAGCGATGGGTATGGCTGTGGCGGATATGTACACGCAAAAGCGGAGTATGTTCCGATGCAGAACGATCGCGTCATTGCCGAGGACGGCGAAGGGCGCGTTGTGGCCGTGAACGAACAGCGCCGCACGGCGACTCATTTTGATGGACGACAGCAAGACCGTCGTCGCCGCATGGGAAGATATCGCGCGTGCCGAGGGCGAGACGCATGCGGCGTGCCCGACATGCACAGCCCAGGAACGTGCCCCGCGTGAGCTCCCACAGAGAGCCGCGTGAGGGGCCGTGAGCGGCGCGAACGCCCCGCCGGAGGGAAACCTCGTAATGAACACGGCGAACGCAGCGAGCGCGAACCGCGCAGCGCGAAGAATGCAGGGGACCGCCGCCGTCCGCAGAACGGGCGGCGACAGCCGCGCCGTGCACCGCGCGCGAACAATGAGTCGTATGAATGACCACGAGCTGCGTCCCGCATGAACGCATCGACGACCTCTGCACAGGCGGGCGCAGATCATCCAGCGCACGGATGGATTCTGCTTCTCCATGGATGCCGTCCTGTCGCGCACTTTTCCCGTGCTTACGGGGCGCGAGCGTGTGCTCGACCTCGGTACGGGGACGGGCATCATTCCGCTGCTCATCGCGGACCATGCGACACGGGTCACGGCAGTGGAGCTCAGCCCCGTGCAGGCGGAGCTCGACGCGCGAGCGTGCGGATGAATGGACTGACTGACAAAAAATAACGGTGCGGGAGGGGACTATCGCGACCCTCCCGCCCTTTTGCGGTGCGGAGAATATGCGATCTTGTATTCAGCAAACCCGCCAGCTCCGCCCCGTCACGAGCGGCGCGGTCAGCATGGGCACGCGCGGCGGCACGGCATGAGCTGACGGCGACCCCTGCCGATACCGTGCACGCCGCAGAGCGTACGCCCTCCGCCACGGCGGGCGGCTCGCCATGGTGCACCCTGCCCGAGCGCCTCGGCGAGATCGTCTCACCCTCCATGCGGAGCGCTGCCGTCAAGCGTCTGCGCATGGTACAGCCGCGCGTGGGCAAGGCACCGAACCTCGTGCTCATCGAGGCGGGTCAAGGGCGCGGCACTCACGGGAATGCGCCACGAGCCCGCCTCTATCGTGCGCGATGTAGCGGGGCGTTACACGAGGAGATTCGAAAAATTTACGGGCAGGAGATGTGATGTCACGGGCGGACTAGGACAATGTTCGGATTGACGTTTGCGAATATGCGTAATACAATAGAAAGATGAGAAAACTTCATAGCCGATAGAACGCAGCGCGTGGCGTTGCAAGGATGGATTCTTTCCAATGTACTGTGGAGGAGAGGAAGAAAATGCTCAAAGGAATGAAAGCACGGCGGCAGCTTGCCGCATTCGTGGCGCTTGCCGTCGGCGGCGCGTTTTCTGCTGCGCCGGCGGCGTATGCGGCAGAGAATGCGAGCGTCGGAACGGGCGGGGCACAGACGGGCTGACCGGTGAGGGGACGACGACGAATCCGTACGGTGACATTGTCGGAACGAATCTGATGAACCGCTCCGTGACGGGCAACACACTCACGGTCGGAACCTCGGATCCGGCAACATCCCCTGTCGTGAACGGAACGATCTCGGCGGGCGGTACAGTGACGACGAATGCCGCAGTGACAGGCAACACCCCTTTGTCCCTGAACAGCGTCCCGCTTACGGGCAATGCGTACGGCGGCATAGGGCCCAATATCACGCAGACCTCGGGCGCGGCGCAGATCGAACCCGAACGTCGTAAAGATGAATGGCGGCAGGTGCACGGCAGCTGTGATCGGCGTGCGTTCGACGGCGGGCGGCGTGACGACGGGTGAGGCGGAGCTCTCCGGCGGCACGGTCGAACGCAGGGGCGAACGGCATCGCTAGCGCGGGCGGCATGGGCAAGACCTCCGCCATCAACAGCGATGTCACGATCACGGGCGGTACGGGTCACGGGCGGGGTCTACGGCGGCTACGCGGAGAACAGCGGCGCGAAGACCACGGGCAACCACGTCACACTCGGCGATACGAGCGGCCATTATACGGCTGACCTGCGCGGCGCGTCCCTCTACGGCGGCAATGACAGCGATTACACGAACAACCGCCTGTATGTCCGTGCGAAGAACATTACGGCGGATGCCGCGAAGAACTTCCATACCTACGAGTTCCATCTGAATACCGGCATCACAGCGGGCGACACCATGCTCACGCTGACGAACAACAACGACGCACTCGGACGTGCGGTCGCATGGGGCGATATCAAGCTTGACGCGACGGGCTGGAGCGGTGCGGCGCGTACGCAATACTTTGGCGATGTCGGCACCGTCACGCTGATGGCGGATGGCAGTGCGGCGACGCATCGCGGCTCGAACCCTAAATTTCTCAGGCTATACAGCACCCGGTACGACGAGGCTGGAGCGGCGACCACGAGTACCGCATTCGACTGCGTACGGGAGACCGATGTACCGACCTCGACGACGCGCAGCTACGCTCGATGCAGAGCTCCACCGTTACCAGAATGCGAACCACCCATACAGGCGCACTCAGCGGGACGCAATACGATCTATGGCGGCTATTCGATCTGGGAAAAACAAGGTCGTTCAGGACAACACCCTTTACGCTGAACAATGCGGCGGGCTTTTGCTGGGAGCGTACGGCGGCTACACCTCCACAGGTGCGGATGCCGTGCCGGAACAAAGCTGACGCTGAACTCCGGCGCGGTCGGCAGCCTCTTCGGCGGTGCCGCTACGGGCTCGGGGCTTGTGAACGACAACCATGTCATCGTGAACGACGGTACGGTGACGAATGAGATCTATGGCGGTCAATCGACGCATCTGACCTCGGGCTACGGTGTCACCGGAAACGGTACGGGCAGGTTACGAACAACTCCGTCACCATCAATAGGGACGGTCAACCACGATTACGGGCGGCTACGGCACGACAACGGTCGAAGGCAACAGCGTCACGATCGCCGGCGGTGCAGATCTTCTGCGTATCTCCGTTGATTCGGTGGTACATGGGAAGGTCAAGGGCGGCGCCATTCGCGATGACACGGCGGTGCGCAGCGCTGCGAAGAATACGGTCACGATCACCGAGGGCGATATCAGGATACCGTCTACGGTGTGTTCGGCGAGCTCTTCGGTACAGGGCAGCTCTGCGAGCAAACCCATACCCCGACGGTCACGGAAAATACGGTCACCGTCAGCGGGGGTGCGACGAAGGATATCTATGGGGCCTAGTATGACGGGCTATGGCGCCGACACAGGCATTGGCACGGCGGAGAAGAATACGGTCACAATCGCGGGCACGGCGGATGTCGGCGGCAAGGTGTACGGCGCGGGCGCAGCCGGCGACGCCGCACTCACCTCGAATACCGTTACGGTCACGGGCGGCAGCGCACACGATATCTACGGTGCCTTTACGACGGGCAGGGGCGCTCTGACAAGCAATGCGGCAACAATCTCCAACGGCAGAATCCGTGATGATGTCATCGGCGGCAAAAGCACCTATACGGGCGAAGACGCGGGTGCTGTGACAAAGAATACCGTCACGGTCACGGGCGGTGAGATCGGCGGCGACATCTATGGCGGCGTGACCCATGCCGACATCTCCGGGTCGCCGTCTGCAACGACGCCGACCTCCGGCGGTCACCGTCACCATTACGGGCGGTGCGCTGACGGGAGGCGCAAGTCCTGATCCCAATCACCGCGCCAAGATCTACGGCGGCTGTGCACATGGGACGAACCAGACGGTTGGAGACGAACAACACCGTCAACCTCGGCGCGGATGATGGCACCTACACACGCAGATCTCAGACGCGCTGTTATCTACGGCGGCAAGGATTCGCATACG
>BNJS01001817.1_pt1 | contig 108631 bp, 133 predicted proteins | sample 8540461 | NCBI WGS metagenome assembly BNJS01 (sample SAMD00202454, study PRJDB9452) | human saliva metagenome | isolation source: human saliva | place: Japan
AATCCAACTGACTGCCAAGTCATATTGATCATTAAAAAAGAGGTCGGGATCTTTTGTCCCGACATCTTTATTCTGATAGATGCTTTTCAACTTCTTGTGCTTCCTTATGATTTTCATACAGTCGCGCTAAGAATTTAGCAATCTCTTTTAAAATGGAATAGGTTGGAACAGCAACAATCATCCCAATCACACCATAAATATTACTTGATAATAAAAGCAAGACTAAAATAGTAATCGGATGAACCTTCATAACCCCACCCACAATACGTGGATATAAAATATTTCCATCAACTTGCTGAATAATCAACATATAAATGACAGCAATAATCATTTTATGAGGATCGGTAAAGAGATTTGAGATGATCATTGGAATCAAGCCAATGCTTGGTCCTACATACGGGTCAAATTAGCCAATCCAGAAAAAATGGCGAAGACCAAGGCATATCTTAGACCAATCACACTATAACCGATAAAAGCTAAACATCCAATAATAACTGCATCTATAGACACTCCACTAATGTAACGAGAAATAGTTGTATTTAGGTTTGTCAATAAACCAGATATGTTCAATTTATCTCGTTTTAATATAGTTCTTTCTAGCATGGGTAAAAATTTATGCCCATCAAGTAGGAAGTAAATCAAGAAGACTGGTGTCATGATGATAATCAATACAGTGCTTACGAGCGCAGATAGAACACTTCCAACACTATTTGTCACACTGTTCAAGATATTTTGCAAAATATCAACATATGAGAGATTTAGTTGTTGAATAGTTTGTTGAATATCTAGATTTTGCAGGGCTGGATGTTTTGATAACTCAATGACTAAATCTTGAAGACGACCATAAATGTTTTGACTCGAGTAGATTAGGCTACTCAACTGATTAATCAAAATCGGTAGCAGATAGACAAAACTAAGTACGATTGCACAAATTAAGGCACAAAGGGTTAACAAAATCCCAATGATGCGATTGATTTTGCATTCCTTCTCTAAAAAGATAACAATTGGGTTGGTTAGGTAATACAAAAATCCTCCCAATAAAAAAGGAATCATGATTGTATTTGCAACACTGACAAAGGGTGTAATAATAGCACCCATTTCTCTCCAGAGATAAAAAATTAAGGTTATTAGTAGAATTTCAGTTGTCCAGAAGAATAGTTTGTTTCTCCGAAACATAGGCCACCTCCTCTTTTTCCTATTTTACCATATTTCAAAAAAGATTGATAACTTTCATCAAAAAAACAAGAATATCTTTTGTCTTTGTGATAGAATAAAGTTACTATGAAGAAATTATTTTTAACCTTATTAACCCTCTTTTCATTTGCTTCAGCAACAACTGTTGCTGCCCAAGATTTTGATGTAGCAGCAAAACATGCCATTGCTGTTGAAGCTAATAGCGGTAAGATATTATACGAAAAGGATGCTACTCAACCTGTTGAAATTGCTTCTATTAGCAAATTGCTTACCGTATATCTCGTTTACGAAGCCTTGGAACAGGGGAAAATCTCTCTTTCTACTCCTGTAGAAATTTCTGATTACCCCTACCAGTTGACAACTAATTCTGCGGCTAGTAATGTTCCTATGGAAGCTAGAAATTACACTGTCGAAGAGTTACTAGAAGCGACTTTGGTATCTAGCGCTAACAGTGCTGCTATCGCTTTAGCTGAAAAAATTGCCGGTTCTGAGAAGGACTTTGTAGATATGATGAAGGCAAAACTACAAGAATGGGGAATTCAAGATGCTACACTCGTCAATACAACCGGGCTCAACAATGAAACTCTTGGAAATAATATCTATCCAGGATCTAAAAAAGATGATGAAAACAAATTGAGCGCTTATGATGTTGCTGTCGTTGCTCGCAATCTCATCCTCAAGTATCCTCAAGTCTTAGAAATCACAAAGAAACCTTCTTCTACTTTTGCAGGGATGACCATTCATTCTACCAACTATATGTTGGAGGGAATGCCTGCTTATCGTGGTGGTGTTGACGGTCTTAAAACAGGAACAACTGATAAAGCTGGAGCATCCTTTGTAGGTACGACTGTAGAAAAAGGAATGCGTATCATCACAGTTGTCTTAAACGCTGACAACCAAGATACTAATCCAAATGCACGCTTCACAGCTACTTCTTCTATTTTAGATTACATCTCATCAAACTTTGCTCTTCAGACAATCGTCAAACAAGGGGAAAGTTACGAAGATAGTAAATCGCCTGTATTAGATGGGAAGGAAGATACAGTTACAGCTGTCGCCAAAGAAGATATCAAAATCGTACAACGTCTGGGTAGTCGTACACAATCAACTATTACTTACACAGCGGACACGACTGAACACACTGCTCCACTAGAGGCAGGAACTGTCGTTGGACATTTGACTTATGAAGACAAGGATCTAGTTGGTCAAGGATACATTACAACTGACAAACCTAGTTTTGAGATGGTCGCAGAAAAAAATGTCGAAAAAGCCTTCTTCTTAAAAGTTTGGTGGAATCGCTTCGTTCGTTTTGTTAACGAGAAGTTATAAAAAATCGAAAATCGCGAATTTCGCGATTTTTTTCTTTATTCATTTTTAGCTACAGTCGAATGGTTATATCCATAAACAAAGTAAATAATAACGCCTATTAATAAAGCTAGTCCAAATGCCATCCATGTTTCAAGGGTATATTGAAGCATAAATGAAAGGCAAATCAGAATAGACAAGATTGGTAAAAAAGGTACCAGGGGAGTTTTAAATTCTCCCTCTTTGGGCATACCCTTATCTTTTCTCAGTTTGATAATCCCATAGGCTAGGAGAATAAGATAGGCTAAGGTGCAGATATTGAGAAAAGCTGCGATACTTGCCAGTGGGAAAATTCCCGCTGCAATTGCTGAAACAACACCTGTTAAAATGGTCGCATTCTTAGGGACGCGACTGGTCTTAGTCACTTGTTTGAAACTCTGAGGCATGAGCCCATCACGTGCCAAACTATAAATCATTCGAGACAAGGCGTAAGTCATGGAAATACATACCGTAATCAAAGTAAAAATTGCAACGAGTGAAACATAATTAGCGGCCCAACCAATACCGATACTTCTCAGAGCAAAAGCCACTGCATCATCAACATTGAGCTTGCTATAATGAACGATACCTGTCAATATCAAGGTAACCAAGGCATACAGAATGGTTACAATGGTTAAGGATAAAACAATCCCACGTGGAATATTCTTTTGTGGACTTTGAATTTCATCAACTGCCATAGAAATGGACTCAAAACCTAAGAATCCAAAGAACATCAGTGAAGCACCTGCCATAATTCCAGTGCTTCCACCGTAAATTTGACCAAAACCAAAATGGTGCAAAATCTGACCAATTTTCAGGTTTAATGTACCAAATTCCAACTAGGATAAATAAAGCAAGAGCAGAAAATTTTAAAACAACAAGAATAGAATTAAAACGAAGAGCTACTTTCGAATTTAAAAGTACAACACCTGTAACAAGTAGAATTACTAAAATTGGTAAAAAATCGATATAAGTACCATGTTTAGGATTAAAAGTTCCATTTAAGGCTTGTGGCAAGGAAATTCCATAATGGCTAAGCAAACCCTTAAAATAGGCCGCCCAACCAGAAGCAACACCTGAAACTGCTGTCATAAATTCCATAATGGTTAACCAACCAGCTATCCAGGCTGGAAATTCTCCCAAAATTGCATATAAATAACTATATGCTCCACCCGTTGCAGGAACACGAGAAGCAAATTCTGCAAAAAAGAGAGCAGATAAGGATACACAGATAGCAGAAATTACAATCGATACCACAAGGGCAGGTCCTGCTAGTGTTGCTGCAGCTGTTCCTGTAATGGTAAAAATACCTGTTCCCACCATGGCACCAATTCCCAAGAGAATTAAGTCCCATAGTTTTAAATGGCGATGCATTTCTGTCTTACCTAGACTAACGTCTTTGGTTCTAAAAATATTCATCATTCATCTCCCAATTTATAAGATTGTATTATTTTATCATATATAAGGATTTTTGTGAATATTTATTAGCATCTTTCATCAAAAAAACTGAGAGTGGGACAGAAATCGGTAATTCGTTAGAATACGATTTCGTCGTCCCACCTCCGCACAGTTGAGTAGGGCTGTAAAAGCTGATGAAATCAGCGTAGTAGAGCCCACTCAACCACTGCGTCTTGCTCAACAATCCAAAGACAATTGAGAGGCTAGGACTTTTGTCCCAGCCTCAGTTTCTGTTCATAAAGTTTATCCAACTGATCCTTCCATTTCATAGCTAATCAAGCGGTTAAGCTCAACTGCATATTCCATTGGTAGTTCTTTCGTGAAGGGCTCTACAAATCCCATAACAATCATTTCTGTCGCTTCTGATTCTGACAAACCACGACTCATGAGGTAATAGAGTTGTTCCTCTGAAATCTTAGATACCTTGGCTTCGTGCTCCAAAGCGACTTGTGAGTTGTGGATTTCATTAAATGGAATAGTATCTGACGCTGACAAGTCATCCATGATAATGGTGTCACACTCGATGTGAGAGACAGATTTCTTAGAGTTCTTGTTAAAGGTCACTTGTCCACGATAGTCAACCTTCCCTCCGCCTTTAGCGATGGATTTAGATACGATAGACGAGCTTGTATGTGGAGCATTGTGGATCATCTTAGCACCAGTATCTTGGTGTTGCCCTGCATTAGCAAAGGCAATCGAAAGCATGGTACCACGCGCTCCTTCTCCGTCAAGATATACAGACGGATATTTCATAGTCGTTTTTGCACCCAAGTTTCCATCGATCCACTCAACTGTCGCATCTTTCAAGGCTTTTGGCACGTTTTGTTACCAAGTTATAAACGTTATCAGACCAGTTTTTGGATGGTTGTATAACGCATGTAAGCTCCGTCTAAAGGCAAAGATTTCTACAATGGCAGCATGCAAACTGTTGCTTGAATAAGTTGGCGCTGTACATCCTTCTACATAGTGGACACTTGCTCCTTCATCAACGATAATCAAGGTACGTTCAAACTGACCAGTATTTTCGTTGTTGATACGGAAGTAAGTTTGAAGTGGAATATCTACCTTGACACCTTTTTGGTACATAGATAAAAGGTTCCACCAGACCATACTGCTGAGTTGAGGGCAGCCAACTTGTTATCAGTCGGAGGTACTAACTTCGCAAAGTACTGTTTAAACAAGTCTGGGTATTCCTTGAGGGCAGAATCTGTATCAGTAAAGATAATTCCACTTTCTCGAAATTCTTCCTTCATGTTGTGGTAAACCACTTCTGACTCATACTGGGCAGAAGCTCCAGCTAGATAGGCACGCTCAGCTTCTGGAATACCGATACGTTCAAAGGTTTCTTTGATTTTTTCAGGAACTTCATCCCAAGAACGGGCTGGTTTATCAGATGGTTTTTGGTAGTAAATCAAGTCATCAAAAATCAATCTCTGACAAGTCTGCTCCCCAGGTTTGCATGGGCATTTTTGAAGGTTTCATAAGATTTCAAACGGAATTCTAACATCCACTCAGGCTCACCCTTAGCAGCTGATAGTTCACGAATGACATCTTCATTCAATCCTTTTTCCTGTCGATAGGACAGGCTCTACATCGTCATGAAAACCAAATTTATATTCACCAAGGTCAATTGGTTTTTGGTTCTACTCTTTCTTCAGCCATAATATCCTTTCTTTTCATTCTTTAATTTCTAATGATTCATAAGACAAAAAGAATCTTGTCTTATTTGTTTTCTTGATTTTTCTATTGTTTTCTCAGGGCGTTCCAAGCTGGGGTTGCGCACTTGATCCGTTGAGGGAACTTAGCAACACCTGATAAGAAAGCTGCGTCTCCAAGCTCGTCTTGACGCTCATCTTTTTGTCCTTGGACCATTTCAGAAAAGATAGTCGCAAGCTCTAAGATTTCTTGTTTGGTTTTTCCTAAAACGGCATCTGTCATCATACTTGCAGAGGCAGTTGAGATGGTACATCCTGAATTTAGAAAAGCGATATTTTCCAAACGATCCTCTGCATCAAACTTGACAGAGAGATTGATAACATCCCCACAGGTTGGATTGTTGAGACTGATTTGCTCAGCATCTTCCAGCTTCCCTTGGTGATGAGGATTTTTCGAATGGTCTGCTACCACTGCCATATAGAGGCTATCTAGTTTAGAAAGTGCCATTGAAAAACTCCTTTGTCTTTAGTAAGGCATCGACTAGTTTGTCGCAATCTGCCTTGGTATTGTAGATATAAAAACTTGCACGAGCTGTTGCTGGAACGTCCAAATACTGGAGCAAAGGGTTGAGCACAATGGTGACCCGCACGAACTGCTACTCCTTCATAATCCAGAGCAGTCGTGAGTCGTGAGGATGAAGATCACCCTAGGTTAAAGGCAATAACACCTGAACGTTGAGCCAAATCTTGCGAACCGTAAATGGTCAAACCTTCAATTTCCTGTAATTTTGGATAGACGTATGCGATCAATTCTTGTTCATGGGCTTCAATGGCATCCATACCAAGACTTTCCAAATAATCCACTGCAGCAGCCAGTCCGATAGCACCTGCCATGTTAGGAGTTCCAGCCTCGAATTTCCAAGGCAATTCCTTCCAACTAGCAGACTGCTCATAGACAAAATCAATCATTTCGCCACCAACTCAACTGGTGACATTTTGCTCCAGATACTTTTCTTTGCCGTAAAGAACACCGATACCAGTCGGACCAGCCATCTTGTGACCTGAAAAGGCAAAGAAGTCCACATCCAAGTCCTGGACATCAATCTTCATATGTGGTGTAGACTGGGCGCCATCCACCACCATAATGGCTCCAACTTGATGAGCCAATTGAGTAATTTCTTTGATAGGATTGACCACACCAAGAACATTTGAGGCGTGAGCTAGCGAAACAAACTTAACCTTAGCGGTCAATTTAGAACGCAAATCATCCATATCTAGAGCCCCATCCTTGAGATAGACATAGACAAGCTCAGCCCCAGTCTTGCGGCAGGCCTCCTGCCAAGGAATGATATTGGAATGGTGTTCCATGACAGAAATCAAGACCTGGTCACCCTCAGTCAAGATTTCTTCAGCATAACGCGCTACCCAGTTAAGACTAGTTGTCGTGCCTCTGGTAAAGAGAACTTCCTTTGTAGACCCTGCATTGATAAACTTACGAATGGTTTCACGGGCAGCTTCATAAGATGCTGTCGCTCTCTCTGCCAAGGTATGGACACCACGGTGAACATTGGCATTATCCTGTTCATAGTAGCGATTAATCGTTTCCAGAACTGCTAGTGGTTTTTGTGTCGTCGCAGCATTGTCCAGATAGACCAATGGTTCATCGTTGACAATCTGGTCTAAAATTGGAAAATCCTTGCGAATCGCTTCTACATCTAACATAGGCTTCCCCTTAGCGTTTTGACAATTTTTCTTCGATAGTTGCAATCATTTCATCACGAACTTCCTTGACTGGAATCTCAACGATAACAGATCCAAGGAAACCACGAACAACCAAACGCTCTGCAGTTGCCTTATCCAAACCACGGCTCATGAGGTAGTACATATCTTCTGGATCAACTTGACCGATAGAAGCTGCGTGTCCTGCAGTAACGTCATTTTCATCAATCAAAAGGATTGGATTGGCATCTGAACGTGCTTGGTCTGAAAGCATGAGAACACGGCTTTCTTGTTGGGCATCTGCTCCCTTAGCACCCTTGATGATGTGACCTATACCATTGAAAGTCAAAGTTGCTTTTTCAAGAATAACCCCATGTTGTAGGATATTTCCGATAGAGTTGCAACCATAGTTTGTTACGCGAGTGTCAATTCCCTGTACCTGACGACCGCTTGAAAGAGCTACGACCTTGAGGTCTGCATGGCTACCGTTACCAATCAAGTCACTATCAAAGTCAGCAACAACGTTTCCTTCGTTCATGACACCGATTGCCCAGTCAATACTTGCATCGTTGCCTAGTTTACCACGACGGCTAATGTAGGCGGTGACATTTTCGCCTAGACGGTCGATAGCCGCAAATTTGACTTGAGCTCCAGAACGCGCAATCACTTCAACAGTAATGTTTGCTGTCGCTTTTGCACTGCCCTCTCACCGCGTGATTCTAAACGTTCAAGGTAGCTGATTTTAGAGTTTTTACCAGCAATGATAAGAATATGCTTGTTAAATGGCACATCACTATCACTATCTTGGTAGAAAATACCTTCGATTGGCTCTGTGATTTCTACGTTGTCAGGAATGTAGAGGACAGCACCACTGTTGAAATAAGCTGTATGGTAGGCTGCTAATTTATCATCGTCATACTTAACAGATGACATGAAGAATTCCTCAATAAGCTCTGGAATTTCTTCTAAAGCTGAGTGGAAATCTGTAAAGACGACACCCTGTTCAGCCAACTCAACTGGAATTTGCTCAAAAACAGTCTGAGTCCCTACTTGCACCAACTTCAAGTGATTATCTAGAGCTGCGAAATCTGGAACATTTGCTGATGGCTCACTTTCTGTAATCGTCCCATCCCCCAGATTCCAACGGTGGAATTTGACACGCTCAATAACTGGTAATTCTAAACTCTCAATCTTATCAAAAAGCTTTTGACGGAGGTCAGCCAACCAGTTTGGTCTCAGCGTGCATTTCTGAAAAAGTTTAATATTTTCTTTAGTCATTTACTTCTCCTTAAAGGTTGTGAATGTTATTTTAGCACCCTTTAAACGCCGATATATCAACGTTTTTAGATTGTTCTATAGAAAATGTAGTCATAAATGTAGTCATTTTACTAAGCTGTCAATTTTGCAATTTCTTTGAGGTAGATTTCAACTGCTTCTGCCTTCTTTTTCGGTGTCAATTCAGCATAAGTGTCCATTGTCGTTTTAATCGACTTATGGCCCATTCTTATCTGGAGCTCTTTCCAGTTTGCACCAGCATTCAGCATCAAAGAAGCATGTGTATGACGGAAAAGATGGAAACCATAGTTTGGTAGTCCTAACTCAGTCAAACGCTTTTTAAGCGTTGCACGTTCATTTCTGTCACACATATAGTTCCCGTAAATTGTCGGGAAAATTAAATCCACAGTCGGTAAATCGTGACTCACAAAGTAATCACTCATCTCAGCATGAAAAGCTTTCAAGTCATCTAAGACTTGTCTCGGGACTGCAACTCTTCTGTTGCCAGAATCAGTTTTGGCACTGTTCTTACAAACAATCTCACCCTTAATCCCAAGTTTCTTATTTCCAACTTTCCACATCAGCGTCTTGTTAACGATGATTTCATTGGAATCAAAATCGAGATCATGAATCGATAAAGCAAGAAGCTCATTGATTCGAAGCGCAGAAGCTAACAGCGTGTCGCAGATAACCTTAAATCTTCGATTAGCTCGTGTGTCAGGAAGAGTATCAAGATAGTTCAGCCAAGTACCCAAATCCTCTCCGTGCAATACCATAATTCTCTCCTTCACCACCTTTGGCTTTGGAGGGATTTTTACTGTCCGAGCTGGATTATGAGAAAGTTCGAAATTCGTAATCCCATAATCGAAAATATCACTGAGTTTATAGATAACTGCACCGAAATCTTTTGCGTGTCCCTTTTTGGATTTTTTAACACCTGATTCAACAGACTTTTTAGATTGTTGAGCTAATTTATTAACCCAAATCTGAATATCTGCAGATTTTATCTCTTCAGGTCTATATTCTCCAAACTTAGGGATGATATAGGTATCAAGATAGCTTCGAACCCGATTGATAGTATTTTGAGAAGTGATCCAAGTTACAAAACTGATAAACCATGCTTCAGCTAACTCCTCGAAGTTATTAATCAACAAAGTCTCTTTTAAAGTTGAACCCTTCGCTTCAAATTCAAGTCGAGCTTGAATGATTTTCCTATCAAGACTTTTTAGAGTTTTAGATGTTATAGATGATGTAACTTTTTTACCAGTTTTAACATCAACACCAATATATACACCACGTTGCGTATAGCTAATAGACCCGTTAATCTTGGTAGTTTTAATGACTTTTCGATTGTTGTGAATGATAGTTTCTTTCTGCATAGTAGCCTTTCACGTTCGGATATATATAAAAGGCTAAAATAACAACCTCACATTATTCTATGTGATATTACTATTTTAGCACATTTTTCAGAATCATGGTGTTAAATAGTTCAACACATCTTCCATTCTATAGTAGACTGTACGTGTTCCCTCAATAGGTGGCTCAAGACGCTTAAGTCCCGTTTTTTCCCAAGATTTTAGAGTGTTAGGAGATATCTGTAAAATCGTTAAGAGTTCTTTCTGAGTTACAATCTTTAAATTTTGATGTCTTTCCAATTGTTTCTGAGAAATGGCTACCAAGCATATCAGAAGCTGTTCAATATGATCGAGTTTTGTACTTTCAATATTTGTCATTCGTATTTTCCTTTCTTGATTTATCGTGTCTCCTTGAATCTAAATATTTAGCAAAGAAGTAAGTTTTATCCAAAATTAAACCTAGCAACTGTTTATTTTCTTTTCTAGCGTATATTACTAGTGCATTAAATTCTGTAAAATTATATTCTTCAATGATATCGATTACCATTGAAAGAAATTCGTCATTGTTATTACTAATAAGAAATTTATCTAGCTCAAAACCGCAACCGGATTCAATATCATTGATATCATATAAAGTTTTTTCAGGATTTTGAGCATGAGTGAAATAATCGTACATCCCTTTCGGAGACATGACTGGTTCCACATGGGCAGGGGTATTAAGATTATTGGTCAGTAAATCAGAAACTTGAGTGTAACTTTTAAGCGAATCAAAATATAGTGCACCATGTCGGTGAGCTTTTTTGAATTCTCCAGTTTCTTTATTTACATCTTTATCATGCCAAGGGCTAAGAACAAAAGGGACATGCATCTCTTCTAGAATCTCAAGATAGTTTTCAGGGGCACTTTCTTGATATAACAAGAAAGTCCATTTATTTGACCGTATGTTTTTTGCCAAGTTAACAACCTCCTTTTTTATTCTCATTAATTAGGAGAATTTCTGATCATTTTTGGTAATGATTTAAAAAATAATTTGATTAATGATTGTCTATCTATTGGGGGCTGTCGTAGTGGGCCCCATTAGATATTTTGATTAAAAATAACAAAAGGCAGTGCTCTTGGCTATCATTATATGAGCCAAGCACTGTCTTTTGTTATACTTTTGTTGCTTTAAACCAGAATTTATCCCCTTCCCTAGTAGGAGATGAGAAAATATAACGTGGGTTATAATTAGAAATCTCTTCCTTAATTTGTCCGGTCATTTCTCGTAGAATTTTTTGTGCTTGTTGAGTCTTTGGATATTGCATAACGACACTTACAGTTGTATTCCTAACATCAATCGTACATTTAGAGATCGAACTGTTAAAATTTTGTATGACAGGATTTAACTGATTTTTTGTTATGTTATTGTCCCTATCATTGACTGTTTCAGTTTTTTCGTACTGTTTTAAAAAATGTCGAAATCTAATTGTTTGAAAAATTGATTTAAAATAATTAAAGACAGAATCACTTCTAAATCTTTGAAATAACTCGATAGTAATAAGAAAAAAACAATTAAAGTTATTAAAATAATCAATGTTACTTTACTCATGTATTCGATGATTCCCAATTTTTCTTGAATAAGAGAGAATGTATTTTTAAGTTGCGGAATATTTAATTTTTCAAATAATTGTCTAAGTTGTTTTAATGCTAGATTTAAAATTATGCTCATAAATATGAAATAGATTAACCCTGTGTTAATATTGTATGTTTTTTGAAAAAAACTCTTCCTCATTGTCATAAAACACCTTCTTTTGTAAAATAAGTGGGACAGAGTAATGGAAGCACCTGATATGGATGATCGCTATCAATAATTTGTATTAGTCCAGTACCTTTGCCAATAGGAATAACAATTCCTTCGGGATCTAAATCTGGGAATAGGAACTGCGTTGTTTTCTTGTTGATATTGCCTATCTGAATTAAAACATTTAATTGCTCTCGAACAGAAACCGGTATAGAAGTATGGTCAAAACGTTGTCCCACCATACAAAGATGTACATTTGACGATCTCGAGAGCAAAGCGATTTCTGAAATTAGTGAAAAAAATGAATCCCTTATAGTTTTATTGACTCCTTCAGATAGTGCAAGCATTTCATCTATTACAACTGTAAAATGTCTAAATTTATGGTCTGGATTATCATAGAGGATTTCTTGTCTTTGGTGGATAAGATTTAAGCAAGAACTAAGATGTTCATTGATTTCTGAAACAAAATCTGATTTAGAACGATTTCGTTGAGGATGGAGAACAGGAAATCCATTTTCGCGGGCCCAACGACTGGGAGTATCAAACTTTGGATCTACAATAATCAAGTCAGAAAAATTTTTGAGCAAAGTCAAAAAATAGGTCAGAGCATAAGATTTACCAGATCCGCTGTTCCCAGCGATAGCCATAGAGGTTACTTTATTGTAGTCAATAGAAAGATTTTTCATGATTGGGATTAGATTTCCTTTTTGATTTTCTGAAAATTCTTCTAAATCGGGTATTACAATGCGTTCAGAAATACCAAGTTTCCATGGAAAGAAGAGTCCGCGTTGAACATGAATATCGTCGGTGTCAAGAGCAATGAAAAATGCTGAATTTTGTTTGAGTAGGGTATATTTTGGGTATAAAGATGCATTAGCTATTAGAAAGATTTTCTGATAGAGCTCGTCATCAATTATATAACTGGCGGGAAGGCGTGGGATAAAAATAAAGCCTTCCGCAGTGGTTTTAATATCGAAACTGTTTGTATAACTAGTTTCTCCCTGTATCGAGGATCCTAGTCCCATGTTTAGACTTTGCAACAAATATTGTTCAAGTGCCTTTTTATCCATTATTTAACCTCTTTAACATCATTTGCTCGGAAATAAACGTTATAACCAACTTCACATGCTTCAAGATTATCGAAATCAACCATCGCCAAATAAGAAGGCAGAGGCACTTCTGATTCAAATTTCACCTGAAAAGGTGGTAGCCCCTTCTGTGAAAACCACGCTTTATAAGCAATGACCTCTCCAGTTGGTTGATTGTTCTCAAATTTGACTTGTGATTCTAATTCATCACTAAGACAGTAAATAGCTTGCTTAGTATTGATGTAGTGTTTTGCGGTGTTAATTGAATATCCCCCTGTGCGATTATGTGTTTTCATAATATTTTCCTTTCTTTGTTAGTGAAGAGTTGATCTGATATGCTCGGTTTAAGTCGGAGCTAGACTTTATGAAACCATATAATTTTACCTCCTATCTTTAAGGAGAAAAAAAGCAGGGAATTGGTAATCCCTGCTAAAAAAAGTTAGAATAAAAAAATATTTTTCAAATTTATAGTGTAAATTTTATCTCAATTGAGACTTATTAAATTGAATGATTATGAAATTGAAAAAAGGAGATTAAATTAGCCAACTCTGTTTTGTAACTTTTCATCCGCTTTACTATAGTTAAAAAGATTGAAAAAATTGTCTAAAAGGGACCTTTTCTTCAATCTGATTTTATTAGTTTTAATCAATTTTCTTTTCTTTTAGTTATTAACCCAAAACCAAAAGTTCCGATTAATAATGCGCCAATCATACTGAACACACTATCAAATTGTCCAGTTGAAGGCAATTGTCGTTCTGAGTTTGATTTGTTTTTTCAAAATTATTTTCGGAATTGTATGGAACAATTTGTGGTGAAACAACAGCACCATATTTATTACGACTTTTTGATTGTACAAAGCCGATTACTTTTCCAGTTTGAGAAACGACTGGAACGTTTTGGATACCTTGCTTAGCTAATTCTTCACGTTTACGTTCCAATTCAGCTTGTTTCTTAGCTTCTTCTTGCTTATCGAATTGTGCTTTAATCACTTCGTAAGCTTTTTTAGTCTCATCACGTTTAACAATTAATTCATTCAATTTAATTTGTTCAGCTTCAAGGTTCTTTTGTGCTTCTACAAGTGCATTTTGCGTTTTTGCAAGTGCATTTTGTGCTTCTACCAATTTAGCAGGAGCATTTTCTAAGTTTTGGACTTTTTCTTGTGCTTCTACAAGTGTTTTCTCAGAAACTTTCAATTCAGCTTTAGCAGTTTCAAGGTTTTCTTTAGCAGTTGCAAGATCCGCTTCAATTTGTGCCAATGTAGCTTGTTCAGCTTTCAGAATTGTTTGTTTAACACTTAGGACTTCTTGTTTTGTTGACAATATAGCTTTTGCTTGAGCCAATTTAGCTTGTTTTGCTTGAATATCAGCATTAAGTTCAGCTACTGCTTTTTGAGCTGTTTCATTGTCGTTAGTAGATTTTACCAAGTCAGCTTGCGCTTTGTCAAGAATTGCTTGCGCTTCTGGTGTTTGTTCTTTTACAGCTTCTTTTTCAGCTAGAGTTTTCTTCGCTACTGCAAATTCTTTGTCAGCTTGCTTTTTGCTATTTTTAGCATTTTCAAGAGCAGATTTAGCATTGTTAAACTCTGTTGTTGCTTGATTCAAAGCAGAACGAGCGTTATTGTATCGTGCTTCGATAACTTCTTTTGTGTTAGGGTTGATGACAGGTGTTTTATCAAATGAAGAACCCTCACGGATAAGGCTTTCAGCTACCGTAATCAAGTGAACTCCTGTTGCATTTTTGCGTGAAGAAAGTGCAAGCCCCATAAATTGGTTTTTATCTTCGGTTGAAGTTACCCCTGATACTGAGCCTGCGTGTTCCCACTCCATACCGTTATAGAGAAAATCAACAAAGGCTTCAAATACCATTTCTTTAGCACGGTTCATAGTCATTGTTGGGCGACTACCATAAAGAGTATTCATATTTTCATAAAATTGCCCTTCAAATAGTCCATTTTTTCGTGCTAATTCTTTGATAGCTTCCTTGTCATGCCCTTCTGAAACAACCTTATCCCAATCCCAATTATCAGCCACATAGCGTTTTGAGATTTCATCTGCAAAGTTCATAGCCCCTTTTGAGATTGCTACTTTATTTGTTCCAAACGCTTCACGGATTTGATTCAAAAGATCATTCGCAAAGAAATTCAATTCCTGTTTTTGTTCTTCTGTCAAAGCGTCAAGTGTCAAAGTAATACCGTTATCGTTGGTATTGGAGTTAAATTTATTCAAGGAAACCAATTCACTATTCATAGCTTTTAGTTGTTTTTCGGCTTCTGAACGTTTTTTATCCCCTGCTTCGCTCAAATCCTCGTAATTTTTGTAGGCTTTGAGTGCTTCAATGTACTTAGAAGGTACAACGATAGTGTTAGTTGCTTTAAAATCTGCTTCTGCTTTAGAAAAGTCTGCTTGATTCTCTGCCAACTTAGTTGAGGTTTGTTCAGCAGTCTCAGAAGCCTCTCTCAAAGTTTTGTCTGCTTTATCAGCTGTAGTTTCTTTAACTGCAAGATCTTTTTGAGCTTCTGTAATAGCTTTCAATCGTGCTTCGTCAGCTTTTTTAGCTTCATCAAGTTTAGTTTGAGCTGTAGCAACTGCTTTTTTATCAGCATTTACTTGAGCTTGTGTTTGTTCTGCTTTTGCAATAACTTCTTTAGCACCTGTTCCATCAAGGTTTGATTGTGCTTTTTCTACATCTGTTTTAGCATTATAGACTTCTTTTTGGGCGTTGTCGACTTCTTTTTGGGCGTTGTCGACTTCTTTTTGAGCTGTGACAACTTTATCGTTTTGGTTTGTAACTTTTGTTGTGGCTTCGTTTACCTTAGCTTGTTTTTCTGCCACTTTAGTCTCATTTACTTTGATTTCTCCTTTAACAGTCTCAACTTTTTCTTTTGCAGACTGAATATTTTTTGGAGTTGCTTCATTAGCATTGGCAGTCGCTATATCCAGATTAGCTTTGGCTTCTTTCTCAGCATTTGATGTTTTTTCTACATTTCTAGTAGCTTCATTTACAACCGTTTGTTGGGCATCTACATCCCTTTGTGCTTGATTAGCAGATGTTTCGGTAGTTGCGACCTCTGCTTGTGTTACTTCACTTGTTTTTGAAGCAACGGTTGTTGCTTTTGTTTCTGCAGGTGTAACAACTTCATCAGCATTAGCTTTAACAGCAGTAAAACCTGTTAACGCCATTCCAGTTGCAATAGCAATTGTGACATTTCTCTTTTTCATTTATTTTCCTACCTACTAAAAGTAATTTGTGTAACAAAACCTAAAATTAATTGGTTCTAAACAATTCGTAACAGTAATATTATATCACTAACTGCAACCATTGTAAATGTTTTTTAAAACAAAGGTACAATTGTTTATATAAAAATAGGCCTATAATTTATACAATATATAAAAGGAGTTTTTTTATGATAATTGGTAAATTGGTTAGAGAATATAGATTAAAAAAATTTGACCCAACAAGAATTGGCGGAATTAAGCGATTTAAGTTTACCTTTTATCAATTTAGTAGAAAATAACAGAAGAAATCTATCAGTAGATACACTGCTTAGGATTTTACAAGCGATGGAAATTGAACCAAGTGATTTTTTTAAACCTCTTTCTTATTCCTCAAATCAAGACCTCCAACTTCTTATTGAGAAACTTCAAGTGAAAGAAGATAGTAGTGAATACATAAAAGTATTCTTGAACATTTTAAGGTTGAGTGAAGATAGATAAGCATTTTAGTTTAATCGGGATTTCTGTCATAAATTAAAAAGGGGCAAGTACCTCTTTTTAATTTATGACATATAGAAGTTGCGACTGATATTGTTTAATGAATTAATCATTATAATCAACACCGTCGATGATTCCTTGAATTAATCGAATGAATTTAATTACATATTTTCCAATGAAATCATAAGCGATGCCACCTATCCACAGAGCAAATGAACAAAATACACATAACATTGTGAATTGAAACCAAAACCATGTAGTTCGCCATGTAAACAAGAACATGAGAAAACCGATTATTACTCCACTTCCAAAGATACCAACTAACATTTGTGAGGTTACAAAAGCAAAAAACCAATAAATTGGTAAAGTGCTAGAGTACCAAGCTTTTGATAGTAATTCTCTCAATTTACTTACTCCAATCTTTTTTGATTGGTTTATTAGCTTTAATTGTATTATGAGATCTCTTTATATAATTATCACCGGATTGTTTGATCCTAACTGTAAAAAGACCTGCTATTACACCGTTAATGAATTTGTTTAATGACATCATGTCCCCCAAATGTAACAATTTTATATTAGTGGTGTTAGTAAGTGACTTTTTGATGATATTCTATTCAACAATAATCATGTATGACTTCTAACTATAATCGGTATATTATCATAATTTATATATAATCAACATATTATATATAATTTTTTTAAATAAAGTAGGTGTATTTTGGTAGTTTTATTGAGACTAAATACATTTTTTTATGTACCATAAATCATTCATAATAAAGTGATTCAAAACAGGATGAATTTTTAAAGAATTCGATAATTATTTGCTCATCTCTACGTACAGATTCTAAAAAAAGGAATTTCTTCGCTATTTCTTTTATGAATATTGTTTTTCAAAATGTATTCAAAAACATCTTTTGCCTCAATAAAATCACTTAGAGAAAAACCATATTTATTTTTAAATTCAGGGTTAAGTTCATCAATTAAATTATCCAGATCAAGCACATCAACCAAGTGGAATAAGTAGTTGTCTATATCTTTATCTATTTCATAGGAAGTATCCTTAATGGATATGCCATTTTGCTTATCCAATATTAATTGCCTAAACTGTTCAAAGAATTCTTTCAGTGGCTCTTCTTTAGTTTTTTATTAAATAGGTCAGCTAGATTAATACTTTTAACGGCATAATTTTCAACAACTTCGAATTTATATGAATTTTCGTGGAACCATTCTATAAACGATTCTCTATCCTTCATAAGTAGAACTTCTATTATAAATTCTCTAGCCAAAACAAGTAGCACACAGTTGTTTAATACTGTTGTGTTTAATGAATCTCCTGAATTTAATTTATTTTTGGAAATTCCTAATATCTTTTAAAAAGAATCATATATTTCCCTTGAAAAATACTCGTAATTTTTACAAGAACTTATAGGAAGTTCCATAGTTCCAACATGTATTTTAAGTAGCTTTTCATCTGCTATCTTGTTATAAAGCCATTCTGGAAATTTATCATCTGTTTTTTTAATGACCTTATATGCAGTCCTTAACAACATTATATTTTCACTGTATAGCGTTTCTATTGCTTTTTGACGACGCTCGAAAATTGTTGGTCGGAGAAATTGCCAATTTGGAAACTCGTTTAGAAAGTTATCTTTCAATCTTTTAGTACTTGAAATAATATCTTCTAATCGCCTGATATAATTGATCTCAAAATTATTAATAAACATTAACTTATTTGAACTCTCATAGTTATTACGAAAGTCTTCTTTTGTCAGTACCCTATAAGTGGGATCCTTTGCCATTAGTTTTTTGATTCTATCTAAGTTTAGTTTCGAAGGGTAATCTACCCCTTTTTTCCAGCGACTAATTTGAGCACAGCTCACACCTAATCTCTGAGACAAAATTTTTTGAACTCCTATTTTCCTATCTGAATTAATTAGTCCTTTGGTAATTAATATTTCATGGATTTCGTATTTTAACTGGTCATCAACATTATCATTAGGTAGTTTCTTACATTCTTTTTTATAGCTTAAATTAATTTCATTTAAAAATAGAATATAATTATTAAAACTCTGTTTAAAAATTTTCTTTTTCTCTTTTTGAAGCCATTTTTTTCGCCTCTCTTCATTATTTGTTTCTGGATAAATGTCAACTTCAGTATACAACATGTTTAAAAAGTGCTTTGATTAAAGAACTAATATTAGGATTCTTAACAATAATTTCGTTTTTGTTCTTTATTAAATTTATTTAAATATGTTAAAAGTTTTTTTAATTGATTTAATATTTGGAGAGTGAGTTCCTTTTTTTCCAATTATTTAGCATGTTTTTTTGATATTCCTAGCTCAACAGTAAGAAGTTTAGTAGATATACCAAACTTCTTTTTTATTTCTCTTAAAAATTCATCAAGTAAATAGTTAAATAAAAACAAATTATCTCTCATAATATTAGATTATATCAAAAATCCCAGTTTTTTCATCAATCGCTTAATTTTTCTTGGAGGGAGTTTGTTAACATAATGAAGTAAAGAAATTTCTTTACAAAAAACATGTATAGTCTTTGATGATGCGCATCAAGAAGACGGATTGAAACTAATATAAGCAATATAACGATAAAGGTTGTGTTGTGTAAAAATTGTTTCGCCGATTTTTAGTGTGCATTTGACAACAAGGCTTTCAATTTTTGAATATTAGAGTTTCTATTCGTCTTTGCAAAAGAGACTGTTAGAAAAGAGAAAATATGTCAAAAATTGAAGAACGCAGAGAACGTAGAATTAATAGAGCAATACGTGAAAACGATTGGAATGAAGTGAGTAGATTACTAGACCAACAATTTGATAATATTAAGCGACAAGACCGCAAGTATCATCTTTCAAGCTTGAATGCAATAGTAAAAAATGAAGGAGGTATAATCGAATTAATTGACTTATATAACGATAATAGTTTGAATCCACTTGAGCTGATACTTATTAATGAAGCTCGTGAATATTTTTGCAGAGCTTTAAGCAAACTTTCAGAAGATGACCGACATATATTTTTAGGGATAGTAATACACGGAAAATCATTACTAGAACTAACAAAAGAGACTCGATACAAGAGTCATAAAACTGTTAAAAGTCATTTTGAAATGTCTAAAAAATTGCTAAGAGAAGAATTAAAAAGCTATTTTGATTAGCAGTGAAGTATAAGTTGTATTAGAGAGAGTTGTAGTATTCTGAAAAAACACCCTAGTCCATTTGGACTAGGGTGTCTCTTATATATCCGAACATCTAATTTATTTCACAAAAAATGTAGTCAAAAATGTAGTCATTCGGTTGATTTTTATTGCAATACATTGAAATTTGAAAATTCAAGAATCGCGTTAAATCAAGGCTTTTTCGTTTCTACTGAAACGTAATGACCCACTATTTAACTTCTGTAAACACAACGTGTTTGCGAAGTTTTGGTGAGTATTTCTTCAATTGAAGACGGTCTGGAGTGTTACGTTTGTTTTTAGAGGTAAGGTACAAGCGTTCACCAGATTCTTTGTGTTCAAGTGTAATATTTACGCGCATGGTATCTCCCTTCTATTATTCAGCTGATGCAGCTTTAGCGATCTTACGTCCTTTGTAGTATCCTTTAAGTGATACACGGTGTGAACGTGAGTAATCTCCAGTAGTTTCGTCAAAGTTTACAGATGGAGCTGTTACTTTGTAGTGTGTACGACGTTTGTTTCTTCGCTTTTGAAGTGCGACGTGCAGGTACTGCCATTTTGATTTCTCCTTTTAAGATATAAATTCAGTTAGGTTTGATTTTCATCAACTTCAATAGTATATCAAAACTTTTTTGTAAAGTAAAGTTACTTGACAAAAAAAGATAAAAAAATTTTCCCATCCAAGATTCTGGATAGGAAAATAGATTAAATATCAATCTCGAAGGGTTCATCAATGGTTTCTGAGACGTATTTCCCGTCTTTCTTCCGTTGTTTGACACATTCTGTAAGAAGATATTCAATTTGCCCGTTGACCGATCGGAAGTCATCTTCTGCCCATGATGCGAGTGCAGCATATAACTTTGCCGAAAGTCGAAGGGGGATTTGCTTTTTCTTAGCTTCTGCCATTTCTAATAAAGGCTTCCTGTATTGACAATTGGTTGTGCATCATGATTGCCACAAAGAACGACAAGGAGATTTGAAACCATAGCAGCTTTTCGTTCTTCGTCAAGTTCTACTAATTCTCCTTCATTGAGACGTTCTAGTGCCATTTCAACCATTCCTACAGCGCCATCGACAATCATCTTACGTGCATCGATAATAGCAGATGCTTGTTGACGTTGAAGCATGACAGCAGCAATTTCTGGTGCATAAGCTAGGTAAGTAATACGTGCTTCAAGGATTTCCAAGCCAGCATCTTCTACACGACTTTGGATTTCTTCACGAATACGTTAGCTACAATCTCACTAGAGCCACGGAGGCTTCCTTCATCTGCTTGCCCGTCACCTGTAGTATCCACATTAGGAGACACATCGTAAGGATAGATGCGGACAATATTACGGAGGGCACTATCACACTGCAATGAAAGGTATTCTTTATAGTTATCCACGTTGAAGACTGCTTTGGCTGTATCGACAACTCTCCAAGTAACCGCGATTCCGATTTCAACAGGGTTACCTAAACAATCGTTAATCTTTTGACGAGAATTGCTCAAGGTCATGACTTTGAGGGAAATCTGTTTCTTGCCAATTTCAAGATTTACATCATTGCCATTGGATGATTTTATCCCTGAAAAAGGAGATTTTGTGCTAACATCACCACTTTGTCCGAGTCGAGTGTGGATTGCAGGATTGACTGCTATGCTAAAGGGATTGACAAAGTAAAAACCAGGTTCTTTGATGGTCCCAGTATAGTTACCAAAGAGGGTTAAAACCAAAGCTTCCTGAGGTTTCACAATCTTCAAGCCAGCATGAGCAAAAACTGCAAATACAATGGTAAGAAGACCTATAATAATTCCAAAAATATTTTCCGAACTAGCACCCATTATAAATATAAAAACACCAAGTACAAGTACTGACTCAATGAGAATCAAAGCCAAAACACCATTTGGTTTTGAGTGTAAAGTTTTTTCAGTCATCAGAATGACCTCCTGCTATTTGATATCTAAATGATATCACTTTAATTTTAAATGTCAACAAAAATATGCAAAAAATTTTAAGAAGATGTCAATGTAATAAATTGTCTGAAAATTTAAAAATTTTGCCCTGTAAATCTTGTCAAATATATGCTATAATGGTAAAAACTGATATGAGAGGGAATATAATGACAGAATTAGATAAACGGCACCGCAGCAGTGTCTATGACAGTATGGTTAAATCACCAAACCGTGCCATGCTTCGCGCGACTGGTATGACAGACAAGGACTTTGAAACACCGATTGTGGGAGTCATTTCGACTTGGGCTGAAAACACACCATGTAACATCCACTTGCATGACTTTGGGAAATTGGCTAAAGAAGGTGTCAAATCTGCTGGTGCTTGGCCTGTGCAGTTTGGAACCATTACCGTAGCCGACGGTATTGCCATGGGAACGCCGGGTATGCGCTTCTCCTTAACGTCTCGTGATATCATCGCGGACTCTATCGAAGCAGCTATGGGTGGTCATAACGTCGATGCCTTCGTCGCTATCGGTGGTTGTGACAAGAACATGCCTGGTTCTATGATTGCCATTGCCAATATGGATATCCCAGCTATTTTCGCCTATGGTGGAACCATTGCACCGGGAAATCTTGATGGCAAAGATATTGATTTGGTTTCTGTATTTGAAGGAATCGGTAAGTGGAACCACGGTGATATGACTGCTGAGGATGTGAAACGTCTCGAATGTAATGCCTGCCCTGGCCCTGGTGGTTGTGGTGGTATGTATACTGCCAATACTATGGCGACTGCTATCGAAGTTTTGGGGTTGAGTTTGCCAGGTTCTTCTTCGCACCCAGCCGAATCTGCTGATAAGAAAGAAGACATCGAAGCAGCCGGTCGTGCTGTTGTTAAGATGCTGGAGCTCGGTCTCAAACCGTCTGATATCTTGACTCGTGAAGCCTTTGAAGATGCCATTACAGTGACAATGGCTCTAGGTGGTTCTACTAACGCCACTCTTCACTTGCTTGCTATTGCCCACGCAGCTAACGTTGACTTGTCACTTGAGGACTTCAATACAATCCAAGAACGTGTGCCTCACTTAGCTGACTTGAAACCTTCTGGTCAATATGTCTTCCAAGATCTTTACGAGGTTGGTGGTGTGCCTGCAGTTATGAAGTACTTGTTGGCAAATGGATTCCTTCATGGAGACCGTATCACATGTACTGGTAAGACTGTCGCTGAAAACTTGGCTGACTTTGCAGATCTTACTCCAGGTCAAAAAGTCATCATGCCACTTGAAAATCCTAAACGTGCGGACGGTCCGCTTATCATCTTGAACGGTAATCTTGCTCCTGACGGTGCAGTTGCCAAGGTGTCAGGTGTTAAGGTTCGTCGTCACGTTGGTCCAGCCAAGGTCTTTGACTCTGAAGAAGATGCTATCCAAGCTGTCTTGTCAGATGAAATCGTTGATGGCGACGTAGTCGTTGTTCGTTTCGTTGGACCTAAGGGTGGTCCTGGTATGCCTGAGATGCTATCACTTTCATCAATGATTGTTGGTAAAGGTCAAGGAGACAAGGTTGCTCTCTTAACAGACGGACGCTTCTCTGGTGGTACTTATGGTCTGGTTGTTGGACATATCGCTCCTGAAGCTCAGGATGGTGGACCAATCGCCTACCTCCGTACAGGCGATATTGTTACGGTTGACCAAGATACTAAAGAAATTTCCATGGACGTTTCCGATGAAGAACTTGAAAAACGAAAAGCAGAAACAACCTTGCCACCACTCTATAGCCGTGGTGTCCTTGGTAAGTATGCCCATACCGTATCGTCTGCATCACGTGGAGCCGTTACAGATTTCTGGAATATGAAACAATCGGGTAAAAAATAAGCAAATCAAAAGCAAGCCTCAAAATGGCTTGCTTTTTTGTCTGTTTCAAAATAGATAACTATCGTGGAGGTAGTCCTAGAGCTATACGACCGTAGCGGCTGATGCGTGTAATCTTCCAGGCAGGTGACCAGGTAACCTCCACCTTGACATCCTCAATACCATCAATTTGTTTTAAGCCTGCCACAATCTCAATTGGTAGGCTTTCTGCACAATCACAGGCAGTATCTGTAAATGTCATGACTATTGTACAAAGTCCATTTTCGTCTAAGTTAATCTCATAAATCAATCCAAGATTGTATACATCTAGCTCTACATCAGTATCATATACTTTTTCTAGTTTTTCAATAATCTGATTTTCCAAGGCTAGAGCACGGTCATTAATCTTGATATCATCTCTCATAGCAGTTCCTCCACCTGATAAATATCCTCTATTTTCTCATAATTCTGACAATTTGGCAAGTTTTTCTCCATTTCCTACTTCCTAGCAGCTATCTAGCTAGATAAAAAAGCAGAGATTGGATATCTCTGCTCTTGTTTGTTAGGGTTTATCTTGATTTAACTGGTTTATCAGCAAGAGCCTTGATAGCAGCAGCAATTGTTTCTGCATAGAGTTTAGCTCCTTCTTCCTGTTTTGCACTGTCACTACCAAAGTGTACCTGGTCCGTCCCTTTCCAGATGTCAGGATTGTCCTTGGCTACTTGGTTCCAATCGGCAAGTTCAATATATGGATACTTCTGCGCTACTTCTCTTGCATAGCTTGCGTACTGCTCTACATAAGGTTGTGTTTCCTGAGTTGTATCACCCTCGTACGGAGTCAAAAGAACAAGTTGATGTCCTTTAGGTAGATTTGTCACCAAGGAATCAATATCAGCCTTGTAGTCCTCTGGATTATTAACTCCTGTAGCAACAACTACAATTTTAGGCAAGGCTTTATTTTGGCTATTATTGAGCATAATTGCCGTTGCATGCTTGGTGTTTCGACTTACTTGTCCATCTGTCTGAGCATCTGGCAATACCTCTTGCAAACCAGAAATCGCACGCAAGGTTACCGAATCACCAATAATGGATACCCCATCAGCTATATTGTAGCGACTAGCCTCTGCCTGTTCAGCCATGGTCTTTGTCCGAACAAGACCTGCCTGAGCTTGCTTGAGTCCTGTTTCTATTAAGTCTGTTTCGAAAGCACCAACTTGTGGAGCTATCATGACAATAATCACTGAAATCAAAGCAAGGACTCCGAAACTACCTGCAAAGATTTGCCTGATAAAAGGAATCCCTTCTGCTTTTTGCAAAAGCCAGCTAGTCTTTCCAGCTATCATTGGTTCGATAACATAGAAGGACAAAGTCGCAAATAAATAAGACAATAGAATTGTTAAAATAACTGCTGGCAGATTACCCATTAACTGAGTGAAGATAATGTAGAATGGCCAGTGAAAAAGATAAACTGCATAACTTGTATCTGCCAAAAAGCTGATCACCGTTGGTTCTTCGATTGTTGGTGTTTTTTCGTGCAAAATTCGTGTCGCAAGAATCATAAAAACTGTTGCCAAACTTGCCAACAAGAAACCAAGTAAATAAGCAAAGAGAGACGTAAACTTAACAAAGAAGGTTAGTATAAGGAGAAGACCTAATCCTCCCGCAAAAATCAACGAAGCTTGTTTTATGTCCAGAGCCTGATTCAAACGTTTGAGCAGAGGTGTTGTCTGACGAACCCCCACTAAAGTAGCAAGGACACTACCCAAAAAGAATGGGTAGACATGGGTCAAACTTGAAAAGTAAATGCTAGAGTAGGAGCTAACGATAAAGCTACCAATAAACATAGAGAGGAAGCTAATGATAAAACACGCAGATGACAAAAGGAAGACTATTCCTCGTAACTGTCCACCTGTCTTGACACGCTTAGACAAGAACCAAACTGCCAAACCCCACAAGATATAGTAATGGACCTCAACCGCTAGGCTCCAATTGTGAACAAAAAGATGAGGGATAAACTGAGATTCGTAGGTTCCCCCTGTTAACATCTCGTAAAAGTTGGTCATAAAACCAATAACTCCAGCTATCTGACCTCCAATCCCAGCAACATAATCTTTCCGCACTAAGAAAGTAAAAGGCATGGTTACCAAAATCATCAAAACCACTGGTGGAAAAATCCGATAAAAGCGTCTCTTAAAAAATCCTAAGATGTCAATTTCCTTCTTCTGACCAAATTCCTCTAATAAGAGAGAAGTAATCAAAAAACCTGAGAAGGTGAAAAAGACGTCAACACCGAAAAATCCTCCAGGGAAGACTGGCTGAAAGAAATGGTACAAGAGCACCAAGAACAAGCCTGTTATCCTAATCAAGGAAAACCATTTAATACGCATACGAGTTTATTCTCCATATATTAGATGTAAAACCATCTAATTTTCATTCCATAATACATTTATTTTATCAAAAAAAGAAGAAAAATCCTAAGAGAAAACTTAGGATTTCAGCTTTATTATCAATAAATGTTAGAAATTACGTCCAGATTTATTATAGCCATATTTTTCAACGAAATGTTCACGGAATTCCAAGAGATTATCGTCCATAATTGCTTGACGAACCTGTTTCATAAGATTGAGCAAAAAGTATAGGTTATGGTAGCTTGTCAAACGGATACCAAAGGTCTCATCTGCTTTGAGCAAATGGCGAAGATAGGCACGTGTATAATTCTTACATGTGTAGCAATCACACTCATGATCGAGTGGTGTAAAGTCTTCCGAAAACTGGGCATTCTTGATAACTAAACGCCCTTGGCTGGTCATACAGGTACCATTACGAGCGATACGGGTTGGCAAGACACAGTCAAACATATCCACACCACGGATAACCCCATCAATCAAGCTATCTGGCGCTCCAACCCCCATCAAATAGCGAGGTTTGTTCTCTGGTAAAAGTTGAGTGGTAAAGTCCAAGACTGCATTCATCTCTTCGTGAGTCTCTCCTACTGCCAAGCCACCGATAGAGTAGCCTGGAAAATCCATACTCACTAGGTCTTGAGCTGACTGACGGCGAAGCTCCTCAAATCCTGCCCCCTGCACAATTCCAAACAAGCCTTGGTCATGTGGGCGACTATGGGCTTTTAATCCACGCTCAGCCCAACGGCTGGTACGCTCAATTGATTTCTTAACGTAGTCGTAAGGTTGATAAAACTGCGGACACTCATCAAAGACATCATGATGTCTGAGCCCAGATTGTTTTGGATAGAAATAGCCTTTTCAGGTGATAGAAACATCTTTGAACCATTGAGGTGGTTCTTAAAAGTCACTCCTTCTTCAGTGATGTTTCGACTATCCGCTAGAGAATAAACCTGGAAACCTCCACTATCTGTCAAGATAGGCTGGTCCCAATTCATGAATTTGTGGAGTCCTCCGGCTCGAGCAATCAACTCATCTCCCGGACGAAGCCATAAGTGATAGGTGTTAGATAGGATAATTCCTGAACCCATCTCTTTTAATTCTTCTGGTGACTGAGTCTTGACAGTGGCTTGTGTACCAACTGGCATAAACATGGGGGTCGGGAAGGTTCCGTGGGGTGTGATAATCTCTCCCAGACGAGCTCCAGTATGTTTTTCTTTCTTAATTAATCGATATTTGATTGGTGAATCTGACATTTTTTACCTCCGAAGCTGGGAAAAACAGTCCCCGTTCTTACTTTTTGCCCAAGGGCATACTGTATGATTCTATCAAAAAAAACGGGAACTGTCACGAACTATGGTATAATGAAAGAATGAAATACCCAAAGATTGATTTAAAAGAAGTTCGTCAGCAAGCCAGACAATTTCAAAATGAATATCCTAAGCTCCTGATCGTCTTCTTATTACCAAGCCTCCTCTTAATTTTGTCTAGTTTTATAAGACCGCTCTCCCTGCTCAATGAAAAAGTCTTTGAACAGTCTTTCCTGAGTTTTCTCGGAGCGCTCTTCCAATCAACTCTCTTTCCTATAGCCCTTGGATTTACCAGCTCCATCATCTTAACGGGTGCCCTTTTTACAACTTTGAATCTACTAAGAGATCCTGATGTTGAGCTTTCCCTCAAGAATACCTTATCCATCTTAAAAAGTGAATTCTTTACTCAGACTTTCTTGACACTCTTACTCAAGCGTTTCTATCTCTTCTTATGGAGTATACCAAGTTGGATGGGGGTTTATTATCTCTTTTATAGTAGTATCATGGCGCGAAAATTTGTGGAGCTGCATCCCGAATTTCCAAATGTGGACTTGACCAATCTAGATACCGAACGCTTTCTTCTAACTTTTGCCCTCTACTTTTTTGGTAGTATCCTACTCATGGTCTTGGGGAACGTTCTCTATATCCCTCAATACTATGCCTACTCTCAGGTAGAACTTCTGCTAGGTGACACTCTAGGAATTGGTTTACCAAAACCGAGTCAAATCCTGAAAACCAGCCGCTTCCTTATGAAAGGCTACAAGTTCCAACGTTTCGTCCTTGATTTACAACTTCTTCCTTGGTATTTTCTCATTTGGCTTAGCTTTGGAATTGCTAGCATCTCCATTTATCCTTATGTTTATAGTAGTCAGATTTTCTTTTACAAAACCTTACTCCATCTCAAACGACGAAAAGCATAAATTAAAACCAGCGCCTTCTAAAAAAGGGCTGGTTCTTTTTTTATTTAAATAAAAGGATGCTTAAAAGCGTTAAAATAGCTGGTCCACCTTGGGTGAGAATAATCTTTTTATTTGCTGTTAGGGTACCATAGAGTGCTGCACCAATGACAAATAACACAAAGATTGTTACGATTTCTATGCTATTTGAGAGATAAATCCCATAGATAAGAAACACCCCAATCAAGGCATTGTAAATCCCTTGATTCTTAAAAAGAGATGTGACAGAAGGTCGGGCTAATTCCGTCTTATCCATATTAAAGACACGACTGGTAGTATCAGATGTAGTCACCACACTTTCTAAATAAAAAATATAAAGATGCTCCAAAGCAACAATAGTAGCTAAAATAATGGTAATAATTGACATATTCTTATCTCCTTAAATATCTATTTTTTCTAATCCTGAAACCAACTTGGTAAGTAATCTTACCAACTCTTCCTCTTCATGAGTTGACAAGATGGTCTCCATCTCCCCTTTAACTCGCAGGTGTTTTTTGGGGGGATTAACCAAGAGTTGATCCTTGGCAAAAGCAGTCAACTCAACTAAGATCTCTCTTTGATTGGCTGGATTCCGCTTACGACTAACATAACCCTCTGACTCCAAAATCTTGAAATGCCGGGTCAAAGCAGCCTGGTCAATCTGTAACTTTTCCTGAAGAGCAATTTGGTTACAAGGTGCTTGTTGGACTAAAAACTGCAAAATCTGATAGCGGGTTAAGCTTATGCCTAGCTGTTGCTCAAAGAGCTGGGTAACCGTCTGATCTACTAAATGGAGCTGGTACAGTAATTCATTTATTTCTAGCATTTCTATTCTCTTTTTCATACTTGATTTATCAATAATTGACTTATCAAGTATACTGCAAATAAATTCAGATTGCAAACCTTTTGCTCACTTGGTAAACATCGTTTCCTGTTTTTTAAAGTCAATCCCCATTTTATTCAAACTTTCTATTTTCTAGGAAACCATGTGCTTACCTGTATTTTATCTTGGTAAAAGAATTTCTATTGGATAAGCAATTGACAACAAAAAGAAGCTATACTTGTTAAATGTATAGCTTCAAATTATTTTTAGTTCATAGATACGTGAACATGGTCGTAGTGGTTCTCTGTAATACTTCCACGGTCTGGCATTGGATTCCAAGTATAAGCTGGTCCATATTTGCTTGGGAATGGTGCGTAGAAACGTTGTTTCCAAATAATGTAGCTAATGCCTCGACTAGCCATATTTTGGATAGCATAGTCAGCAACTTGATCACCTAAAGCTGAACTAACTGGTACCATAAAGTCAATCGCTAGACCTTTACCGTGGTCACCTGGATCTCCTGGACGGTAGCCACTAAAGGATGTAATACCAAACAAGCTAGCAACTTCTTCTTTAAAGGCAGCTGTTTGTGGTTGAAGACCTGCATTTTCAGATTTTGCCGCTGCAAGACCTGCGTAGTCAGGGGCTGCTGGAGCAGTATAAGTTCTTGGGTTTCCTTGAACAGGGGCTGCTTGATAAGTTACTTCTTCTGTCTCAGTCACAGTAGTTGCTGGCTCAGTTACTGGCTCTTCGACTACTGGAGCTGGTGCTGCAGTAGTTTCCTCAATTGTAGTAGTTTCTGTCGCTTCATCTACTGTAGGTGTTGCTTCTGTAGCCACCTCTTCTTTAGGTGCTACAACTTCTGTCCTTGCTTCTGTTGTTACTTCTTCTGCAGGCGCTTGAACTTCTATCGTTGCTTTCTCAGCAGGCGCTTGAACTTCTGCTGTCGTTTCTTGTGTTGCTTCAGCTTCTATGGTTTGTTCTTCCACAGTAACTTGGTTTGTAGTTAAATCTACCGTTGCTGTTGTAGTCCCTCCACCTGCTTCTTGAGGCGATTGGATTTCTACTTCAGCCAAATCTGTTACACCATTAATGGTAGTTGTAAGAACTGTTTCTGGGAAAATCAAATTGACATTGCTAATTTTATTCAAGTTAGCAAGAGCCTGCATATCTACTCCCAAAGCCTGTGCAATGGTGCTTAGAGTATCTCCATACTTGATAGTATAGCTCGTTTTGTTTTTGCTAGTAGAAATATCATTTTGAATCTGTTCAAGGCTACGTGGCGTCCATGAAAGTTCTTCTGCATTAGCTGCCATGGCTGGGGCAAGTGATAAAGCCACCGTTGACGCTAACATAATTCTTTTCTTCATACTATTAAAACTCCTTTTCAAATGTAGTACCTATCTATCATAACACAAAAGAAAAAGAAAAAAAGCCTCTTTGAGGCTATTTAACAAAACTGTCTAATCCTTGTAATAATCAATAACACTTGAAACAGTTTGTCAGATGTTTGTCATCTAGTTGACACATTCCTTTTTCATGAAACTTTCAAATAACCAGACTGATAATCTCCTCCAAATGAGTGATTTGGCGGTTATAAGAGCCAGGATATTCCATGAAATTAATGCTTTGAATCCCACTATTTTTGAGCAAATTCAATATCCAAACTGCAGATCCCGATGTAATAGGTATGCATTGAGTCTACGTTCCTTATACTTTTCTAATAAATAACTAGCTGCTTGAGGATTTGGCTACATGACAAATCCACCTTGCTGGTCAAAATTTCTTGTAAATAAGACTCCAAACCCAGACTACAGCAAGATTGTAAAAGTAGCTGTCACCCTTATGGGTGTAGGACAACTGGATGCCACCTTGTCCATTCTGCCCACCGTAGGACCTCACGAGCACCAGGCATCAAGACCATTTGGAGCTCAGCCAAACCTTGAGCACGGACTCTGATTGTTCACACAGTTCAGGTCTCGCCTTTTGAAACTTGTTCTAACAACCTGGACCGAGTGTTTTAAAATAGAGCACGGACTTTCCTTATTAAAGGAAGAGATCAAAGGAGTGTACGTTTCAATACTCCATAAAATGGTTTCATAGGAGTCCAATAAGGTCCTGCCTAAACTTGTGATAAAAGCTCCTGTTTCATAACCTTTTCAATATCCTGGACGCGCGTGTATTGGTAACGAATAGAAAACCATCGAAACCATTGTCCAATAAGGTTCCTGCCCAGATACCAGTGTAAACGATCCAAGAACAATGCTGAGCAGGTAACCAGTCCCAATACGGATGCACCACATTCCAATACTTGTCGCATAAAAGGAAGTCAGCATTTCCCAAACCTTGCCAGACAGCTGTATAAATGACCGTCCCCGTTGTCATAGGAGTCCCTAAAAGTGAAAAAAGAGTCACTAAAACACTGGCTTTGATAGCCACAGGATCGCTGGTGTAGAGATAGCTTAGTGGTGTCCCGAGAGCATAGATACTAAGCGTTAAAGGCAACATGAGAAAGAAAGACAACCAAAAAGTTTGCTTACTTAGTCTGTCCACCCTTGCCCAATCATTCTCCCCTACTGCTCGAGCTACCTGCATGACTGTTGCTGTCGCAACACCGAAAGCAGGCATATAGTTGAACTGAGTCAAAACTTCACCGATAGCATTTCCCGCGACTGCCTCCGTCCCAAAGGAAACAACCAAGGCAATAATGACTACATCTCCAGCTCGCATCATGAGACGTTCTCCCGCTGCAGGTAAAGCCAAAGTCAGCAAGTCTTTGTCCAGTCCAAAATTTGGTCTCGTATATGGAAGTTTTAATTGTGACCACAAAATTACAACCCCGATCAAACGAGACAAAATAGTCCCCCAAGCTACACCAGCTATCCCCATATCAAGGATAAAAATGGCGACACTTGAAAAAACAATATTTAAAGCATTGGATAAAAAACTAACATAAAGCGGAAGTCGAGGATTGTGGGTAGCGCGAATCAAGGCTCCCTAAACTAGTCATCAAGCCCAAGAGAACGATTGTCCCACCCAACTAAAGATAGGTATAGTCCACCACTCTCAGCCACAGCCTGCTTCAGTACCCCAAAAGACCAATCATCTCTTTGACCTGCAAAGATGGACAAGCTACCCTAAAAATTAAACTCAATAGCAAGGTAATCTTGAATGCTTCTGTCACATGGTAGGCTAGTCTAGACTGATCTTTCTGTCCCAAACTTTTTGAAATGACACTAGAAATAGCTGCTCCCAGAGCGATGAAAAAAATAGCCTGATAAATGGTGATAATATTTCCAGCTACAGACACACCCGAAATGGCGATCAACCCCAGATTAGCTACCAAGTAGCTATCCACCATCCCCATGAGCATCTGCAAGAAATTTTTCACCCATGGCAGGTAAAGCTATGTTGAGAATATCCTTATTTTTTTCTTAAACAATCCTTCCTCCTGATGAAAAAGAAACTCAGTTAGTTTCCCAACCGAGTTTACTTCCTCTGTCTTTAAAGTCCTAGATAAGATTCTACTGCAGCCTGCATCTCTGCTGCTGCAACAGTTGTCTTGTGACGAACTGGAGCTGTTTCGAGGCCATCAACTGCTGGTGGCACTGCCACTCCTGAAATTTTGTGCAACTGAGCCAAAGCTTCAAAGTCAGTCAAGCCTGATTTCCCTGTTACAGCTTCTACTGCAACTACTGGGAATTTATATGGACTAGCTGTTGAAGCAATCACGGTCTTAGCCACATCGCCTGTCCCCGCTTGGTATTTTTTATATACGGCTGAGGCAACTGCTGTATGAGGGATCCTCAATATAAGCATCTGACTCATAAACACGCTTAATTTCTGCTGCTGTTTCTGCTTCCGTCGCATACTCAGCTGCAAAGAGGTCAGAATCTCTGCATCAAAATCAGTCAACTCATACTGACCTTGGCTATTCAAAGCATTCATAAGTTCAGCTGTCTTAACCGCATCATTACCCAAAAGATGGAAAATCAAACGCTCCAAGTTTGAAGATACCAAGATATCCATAGATGGGCTAGTGGTGACCTTAAACTCACGCTTCTTGTCATAGACACGAGTTTTAAAGAAGTCTGTCAAGACATTATTGTCATTTGAAGCACAGATCAACTTGCCGACTGGTAGGCCGATTTGTTTAGCGTAAAAGGCAGCCAAGATATTTCCAAAGTTTCCTGTCGGTACGGTGAAGTTAACCTTGTCACCAGCCTTAATCTCACCACTTTTAACAAGCTGAGCGTAGGCATAAACATAATAGACAATCTGTGGGACCAAACGACCAATATTCATAGAGTTAGCTGATGAGAACTGGAGCTTGTTGGCTGCCAATTTCTCACGAAGAGCCACATCATTGAACATATGTTTCACGTTTGTCTGAGCATCGTCAAAGTTTCCATCAATAGCGATAACATGGGTATTTTCGCCCGTTTGAGTGGTCATTTGCAACTCTTGTACCTTGCTGACACCGTCTTTTGGATAAAAGACGATAATTTCAGTTCCTGGGACATCCGCGAATCCTGCCATAGCAGCTTTCCCAGTATCTCCAGATGTTGCTGTCAAGATGACAATCTTTGGTTTTCCAAGCCGTGTTTCTTAGCTGCTGTTGTCATAAAGTATGGCAAGATGGACAAGGCCATATCTTTAAAGGCAATGGTTGAACCGTGGAAAAGTTCCAAGTTGTATTGGCCATCGAGTTTGACAAGAGGAGCAATAGCTGGTGTATCAAACTTGCTGTCATAGGCATTGGTGATACAGTAGTCCAACTCTTCTGCTGTAAAAGTCATCCAAGAAAGGCTGACAAGACAAGTTTAGCTACTTCTTGGTAAGAAGCGTCTTTCAATGTGTCAAAATCCAAATCAACCTTTGGATAGCTAACTGGAGTAAACAAGCCTCCATCTGTTGCCAAACCTTGCAAAATCGCTTGGCTGGCTGTTACTGTATTGTTCGCATCACGCGTTGATTGATAAACTAATGTCATAAATCTCTATCCTTTATCTATAGTCTTATTCATTATAACATGATTTTTCAGAAAATTCTTCCTTTATAAGAAAAATTATAGTCCCAATTTCTTTCTTTCAAAGGCTCTAAATAAGTCATTTCGCTCTGACCTCTCATCTCAAGTCCTTTGCTCTGCTATAGCTAGCAAGTCTTTGGAGAACTGGACAATCCCAGCTGTTTCTTCATCTGTGAGGTGTTTCTTAGAAAACTGTCTTCTCAAAGACTTTGTAGTCACGACCAAAATCTCTCAAAGAAAGGTGCTGTTTCTAGGTAAAGCTTTCAAGCTTGTCTAGATTCACCAGCAAACCTAGATGAAAGGCTGCTGAAGCAAAAGGTTCGGTCTAGTGGCTGTGTACAAACACTACGAAATTCAACCGTTCCTCGAGTTGTTAAATCTTGGAATTGGTAGCTACGGTGCGTTTGAAAATCCTTCTCTTGAGGGAACAAGCAGAGTTTCTTTTCCCATTTAGAGTATAAGCAGGAATCTCATCAGTAGCTAGGTAATCTCTAGCCTGAATCGGAGAAAAAAATAGTAGGTTTCTCCATCTCGTTCTGCTGTGAAAAATCGCAGAATGGTCTAAATAATCAAAGAAATCATCCTCATCTTTGAAGAGTTTTGAATTGACACCAACATTCTCTGGATAAATCCCATGCATGGAGTCTTCCCAAAAAATATCTCGTGAAATCTGGGTGTCCCAGTCTGCTCCAGAAAACTCAGAATTGGCAAACAGGTAAGCTTTTGGCTGCCTCTATCTGTGTGAAAGCATTGATGACACGTAGGTAGTTATCGGTCGAAACATCCAACTGGACTTGACTCCCGCAGATGAAGGCTCCGTATTGCGGAAAGTCATGTAAATGCGCACTTTCTTGGTGACTCCCCATACTCAGATAATCCATCAGCATCTGATAGCGTGGATAAGCCACAGGTCGATTGTCATTTTGATTCCCAATTTGGGTGAATCCCCCAACCCTGGATAGCATGTTCCTTTTCGCCTAGCTTTTCTTGGATTACCTTCATATAGGCCTGAAAACGTCCTTCAACCTCTTGGATATTCTGAGCCCTACCAAAGGCAAATTCCAAGGTCGTGTAGGAAACCTCAAACAGAATTCGATCTTGACTCGTCGGTTCTACAAGTTGAATCGGATTGCCCTCCTGGTCTACCTTTTCAACTTCCAGACTGAGAGCATCCACCAAAAAGCGCAACAAATCCTTGCTGACTTCAATATCTGTAGGTCGACCTTTCGTATGAACGATAGGAAACTCCAATTCAATACCGATGTAGAGTTCTGGATTTTCTTTGATATTTTTTAAATAGCGGTCTTTTAATAACTGAATTGAAGGGGACATACATACCTCTCATTCTAACTTCTCATACTAGAAAACAAATTACTCTCTATTATACCAAAAACTCCTAGAGATGGATCTTAGAAAATCTGTTTGCAACCTCGCTCCCTAGATTTGAGATCAAACAAGTTCCTCTTTATATGAAATTTTATATAAAAATACCAGATATTATTGTTCAAATTTCACATACTTATCAACCAGTTAAGCGATTTCATATATTTTTGCATAAATCTCCTTGTATTATATTAAATATTGTGATATAATTCACATATAAACGAAAAAAGAGGGCAGTTCAAATTTGACTTCACTTGAATCACGATTTAAGGCAAGCCCCTTTTCCTCTGCACCTCAACTACTAACCAAGGAGGATAGCTATGAAAGCTGTTGTTGTAAATCCAGAAAGCACTGGTGTTGCTATTGAAGAAAAAGTGCTCCGTCCGCTCGAAGCTGGGGAAGCACTTGTTGAAGTTGAGTACTGTGGTGTTTGCCATACAGACCTCCACGTTGCCCATGGTGACTTTGGAAAAGTTCCAGGACGTGTTCTCGGTCACGAAGGGATCGGTATCGTAAAAGAAATCGCTCCTGATGTTAAGAGTCTAAAAGTTGGTGACCGTGTCAGCGTAGCTTGGTTTTTTGAAGGCTGTGGTATGTGTGAATATTGTACAACCGGACGCGAAACCCTTTGCCGTACAGTAAAAAATGCTGGCTACTCAGTTGATGGTGGTATGGCAGAACAATGTATCGTAACTGCAGATTATGCAGTTAAGGTTCCAGAAGGTCTCGATCCAGCCCAAGCTTCTTCAATCACTTGTGCCGGTGTTACTACCTACAAGGCTATCAAAGAAGCAAAAGTTGAGCCAGGCCAATGGGTTGTACTCTATGGTGCTGGAGGACTTGGTAACTTAGCTGTTCAATACGCTAAAAAAGTATTCAACGCTCACGTTATCGCAGTAGATATCAACAACGATAAACTTGCTCTAGCTAAAGAAGTTGGTGCTGATATCGTGATTAATGGTCTTGAAGTCGAAGATGTTCCAGGCCTTATCAAAGAAAAAACAAACGGCGGTGCTCACTCAGCTGTCGTAACGGCTGTATCAAAAGTTGCCTTCAACCAAGCAGTTGACTCTGTTCGTGCAGGCGGTCGTATAGTAGCTGTCGGACTCCCTTCAGAAATGATGGATCTAAGCATCGTTAAAACAGTTCTTGACGGTATTCAGGTCATCGGTTCCCTTGTTGGTACACGTAAAGATTTGGAAGAAGCTTTCCAATTTGGTGCTGAAGGTCTCGTTGTTCCAGTCGTTCAAAAACGGCCTGTCGAAGATGCCATTGCTGTCTTTGATGAAATGGCTGCTGGTACCATCCAAGGTCGCATGGTTCTAGACTTTACTCATTAAGATAGATAATAAATAGCAAAACGAGGTAGGGACAAAAGATCCCGCCTCGTTTTTTAGCAATAAAATTTTGATATAGCAATTTATTGACAAAGTTCTAACGTTCAGAACACTATTGACGAAAACGTCATTTTTCTATCCACATCTTTAAGCATCCAATGGTTGAGTATAAGGGTCTGGAACTAGATACAGAGTTCTGGTTCGTCATTTCGTACTATGACTTTTTATATTAAATTTTTACTATTCTCTAGACAAAATTTTACTAAATATTGATATATCAATATCTGTAAAAATAGGCTTTCTCCGATTTTTTTAGGTCTTTATTATAAGTAGTTGATTTTTTCTGAAAACGATTTATACTTAAAGAGTCTTAAAGTTTTCTTAAACCACAAGTCAAACATTTTTATAAGGAGGAATGACAATAATGAGTATCGGAATCATTATTGCGAGCCACGGTGAATTTGCCGCTGGTATTCATCAGTCAGGATCTATGATCTTTTGGTGAACAAGAAAAGGTTCAAGTTGTAACCTTTATGCCAAACGAAGGTCCAGATGATTTATACGCGAAGTTCAACAATGCTGTGGCTGCATTTGACGCAGACGTTCTCGGTCTTGACTGACCTTTGGTGGATGTGCGTTTAGCTTACGCATGTGGGAGGAGTATTCCAATCACAATCATCCTTGCCCTTTGCAGTTGGTATCGCAGCTCGTGTCTTCGGTATCAGGTACTCTCGGTGAGAAGAGTAAAAGAGAATCAGTTTATCACCTGATTCTTTTATATCTCATTCCTTCTGCCAAGGCACCATTGATCCCCTATGGTGCAAGGACGATTGGTTCTGCTTCATAAGCAGCTCGTTCTTCTGCTGTTAGTAATTCCTTACGAACAACGATTTGCAAGTGTATTCATCCATCCAAGCGTCTGAGGCAACAAAGTATCCATCTGTACCGACCTTGTCTCCCCATGAGTTTTCAACTTTCCACTTGACTGATTTGCCATTTTCGTCCAAATCAACACCTGTCAAGACCATAGCGTGAGTCATCAAGCTTTCGCTGTAGTCCAAACGTCCAGCCTTGTCTTGAGTGAGTTGGATGTCCATGCTTGATTCAAAATCATAAACATCTGTCGCAAGGATTCCTGCTTTACGGTTGCTGAGCTGGCCAACATCTGAACCAAACCAAACAGTTTCTCCTGTTTGCATTTGGGCAATCGCCAATTCTTTCAAGCGTTCCATCGGTACGTTAATGTAACGAACTGCACGGCTACCAACGACATTTCCCAACATCTCAACTGTATAAGATTGACCGTAAGGTTTATCAGCAGTTGGAGCATTGATCACAGAAACATAGTCTTCTAATGGAAGAGCGACATATTTCTTGTAAAACTCTTGTGGAGTAATGCCTTTTTCGCTTTGGTAGTTATTATCTTTATCACGATAAGCAAAGTCAAACTGACGTGGTGGGAGACCTAGTGACATGGCAAGGAAGTTAAAGATTTCTTGCAAGAGGTCTTCTTTCTTAGCTTGAACAGTCGCTTGATCCGCACCTGAAGCTAATAGGTCACGCAAGATTTGAGCATCTTGACGAAGCAATTTGTTAAGGATTGCATTGAGCTCACGACTGCTGCTAGATGAAACAGACTCTGGATAAACAGACTTAGGAACGACACCATATTTCTCAAAGAGAGCCACAACCATATCCCACTGACCACCATCTTGTTGTGGAGTTTGGAGTAGGAAGCTAACCTTGCGGCTTGTCAATTCTTGGTCAGCAGTCGCAATGACTTGCTCCAAGAACCAGTTTGATTTTTCATACTTGTCCCAGAAGAAGGTGTGGGCTTGTGACAATTCAAAGTTTTCAAGTTTGTATTGAGAGATGAGTTTGTGGCGGAAAGTATTGAGGGCCGCAAACATCCAGCAACGACCAGATGCTTTCTGGTTAGTGACCTTGTCCTTTAGTCAAATCAAGTGAGAAAACAGGTGTGTTGTCTACATGGCTTTGACGACGCTCAAGGGCTGCAAAAATTCCATTGTGGCTAGCAGCATTTTCGATAGCTTGGTATTTGACATTTGCTTCATAGTTGGCAAATAATTTATCTGTAAATGATTCTTGAATCGCGTTCATAAAATCCTCCTTTTTTCTTACTGTCTATTATAACGCTTTTCACAAAGGAAGCAACCAAAAACCGAAAAAGGCAAGGATATTTTTCCTACCTTTTCCGATTATCCAGTTTATTGAACACTCTCAAGCAAGCCTTCTAGTTCTTCCTTTGGTCAAGCGACGCCATTCTCCACGTTTCAAATCCTCATCTAAGGTCAAAGTTCCCATGGTCAGACGTTGCAAGTCCACAACTTCCTTGCCACAGTAGGCCACCATACGCTTGACCTGGTGGAATTTTCCCTCTGCAATAGTCACTCGAACCAGACTTTCATCCTTTTCCCTATCAATAGACAAAAGCTCCAGTTTGGCAGGCTGACAGGTAAAGTCCTTGAGCGGAATGCCTTGCGCAAATGTCTCAATGTCTTCATCCGTCATGATTCCATCGACTTGCGCCAGATAAGTTTTATCCACATGGCGTTTTGGTGAAAGTAGAGCATGAGCCAGCTTGCCATCATTGGTCAAGAGCAAGAGTCCATGCGTATCGATATCCAAACGCCCTACTGGGAAAACTTCCTTAGCACGTGCATAGTCATCCAACAAATCCAAGACTGTCTTGTGTTTAGGATCTTCAGTCGCTGAGATAACTCCTTGGGGCTTGTTCATCATATAGTAAACAAACTCCTCGTATTCTAGCTTTTGCCCGTCAAAACAAATCTCGTCTGTCTCTTCATTAATTTTCAGCTTTGCAGATTTTTCTTTTTTACCATTGACCGTCACGCGCCCAGCCTTTAGAAAGTTTTTAACTTCCGTCCGACTTCCTACAGCGCAGGTAACTAAAAATTTATCTAATCTCATAAAGCTATTATATCATGAAAAAGCATAGACTTAGAACAAAAAATAAGCCGCCTGATTGGGCGACTTTATTTTATAGGGAGATTATTATGAAAAATTTTTAGGAGTTAAAGTTAAGGTCTTCTTAACTTATGCTTATAGTATAAAGCTAGATTCCTAAAAGTTTTCTTAAAAATTTTCTCATCAAAACTTAAATTTCTTTAAATCTTCACTGTTTAAAATCAAACGTTCTATCAATACAGAAAAAGATTAGTTAAAAGTTAAGACCATAAAGAGGAGCAGCATCACAAATAGGGATAAGCTAACAAGCAAGGTTAAGACTTTAACAAGCGTATTGCTTTGCCAATAGCTAGGCTTTCCGATATTACTAGTAGCATCCATAGAAAAAGATTTGAGTTTGTCTTGGTTGAATGGTCACAAGAATGATTAAGGAAATAGCTAAAATAATGGTTAAAATTATCAATAATTCAGTCATTTAACTACCTCAAAAGTCCTATTAAAGTAAACAGCAAACCTATCAAAATAATCAATCCCAACAAGAAAGAGAATGTTTTACTGATTTTTTCACCACGTGTAGATTTTTCTTTTTTGATAGGTTGTTGTTTCATTTCTTCCATACGACCTTCAACATCTTGATAAAATAGATCTTTTTTAGTCATGGCTTTCTCCTAAAATGGTTTCCATCCGCTCCTGATACATAATTGGATCCACATAATTGGCATGGTAACCTTGATCTCCAAGAGCTCGTCCCATCTCTTTAACGTTAGAAAGAGCTAAATCAATAGTATGAATCATGTCGTCAACTGCTTCCTTAGCGAAAATATGATTTGGAGCTGTATAGCGACGGTTATGGGCAGTTTCTTCAAAAGCTAGGACCAGTTGGTTGTGTTCAAAGGCCTGACGAACAGCCTGGAGCAATTCATTACCATAGTTGATATCCAAGTAGATATCTGATAACTGATAGAGCTCCTGAATCTTTTGGGGACTGGCATTTTGATAGAGTACGACATTGGGATAGCGGAGCATATCCATCAACTTAGCTGACATCTCTGTCACTGCTGCGATTCGGAAAGTAACCCTTGGTAAACTTTCCACCAATTTTTCGACTTGCTCTAGTTGGTCCGAATTGGTCACAATCAAGGCATCAGGACGAACAAAATTATCACGCTTAAAGTGATAATGATAGCCTAGGTGACTAAACTTATGATGGAATTTTTCATCCGTCAATTGCAGAGCACATTCATAAGTCGCATAATCTGGAATGATAATGGTCTTAGCTCGAAGCTGGTCATTCTCCAAAATCAGTTGCATATTTCCTGGTATATCATCATATAGTGGTTCTTGCCAAACTAGGATATCCTGACCTGATTTTTCTGGAAAATGGAAGGAAGTCAAAAACGATGTAGACAGGGTATTAAAGAGAATGTGGTCAAGATTCACTTTCAAACCTTGTAAGAAGTCTATAATAAAGGCCACTCGACCAGAAAAATGGCGCAATCCTTGCCCTTCCAAGGTCAGCAGAATATCACCTGTGACATGGTTTTCCAAAATAACTTCCTTTTGTTCTACATCCCGATAGGAAGTCATAATAGCTTGACCAGAAGCATCAAAGGTCGTCTTAGCAAAGCAAGCTCCAAAACGATTATAGTGATCCACTTGGAAGATGCGACCTGCTGGTGTTTTCCATTCGACTTTTTTTACCAAACGAGCCTGTAAGCCATCTGCAAAATGAATCACTGCTCGTTCTTGATTGAGGTCATTGATGGTCCCAAATTGATTATTTCCAGCAATCTCCCAAAAGTCTGGTACAGGAACTTGGTTAAAGTACAAAGGGTTTACCGCTGTCATAACCCAAATAATAGGTGAAAGGTGAGACAACTCCATCTGGTAAAAATCCATCGGGTTCAATAACCACAGCCAAATCAGACAGTCCTGCTTCAGTCAGACTATAGTGCAAATCTTGGCTTTCTTGATTATATACATCAAATAACTGAATCATCCACTACCTCCTTGATTGTATTTTCCCATTTGTTCAAAATCTCTTGAGTCAAGAATTTCTCAGCAATCTGATAGGATTTTTCTCTCATACTTTCCAAACGATTTTCCAAATACAGTTGGCAGATTTTTTCCGCATAAGCTTTCTTGATTTCATCTTCGACATGGTCAGATGAGCTTGGAATCAAGTAGCCATTTTCGCCATCTTCGATGAAGGTTTGATTTCCATAAGGAACATCAAAACCAATCAATGGCAAGCCCTGATCCAATTGCTTCCATGAGTGTCTAACCCAAATCCTTCACTTGTAGAAGCAGTTAGATAAACTTCATACTGTAAATAGATTTGAGAAAGTTCGGCATGACCCTTGAGTTTAATATACTCTTCTGCCTGACCTGCAGCGATAATCTCATGAAGACGTCCTTCTTCACCACCACTACCGTAGATATCGAAGGTTAATTCTGGCAATTCCTTATGAGCCTCAATCACAGCCTTCACGAGCCAATCAATGTGTTTTTCCTTAGCCAGACGAGAAGCTGTAATGAGCGAAAATGGTTTACGGCTCTCTTGTGGTTTTGTTAATTGATCAACACTTCCAACTGGAATGGTCACAATCTTAGGTGCATGCGAGGTATAGCGAGCAAATTGTTGCTCTAAGACTTCCTTTTGACGATCCGTTGAAACGATAAAGAGATCGACCTTATCTGCATTGGTAAATTGATAGTCATAATAGTTGTTCCAAAGGATATAATCATCATTGGTCGCATTTTCACTATAATGCTCTGCATGAACAACTACCGCTAGATGCGCCGCTTGCGCTTCCTCAAAAACAACCTGACCAATCCCTGTCTCACGATCTAAAATCACTAGATCTGATTTACTTAACTGAAGTGTCTGCATGAAATAACGAATTAAGGCAGGCTTCCCGTATAAGATGCGATCCTTGAAACGATAAACTTCCTCGGCCCCTTGATTCATGAACATCTCATAAGCCGGAGTCCCATCTTCATTGTAGAAGGTTCTTTGGTAGAGGGTCGCTACATTGTCTTTAGGAGCAAAATATTCTGTGCAGTATCGTGTGTATGAGAAGTAGTCCTTGCGGATTAATTTACCAGCATACACATACTCCACATGTTGAACAAAATCTTTTTCCTCATCTACCAAATAACAAGTGATAAACTTGTCTTCATCTGAGAAGAAGATTCGTTCAATTTTCCCATTTCTTTCACGACGGCTTTCTACGCCTTCAAAATAAGCCAAAACATCATCTACCGTCACACTGGTCGGTGCAATTTTGATATCTGTAAAGTGATTGTAAAGCCAGATGACTTGATCGTCATCAAAGCCGATATTCGCGGTTAGGTGCTGGATATTATCTCCCAAAATCATATCTGTAAAGATAAACTTCGACGACAGATTCAGGCTGCGAAAAATACCCGCACGATAAGCCTGGGCATATTCAACACCACTGCTGGCCCAACCAATTCCTAAATTTATATTGTAAATTGTCATATTGTCCCCTTTTTATGGAAAATGAGTTATGATTTCGCCCATCAGGTCACATCTGTACCAACTCCATCAAAGATATTCCGTACCATATCTGAACGAATCTGCTCTTTCATGGCTTCAAATCCCATGATAGGCTTCTCGGTAATACTCGACAATAGGGATTCGTTTTGACTAGCTGATTGCCCGCCAATTGCCATCATCAGTTGTTGCAGGTAGTCCACCTGTTCTACCCAGTTATCATCAATGGCTTTAAGCATGGCAAAACTCTCAAAAATTGGTCATATAGAAGTCATGAGGTTTCTAGAAGCGTTCGTTTTTATCATTTAACTCATTGTTTGATGATCTGAATCAAGAAATTTCTCAACGCTTGCTTTCATCTTCAATGACTAGATCAAGAGGCAATTCTCTGATATTAAAACTGATATTTCGTGACAATATAGTGAAATAATTCTTCTCTGGTTTTTCTATGATTTCTTCAGATAAAACTATTTTCAATGATACTCATCTAATCATCTCAGATAATACCATCTCGAAGATCCCTATCACCGTTTATTAAACGATTTCTTTCCTTATAGATAAGATCACGTTGGATATTCATACTCTCAGCATATTCTAATGTTCTCTGTCTGTTTGCACGACTAGCACTATCACTTGCATTTTGAGCTTTCTCAACTAGTCTGTGATATTTTCTTCCCTCAAGGATTTGTGGTTGAGTAATATCAGCAACACTATACTCTTTGTACATTCTGTGAACCCAGGATGGACCAAACTTCTTGATGACATCATCTTCTAATGATACAAAAAACTTCGACAGTCCTGGATCTCCTTGTCTACCCGAGCGTCCTCTGATTTGCAGATCGATTCGCTGGCTTTCCATTCGTTCTGTACCGATGACTACTAGGCCACCAAGTTCAGCAACACCAGGTCCCAATTTAATATCTGTTCCTCGACCTGCCATGGATGTTGCAACCGTCACGGCTCCCATCTGACCTGATTCAGAGACAATTTGTGCCTCGCGTGCAGCATTATTGGCATTCAAGACGTTATGGGCGATTCCTTCCCGCAACAGTAGGGACGAATAGAGATGCGACATCTCAACAGATCCGACAAAGACTAGTAGTGGGTTTCCTTTGAGATGGTATTCCTTGATACACTCAAGTGAAGCATAAACCTTTTCTGGTAGTGTTACATAAAGATTATCTGGATAGTCTTTTCGGATTAAGGGACGATTGGTTGGAATTCGAATAACAGACATATTATAGGTTTCCAAAAATTCCTTCTCTGCGACCTTCCCAGTCCCAGTCATTCCTGATATCTTATTAAACATTTTGAAAAGACTTTGATAGGTGATAGAAGCCATTGCCCGCGTTTCAGGAGAGAGTTTCACATGCTCCTTGGCTTCGATGGCCTGATGAAGTCCTCCCTGCAACTTGGTCATTTCCATCAAACGACCAGTTCCTTTATCCAGGAGAATCATCTCATCATCCCGAATGATATATTCCTTATCTCTCGTAAATAACTTATGCGCTCTCAAAGAATAGACTAGGTGTCGTACATAAGTGGCGTATTCTTCCTTATACAAGTTATCAATTCCTAGGAAGCTTTCAGCAGTTTTAGCCCCCTTTGTAGTCAACCATATCTCTTCTTTTTCTTCTTTAAAGATATAGTCTTCATTTTCAACCATGGTTGTTACTAAAGTATCGATGATTCCATAGTAGTTGGACTGAACGCGAGGAGATCCCGCAATGATGAGTGGTGTCTGTGCACTATCTAGTAAAATATCATCAATTTCATCAATGATTACATAGTCAAACGGACGTAAAAACTTATCTTTACTACTGGAAGCTAGATTATCATTTAGATAATCAAAACCTAGACCATTATTTGTCAAATAGATAATATCTGAGTTATAGATTTCTTTTTTTTCTTTGGATGTTAATTCCTCTTTAGGATCATCAGTGAAAGGTAAACCTAGACTTAAACCCAAGAAACGATAAACCGGCCCCATTTCCTCTGAGTCACGCTTAGCTAGATACTCATTGGTCGTAATCAACATAGCACCTTTACCAGTAAGGGCATTGAGATAAAGAGGCATAGTCGCAGTCAAAGTCTTTCCTTCACCGGTATTCATCTCGGCAACATTTCCTTGGTGGATGACAATCCCCCCCATAACTTGAACATCATAAGGAAACATTCCTAGGATTCGCTTATCAGCTTCTCGTACAACTGCAAAAGCTTCAACAAGTAAATCATCTAAGGTTTCCCCCTCTGCTAAACGTTGACGAAACTCTACCGTTTTTGCTGCCAAGGCTTCATCGCTAAGAGCTGCCATCTCATCTTTAAGACCATTGATCTTTTTTAAAGTAGCTCTGACTTTTCTAAGTTTTCTATTTTGATACAAACTATTAAACACGATCATACTCCTTAATTAAGAAAGAATAAAAATCGAGTGACTCAAACCCAGCAGCAATGAGAGAAACTCTATATGTATAAGCCTCCTCAGGATAAATGAAAGAAAAAGATAGGGTTTTCTCCACTTTTTCTTCCAGCACTTCTTCGTAACGGTCCAAGAAAACTAGTTTGATGTAAATGCTATTTTCAGGATAACAAGTCATATTCATGGTGAATTGATAGCGATGATTTCTTTTTAAGAGAGGTAGGCTGGGTTGGCTTCTATCACCTTGATAATTCGAGCTTGAAAGCCATGATTTGAGAACTTCTCCTGAAGCTAGTAATGGATTTGAAAGACTGATATGGCCATCTTCCCAAAACTGAACTCGAGTTCCATACAGGTAAGTTGCTCCCATATCCTCCCAGAGTATGTCTTCTCTTTGATTTATAATCATGTCTCACCTCTTCCAAATTCTGCTTGTAATATCATGTTATAAAAATGGATAAACCAGGTAACGTTGGTTCCTGTATCATCATTGTGTCGACCGGCTGTTCCTTTTGATAAGATCTTCGCTCCAGTTTGACAGAGCGTAGTGACTAGCTGATCATAAGCATGACTATCCATATCTTCATCCTTCATGTAAGAAAGACCAAACGTCGTTTGAGAAAAATCTGCTTGTTTGAAGGCAGACCAAAAACGGTTATCCAACTCATCCATGTGGGCTGGGCTGATTCCTCCAGTTTGATGATGAAGCACGTCGAATCCTGTTGGAAAGACACCTGGTGCTTCCAATCTACCACGTCTTGCAATTGTTCCTAAATTTGCTAAGGGTTTACCCACAACGATTCCTTTCGGTTCGAAGAATGAGCCATAGTAAAGAGAAGGGAAAGTTCCCATTGATAAACCTGATAAGATTAGATCTTTTTTATCAAAACCTAAGTATTCCTGATAATGTTCAATCGTTTGTTTGATTTTTTCTTCCAGTTCTTCACTACCCAGGTAAAATGCTCCACCTTCTAATCGAGGATCAGAGAACAGAATGAAGGGACACTTGAAATTTAGCATCATTCTGTATCCTTCAAATCCCTCGGCAGGTCGAAATCCTGAAAAGTAGACAGCCAATGGTGGTTTAAAATCTCCAGGATGGAAGAAGTAGTTAATCTCATCACGCTTATTATCGTGTAAGATATTCCCCCCAAGAACAAATTTCCCAAAGTACTTCCGACTCCAACGTTGATGTAGACTTCCCAACTTTAGAGTTCCTTGACCACGCGCCTCGACAGACAGACATAGGTAGGCATTGTAATCCTGATCCATGATTAGGGCTGTCTTCAAATCTTCTTCTGTAAAGATCAAGTCTTCCACAATATCTGAAACCGAACCTTCAGGCATTTTTTTAACCCGAAACTGAAATTCTACACCTTCACTTTTTTCATACTCTAGCCACAACTCGATTGGAAGTTTTGTTGCAGAGACAAAGTTGTATTTCCAATGAGCTACTTGAGAAAACTCAGAACCAAAATCCCCCTCTAAGAGCAGATACTCAAAGCCTTGATAAGAAACAGAGCCTTTAAAACTTGGATGAACTTCTATTGTAGCTGGTTTCATCTTATCCCCGTATCCACCACCGAATAAGGAAGTGGATAAATCTTTTAAGAGCTTCTGTGGGTCTGAAAAGTCAATTGCTTGGGCACAGCGTTTTTTGATTAAATCCGAAATAAGAGGATTGCTTGTTTGAAACTCTTGGTTATAGAAAACCGTATAGGGCTCAATTATTTTAATGATTGGTAATAGGTCAACCAAGTAACGGCCATCTTCGATGAGAATGGCATTGAACTTGCGAATCTCATCCATTTTTATCGTTTCTTTAAGAGCCTTAGGAGAATTAGGATAAAAATAATACCAATCCATCTTTTTAGGGATCTCATAACGATGCTTCCAATTTTCTGTCCCTATCTGTAGGATTTTAAGATCCTTTGACATTTGTACTCTCCTCTATCCATTGATCTAGTTTCCCCACAAATTTTTCACCTGTATGTTCCTTGATTTTATCAACCGAGTAGATCAAAGACTGATTCCATTCTTTTAGGGTATCCAGGTAGTAATGGGCCGCTTTCTTAAATTCTGTGATAGTAGAAAGCAAGTAGCCATTTTTCAAATGGTCAACATAGACAGTCTCTACTTGATTCACCTGAGGAATTCCTGCACTAATTCCCGCTATTTGGGTATATAGGTGAGGTTGTGGATTCAAATCAACAATCAAACGAACATATTCTAAGGTCTTAATCATTTCCAATTCATCATTGATGTTTAACAAGCGATAGCGAAGTTTCTGTTGGACATTTTCCTTCAAAGGATTTTCAGCCCCTTCATAGTCGATTGCTTTCTCAAAAATTTCTGCCGAGAATTTTTCATTTATAATTTCCTGAATGGCCTCTGCGACTCTATCCATCTGGTCGTTACTGGCAGCAAAAGCACCGAAAATTACCTCAGTGTCTTTGGTCTCTGCAAGGAAGGATAAGATTTGGAAAAGACCTTCTTTGTCCAATTCTTCTTCAAAATTAAGTTGATAATAAATTATAGATTCTCTCTTTGTCTGACTTTTTCCCAATCTCAAACGAGTATCAAATGGCGATAAATGTTTGAAAAGATTGTATTTATCTGGATACAATTCCTGCAAAAGCTGAAGGCTATCCTCTCTATCAACTAAGACCAAATCGACTTTGGATATAGACCCAAGTAGATCTCTCATGCTCTCCTTTGGATTACGACCGATGAAAAGGCTCAATATTTTCGGATTTGCTTCAGGTAAGCGATTTAGAACAAAATCGTTATGTCGAGAGTCAGATGGAATAATAAATAAATCACTACTCTCTTTAATCTTTTCGAGTCGTTTTTCAAAGAATTCAGCCACCAACTGCTCCATATCACTATAGTGGAGCGAATCAAAACGAAAGGCAAAAATAGGATTAATCTCTACCCTACCATCCTCTTGTAAATACTCTCTGAACTGCCAAATTCCCTCAGAATTCAGATAATCTTGATAAGATGGATAATTATCCTGATAATAAATGACACTCGAAACCAGGCCACGGTCATCCATAATATAGTGCTCGATCATTTGCCCTTGGGTATCAAAATACTGAATATCACTAATAAAACCTTCCACACCATGCTCAATTTGAGCATAGCGTTTCCCATCTTTGTGGATAACAATAGCGAAAGGACTGTACATAAATTCACAGTCCTTATCCCACTCAATATCTCTGATATTCAGTACTTGTGGAGAAATATCCGTAATATCTTGCATTTCATCAAAAATAGAATATACTTCAGCCTCTAATACACTATGACGATGTAAGAAATAGCGAAGATGTGGTTGATAGGCTAAAACCAAAAGGCTTGACGGCAGTTCTTGTCTATCTAACAGACGAATCTGATTGAAGGTATCGTCAAACTCCAACTTAAAAGAAGACCGATACCAAGGGATGATATCTGCATGCCACTGACGATGACTACCATACCAAGCCGGAATAAAATAATACATAACACTCTCCTAAATCAGTGGTTTATAAGTTTCGTTTAACTTCAGTGCACTAATTTCATCTTTAATGTTAAAGATCATACCACTTAAAATCATAAACAAACCTGGTATCATACTCACTCTCAATAATTGTTCATCAACTAAAACAAACAACATCGGTAAACCTGCGAATAACACATTAAAGATACCACCTACAATAGCAAATTTGAATACTAGATTATTAATAAAATTACTGGTATCCTCACCTGGATAAACGCTATAAATGTACTCACCAGAGCTTTTCATCCGTTCTGCCACTCGTTCCCCACTAATATTGACAAAAGCAAAGGCAATACTAAAGACAAACAAAGTCGCTATATAGGTATAAATCCACAAGGGTTTCCCCGTTGCATATTGGAAAATTATATGTTGATAAACCGTGTTCTCTGGATTTACTAATTGTAGCAAAAGAAATAGGTAAGTTGGTAAGTTAATTAAACTCATCACATACATGAAGGGCATCCCACCTGCAGGATTCAACATAATTTCAAAATAAGAATAACGCTTAAAGCGAGAGTGGAGACCAATCTTATTGACTGGAATCCGATAACGAGCACGATAAAAAATTGCAATGAGATAGGCAAAAACGGCCCCCATCGCTCCAAGTATTACGATAATCCACATAGGAATCCCAAGTTTTTGTATTGATTCCATGATGTCTTGAGGAAGATAGAGAATCATACTAGTCAATAAGATAGCAAGATAGCCTCCAATCCCCATAGTAGAGTTAATATCTGATAACCATATCAAGAAAAAAGTTCCGGCTATCAGCAAGGTTGTGTTTAGTATGAGTACCAAGAGTGTGTTATAGTTGTCCTTGATTGGTAAATTTACTACTAAAGCTAGCGATTGAATCAAGGCAATTGTCAAAGTTAGATACATCTTTCTCCGATCCTGAACTTCAGCAGAGCCAGAAGCAAGATTCAAACGTTTAGATAAGGAGAACATTTGCCATAAAATCATCGATGACATCCAGGGGGATAAACCGACTGAAAAGATTGACAAACTACGTAAATCGCCCCCTGTAATTGCAGTTGAAAAAGCCAAATAAGCAGTAGACCCCCCAAGAAAATCTCTACTATTCAAATCGATAAAAGGAAGAGTTAATCGACTACAAAGAACATAAATAAAAAAATTAAGAAAAGAGTTATAAAACCTTTTTTTATAACTATAGATGAAAAAAATAATTTTTTTCAAAACATTCCTTCCATTCTATAAATAAACATCAGAAAGTTCAAAAATATATACTTCTTTAGTTTTCTTTATAAATACATAAAAACCATGGCACAAAACTACTAGTTTTTAGTATAAAATACTATTTCCTACATAAATTCAATGTCATTATTATAACAAAAAAAGCAGAAAAAAATCTGCTTATAAGAAAATAAAGATAAATATCGTTGTTTTTATCAAAGAATTTCTTATTGTCTTAAGATAAGTTCCACAGTCTGATTGATTGTCTCCACACTTTTTATTTGAAATCAATCGGATAATTTGAGATCCACTACTTCAACCAGACAAGATAAACAAACAATCATTTTTTTACTCTTTTTAATAGCACTGGATCAATCTCATCATCCTCATTTTCTAATCATAAATTGATAGGAGGCTGGACTAGGAAATACAGAACTACATTCTTTGGATAAATTCCTTGTTTAACTTTAGGAAAGTTTATAATTCCCTAATTAATAATATGATCTAGTTTTAAAGCCTCTATTTTCTGTTCCAATTTTTGTCTTTCTTCCAAGTATCCATGATTTGCTAATTCTGTCAACATACGCTTCAAAAACATAATCATACATTTTATAGGTTTTTCCCCATATCAATCCCATCTAAATGTCTAGTCTTCTCAATCCTTTCTTCCAGTGCTTCAATATAATCTAGATGAGACAAATTAAAATTACTTGATAGCCCTGAAGAATTGATACGATAGGAGTAGATAACATGATTACAAATAGATATTGTAGAAGCCTTCATGTATAATTTCCAAGTCGTAAACTGATCTTCTGCATATTTCCCATAAGGAAAACGAATCCCCTCAAATAAACTTCGCTTGTACAAGTTTTCCCCAAGCAGTTGAATACATAATAAATTGGAAGTCCATAAGTTCGTCCATTTGATTCATAGCAAAGCTTCTATCCACAAAAGTAACAGGTAAAGTCGGTAAATTTTCTTTTGAATATATTAGAAAATTTGGTTCATCAAATCTACAATAAGCTCCCACAACTAGATCTGAGTCTCCTAATAGTGCTGTTGCATATAATTTTTCTATAGCATTATCCATTAAAAAATCATCCGAATCTACAAAAGTAATATACTCCCCTTCTGAACGATCTAAACCATAATTTCTCGCATCTGAAAGACCTCCATTCTCCTTTTCAAAATAGCGACATCGGTTATCATATTCCACAAATTCTTGACAAATTACTCCTGAAGAATCTGTCGAACCATCATTTATCAGCAATACTTCTATTTCTCGATAAGACTGTTTTAAAATGCTTTCAATACACTGTCGTAAATACTGTTCTACATTATATACTGGAACGATCACACTAATCAATGGTCTCATAAATAATTTTTCCTAACTTTCTAACCTAATTTCAATCCTCAGCGAAAAGTTTAAAAACTCATACAATTATTACTATTTAATAAAATTTCAAATAATATTTTTTGTACTTCATTTTATAACAGGTTTATATCTAATAAAATATTAAATGCTTAATCTTTTATAATTAACTATAGCATTTTTATATCAATTAACTAACAAAAAGTCCCATAAGATCTCTAATGAGAAGCGCCTAAACAACTCATTAGAAAGGATCATTTGAACAATCATATTTTTATCACAAAACTGCTTGATATTAAAGACCCAAACATAAAGATTGTAGATATCATCAATTTGGATACACACAAGGAAATCATAGCTAAATTAGACTACAATGCCCCATCTTACCCTGATTACGGAAATCAAATGAAGAAATATGACTTTCAAAAACCGTCTGAGATTCCTTACCTCGAAAAGACTGGTATGGCTACTAGAATTCTTCTGAAAAAAGTCGTTTCAAGTGCTATCATTGCTCGAAAATAATTGTCGCTGAGACTTCAATCGTCAAGAAAAATCATTAAATTTCTCGTATCATCAATTAAAAGATTGCTCAAAAGTTAATTAAAATACTTCTATGACCGATATTGCCCATCACCTTGCCATTTCAACTTCAACTGTCATTCGAAAGCTCAACAACTTCCACTTTAAACATGATTTTAGTCGACTTCCTGAAATTATGTCTTGGGACGAATATGCCTTTACAAAAGGAAAGATGAGTTTTATAGCACAAGATTTTGACAAGTTAAATGTCATTACTGTTCTTGAAGGAAGAACACAATCTATCATCCGAAATCACTTTCTGCGCTACAATAGAGTCGTTCATTGTCAGGTGAAAATCATTACAATGGATCTGTTTAGCCCTTACTATGACTTGGGTAAACAGCTTCGCTTTCGGATTTCAAGGCTAAGGCTGAAACAGTCTCCCAGACTGTTTCACTTCCAAATGTAAAAATTGTCCTTGATTGCTTCCCCCTTCGTTATTATATTTCTAAACTCAAGCTAAAAGAGTTCACTGGACAGTTTTACTCCAACACTTAAGTCGTGCTATAAGTCGTGTTCGTGCCCAAATCATGAAACAATTCGATTGAAAATCCTGTGAATACAAAGCTATCAAGCGTTACTGGAAGTTCATTCAACGGAATAGCCGTAAAGTAAGTGATAAACGTTTTTATCGCCCTACTTTTCGTATGCACTTAACGAATAAAGAGATTCTAGACAATCTCTTCAGCTATTCAGAAGACTTAAAACACCATTATAATTTCTATCAACTCTTGATGTTCCACTTTCAGAATAGAGAGCCTGACAAATTTTTCGAACTCATTGAGGACAATCTAAAACAGTTTCTTCCTCTTGTTCAGACTGTCTTTAAAACCTTCCTCAAGGATAAAGAAAAGATTGTCAACATCCTGTAATTTCCCTATTCCAAGGGCAAATTGGAAGCAACACATAATCTCATTAAACTCATCAAGCAAAATGCATTTGGTTTTCGGAACTTTGACAACTTTAAGAGATGAATTTTTATCGCTCTGAATATAAAAATGGAGAGAACAATCGTTGTCTTCTCCAGATGTTAGTTTATCTTCAAGTCACTACAGTTGACAAAGAACTCAAAACTAAAGAAATCCTGAAAAGTTTAACTTTTCAGGATTTTTTCTTATCTTGTCGTTATAGAACTACTCTATATAACATAGATATCTTAGATTTCATCTTCATTTTCATCTTTACGACGTTTGGCAAATAAACTTATACCAGTAATAGCTGCCAAAGCACCTAAAAGTACAGATGAATTAGAATCTTCTGAACCTGTATTTGGTAATTGTTTTCCTAAATTACCTGTTGATTCAGAAGCCGATGTACTTGCTGAAGCCGATGTGCTTGCTGAAGCTGATGTTGATTCAGAAGCCGATGTACTTGCTGAAGCTGATGTGCTTGCTGAAGCCGATGTGCTTGCTGAAGCTGATGTTGATTCAGAAGCCGATGTGCTTGCTGAAGCCGATGCGCTTGCTGAAGCTGATGTGCTTGCTGAAGCCGATGTGCTTGCTGAAGATGATGTGCTTGCTGAAGCCGATGTACTTGCTGAAGATGATGTGCTTGCTAAAGCTGACGTGCTTGCTGAAGCTGAATTACTAATTGAATCAGAGGTAATTACACTGTCAATGTTCAAACTATCCATAGAATGACTTTCAGGCAGACCTTTACTTGTAACTACTAACTCGCTTGCTGAAGATGATGTGCTTGCTGAAGCTGACGTACTTGCTGAAGCTGATGTGCTTGCTGAAGCTGACGTTGATTCAGAAGCTGATGTGACTTGCTGAAGCCGATGTGCTTGCTGAAGCTGATGTTGATTCAGAAGCCGATGTACTTGCTGAAGATGATGTGCTTGCTGAAGCCGATGTGCTTGCTGAAGCTGATGTTGATTCAAGTCGATTTGCTTGCTGAAGCAGATGTGCTTGCTGAAGCTGATGTGCTTGCTGAAGCCGATGTGCTTGCTGAAGCTGACGTACTTGCTGAAGCCGATGTGCTTGCTGAAGCTGATGTGCTTGCTGAAGCTGATGTGCTTGCTGAAGCTGACGTTGATTCAGAAGCTGATGTGCTTGCTGAAGCTGATGTTGATTCAGAAGCTGATGTGCTTTGCTGAAGCTGATGTTGATTCAGAAGCCGATGTGTTGCTGAAGCTGATGTTGATTCAGAAGCCGATGTGCTTGCTGAAGCTGATGTTGATTCAGAAGCCGATGTGCTTGCTGAAGCTGATGTTGATCCAGAAGCTGATGTTGATTCGAAGCCGATGTGCTTGCTGAAGCTGATGTTGATTCGAAGCTGATGTGCTTGCTGAAGCTGATGTGCTTGCTGAAGCTGATGTGCTTGCTGAAGCCGATGTGCTTGCTGAAGCCGATGTGCTTGCTGAAGCTGATGTTGATTCAGAAGCCGATGTGCTTGCTGAAGCTGATGTTGATTCAGAAGCCGATGTGCTTGCTGAAGCCGATGTGCTTGCTGAAGCTGATGTGCTTGCTGAAGCTGATGTTGATGCTGAAGCCGATGTGCTTGCTGAAGCTGATGTTGATTCAGAAGCTGATGTTGATTCAGAAGCCGATGTGCTTGCTGAAGCTGATGTTGATTCAGAAGCTGATGTTGATTCAGAGCCGATGCTGCTTGAAGCTGATGTGCTGTTGAAGCTGATGTGCTTGCACTTGTTGAAGCTGACGTGCTTGCTGACGTACTTGCACTTGTTGAAGCTGATGTGCTTGCTGATGTGCTTGCACTTGTTGAAGCTGATGTGCTTGCTGATGTGCTTGCGCTTGTTGAAGCTGACGTGCTTGCTGACGTACTTGCGCTTGCTGACGCTGATGTGCTTGCTGATGTGCTTGCGCTTGTTGAAGCTGATGTGCTGCGACGTACTTGCGCTTGTTGAAGCTGATGTGCTTGCTGATGTGCTTGCACTTGTTGAAGCTGATGTGCTTTGCTGACGTACTTGCGCTTGTCGAAGCTGACGTGCTTGCTGATGTGCTTGCACTTGTTGAAGCTGACGTACTTGCTGATGTGCTTGCACTTGTTGAAGCTGACGTACTTGCTGACGTACTTGCGCTTGTTGAAGCTGATGTACTTGCACTTGTTGAAGCTGATGTGCTTGCACTTGTTGAAGCTGATGTGCTTTGCTGATGTGCTTGCTGATGCTTGCTGACGTACTTGCGCTTGTTGAAGCTGACGTGCTTGCACTTGTTGAAGCTGTGTGCTTGCTGATGTGCTTGCACTTGTTGAAGCTGACGTGCTTGCTGACGTACTTGCACTTGTTGAAGCTGATGTGTTGCTGATGTGCTTGCACTTGTTGAAGCTGATGTGCTTGCTGATGTGCTTGCGCTTGTTGAAGCTGACGTACTTGCTGATGTGCTTGCGCTTGTTGAAGCTGACGTGCTTGCTGATGTGCTTGCACTTGTTGAAGCTGATGTGCTTACTGATGTGCTTGCGCTTGTTGACGCTGACGTGCTTGCTGATGTGCTTGCGCTTGTTGAAGCTGATGTGCTTGCTGATGTGCTTGCGCTTGTTGAAGCTGATGTGCTTGCTGATGTGCTTGCGACTTGTTGACGCTGACGTGCTTGCGCTTGTTGAAGCTGATGTGCTTGCTGATGTACTTGCAGCTTGTTGAAGCTGATGTGCTTGCTGATGTACTTGCACTTGTTGAGCTGATGTGCTTGCGCTTGAAGCTGAGTGCTTGCTGATGTGCTTGCGCGTTGAAGCTGACGTACTTTGCTGATGTGCTGCGCTTGCTGAAGCTGACGTGCTTTGCTGATGTACTTGCACGTGTTGAAGCTGATGTGCTTGCTGATGTGCTTGCGCTTGTTGAAGCTGACGTGCTTGCTGATGTGCTTGCACTTGTTGAAGCTGATGTGCTTGCTGATGTGCTTGCACTTGTTGACGCTGATGTGCTTGCGCTTGTTGAAGCTGACGTGCTTGCTGATGTGCTTGCACTTGTTGATGCTGACGTACTTGCTGACGTACTTGCGCTTGTTGAAGCTGACGTACTTGCACTGTGATGCTGATGTGCTTGCTGATGTACTTGCACTTGTTGAAGCTGACGTGCTTGCGCTTGTTGACGCTGATGTGCTTGCTGACGTACTTGCGCTTGTTGAAGCTGACGCGTGCACTTGTGTGATGCTGATGTGCTTGCTGATGTGCTGATGCTTCGCTGTTGAAGCTGGACGTCTTGCGCTTGTTGAAGCGATGGCTTGCTGACGTACTTGCGCTTGTTGAAGCTGATGGCTTGCGCTTGTTGACGCTGATGCTGACTGTGAAACTGGTGCACGTGCTGCTGCTGATGCTGATGTGCTTGCGCTTGTTGAAGCTGACGTGCTTGCTGATGTGCTTGCACGTTGAAGCCGACGTACTTGCTGATGTACTTGCACTTGTTGAAGCTGATGTGCTTGCTGACGTGCCGCGACCGTGAAGCTGATGTGCTTGCACGTTGACGCTGACGCTTGCTGACGTTTTGCGCTCGTGCACGATGTGCTTGCTGATGTGCTTGCGCTTGTTGAAGCTGACGTACTTGCGCTGTTGAAGCTGATGTGCTTGCTGATGTGCTTGCACTGTGAAGCTGACGTGCTTGCTGATGTCGCTTACGCTTGTTGAAGCCGACGTACTTGCTGATGTTTGCTGACGTGCTTGCGCTTGTTGAAGCTGATGTGCTTGCTGATGTACTTGCACTTGTTGAAGCTGACGCACTTGCTGATGTACTTGCGCTTGTTGAAGCCGACGTACTTGCTGATGTGCTTTACGCTTGTTGAAGCTGACGTGCTAGCTGATGCGCTGCACTTGTTGAAGCTGACGTGCTTGCTGATGTGCTTGCGCTTGTTGACGCTGACGTGCTTGCTGATGTGCTTGCACTTGTTGAAGCTGACTGCGCGCTGACGACGCTGACGTGCTCGATGCGCGCGTTGAAGCGGATGTACTTGCTGATGTGCTTGCGACCCTTGTTGAAGCTGATGTGCTTGCACTTGTTGAAGCTGATGTGCTTGCGCTTGTTGAAGCTGACGTGCTTGCTGATGTGCTTGCACTTGTTGAAGCTGATGTGCTTGCTGACGTGCTTGCACTTGTCTGATGCTGCTGCTGACGTACTTGCACGTGAAGCTGATGTGCAGTGACGTACTGCACTTGTTGAAGCGACGCTTGCTGATGTGCTTGCACTTGTTGACGCTGATGTGCTTGCTGATGTGCTTGCGCTTGTTGAAGCTGATGTGCTTGCTGATGTGCTTGCGCTTGTTGACGCTGATGTTTCGCTGACGTACTTGCGCTTGTTGACGCTGATGTGCTTGCTGACGTACTTGCGCTTGTTGACGCTGATGTGCTTGCTGATGTGCTTGCGCTTGTTGAAGCTGATGTGCTTGCTGATGCTTGCACTTGTTGACGCTGACGTGCTTGCGCTTGTTGAAGCTGATGTGCTTGCTGATGTACTTGCACTTGTTGAAGCTGATGTGCTTGCTGATGTGCTTGCACTTGTTGAAGCTGACGTACTTGCTGATGTGCTTGCACTTGTTGAAGCTGATGTGCTAGCTGACGTACTTGCACTTGTTGAAGCTGACGTACTTGCTGATGTGCTTGCACTTGTTGAAGCTGATGTGCTTGCTGACGTACTTGCACTTGTTGAAGCTGATGTGCTTGCTGACGTACTTGCACTTGTTGAAGCTGATGTGCTAGCTGACGTACTTGCACTTGTTGAAGCTGACGTACTTGCTGATGTGCTTGCACTTGTTGACGCTGATGTGCTTGCTGACGTGCTTGCACTTGTTGAAGCTGATGTGCTTGCTGATGTGCTTGCACTTGTTGACGCTGATGTGCTTGCTGACGTACTTGCGCTTGTTGACGCTGATGTGCTTGCTGACGTACTTGCGCTTGTTGACGCTGATGTGCTTGCTGATGTGCTTGCACTTGTTGACGCTGATGTGCTTGCTGACGTACTTGCGCTTGTTGACGCTGACGTACTTGCTGATGTGCTTGCACTTGTTGAAGCTGATGTGCTAGCTGACGTACTTGCGCTTGTTGAAGCTGATGTGCTTGCTGATGTGCTTGCACTTGTTGAAGCTGACGTGCTTGCTGACGTACTTGCGCTTGTTGAAGCTGATGTGCTAGCTGATGTGCTTGCACTTGTTGAAGCTGACGTGCTTGCTGACGTACTTGCACTTGTTGAAGCTGATGTGCTTGCTGACGTACTTGCGCTTGTCGAGCTGACGTGCTTGCTGATGTGCTTGCGCTTGTTGACGCTGACGTGCTTGCTGATGTGCTTGCGCTTGTTGAAGCTGATGTGCTTGCTGATGTACTTGCACTTGTTGAAGCTGATGTGCTAGCTGATGTGCTTGCTGATGTGCTTGCACTTGTTGAAGCTGACGTACTTGCTGATGTGCTTGCGCTTGTTGAAGCTGACGTGCTTGCTGATGTGCTTGCACTTGTTGAAGCGGATGTGCTTGCTGATGTGCTTGCACTGGTTGACGCTGACGTGCTTGCGCTTGTTGAAGCTGATGTGCTTGCTGATGTACTTGCACTTGCTGAAGCTGATGTGCTTGCTGATGTACGCTTGAAGCTGATGTGCTTGCAGCTGTTGAAGCTGATGTGCTTGCGCTTGTTGAAGCTGACGTGCTTGCTGACGTACTGCACTTGTTGAAGCTGATGCTTGCTGACGTACGCGTTGAAGCTGATGTGCTTGCTGATGTGCTTGCACTTGTTGAAGCTGATGCTTGCTGATGTGCTTGCACTTGTTGAAGCTGATGTGCTACTGCGCACTTGTTGAAGCTGACGTACTTGCTGATGTGCTTGCACTTGTTGAAGCTGATGTGCTTGCTGATGTGCTTGCACTTGTTGAAGCTGATGTGCTTGCGACTTGTTGATGCTGATGTGCTTGCTGACGTACTTGCACTTGTTGAAGCTGATGTGCTTGCTGACGTACTTGCGCTTGTTGAAGCTGATGTGCTTGCTGATGTGCTTGCACTTGTTGAAGCTGATGTGCTTGCTGACGTACTTGCACTTGTTGAAGCTGACGTGCTTGCTGATGTGCTTGCACTTGTTGAAGCTGATGTACTTGCTGATGTGCTTGCTGATGTGCTTGCTGATGTACTTGCACTTGTTGAAGCTGATGTGCTTGCGCTGTGACGCTGATGTGCTTGCGCTTGTTGAAGCTGACGTGCTTGCTGATGTGCTTGCACTTGTTGATGCTGACGTACTTGCTGACGTACTTGCGCTTGTTGAAGCTGACGTACTTGCACTTGTTGATGCTGATGTGCTTGCTGATGTACTTGCACTTGTTGAAGCTGACGTGCTTGCGCTTGTTGACGCTGATGTGCTTGCTGACGTACTTGCGCTTGTTGAAGCTGACGTACTTGCTGATGCTGATGTGCTTGCTGATGTGCACGCGTTGAAGCTGACGTGCTGCGCTTGTTGAAGCTGATGTGCTTGCTGACGTACTTGCGCTTGTTGAAGCTGATGTGCTTTGCGCTTGTTGACGCTGATGTGCTTGCACTTGTTGAAGCTGATGTGCTTGCTGATGTGCTTGCACTTGTTGAAGCTGATGTGCTTGCTGATGTGCTTGCGCTTGTTGAAGCTGACGTGCTTGCTGATGTGCTTGCACTTGTTGAAGCTGACGTACTTGCTGACGTACATGCACTTGTTGAAGCTGATGTGCTTGCTGACGTGCTTGCACTTGTTGAAGCTGATGTGCTTGCGCTGTGACGCTGACGTACTTGCTGACGTGCTTGCGCTTGTTGAAGCTGATGTTTGCTGATGCTTGCACTTGTGAAGCTGACGTCGCTGATGTGCTTACGCTTGTTGAAGCTGACGTACTTGCTGATGTGCTTTGCTGACGTGCTTGCGCTTGTTGAAGCTGATGTGCTTGCTGATGTACTTGCGCTTGTTGAAGCTGACGTACTTGCTGATGTGCTTGCGCTTGTTGAAGCTGACGTGCTTGCTGATGTGCTTGCGCTTGTTGAAGCTGATGTGCTAGCTGATGTGCTTGCACTTGTTGAAGCTGACGTGCTTGCTGATGTGCTTGCGCTTGTTGACGCTGACGTGCTTGCTGATGTGCTTGCACTTGTTGAAGCTGACGTACTTGCGCTTGTTGACGCTGACGTGCTTGCTGATGTGCTTGCACTTGTTGAAGCGGATGTACTTGCTGATGTGCTTGCGCTTGTTGAAGCTGACGTACTTGCTGATGTGCTTGCGCTTGTTGAAGCTGATGTGCTTGCTGATGTGCTTGCACTTGTTGACGCTGATGTGCTTGCTGATGTGCTTGCACTTGTTGAAGCTGACGTGCTTGCTGATGTGCTTGCGCTTGTTGACGCTGACGTGCTTGCTGATGTGCTTGCACTTGTTGAAGCTGACGTACTTGCGCTTGTTGACGCTGACGTGCTTGCTGATGTGCTTGCACTTGTTGAAGCGGATGTACTTGCTGATGTGCTTGCGCTTGTTGAAGCTGACGTACTTGCTGATGTGCTTGCGCTTGTTGAAGCTGATGTGCTTGCTGATGTGCTTGCACTTGTTGACGCTGATGTGCTTGCTGATGTACTTGCACTTGTTGACGCTGACGTGCTTGCGCTTGTTGAAGCTGATGTGCTTGCTGATGTGCTTGCGCTTGTTGAAGCTGACGTCCTTGCGCTTGTTGAAGCTGATGTGCTTGCTGATGTGCTTGCGCTTGTTGAAGCTGATGTGCTTGCACTGTTGACGCTGATGTGCTTGCACTTGTTGAAGCTGATGCTTGCGCTTGCTGAAGCTGATGTGCTGCTGATGTGCTTGCGCTGTTGAAGCTGATGTGCTTGCTGATGTGCTTGCACTTGTTGACGCTGACGATGCTTGCTGATGTGCTTGCGCTTGTTGACGCTGACGTGCTTGCTGATGTGCTAGCTGACGTACTTGCGCTTGTTGACGCTCGACGTGCTTGCTGATGTGCTTGCGCTTTGTTGAAGCTGATGTGCTTGCGCTTGTTGACGCTGACGTGCTTGCTGATGTGCTTGCGCTTGTTGAAGCTGATGTGCTTGCGCTTGGTGAAGCTGACGTTTGCTGATGTGCTTGCGCTTGCTGACGCTGACGTGCTTGCTGATGTGCTGACGACTTGCGCTTGCTGACGCTGACGTACTTGCTGACGTGCTTGCACCTGTTGAAGCTGATGTGCTTGCTGACGTGCTTGCACTTGTTGAAGCTGATGTGCTGACGCTGAAGCTGACGTGCGTTGACGCTGACGCTTGCACTGTTGAAGCCGATGTGCTTGCTGATGTGCTTGCGCTTGTTGACGCTGACGTGCTTGCTGATGTGCTTGCACTTGTTGAAGCTGATGTGCTTGCGCTTGTTGAAGCTGACGTACTTGCTGATGTGCTTACGCTTGTCGACGCTGACTTAGATGCACTTGTTGAGGCACTTTGGCTTGCACTTGTCGACGCTGACTTAGACGCGCTTGTTGAAGCACTTCGGCTTGCACTTGTCGACGCTGACTTAGATGCACTTGTTGAGGCACTTGGCTTGCACTTGTCGACGCTGACTTAGACGCGCTTGTTGAAGCACTTCGGCTTGCACTTGTCGATGCTGACTTAGATGCACTTGTTGAGGCACTTTGGCTTGCACTTGTCGACGCTGACTTAGACGCACTTGTTGAAGTACTTCGGCTTGCACTTGTCGACGCCGACTTAGACGCGCTTGTTGAGGCACTTTGGCTCGCACTTGTCGACGCTGACTTAGATGCGCTTGTTGAGGCACTTCGGCTCACACTTGTCGACGCTGACTTAGATGCGCTTGTTGAAGCACTTTGGCTTGCACTTGTCGACGCTGACTTAGATGCGCTTGTTGAAGCACTTTGGCTTGCACTTGTCGACGCTGACTTAGATGCACTTGTTGAAGCACTTTGGCTCGCACTTGTTGAAGCTGATTTTGAGGCACTTGTACTTACTGAGGCACTTTGACTCGCAGCTGTAGAAATAGACTTGCTAACTGAGATACTTTCAGACGTCAAGTCCTTCAAGCTACTTTTCACAGTATCTACTGTCTTATCACGGTAAGTAACTGTAATCACACCACTATCAGATACAGCAAGCGAACCAATTTCTTTACCTTTTACATAATCTGTGCTCGAAAGAATCTTTGTATTGGCCTGCTTAAAGTTTTCAAGAACTTGATCCTTTTCTTTTTGTGTTAGTGCGGAAGGATTTTTAACATCTACTGTCGCGCCACTAACAGGATCTTGACGTTCATTAAATCCTCTAATAACAAATGTTGTAGTTGCTTTTCCCCACTGAACTCCAGGACTATCACTTGCTTGATATTCAACAGTGTATTCACCAGGTGTCATAGGATTCCAAGTGTTACCAGTTCTACCTACAGTTCCATAAACTCTTGTAGTCCATGTTTTATTATCAAAAACCCATCCAACTACTTGTTTTTTATCATTTGTTTTAACCGTGGCGAAACCATAGTCACCTGGGAAATTTGTTCCCGTCAATCCTATAATAGTTGCATTGTTCGGATTTTTCCAAAAATCTTGCAAAGCTTTGTCGTCATTGAAGACAATATTATAGCTTACTGCATCATCATTATACACCTCAATGCGCGATGGCATCGTAATGGTTGGTGGATTGTCTGTTTGTCTAGAATTACCTGGAACACTTGGGTTTACTGGTTTTGTAGTATTAGGCCCTGTTTTAACAGTACTGGTCATTACAGAAGTGTAGTTGCCAGGAGGGTTACTTGCTAAAAACTCCCTACTACTTGTCGCAACTTGTGCCTCCAAGGTTGCCTGAGTTGAGCTATTATTGGCTGTTGCAACAATCTCAATAGTGGCATCCAAGTTTTTTCTGGCACTGTAACCATGACGATTCTGGAAAACATACTCATTGCCGGGCCGACTTTTCATGTCCATTATCACACCATTTAGATAGGCTGCTGTGATTGTCGTATTTGGATCGACCTTAGCAATCAAACCCGCATAGGTAAGAGGACTATCGGCATGCATCGAGATTGTCCATTTTACCTCACGACTAGTCGGTGAAAAAGTCCCAGATACAATATTTGCTGTTGTTTGCTCATTCTGAGTTTTAGGTGCAAAACCTCTGAGATTTTCCCCTGTCGGCATCGTCTGTCCATTACGGCTATCACGTTGACCTGAATTTGCACGTAAAACAGCATTAGCGATTGAGTTGCGTGCTGAAGTAGCAGATTTGACAACTGCTCCTAGATCTGCATTTGGATCCTTCAAAGCATTTTCAATTTCAATAATCGCATTCTGAACTTTGAGAATCGCTGAGTCCGTATCTGGCAAATCTACTGTTTTTGCAAGATATTCACCCATTTCAGCTGAAAGTTTAGCAAGTTTCTTACGATCTTCTTCTAACTTCTTAGCAGTTGCTTCTGTAGCAGCAGTTGTGGCTACAAGATCCGTTGCAGAAGCTGAGAAGTTGGTAGTTGAATCTGCAACTTTCTCTACTTTAGAGATTAGGGTATTAAGGGTTACCTTGCCCTCCAAAGTTGTCGATGCCGTTTCTGATGATTCACCTACTTTATCAGTTAGCGAGCTTGTATCTTTTCCAGCTTCTGTTACCGTTTCTTTCAAATCTGTTTGTGATCCTACTGCAGTAGATGAAGCAGAAACACTTGTTGAAGCAGACTCAGATGCGCTTGTACTTGCTGATTCAGAGGCACTTGTACTAGCAGATGCTGAAGCAGAGGTACTTGCAGACTCAGACGCTGATGTGCTTGCTGACTGACTTGCACTTGTACTAGCAAATGCTGAAACTGAAGCGCTTGCTGATTCTGATGCAGATTCACTCTCACTTAATGACTGAGAAGTTGTGTCTGAAGTTGGTGTTTCTTGATCTCCTTGACCAACTGTTCCCAAGGTCGCTTGATCCGCATTAGCAAGAACTTCCTTACCTTCAACTACTTTTTCGACAGCTGTCTGTTCATTAGCATGAACATGAGATTGAGTCGCAATCCCTCCACCTATGACGGTTCCCGCAGCAGCTATACCCTTGAGGATATTAAGCCCAGTTAGGGAAGTTGAAACACGATCTTCAACGACTTCTGTTGTAACTTGAGCTGTGTCAATCCCACCACGAAGAACCTTGAATAAACCAAAAAGAGAGGTAGATGCTCGAAGCCAGTGTTTCCCTGACTTGATCAATTTATACCTCGTTACTCGGTCTGTTTCTCTATATCGTCCTTCTTGACGTCTAAAAACATTTTTAAAAATCTCCTTGGGTTTCGTTTTTATAAAACAAAGTCTTATTTATATTTTTTTGTAAATAATGGCTATAATTTGGAGTTTTACTTATTTTATCATCTTTATCAGCATATATATTCAAAAATTTATAATATAGACTAATGTTTTTAATCGCTATATTATAGCACATTTTTGTCATATATGTCTCAAACTTTTTGACGATTTTTACCATATTTTAACCTTCTAGGCTTCATTTTTCATTTTATAAGTAAAAAGGAATATCAGTGAACTTTGAGTTCCTGTTTTTTTCAAACTTGTTTAGTTTGATTCCTCTAGATTTTGTCACCTCTACCATAATCTTAACAGTGATAAGATGACACTTTAGTTCACACCAAAAAAAGCCGCCTGATTGGGCGACTTAATTTTTTTATAGGGAGATTATTATGAAAAAGTTTTAGGAGTATAAGTTAAGTTCTTCTTAACTTATGAGATAAGTATACAGCTCCTATCTTAAAGTTTCCTTAAGTATTTTTAACTGTAAGATTTTTCCATTTTTCTCGCCAGTTTTTCTTAGATAAACGCTTTTGATAGAGCTTCATTCGGTCTTGATTTTCTAGAAAATGAGGAGTCGGACAAATCTGAAAGTTCAAAATATCATCCAAACCATAAGGAGCAAAGAGCTCTAAAGTTGCGTCAGCTTGCAAGCGAAGTCCTACTGCCGTACAACGCTCTGGATACTTACTCATGGCATCGCAGGAATTTCTATACGGAGGCGTATGGGGACTATGCTGATGCATATAGACCTGATTTTTCAGCTCCCACTGATACTGAGGAAAGTCCTCCCTCAACTTGTTCTCTATAGCCAGCGTTTCCTCATAACTCACATCTGGATCAAAGAAAATCACATCCACATCCGTTTCACGGTCAAAAGCTGGCTTGTCTGACAAGAGATTCCAGATAAAATTTCGGACCGAACCTGCTGCCAACCAGGAATCATTTAATTCCAAGTCACGGATGATAGTCAGAATAGCCATCATATCAGGATTTTCTCTGAAAGAATCTAAAATTTCAGCCTTATTTTTCAATGTATTCATACCCCAAATGTTCATATGCCTTAGCTGTCGCGACCCGACCTGAACGAGTCCGCATGATAAAGCCTTTCTGGATCAGGTAAGGTTCATACATATCTTCTACCGTCTCACGCTCTTCGGCGATATTTACCGAAAGAGTTCCTAGCCCGACAGGACCGCCACCGTACATCTCAATCATGGTGCGGAGAATTTTCTGGTCCACATAGTCCAAGCCTTCATGGTCTACATCCAGCATGGTCAAAGCCTTATCCGTAATCACATCATCAATCAAGCCATCGCCCATAATCTGCGCAAAGTCGCGCACGCGCTTGAGGAGACGATTGGCGATACGAGGAGTTCCACGGCTACGGAGAGCCAACTCAGAAGCTGCCTCATGAGTAATTTCCATCTCAAAAATATCTGCCGTCCGCTCGACAATCTCTGTCAAGTCATCATGGGCATAATACTCCATGTGACCAGTAATCCCAAAACGCGCACGAAGAGGATTTGACAGCATCCCTGCTCGTGTCGTCGCACCAATCAAGGTAAAAGGTGGCAATTCCAGATGGACACTGCGACTACCTTCCCCCGCACCAATCATGATGTCGATGTAGAAGTCTTCCATAGCACTGTAAAGCACCTCTTCCACCGACATAGGCAAGCGATGAATCTCATCAATGAAAAGAACATCTCCTGGCTCCAAGTCATTCAAAATCGCTACCAGATCACCGGCTTTTTCGATAACGGGACCAGACGTTTGTTTGAGATTGACTCCCAGTTCATTGGCAATGACAAAAGCCATGGTTGTTTTCCCGAGACCTGGAGGGCCAAACAAAAGAACATGGTCTAGCGCCTCGTCACGCATTTTTGCTGCTTCAATAAAGATTTGAAGCTGCTCTTTAACCTTGTCTTGACCGATATATTCACGTAAATATTGGGGACGGAGGGTACGTTCTACCAACTCCTCATCGCCCATGATTTCATTATCTAAAATTCTACTCATGCTCCCTATTATAGCAAAAAAATCCAGCCCATTAAACAAAAAGCCACCGAATTTGGTGGCTTCATTAGAAGATTATTATGAAAAAAAGAAAAAGTTTAGGATTTCTATTAAATAAAAGTTAGGAGGTCTTTATTTAATGATTACATAATACACAAGCAAACTTAAAAGTTAGCTTAAGATTTTTCTAGTTTTTTAATTTTGTTCAAAAATAATAAATACTAATTAAAAATTGCTAAAAGCAAAACAAGAAAAGCCACCAAATTGGGTGACTTTTATTAGGAGATTATGATGAAAAAGTTTTAGGATTTCTATTAAATAAAAGGTTACTCAATGAAAAATTGAAATCAAAACTAGGCAGAGCGACGCAAGCATAACTAAAGTTAGGTAAGTCGACTCTAACGAAGTATGGTGAGATTTTCGAAAGAGTATTAGGAGGTCTTTATTTAATGGTTACATGATACACAAGCAGACTTAAAATTAGCTTAAGTGAAAGAATTATTTTAAATTTTTTCGATTCACCCAAATCATGCCCGTACACTGGAAGCTAGACAAGGTTTCAAAACCTAAGGAACGATAAAATCCAAGAGTCTTTTTCTGACTCATCTGTCGCTAGTTGTACTTGGTAGGCATCCTTATAATCAGCTAGAGCTTGCTTCATCAAGGTACTGCCAATTCCTTGACGCTGATAGGTAGGCAAGACGATCAAATCCTGGACAAAAACCGAAGAAAAACCGTCTCCAATCAAGCGAACTAGACCAACAATTTTCTCACCATCACGCGCTAGATAAATGGCCAGTGAATGAGACAGAGCCTGGGCCAACATTTGGGGCTGATTTGTATAATTTGTCCAACCAACTGCCTGATAGAGATGCAAAACGTCATTAATTGAAACAGATGTTTCTTTTGTAATCTTAATCATAGTAAACCTTTCTAACATTCTCTAAGAGATTTCAACTGTTGCCCATTTTCATCAAAATTATCTGGACTCAACCACGATTCAAAACGAGCTTTAACCCTTGGCCAGTCCTTATCAATCATAGACATCCAGTCCGTATCTCTGGTACGCCCTTTATAAATAACAGCTTGGCGAAAGGTGCCTTCGTAGATAAAACCCAACCGTTCTGCTGCTTTTCTAGAAGGTAGATTTAGCGCATCACATTTCCACTCATAACGGCGATAGTTGAGCTCTTCAAAGACATAACGCGCTAGCAAATAGTGGGCTTCAGTTCCCATCCTGGTCTGTTTGAGAGCTGGAGAAAAGGTCACGGCTCCAACTTCAATCACGCGATTGGCTTGGTCAATACGCATGAGAGAAAAAGTCCCCAGCGCCTTTCCAGTTACTTTATCGATAATCGCATAATAGAAGCGATCCTTGCGCTCAATCATCTGCTTTAAAGCAACAATTAATTCTTCAAGATTTTCTACTGGTGGTTGAAAGAGATAGGTCCACATCTCTCGAGGTGATTCTGGACCATAAACAGCCAGCAAATCCTCCGCATGCTTTTCCACTGACAGAGCTTCGATAATCGTATACTGTCCTTCTATCCGTACAAGCGACGGTAAAACTCAGGTGTATCGTCTACAGGTTCACCAATCATCTGACCATATTCATTTACAGGCATAGTTTTCTCCTTATCTCACTCTTATAAGTTTAAAGATGTGAATAGTATATCACATCTCACACATAATATTCAAAAATCCTCCAGTTTATGGAGGATTGATCAAATATGGAAACAAGTGAGTTAATGCCCCCTGTGCTTCTCTCTACGTTTTTTTGCTGTTTGCGCTCGAATTTCTCTTGTTTGAGCAATTGCTTTTGGACACTAGATTGATGTTTTTGAAATCTTTTTCCTTTCCTCATACTGCAACTGCAATAGTTCTTTCGACTTGGAAGAAACTTTTTGATTTACTTGTTTCCTCACCATTCGTTGTAATCGTTTAGGATTCTTGATTTTTACATGTTGCTTAACTGTAATTTCTGGACTAAAAGATAATTGAGTAAACTGAGTCTGTAAAATCTCTAGAATTTCATCATCTTTTGGCTCCTGACCAAATGTCACACGACAAACTTGATAAGTTTCTCGATACACTTGTTCAAACAAACCATGCCAAAATCCATCTTCAAAATAAACTGTCAATCCAATTGAAATTGTTTCCACGACAGCACCTCCTTAAATCTATCCCTAAGAATGGACAACCAAGGAGGAAGGTTACTGATAGGCTTGCCTACGTCTGGACTACCAACCAGAACTGTGTTTTTATCTTAGTTGGGACTATTATAGCATAATCCAATTTAAAAATCCTCCAGATTCTACTCTGAAGGATTCCTATCTTATTTCACAACGATATTAACGAGTTTAGTTGGCTCAAACAGCTTGGGAAACTGTTTGAGGTTGGAAATCAGCAACTAAATTGGTTATTTAACGACGATATTAACGAGTTTATTAGGGACACTAATCACTTTCACGATTTCCTTGCCATCAATCTCTGCTTTAACTTTGTCGTTAGCCAGAGCCACTTCTTTCAATTCTTCGCGTGAAAGGTCTTTAGCGACCATAAGTTTAGCACGGACTTTTCCTTTGATTTGGACGACGATTTCGACTTCGTCTTCAACCAATTTGCTTTCGTCCCATGTTGGCCAAGCTACGTAAGAGATAGACTCACCTGTTGCTGCGACTGTTTGCCAGAGTTCTTCTGCCAAGTGAGGTGCAAATGGGGCAATCAATTGGATAAAGCCTTTGGCGTAGTCCACATAGAGTTTGTCTTCCTTGTTAGCAGCGTTGACAAAAACCATAAGTTGGGCAATGGCTGTATTGAACTTCATGGACTCGATTTGCTCAGTGACAGATTTGACTGTTTCATTGTAGACCTTGTCAAGAGCTCCATTGTTTTCCGCAGCGATTTCTTTACTTGTAATCAAACGGTAAACACGGTCGAGGAATTTACGGCTTCCTTCCAGACCTTCTTCTGACCAAGCGATGGAAGCATCGAGTGGTCCCATAAACATTTCATAAACACGCAGAGTATCAGCACCATATTGTTCCACCACATCGTCTGGGTTCACCACGTTCTTGAGGGATTTAGACATCTTGGCTGGTGCTTGCTCCAATTCTTCACCTGTTTCCACATGGAAGAAGGAACCGTCACGTTTTTCAACCTTATCAGTCGCTACAAGAGCACCACGGTGGTCACGGTAACTTGTGCCCAAAATCATTCCTTGGTTAAAGAGTTTTTGGAATGGTTCTTTGGTTGGAACAACACCGATATCATAGAGGAATTTATGCCAGAAACGAGCGTAAAGCAAGTGAAGAACGGCGTGTTCTGCACCACCCACGTAGATATCTACTGGCAGCCATTGTTTGAGGAGGTCCTCATCAGCCAATTTCTCTGTGTTGTGTGGGTCGATATAGCGAAGGTAGTACCAGCTTGAACCAGCCCATTGTGGCATAGTGTTGGTTTCACGACGACCTTTGACCCCATCTTCACGAGTCACTTCCAGCCAGTCTGTCAAGTTGGCCAGTGGGCTTTCACCAGTACCTGAAGGGCGGATGTCCTTTGGTTACCGGCAAGACAAGTGGCAATTCACTTTCTGGAACAGCTGTTGAAGTCCCATCTTCCCAATGAATAATTGGGATTGGTTCACCCCAGTAACGTTGACGGCTAAAGAGCCAGTCGCGGAGACGGTAGGTAACCTTTTCTTGACCATAGCCTTTTTCTTCCAACCAAGTTACAATCTTGGCAATAGCGTCTTCTTTGTTGAGACCGTTCAAGAAGTCAGAATTAACATGAAGTCCATCTTCTGTGTAGGCAGCTTCTTCAACGTTTCCACCTTCCAAGACTTCTACGATTGGAAGTCCAAACTGTTTAGCAAATTCCCAGTCACGTTGGTCGTGGGCTGGAACAGCCATTACCGCACCTGTACCATAGCTAGCAAGAACGTAGTCCGCAATCCAGATTGGAATTTCTTTACCGTTAACAGGGTTGATAGCATAAGCACCAGTCCAAACTCCTGTTTTTTCCTTGGCAAGATCGGTACGAGCCAAGTCTGATTTGAGGCTAGCTTGGTGTTTGTAGTCCGCTACAGCTTGGGCCTGTTCTGGACTTGTGATAGCATCTACTAGTTCATGCTCAGGCGCCAAAACAGTGAAGGTCGCTCCGAAAAGGGTATCTGGACGTGTCGTAAAGACGGTGAATCCCTTGTCTGTTCCTTTTACTTTGAAAGTTACGTTAGCACCAGTTGATTTACCAATCCAGTTGCGTTGCATATCCTTGATAGACTCTGGCCAGTCAAGCTCATCCAAGTCATTGAGCAAGCGCTCCGCATAGGCAGTGATTTTAAGCATCCATTGGCGCATTGGTTTGCGGACAACTGGATAGCCACCACGCTCAGAGGTTCCGTCAGGGAGGACTTCTTCGTTGGCGATAGCTGTTCCCAATTCCTCAACCCAGTTTACTGGCACTTCTGCTTCATAAGCCAAACCTTTTTCGTAAAGCTTAGTGAAAATCCATTGCGTCCACTTGTAGTAGTTCGAATCTGTAGTATTGACTTCACGATCCCAGTCGTAAGAGAATCCAAGCGCATTGATTTGGCGTTTGAAGTTGGCAATGTTTTCTGCTGTGAATTCCGCCGGGTCATTTCCTGTATCCATAGCGTATTGCTCTGCAGGCAAACCAAAAGCATCCCATCCCATTGGGTGAAGGACATTGTAGCCTTGCGCACGTTTAAAACGGCTGAGGATATCAGTCGCTGTGTAACCTTCTGGGTGTCCTACGTGAAGACCCGCTCCAGATGGGTAAGGGAACATATCAAGCGCATAAAACTTAGGTTTTGAAGCGTCTGTTCCTGTCTTAAAAGTGTGATTGTCAGCCCAGTATTTTTGCCACTTAGGCTCGATTTCTTTATGATTGTAAAAACTCATAGCGTCTCTCCAATTTTCGTGATGCTCCTATTATACCATTTTTAGGGGAATATTGTTCCTCTTTTCGTGTTTTTTATCGTTTCTCCCTTTGAAAACTAGACTATTTTACAAATAAATTCTAAAAATTCTCTAACATATATAATTTATCATTCAATTAATTCTTCATAAATAATATAGATGCAAGATAGGGCTTTTTATGGTAGAATATAGGAAAGTGCTTTCTCAGAAGGAGGAAAATATGGACAAACAAACCATCGCTGTTTTAGGGCCTGGTTCATGGGGTACCGCACTGTCACAAGTTCTTAATGACAACGGACACCAAGTGCGTATCTGGGGAAATATTCCTGACCAAATTGATGAAATTAATACTCAACATACTAATAAACGCTATTTTAAGGATATTGTATTAGACGATAAAATTGTGGCCTATCATGATTTGGCAGAAGTCTTGAAGGGCGTTGACGCTATCTTGTTCGTAGTTCCAACTAAGGTGACAAGATTGGTAGCTCAACAGGTGGCTGCTGTTTTGGACCATAAAGTTGTTATTATGCATGCTTCAAAAGGTCTCGAGCCAAATAGCCACAAACGCCTTTCAACCATTCTAGAAGAAGAAATCCCTGAAGAGTTGCGTAGTGAAATTGTGGTTGTATCTGGTCCTAGCCATGCGGAAGAAACGATTGTACGCGACATCACCTTGATTACGGCCGCCTCTAAAAATTTACAAACTGCTCAATATGTTCAAAAACTCTTTAGCAACCACTACTTCCGCCTTTATACCAATACGGATGTTATCGGAGTAGAAACAGCTGGTGCTCTTAAAAATATCATCGCTGTTGGTGCAGGCGCCCTTCATGGACTTGGATTTGGAGACAATGCTAAAGCTGCTATTATCACGCGCGGCCTTGCAGAAATCACTCGTCTGGGGGTTAAACTTGGAGCAAATCCATTAACTTACAGTGGTCTTTCTGGAGTTGGGGATTTAATCGTTACCGGAACTTCTGTCCACTCACGTAACTGGCGCGCTGGAGATGCTCTGGGGCGCGGAGAAGCCTTAGCAGATATCGAAGCTAACATGGGAATGGTGATTGAAGGAATTTCAACAACCAAAGCTGCTTACGAATTAGCACAAGAACTAGGAGTTTATATGCCTATTACCCAAGCCATTTACCAAGTTATTTATGAAAATATAAATATTAAAGATGCTGTTTCTGAACTCATGAGCAATGAGTTCAAGGCAGAAAACGAGTGGTCTTAAACCACAGTTAGAAAGGAATATCATGATGCAAAAAGTTAGATAAGCCGTTATCCCTGCTGCGGGACTTGGAACTCGTTTCCTACCTGCAACTAAAGCTTTGGCCAAAGAAATGTTGCCAATCGTGGACAAACCAACCATCCAGTTCATCGTCGAAGAAGCTCTCAAGTCTGGAATTGAAGACATTCTTGTGGTAACAGGAAAGTCAAAACGCTCTATCGAAGATCACTTTGACTCAAACTTTGAGTTGGAATACAACCTCAAGGAAAAAGGAAAAACCGACCTTTTGAAACTAGTTGACGAAACAACTGGCATGCGCCTTCACTTCATCCGTCAAACACACCCACGTGGACTTGGAGATGCCGTCTTACAAGCCAAAGCTTTCGTCGGGAATGAACCATTTGTGGTTATGCTTGGAGATGACCTCATGGATATCACAGATGACAAGGCTGTTCCACTGACCAAGCAACTCATGAACGATTATGAGAAGACTCATGCTTCTACTATCGCCGTCATGCCTGTCCCACATGAAGAAGTTTCTTCATACGGAGTCATCGCTCCTCAAGGTGAAGGAAAGGACGGTCTTTACAGCGTTGAAACCTTCGTTGAAAAGCCAGCACCTGAAGACGCACCAAGTGATCTAGCCATTATTGGCCGTTATCTCCTCACACCTGAGATTTTCGGCATCCTCGAAAGTCAAAAACCTGGTGCGGGAAATGAAATCCAGCTAACAGATGCTATCGACACGCTCAACAAAACCCAACGAGTATTTGCTCGCGAGTTTAAAGGGTCACGTTATGACGTTGGAGATAAGTTTGGATTTATGAAGACTTCCATCGAATACGCTCTTAAACATCCACAAGTCAAAGACCACTTGAAGGACTACTTGATTGATCTTGGAAAAGAACTTTCAGGAGAAAAATAAACAATTTGTCAAACAGTCAGATTTAGCTTAAATCTGGCTTTTTCAATGTCTAAATTTCGAACTCCAATCCCTATCCAAAGCCCTGTTCTAAGCCTAATTTCTTGCAATAATTGCTTTTATGGTATAATAATAAAGAGTGAGGAATTCTATGAACAAACATGTAACAAGAATAAAACAAAAAGGACTGGCCTTACTTCGGTCTCTAAAATTAACAGCTTCTAAAATGAATGCAAAGAAAAAGAGTGGAAAAAACTCTAAGCAGAAAAAGAAAACTCAAACACCATTCGATATTTGGACTCTATTGACCAATATCTTACTTGGTATAAAGGCAACTTTTAACACACTTTTCATCCTAGCTTTTATTGGCGGTCTCCTTGGAACAGGGATTGCTTTAGGTTATGCTGCTTCTCTCTTTGACCAGGTTAGTGTCCCTCAAACAGAAGATTTGATCAAGCAGGTCAATAATATTTCATCCATCTCTGAAATCCGCTATGCAGATGGTTCCATGATTAGCGCTATCGAAAGCGATCTACTTCGCACATCTGTATCATCAGATGCCATTTCAGATAACCTCAAGCAAGCTATCGTTGCAACCGAGGATGAACACTTTGCTGAGCACAACGGTGTTGTTCCTAAAGCGGTTATTCGTGCCAGTCTAGGAAAATTCATCGGACTTGGCTCTTCCAGTGGAGGATCTACCCTAACACAACAGCTCATCAAACAACAAGTAGTTGGTGATGCTCCTACGCTTGCCCGTAAAGCCAGTGAAATCGTTGATGCCTTGGCCTTAGAAAGAGCCATGAGTAAGGACGAAATCCTAACCACCTATCTCAACGTACTCCTTTTGGTCGTAACAATAAAGGTCAAAATATCGCAGGGGCTCAACAAGCTGCCAAAGGGATTTTTGGGGTGGATGCAAGCAAACTGACCATCCCTCAAGCGGCTTTCCTAGCAGGTTTACCACAAAGCCCTATTTCCTACTCACCTTACGAGTCTACTGGGGAGATGAAGAGCGAAGAAGATATTGAACTCGGTATTAAGCGCTCCAAAGATGTTCTCTACAATATGTATCGAACAGGAGTCCTCAGCCAGGAAGACTATGAAACCTACAAGGCTTATGACATTAAGCAAGATTTCTTGCCATCAGAAAATACTGCTAGCGTTACCTCTAAAGGCTTCCTCTACTTCACTGCACTCGATGAGGCTACCAAGATTATGTATGATTATCTGGTGCAAAAGGACAATGTTTCTGACCAAGAACTACAGAACGAATCTATCCGAAAATCTTATCAAGAATTAGCTGAAAAAGAAATTCAAAACGGTGGTTACCGTATTACAACTACCATCGATAAAACGATTCATACTGCTATGCAAAATGCCGTAACAAACTACGGATACCTTCTAAATGATAGCTCGGGTCAACCTGAAGTTGGGAATGTCTTGATGGACAATCAAACTGGGGCGATTTTAGGTTTTGTAGGTGGACGAGATTATCAGACCAATCAAAACAATCACGCCTTCGATACCAAACGTTCCCCTGCCTCCACTAGCAAGCCACTCTTGGCCTACGGTATTGCTATCGACCAAGGGCTTATGGGAAGTGCTAGCATCCTCTCAAACTATCCAACAAACTTCTCTAACGGAACTCCGATCATGCATGTCAACAGTCCTGGAACAGCCATGATAGACCTTAAAGAAACTCTGAACTATTCTTGGAACATCCCAGCCTACTGGACCTACAGAATGCTCCGTGAAAAAGGGGTTGACGTCCGTTCTTATATGGAAAAAATGGGCTATGAAATCCCAGAATATGGCATTGAAAGTCTTCCAATGGGAGGAGGAATTGAAGTTACTGTAGCCCAGCACACCAATGGCTACCAAACGCTAGCTAACAATGGTACCTATCATAAGAAATACATGATCTCAAAAATTGAGAAAACGAGTGGTGAGGTTCTCTATGAACATCAGGCTAAACCCATCCAAGTTTACTCTAAAGCTACTGCAACCATTATGCAGAGTTTGCTAAGAGATGTGCTTTCATCTCGAGTTACTACAAGCTTCCAAACCGACCTTGCTTCTATCAATTCCAGTCTAGCAGGTGCTGACTGGATCGGAAAAACTGGTACAACCAATGAAGAAGGAGATATGTGGCTAATGGTCTCTACTCCAAGATTAACCCTAGGAGGCTGGGTTGGACATGATGACAACAGTTCTCTAGCCCAGGGAGCTTACTACCGCAATGCAAAATATATGGCTCATCTGGTAAATGCCATTCAGCAAGCAGCCCCTTCTGCTTGGGGTTCAGAACGTTTCAAACTCGATTCAAGTGTCACTTCATCACAAGTCCTCAAATCAACTGGTCAAAAGCCAGGGAAGGTGACTATTAATGGAAAAGAAATTAATCTGAGCGGAGAAACGGTGACTAGCTACTGGGCAAACCAAGCTGGCGCGCCAACTACTACTTATAAATTTGCTATTGGTGGAAGTGATTCTGACTACCAAAATGCTTGGAACACCATTTTAGGAAGTCTGCCTCAAGCATCTTCTTCCTCATCAAACAATAGCAATAGCAGTAACAGTAACAATAATAACAATAACAACAACAATAATAATCGTAATAACAATCGTAATAATACTTCTAATAGTAACGGGAACAGTAATAATAGCTCTAGTTCCAATAACAGAAATAGCAATCAACGGCGCTAACTAAACAGCACAATTATTGAGAGTGGGAAAGAAATGATTTTTCTCCACTCTCTTTTTTCTTTCTTCCTTTCATGGTACAATAGCAACATGAATCACTATCAAAAAAATATTTTTAAGGGAACCATTTATTCTCTCCTATCTGGCTTGATCTGGGGAATCTGCGGAATCTTTGGAGAGTACTTTTTTTCACATTATCAGGTCTCTTCAGGGTGGATTACTTCTATGCGTTTACTCGTCGCAGGTAGTTTCGTAATCATCTTATCTAGCCTTAAACTCCGGTTCCAGCTTTTCGATATCTGGAGAAATCGAAACAACTACCTTCCTTTTCTCGCCTATGCTATCTTAGGGATCTTCTCCGTACAATTTTTCTTTTATCTCTGTGTGGAGTACTCCAACGCTACAACTGCAACTATCCTCCAATTTATCAGTCCTGTCTTCATTCTTATCTACAACCGTATTATCTACAAGAAAAAAGCTTCTAAAAAAGCAATTTTCTATGTTCTGACTGCTATGCTTGGAGTCTTTTTGATGGCTACCAAAGGAGATCTATCCAAATTATCTATTACACCACTTGCTTTACTGACAGGACTTCTCAGTGCCCTAGGCGTCATGTTCAATGTCATCTTACCCCAACCTTTCGCTAAAAAATACGGTTTTGTGCCAACTGTTAGCTGGGGAATGATTATCGCTGGACTTTTTAGTAATTTTCTCTACCCCGTTTATAAGATTAGCTTCCAGGTTGATGCCATCAGTATCTGTATATGTTTGACCATTGCCTTTTTGGGAACTGCCTTTGCCTTTTTCCTATCGATGAAGGCTGTCTCTCTCGTTTCCCCATTGGTGGTGTCGGTCGTTAGCGCAAGCGAACCTTTATCATCTGCTATTCTAAGCGTTCTCTTTCTAGGTTTAGTCTTGGATGGGTATCTGCTACTGGCTATGATTTTGATTATTATTCCAATGATCTTTCTATCCATTGAAGAATCAAAAAACAAACTGAAAGAATCCTCTTTTAACACTTAAGGCTTCAAAATTGAAGCCTTTTTTGGTAGAATAGTAAGCATTACAAAGAGTGAGGAGACACCTATGACTGCTACAAAAATGAATGCACAAGAAATTATCCAATTTATCGCAAATGCTGAGAAAAAGACAAGTGTAAAAGTGACCTTTGAGGGGCAACTTGCTGGAGCTATCCCTGCTTCTGTTATCAAGCTTGGAAATGTTCTCTTTGGAGACTGGAAAGATATCGCTCCACTTCTTGATGGACTTACAGAAAACAAGGACTATGTTGTTGAACAAGACGCCCGCAACTCGGCTGTACCTCTCCTTGATAAACGTGATATCAATGCTCGTATCGAGCCAGGCGCTATCATCCGTGACCAAGTTGAGATTGGTGACAATGCTGTTATCATGATGGGGGCTGTTATCAATATCGGTGCTGAAATCGGTGCTGGCACTATGATTGATATGGGAGCTATCCTTGGCGGACGCGCTATTGTTGGTAAAAATAGCCACGTTGGTGCAGGTGCTGTTCTTGCAGGCGTTATCGAGCCAGCTAGTGCCGAGCCTGTCCGTGTCGGTGACAATGTTCTCATCGGTGCTAACGCTGTGGTTATCGAAGGTGTTCAAATCGGTAGCGGTTCTGTTGTTGCAGCAGGTGCCATCGTTACTCAAGATGTCCCAGAAAATGTTGTGGTGGCTGGTGTCCCAGCTCGTGTTATCAAGGAAATCGATAGCCAAACCCAACAAAAAACAGCGCTAGAAGATGCGCTTCGCACCTTGTAATTAGTAACAGAGGCGGAAATATTTCCAGCCTCTTTATCGTATCAGTAGAAGGAAATTAACTATGTTAGATTTGATTCAAATTCGACGTGATCTTCACCAAATTCCTGAGATTGGTTTAGAAGAATTCAAGACTCACGCTTATTTACTCAATGTTATTGAGAAATTAACAGCTGGCAAGGATTTTTGTTCAGATTTCGTACCTGGCGAACAGGTATTTTTAGTTTACTGCAAAGGAAGTCAGTCAGAGCGTACCGTTGGTTGGCGAACGAACATCGACGGACTCCCAATTGTTGAACAAACAGGCCTTCCTTTTGCCTCTCAACACCAAGACCGTATGCATGCTTGTGGACACGATTTTCACATGACCATTGCCCTTGGAAGTCTTGAACGTGCTTTAGAAAACCAACCAAAAAACAATCTCCTCTTTCTCTTCCAACCTGCAGAAGAAAACGAAGCAGGTGGTATGCTCATGTATGAAGATGATGCTTTTGGAGACTGGTTGCCTGACCAATTCTATGGACTTCATGTCCGTCCTGACTTAAAAGTTGGACAGATTGCGACCAATACCCATACACTCTTTGCGGGCACTTGCGAAGTCAAGATTCGCTTTAAGGGTAAAGGCGGACACGCTGCCTTTCCACACGAAGCCAACGACGCTCTGGTTGCAGCTAGCTATTTTGTGACCCAAGTCCAGTCAGTCGTCAGCCGTAATGTCGATCCTATCGAGGGAGCTGTTGTCACTTTCGGTGTTTTTCAAGCTGGTACAACCAATAATGTCATAGCTGATACAGCTTTCTTGCATGGAACCATTCGAGCTCTCACACACAGCATGAGCCTCTTGGTTCAAAAACGTGTCAAAGCTATCGCTGAAGGTGTCGCAGCTGCTTTTGATATGGATGTGGAAGTTGAACTCAAGCAGGGAGGTTTTTACCAGTCGAAAACAACCCTGAACTAGCCTGTGAATTGATGACCTTCTTTGATGAAAAAGAGGGAATTGAACTAATCGACATCGAACCTGCCATGACAGGGGAAGACTTTGGGTATCTTCTATCAAAGGTTCCTGGTGTCATGTTCTGGCTTGGAATTGATAGTCCCTATGCCCTTCACCATCCAAAGATGAGTCCTAAGGAAGAAGCTCTGGCTGTCGGTGTTGAGGCTGTATCAAGCTTTTTAGCCAAGAAAGCTGCGGAGTAAACAATGAAAAAAGCCCTACGCAAGCAGGTCTTGCAAGAACTTAAATCTCTTTCCAAAGAAGAAAAGCAGAGCATGAACGATTGGCTCACAGATCAGTTTTTTCAACATCCTTTTTATAAGGAAGCAAAGACTATCGCCACTTACCTGTCTTTTCCCCATGAATTTCAGACAGCTAAACTTATCGAACAAGCTCAGAAAGGTGGAAAGACGATTCTCATTCCCAAAACTTATCCACATGGGAAAATGGACTTTGTTCTATATGAACCAGAGAAACTCGAACGAAATTCTTTTGGACTTCTTGAACCTCAAAGAAACTTCACAATCATTGAACCCTCTCTGATTGACTTGATTCATGTTCCTGGTGTGGCTTTCAATCCTTCAAGATATAGGGTTGGCTACGGTGGTGGCTACTACGACCGCTACTTGGAGCCTTTCCCAGGTCATACCATTAGTACACTTTATCCTTGTCAGATTCAGGACTTTCAACCTGAGCACTACGATATTCCTGTTGAGGAGGTACTCATCTATGAAAGAAATTTTTGATCGTCGTTATCCTGTCACGAGCTTCTTTCTTCTCGTGACAAGCCTGGTTTTTATACTCATGTTTTTAACCAGTGGTTTTAACTACACAAGTGCAGCCACCTTGTATAAATTCGGAGCTGTTTATCCCCCAGCAATCAAGGCCATGCCTGAACAAGTCTGGCGCTTATTCTCCGCAACCTTTGTACACATTGGCTTGGAGCACTTTTTAGTCAATATGCTGTCCCTCTACTTTTTGGGACGTCAGATGGAGCAAATCTTTGGCTCCAAACAGTTTTTCTTTATCTACCTTCTATCAGGTATGATGGGAAATCTCTTTGTCCTAGTTTTTAGCCCTGATGCCATTACCGCAGGCGCTTCAACTGCCCTCTACGGTATGTTCGCTTCTATTGTCGTTCTCCGTTATGCCTCACGCAATCCCTATCTTCAACAGCTTGGTCAATCCTACCTCTCCCTCTTAGTCATCAACCTAGTAGGTAGTGTCTTAATCCCTGGTATCAGCCTTGCTGGGCATGTCGGGGGTGCTGTCGGGGGTGCATTACTAGCTATCGTCTTCCCAGTTCGAGGAGAACGAAAGATTTACAGCCCAAGCCAACGTGGTCTAGCATCCCTAGCCTTTATTGCTTTATCAGCTCTACTACTTTTTATCGGACTATTCTAAGAACAAGAAAAACCATTGGAAGTTCTCAAATTGAGAAGTTTCAATGGTTTTTTTGAATCTATTTGAAAAGTAGTTTAAAACCCATTGTTATCACTGAGTTCTTTGAACCAGTGGCCTGATTTTTTCAGACGGCGTTCTTGTGTTTCTAAGTCAAGCTCGACCAAACCATAACGGTTTTTATAGCTGTTGAGCCATGACCAGCAATCGATAAAGGTCCAGATCAAGTAGCCTTTACAGTTAGCACCGTCTTCAATGGCGCGATGAAGTTCACGAAGGTGACCTTTGACAAAATCGATTCGGTAATCATCCTGAATCATACCATTTTCGCGGAATTTATCTTCACCTTCAACGCCCATCCCATTCTCTGTCAACATCCACTCGATATTGCCATAGTTTTCCTTGATGTTTTGAGCGATATGGTAAATTCCTTGCTCGTAGATTTCCCAACCGCGGTGCGGATTGATCTTACGACCTGGCATAACATAAGGCTCATAGAAATGCTCTGGCAAGAGCGGGCTGTCAGGATGCTTAGCAAAACGCGGCGCCATGACACGCAAAGGTTGATAGTAGTTCACTCCCAGGAAGTCAACTGTATTCTCACGAATAACTTCCAACTCCTCAGCCGTAGAATCTGGCAGCAAATCATGCTCAGCTAAAATCTCCACCAATTCTTCTGGATAAGTTCCCAAAACTGACGGATCTAGGAAAGATTGTGCCTGGAAGAGATCAGCAATGCGTGCAGCTTTGACATCCGCAGGATGCTGACTACGTGGATAGGCTGGTGTCAAGTTGAGGACAATCCCAATCTTAGAACTCGGCAACATTTCGTGACAAGCCTTGACTGCAAGAGTGCTGGCCAGTTGGGTGTTATAGGCTACCTGAACCGCAGCTTTGGCATCCACCTTATGAGGGTAATGGGCATCATAGAAATAGCCAAACTCTACAGGAACGATAGGCTCATTGAAGGTAATCCATTGGTCTACCAAGTCTCCATAAGTTTCAAAACAGAAACGAGCATAGTCTTCATAAGCCCTTGATAGTTGCTTTATTTTCCCAGCCATCCCCATCTTCTTGAAGGGCAAAAGGTAGATCAAAGTGATAAAGATTGACTAACAGACGAATGCCCTTAGCCTTAATGGCTTCAAAGACCTGACGGTAAAAAGCCACACCTTGAGGATTGACTTCTCCACGACCCTGTGGGAAAATACGAGACCACTGGATTGAAGTCCGAAAGGCTGTATGACCTGTTTCTAACAATAGTTCGATATCTTTTTCCCAATTTTCATAAAGGTCGATGTTTTGTCTGGTCCAATCCCATTGTAGTAGCGATTTGGCTCCACTTGGTACCAATAATCCCAGAGATTATCTCCCTTTCCGTCACCAGGCACTCGCCCTTCTGTCTGTGGCCCAGAAGTTGAGGAACCCCAGACAAAATCCTTTGGAAATTTTAGCATAGCTCTACCTCTTTATTTACTCTTTTAATGTTTATTTTATCTCATTATAAAGAAAAAACAAGGCAAAAACTAGTTACATTTTTGTCTTGTTTTTCTTCTGATTATAGATTTTATTTGTTTGTTAGGATTTCAAGAGTTTCAAGCAAGTTATCTGCGTGAACTTCGATTGTATCCCCTGTCGCCTTGATCTTGACTTCTACGATACCATCAGCTGCTTTCTTCCCAACAGTGATACGAATTGGAAGACCAATCAAGTCGCTATCGCTGAATTTAACACCGACACGTTCGTTACGGTCATCCGTCAAGACTTCGTAGCCTTTATTTACCAAGGCTTCTTCGATACGATTAGTCAATTCAAGACTTGCTTCATCCTTGACATTAACTGGAATCAAGTGTACATCAAATGGTGCCAATTCTTTAGGGAAGTTGATTCCCCAAGCGTAACGGTATTCACCTTTTGGAGTTTTGTTAACAAAGAGACGAGCGTGTTGCTCCATAACTGCTGAAAGGAGACGGCTGACACCGATACCGTAGCAACCCATGATGATTGGCACAGCACGGCCATTTTCATCCAAGACATCTGCACCCATACATGCTGAGTAACGAGTTCCCAGTTTAAAGATGTGACCGATTTCGATACCACGCGCAAAGTTAAGAATACCTTGTCCGTCTGGAGAAATTTCACCTTCACGAACTTCACGGATATCCACATACTCGGCAGTGAAGTCACGACCTGGGTTGACACCAGTCAAGTGGTAACCATCTTCATTGGCACCAACAACAGCATTGCGACTATCTTGTACCTTGCGGTCTGCGATGATTTTAACATTTTCTGGAAGATCTACTGGGCCAAGTGAACCAAAGTCCGCTCCCAACAATTCTTTCACTTCTGCCTCAGTTGCAGGTTCCAAGAAATCTGCTCCAAGGTAGTTTTTCAATTTGACTTCATTGAGCTGGTCATTGCCAACGAGTAGGGCCACAACAGGCTCCTCATCTGCGATATAAACCAAGGTCTTGATTGTTTGCTCTTCAGAGACATTCAAGAAGGCTGCGACTTCATCAATCGATTTGACACCTGGTGTTTCCACGCGAGCCACTTCATCTTCAGTCACAATACGGTTGCTTGGTTTATACTCGTTGGTAGCCATTTCCAAGTTAGCTGCATAGCTCGATTCACTTGAGTAGGCAATGGTATCTTCACCAGAAACCATCCATTTGAGCAATTCTGCCTTGATTTCTTCTTGCACTTCTGCAGGAATTTCATCAAATGATGCGACAGACTTGTCTAAAACAACCCAACGGTCAAGATCTGTACGAGCAGGTGTGATGGCCATAAACTCTTGGCTATCCTTACCACCCATGGCTCCACCGTCACCGATGATTGCTTTGAAGTCCAAACCACTACAAGTAAAGATACGCTCGTAAGCTGCCTTGTACTCATCATAAGTAACATCCAAGCTATCGTAGTTAGCGTGGAAACTATAGCCATCTTTCATGATGAATTCACGGGTACGGAGAAGTCCATTACGTGGACGTTTTTCATCACGGTATTTAGGCTGGATTTGGTACAAGTTTAGTGGCAATTGCTTGTAAGACTTGACAGAATCACGGACAATAGCTGTAAAAGTTTCTTCGTGAGTTGGCCCCAAGATGAAGTCTGACTTCTCACGGTTTTTCAATTTGTACAAGTCTTCCCCGTAGGTTTCATAACGACCAGATTCACGCCAAAGGTCAGCACTGAGAAGGGCTGGAGCCAACATCTCAACAGCACCCATCTTGTCAAACTCTTGACGCATAATCTTCTTGGCTTTTTCGATAACACGGTTAGCAAGTGGTAGGTATGAGTAAACACCTGCTGATACTTGACGAACATAACCAGCACGCAACATAAGGGCGTGACTGATAACTTGAGCATCGCTTGGCATTTCGCGAAGCGTTGGGATAAGCATTTTACTTTGTTTCATAATGACTCCTCTATTTCTTAAAAGAAGGTACGCATGATGTCGTTCCATGTCACGGCGAGCATCAAAACGACCATAATGACAACTCCGACCAGAGTGACATAGGTTTCAATTTCTTGTTTTAGTGGTTTGCGGCGAATAGCCTCAATAATATTGAGCACAATTTTTCCACCGTCGAGCGCAGGAATTGGAATCAGATTGAAAATTCCGATATTGATGGAAATCATAGCCAAGAAGTACAAGACATTTTCCAGTCCGTTCTTGGCAGCATCGCTACTTGCCTTAAAGATAGCAACGGGACCGCCTAGTTTATTCAAATCTGGTTGGAAGATCAAGCTTTTCAAAGCATTGAGAATTCGCAAGGCTGAATCAGCTGCAGTTGTAAATCCACCCATAAACATAGACCAGATATCTGATTTGAGCCTTGGCTGAACACCCAGTATATAACGACCTTGGTTTTCTTCAGGTGTCACACTGACTTGTTTTTCAGTTCCATTTTCAGAAACCGTCACATCCAAAACGGGCGCTGTTTTGTCCTTGGTTTCTGCATCGACCGCCTGAATCAAATCTGACCAGTTTGAAATCTCATAACTGCCGACTTTAGTGATTTGGGCAGTATTTTCAACACCAACCTTAGCCAAAGCGCTATCTGGAATAATACTGAAATTGTTCGTTTGCGTATCACGAACACCACCTTGCATGAAAATCAAAATCCAAAAGACGATAACTCCTAAGATAAAGTTATTCATAGGACCAGCAAAGTTGGTGATCAATTTGCCCCAGACAGTCGCATTTTGATATTGGACGTCTAGGGGAGCGATACGGACTTCCGTTCCATCAGCTTCCACAATGGTCGCATCATGGTCAACTGAAAAAGTCTTCTCTTCTTCTAAGACCAAGCCTCTAATAAAGAGTTTATCCTCAAAATCAAACTGAGTAACCTGCATGGGTAAAGCAGTCTGGTCAACCTTTTTCCCAGAGAGATTGATACGCTTGACCTTACCATCCGCTGCCAATGTTAGACTTGCAGGGGTTCCAGTCTTAATCTCTGTCGTATCTTCACCCCAACCTGCCATACGAACGTAACCACCCAGTGGCAGGAGACGAATAGTATAAGCAGTCCCATCTTTTCCGATATGGGCAAAGATTTTGGGACCCATACCAATGGCAAACTCACGAACCAAAATCCCGGACTTCTTAGCAAAGTAAAAATGCCCGAATTCGTGAACCACCACGATAATCCCAAAAACTAGGATAAATGTTAGTAATCCTATCATTTAATTTCTATTTACCTTTCCTTAAAATAAGCCAAAGAGGTGCATAATCGGGAAGACAGCCAGCATGCAATCAAAACGATCCAGTACCCCACCATGGCCTGGGATAAACTTACCTGAGTCTTTGACACCAAAGTGACGTTTCATAGCACTTTCGATCAAATCCCCCAACTGACCAGCTATACTAAAGAAAATAGCAAAAACCATCATTTTGTAAATCCCATAAGGTAAAGCAACGGTACTATCAACTAGCATAAAAATCAAAGTCACTAGCATAGCAGCCAAGATACCTCCCATGGCACCCTCTATGGTCTTGTTAGGGGAAACTCTCGGAGCTAGCTTTCTCTTACCAAACTTCATTCCTACTAGATAGGCTCCACTATCAGTTGCCCAGACCATACAAAGTCCCAAAAGCGCCTTATCCAAACCTGCAATACGAGCATCGACCAAAGCATTAAAGCCAAAGCCAACATAAAAACTCATGGCAATCGGAAAAACAGCATCCTCAATAGTATAATTCTTGCTAAAAACTGTTGCTCCTAGCAAAATGAGAATCACGACACTATAAGCAACAACGTTCCCATCCACAGGCAAAAACTTCGGGTAGTTTTCCAAAGGAATAGTCAGAAAAAAGGTTGCTAATAAAGTCAAGAGTCCTTCAGGCGTCATGGTATTTAACCCCTTCATGCGCAGTAACTCATGTACTCCCAACATAGCCACAATCCCCATGGCAATCTGGAGCCATAAGCCACCAATCGCCAAGATTGGGATAAAGATAGCCAAGGCCAAGATAGCAAAAAGGGTTCTCTTTTGTAAATCCTGTATCATAATATCTCCTAAACTCCTCCAAAACGACGGTTGCGACGATTGTACTCGATGATAGCTTCTTTCAAGGCTTCCTCATCAAAGTCAGGCCACAAGACATCCGTGAAATAGAGCTCGCTATAAGCAGCCTGCCATGGCAAGAAATTACTCAAACGAAGTTCACCGCTGGTCCGAATAATCAAGTCAGGATCACGCAAGACTTTTGGCAAATGTCCCGTAAAGAGATATTCCCCAATCAATTCCTCTGTGATATCACCAGGATTGATCTTAGCATCTAAAACATCCTGTGCAATCAACTTGACCGCTTGTGTAATCTCAGCTCGTCCACCATAATTAAGGGCAAAATTGAGAATCAATCCTGTATTTAACTTAGTCAGCTCTTCTGCCTTTTTAAGAGCATCAAAAGTCTGCTTCGGCAAACGATCAGTCTCCCCAATCATTTGAATCTTCATGTTCTTCTGATGCAATTCGGGAACAAACTTATCATAAAATTCAACAGGTAAGTTCATGATAAATTTGACTTCCTGATCTGGACGGGTCCAGTTTTCAGTTGAGAAGGCATAGACCGTCAAGGCTTTGACACCCATATCACTAGCAGCAATGGCTACCGTTCTCAAAGCATCCATCCCAGCCTTATGCCCAAAGACACGTGGCTGCATCCGTTTTTTAGCCCAACGGCCATTCCCATCCATGATAACTCCGATATGTGCTGGCACTATTGTGGGGGTTTCTGTTGTTTTATCTTTTTTTAAAAATCCAAACATGATTGTATTCCTATTCAAAAATCTATCGTTTCATTATACCATATTTTTCACTTTTCTTCTATTATCGTCTATCATTCTACGGCGAAATTTCCCATATATCTCCTATATTTCCAGTATATCAAGCTTGCATTTCCTAAAAGAAAGTTGATACAATAAAATCATAGAGATTCGATCCTTGTTCAGCCACAGGGATATTGAAAAGGATTTTTATCATGTCAAAGACTACTCAACGTAAAAAACAATTGAGAAACAGCCTACGTCGCTCAGGTGCATTTTCAAGCACTGTAAACAAGGTTGTCGAAGAAACAAAAAAAGTTGTAAAACATGCTGAAAAAGCAGCAAGCGATGCAGGTAAAGCTGTCTCTAAAAAGGTTGAAAAAACTGTAGAAGCAACCAAAGAGCAAGCTCAAAAAGTTGCTACTTCTGTAGAAGATTTCGCAGCTAACCTAGGGGGACTTTCAGTTGACCGCGCTAAGACTTTCTACGATGAAGGTATCAAGTCTGCTACTGACTTCAAAAACTGGACGGAAAAAGAACTCCTTGCCTTGAAAGGAATCGGTCCAGCTACTATCAAGAAATTAAAAGAAAACGGCATCAAGTTCAAGTAATCTTTCTTGTTCCTTGCTTTTCCGTCAAAAACTTGTTAAAATAAAGCCATTAGAGGTGTTTTGAGTCCCACATTTTACAGAAAGTGGCGGTGCTGAGAAGTCCACAAATGTGTCAAAACTGGTTGCTAATGGATGAAATTAAAAATTGAAATATAAATCTTTTTGTTTCCTTTTAGGACTAGACAGCGAGTTGCAGACTGTACTCAAGTACGGCAAGACGAGCTAACGACGTCATAAAAGAGAAACAAGAAGATTAAAGTTGCGAGCATCTGCCGAGTGGAGTGGTACCGCGGATTAACACATTCGTCCCTGTCATGTAGATGGCAGGGGCGATTTTTATTTTAGACCCCTAGCCAAAGGAGGTTGTCATGAAACAATCTTTTAACACCAGCAAGCTCTACTATGGTTTTCCTATCTTCATCTTGGGATATCAGGACAAGAACTTTGGGCACAATATCACGACCTGCAGTTCCTCTTATAGCCTGGGAGATTGGCTGGTCATCGGTGTTGGCGCTGAGGAAAATGCGGCTGACCAGATTAAGCATTATCAACAGTTTACCGTAAATATCCCTGATGAAAACTTCATGCTCGAAATGGAGCAGGCTGGTTTTATCAGCCATCGGGAAAAGTTAAAACACCTAGGGCTTGACTACGAAATTTCTGTACGGACTCAGGCCCCGATTTTAGAGGCATGTCCAGTCGTATTGGACTGTCAGGTAGATCGAATTATCGAGGAAGATGGCATCTGCCATATCTTTGCCAAGATTCTCGAGCGACTGGCTGATCCAGAGCTCTTGGACGATAAAGAGCATTTTAAAAATGACCGCTTTGCCCCAACTTACTTTATGGGGGACGGTCATCAACGCGTTTACCGTTATCTGGATGACCGAGTCAATCCCATGGGGAGCTTCATTAAGAAAGCGAGGAAGAAGGATGACAAGAACTGAATTGCCAGAACAAATCGAAACGGAGCGTCTGGTCTTACGAGTCCGTACCGTGGCGGATGCCGAGGTTATCTTTGACTATGCTAGTCGTCCAGAGGTTTCTTACCCAGCAGGTTTTCCACCCGTCAAGACCTTGGAAGACGAGATTTATTATCTAGAGCACATCCTTCCTGAGCGCAACGAAAAAGAAAATCTCCCAGCAGGCTACGGAATTATCGTTAAAGGAACCGATACAATCATTGGTTCTGTCGATTTCCCCCGTCGCTACGAAGACGATGTACTGGAGATTGGCTATATCTTGCACCCAGACTATTGGGGGCGCGGTTATGTGCCTGAAGCGGCGCGTGCCTTGATTGACCTAGCTTTTAAAGAACTTGCTCTTCACAAGATTGAATTGACTTGCTTTGGCTACAATGTCCAAAGTCAACGAGTTGCAGAAAAACTTGGATTTACCCTTGAAGCTAGAATCCGAGACCGCAAAGATGCCCAAGGGAATCGCTGTGATGATTTGAGATACGGCTTGCTGAGGGTGAGTGGGAGGCGGATTGATGCATGTTTTTATCATTGGAGCTCCAGCTGCAGGGAAAATGACCATTGGTCAGGAACTTTCGAAACTCACCGGTGCGACTCTCTTTTTCAACCATCAATCAATTGATTTCGCACTCGAAATCTATCAGGATTTTACGGAAGAAATGTGGGAATTTGTTCGTAGCGTTAACTTTTCTTTTCTTGGAACAAGCGCCAGGCATCATCGGTCGGTGATTTTAACAGGTGTAACTGACTTTTCAAACCAATACCATTTGATGTATTTGAAGGACATTCAAGATTTGTTAAATGACTATCATCAAAGAGATTCTTTTTGTTGAATTGGAAACAAGCCTTGAAGAGCGCTTACGTCGAAATCGAACGGAGAATCGATTAAAGCACAAACCCTTAAAACGACATATTGAGGTATCTGAAAGAGAAATTTTAGAGACTGATAAAACGAATCAACTTAATTCTCAAAAGCAACCGAGTGCTCTTCACCACTACCTTAAAATTAATAATACGAATCTGTCTGCAGAAGAAGTCATCAAAGCAGATTCAAGAAAAAATGAAAACAATAGAGAAAGGACACACACATGTCTAAAGAACTTTCACCTAAATACAATCCAGCCGAGGTTGAGGCTGGTCGTTACCAAAAATGGCTTGATGCCGATGTTTTCAAGCCTTCAGGCGATCAAAAGGCTAAGCCTTACTCAATCGTTATTCCACCACCAAACGTTACAGGGAAACTCCACCTTGGTCACGCTTGGGACACAACTCTTCAAGATATCATCATCCGTCAAAAACGTATGCAAGGTTTTGACACCCTTTGGCTTCCTGGTATGGACCACGCTGGTATTGCCACTCAAGCTAAGGTTGAGGAGCGCTTGCGCGGTGAGGGCATTACGCGTTACGACTTGGGTCGTGAGAAATTCCTCGAGAAAGTCTGGGAATGGAAAGATGAATATGCGACTACTATCAAGGAACAATGGGGCAAGATGGGGCTCTCTGTTGACTACTCTCGCGAGCGTTTCACGCTTGACGAAGGTTTGTCAAAAGCCGTTCGCAAGGTCTTTGTGGACCTTTACAAGAAAGGCTGGATCTACCGTGGTGAGTTTATCATCAACTGGGACCCAGCAGCTCGCACTGCCCTTTCTGATATTGAGGTAATCCACAAGGACGTCGAAGGTGCCTTCTACCACATGAACTACATGCTAGAAGACGGCTCACGCGCCCTTGAAGTGGCAACCACTCGTCCTGAGACCATGTTTGGGGACGTTGCGGTTGCAGTCAATCCAGAAGACCCACGCTACAAGGACTTGATTGGTCAAAACGTAGTCCTTCCTATCGCTAACAAACTCATCCCAATCGTTGGGGACGAACACGCAGATCCTGAGTTTGGTACGGGTGTCGTAAAAATTACTCCTGCTCACGATCCAAACGACTTCTTGGTTGGTCAACGTCACAACTTGCCACAAGTCAATGTTATGAACGATGACGGAACCATGAATGACTTGGCCTTTGAATTTGCAGGCATGGATCGTTTTGAAGCTCGTAAGGCAGTCGTTGCTAAGTTGGAAGAAATCGGTGCTCTCGTTAAAATCGAAAAACGTGTCCACAGTGTTGGTCACTCAGAACGTACAGGTGTAGTGGTTGAACCACGCTTGTCTACACAGTGGTTCGTCAAGATGGACCAATTGGCTAAGAATGCCATTGCCAACCAAGATACAGAAGACAAGGTAGAATTCTACCCACCTCGTTTCAACGATACCTTCCTCCAATGGATGGAAAATGTCCATGACTGGGTAATCTCACGTCAGCTCTGGTGGGGCCACCAAATCCCTGCTTGGTACAATGCTGAGGGTGAAATGTATGTCGGCGAAGAAGCTCCAGAAGGTGACGGATGGACTCAAGACGAAGACGTCTTGGATACGTGGTTCAGTTCTGCCCTTTGGCCATTCTCAACCATGGGCTGGCCGGATGTCGACTCAGAAGACTTCAAACGTTACTTCCCAACGTCAACCTTGGTAACAGGTTACGATATCATCTTCTTCTGGGTGTCTCGTATGATCTTCCAATCCTTGGAATTCACTGGCCGTCAGCCATTCCAAAACGTCCTTATCCACGGTCTCATTCGTGACGAGCAAGGACGCAAGATGTCTAAATCTCTCGGTAACGGGATTGATCCGATGGATGTCATCGAGAAATACGGTGCCGATGCCCTTCGTTGGTTCCTTTCAAACGGTTCTGCACCAGGGCAAGACGTGCGCTTCTCTTATGAGAAAATGGATGCTTCATGGAACTTCATTAACAAGATTTGGAACATCTCTCGCTACATCCTCATGAACAATGAAGGCTTGACTCTTGAGCAAGCAACTGCTAATGTGGAAAAAGTGGTTAATAAGGAAGCTGGAAATGTCACTGACCGCTGGATTCTCCATAACCTCAATGAAACGATTGGAAAAGTCACTGAAAACTTTGATAAGTTTGAGTTTGGTGTAGCTGGCCACATCCTCTACAACTTCATCTGGGACGAGTTCGCGGACTGGTACGTTGAGTTGACCAAGGAAGTCCTTTATAGCGATAACGAAGAAGAGAAAGTCATCACACGTTCTGTTCTCCTTTACACTTTGGACAAGATCCTACGTCTCCTTCACCCAATCATGCCATTCGTAACAGAGGAAATCTTTGGACAAATCTCAGAAGGGTCTATCGTCACAGCTGCTTATCCAACTGTTAACCCAGCTTTTGAAGACCTTGTTGCCCACACTGGTGTCGAAAGTCTCAAAGACTTGATCCGTGCCGTTCGTAATGCGCGTGCAGAAGTAAACGTAGCACCAAGCAAACCAATCACGATTCTTGTTAAGACAAGCGATAGCGACTTGGAAGCTTTCTTTAACAGCAATGTCAACTACATCAAACGCTTTACAAATCCAGAACACTTGGAAATCGCATCAAACATCCCTGCACCTGAACTCGCTATGTCAAGCGTCATCACAGGAGCAGAAATCTACCTGCCGCTCGCAGACCTCCTCAATGTCGAAGAAGAACTGGCTCGCCTCGACAAGGAACTGGCTAAATGGCAAAAAGAACTGGATATGGTCGGCAAAAAGCTCTCTAACGAACGCTTCGTAGCCAACGCCAAACCAGAAGTCGTCCAAAAAGAACGCGACAAACAAGCCGACTACCAAGCCAAATACGACGCGACAGTCGCACGTATTGATGAGATGAAGAAACTTAACTAACTAACATTATGAGGGTTTTATGGGACAAATTGACAAAGTTAAAGGGAATTATAACATTTAAGTTACAGTATGAAAATAGAATTCTAATTTCTATAAAAATATTTGTGATATTTTTAAAAATGAATCCTATGATGAAGAAATGTATAGGCACTATACAGATAATGTGGAAAAATTTAAAAACAATTATTGATGGTACTAACTTTCTATTTGCGATTCGAGAGCAGGAGAACTATTTAATTGTTAAAGATTTCAATGAAATTTCTAGAGATTTCTTTATATATTGTTTGAGCAGAGTAATAAAGAGTTTTTCTCAAGTCTGTCATGAATCAGTAGAAATAGTTAACGATTTAATAAGAAAAATGGAAAAAAATAGTGATAGAAAAATCGATGTTAATACCATTTCAAATGTCTGATAGTCCAAACATCACAATTTACCCAGCTTATATCAATGGGAAAAAAAGTCGAATCAGATTCAGGATCAATAATTGAAAATATTTTAGTTGAAAAACGAATTCTATTCGATAAAAAGAGTGGATTGTCAACTTGATTGGTATTGGAGTTACATTTCTTATTTTTTTGGATATCAGAAAAAAGTGGGGAGATCTATTTAGTGCGATTATCCCTATGGTTTGTATTGTTGCATACAATTTTTGGAAACGATATGATAAAAAGAATTATAAAAACAATAATAAATAACTTCAACATATTAGAATCTACTGATGATACTATAAGTGCTGTTGAGACAACCACTGATGAACTAATAATACCAGATATGGACTTGAATATAGAAGGAGATAAAAATGCATAGCTTCCCATTTATAAAAATAGTGCAAAAATCAAGAAGAGTTTTATCTAACTAGAATGCCTATCTCGTATTTAAAGAATCATGTCAATTTTCATTTTAGAATTACTTCCAATGAAGATGATATTCAAGATGCTGATAAATACATTAGAAGTTTAGAAAAAAATATAGGTATATCTTCTGATATAAGTAGTGATACTCAAAGGAATACAGCGTAGAACAGACTTAAAAAAAGAATTAATGATATTGCAGATTTTGTGAAAAACATCTAGTAGTATTGTATTTTCAACTCCAATCGTTCTTTCATTGGATGTATTTTTCTACAGATTATGATGAAAGTAAAATAATAATAGATGAAACTAAGAGAGAGTTTGAAATCGAAGACGATATAAGATTTACTATAATTGATGGTCAACTACAGATTAGCAGGACTATCAAAAGGCTTTTCTAGATACAAATAAAGATATTGAGCTTCCTATTACTTTGATTTTAGGATCAGATTTATCTACTGCTACAAAACTTTTTATTGATATAAATGGTAACCAAAGAAAAGTTAATAAGTCCATGATTTATGATTTATATGAAAATATAACTGAAGATGATAGAAAAAAATATAAATCAATATACATCCATTGTCCGAGCACTAAATACCACTGAGTCATCTCCATTTTTTTAATAGAATTAAAATGTTGGGTACTGGGGCTGGTGTAATTTCGCAATCATTTATGGTTGATTATCTCATTGAGGTGTTTAAAAAAATTTCAATGAGATAAATACTGATTCTCAGTCTATGTTCTCTGAAGTATATATTTACTTCACAATTATATCTAAAAATATATAGTGAAGATTGGTCTTTAAAAGAAACAATGCGTAATAACAGCCAACTTGTTAAAACTAATGGAATTGGAGCGTGTTTACTACTTTTACCCGATTTAATAAAAGATTTAGGGAAACCGTCGAAACAACAGAATAAATATGTTGCTTATTTTTAAGGAACGTGCAAATTTTAATTGGAACAATGATGCTTTCTGCAGGAACTGGAAAGAAGATCCAAAAAAACAAATTATGAAAAAAATTTGAAAGATTATCCTAATAATAGTAATAACAAAACTTATCACATCTATATAGTTTCAGGTGTTTTTAGAAAGCAGGTAACTACATAACAAATTCTGTAAGTTCGAACCGATCTGAGAAGTACAACATTGCAGCTTAGTTTTCATATATAACCGCATCGAATTTATCTGGATTGATACTGAAAATCCACCAAGCGATGCCATCGGCTGGGTAGCAAAATAGACTTGAATAATACAAAAAATCTCTTAGATTCATTTCTAAGAGATTTTTACTTACATCTCTCCCCCTCACAACCAGCCTTCTTCTTCGGCGGTTTTGGCTGCTTCGGTTCGGTTGCTGGCGCCTAGTTTGGAGAGGATATTGGTCATGTAATTACGGACGGTGCCGTTTGAGAGGTAGAGCTTGTCAGCAATTTCTTGGTTGGAGAGGCCTTGGGCAACTCCATGTAAAAACAGCGGCTTCCTGCTCGGTCAAGGGATTGGGGTGAGTCATCATGACTTCCATCAGCTCTGGAGAATATTCCCTTGCGTCCCTCTAACACCGTATGTAGGGTTTGCATGAGTTCGGCGATGCTTCGTTCTTTCAAGACATAGGCGTCGACTCCTGCTTTGACCGCTCGTTCAAAAATAACCTGGTCGTTTAAAAGTCGTAACGATAACCACCTTGGTTTCAGGCACTTCTTGTTTGATCCACTCGAGAGCTTCTAGTCCCGTCTTGACTGGCATTTCGACATCAAGGATGGCAATATCTACTGCTTCTTTCTCCAAAACCTCGATAGCCTCGGCTCCATTTTTCGCCTGCAGAACAGTCTCCACATCTGGCTGAAAACTTAAGAGCTGGCACATGGCGTCTCTAAGCATACTTTGATCTTCTGCGACTAATACTTTCATCTACTTTTTCTCCTTATAAGGCAGATGCGCGCACCTCTGTGGGATCTTTCAAACTGACCAGCTCTACTTGACCTGAGAAGGCTGCTGCACGGTCACGGACTGTATGGAGTTCATTTCCTTTTTACAGTTGCAAAAACCTTTCCCGTCATCTCTAACTGTCAGGACCAATTCCTGATCTGTACGTTCCAGTTTTAGATAGGCTTTTTCAGCTCTGGCATGCTTGATCATATTGGTCGCCAGTTCTAGCAAAAATCATGGCAGCTGTCGACTCTACATCCTGGGTCAAGCTAGCCTTGTCCAACTGATTATCAACCTCAACCTCAATCCCAGCAATCTCTAGCATCTTTTTGACAGTCTCAAGCTCTGAAGCTAGGGTCCGTGATTTCAGATTTTTCCACAATGGTTCGCACTTCATTCATGGAATCCTTGCTGATCTGGTGAATTTCTTTTAATTCCTTCTCCACCTGTGGATAAGACTCCATCTGAAATAACTGCAGGGCCAGATCTGTCTTGACACTCAGCATAGCAAAGGTATGTCCCAGGCTATCGTGCAAATCCTGACCGATACGACTGCGTTCATTTTCAGCAAGCAATAAATTTATCTGAGCATTTTGCTTGGCCTGAGCTTCTTTCAAATCCTCGACAATGCGAATCCGAACCAAACCCAATGTCATCAAATCGACAAAAGTAAGAATCCCAAGCTCAAAGGCTACAGCCTCAGTTTCGACTGACTGAAACATCATGAGTTGTCCAACAACAAGAACTTGAGCAAGGAGAAAAGTCCAGACATGCAGAGAACGAAGACTCCGCACCCTGAAATGATAAATTAAGAGATTAGAAAGGTAAAAGAAAAACCAGATATAATTAACAGCAACAAAGGCAGTATTCCCAACTACATAAGTCAGCATGAGGCCCCAATATAGCCAAGATAGGCGCTGGCTCTTAGTTGTTAAAACGCCTAAATAAGCCACCACAAATAGAATATCAACTAGTAAATGCCAGGCAGAAAGCCACCCAGTCACTACAAGTAGGATGGGGAAAATCATAAAAATTAAACTGGCCCAAAACATATAGTGTATGTTTTTCAGTCTTTCAAGCATTAAGCATTCTCCTTATGACCTTGAAGGTAAATAGTCAAACCAAATAAAACTGCTGAAAAAACAAGTAGATAAACTGTGGCTGATAAATTGATGCCACCCTCGTTTAAGAAGGTTTTGAGCAACTCCATCAACTGATAGGTTGGTAGACACTTCCCGATTGCTTGCATCCAGTCTGGAAATAAAGTGATGGGCATCCAGAGTCCGCCTAAAACAGCCAAGCCTAGATAGAGAAGATTGCCCACGACAGACATCAACTGACTAGAAGGTAAGAGAGTCAAGGTCAAGCCAAGAGCTACAAAAGCTATACTTCCCGCAATCAGCAAGAGGGCAGCCCCAACCCAGCTTCCTAGAGGCATATCCACACCCCTGACCAAGTGCCCAACTGAGAAAACAACCAGGATTGAAACCAGATAATCAACCATCATACTTGTTATCTTTGATAGATAATATTCTACCATATTTACTGGAGTATGGCGTAATGTTTTCTGCCAGTTGTTGATTTTATCGGTATGTAAGACAGCTGGGAATGAAAACATAGCTGTCGACATCATAGAAAAAGCTGTCATAGAGATGAGGTAGTCGCGCATAAAATTTGCTGGCCCATCTGGTGTGTCCTGGTACATGCCTGAAAAGAATAAATAGAAGGCCGTCGGCATCCCTACGGATAATAGATAATAGACTAATTGACGTTTGGTCAATAGAAATTCTATCTTGTTTAGTGCGATCCATCGTTTCATCTTAGTCATCTCCCTTTTGTGTTTCTTCAAAGATTGTATCCAGCAAGCTACGGTTATTGACTTCAATTTCTTGAATCCTACATCCTGCTTGCACTAACAGTTCCCAGAAAGCATCCGCTTCGCGTGTGACTACTTGCAGGGCATCTTGTTTTTGTGACCAGTTTTCAACCAGGTTAGACTGCTCAATGACTTCCTTGTAAGCCAGAGGTAGGATGAAGTGCTTTTCAATCTCCTCACTGCGCATGGCTAGAGGTGTCGTATCACGAATCAACTCTCCCTTATTCAAAACCAAAATTCGGTCCGCTGTATGCTCTACCTCTTCGATATAATGGGACGAATAGAGAATGGTGACTCCCTGAGTTTTTAGGTCCTGAACAATTTCCCAAAAACGTTGACGGGTTGAAGTATCCATAGCAGCAGTTGGTTCATCTAAAAAGACTAGCTTTGGTCGGCCAATCAAGGTCAAGACAAAAGAGAAGAGACGCTTTTGCCCACCTGACAATTTTTCTGCGAATTGTTCTTTTTGTTGCTTGTCAAACTGCAATAGTTGATCGATTTCCTGGTTGCTCAAGGGATTTGGATAAATACTTTGAAAGAAAGCAATCAACTCTTTGACCTTTAATTTCTGAACAATGACATTTTCTTGAGGAGGTAGCCTCTAATATAGTCTAACTGAGAACTCGTCACTGGCAAGCCTTGGATGGATACTTGACCGCTGGTGACCAGTTTATCTCCAAGCAAACAGTCCAAGAGTGTGGTCTTTCCAGCACCATTTGGCCCAATCAAGGCGACGCATTCACCTTCAGCTACCTCAAAGGAAATATCCTTCAAAATAGCCTTGCCCTTGATGTTTTTATTTAGGCTTTCTACCTTAATCATGTTCATGATATTCTCCTTTCAGCCACTCCTTTCCCATCGGAAAGGCGATAAAAATCATAAATCCTAATCCCCAGGCACCGCGAATGACTTGGTGAAGGAAGGCTTGATCAAACCAACCTGTAAACATTTCTACCAACCATACCACTAGTGATAGTCCAATAAAAAGATAGAGAATCGCTTTTTTCATTTTTCAAACTCCTTTTTCACATCTGAGACTAATTTCAAGCCTTCTCGGATCAACCAAGACATGATTCCAAAACCTGCAAATAGCTCCCAAGGAAAATGATAGAAACCTTCGTCCAATCCTGAAAACATGAGATAAGTCATGACTCCTGCTGCTACTAAACTCATTGCGACAATTACTTTATGTTTCATTTTTTCTTCCTCCATTTGATACATCTATTATAATTCTTTGAAGGTTGTGTCACTAGAAGCTTCTGTCATGAGGAGATATGACAAATGTCACAAAAAAATGATGGAATAAAAAATTACTAGATTGGATCGATTGTCTAGCCCCAATCAGCTACCAGCTCAAAAACTCATTGCAAATCAAAAAAGGTCGGGAAAATCCCGACCTCTTTCGTTTTCTATTTAATCTTTATTCCACACCGAAAAGATATGGGTAAACTGGTTGTTGACCTTGGTGGATTTCTACTTCTACATCTTCGAATTCTTCTGTGATTTCTTGGGCGATTTGGTTAGCCAATTCTTCACTTCCGTCTTCTCCAATATAGAAGGTTACGATTTCACTGTCTTCATCCAACATATGTTTCAATGTTTCAGTCAGAGTTTGGTGCATGTCAGGGTTTGATACGAGGATCTTACCATCTACCATACCAAGATTATCATTTTCATGAATTTCCAAACCATCGATAGTCGTGTCACGAACGGCTGTTGTTACACTACCGCTGACTACATCACCAAGAGCTGCAGTCATGCGTTCTTTATTTTCTTCGATAGACTTGCTTGGGTCAAATGCTAGAAGGCTAGTCAATCCTTGAGGAAGGGTACGAGCTTCTACCACTACTGCTGGTTGTTCCAATACTTCTGCAGCAGATTGAGCTGCCATAAAGATGTTTTTGTTGTTCGGCAAGAAGATGATGTTGCGAGCATTCACTTGCTCTACAGCCTTGATAAAGTCTTCTGTCGAAGGGTTCATGGTTTGTCCACCTTCGATAACATAGTCCACACCTTGAGCACGGAAGATGTCTGCCAATCCTTGTCCAGCTACCACTGCGATAAGAGCATATTCTTTTTCTTCAGCTGGTTTGCTGACTTGAGCTGCTTCTTTTTCTACTTGTGCTTCGTGTTGGTTACGCATGTTATCGACTTTAACCTTAACCAAGCTACCATATTTAAGACCTTCTTGCATAACAAGACCTGGATCTTCTGTATGGACGTGAACTTTAACGATTTCATCGTCAGTGACAACAAGCAATGAGTCCCCAAGTTCGTTCAAGTAGTTGCGGAATTCATCGTAGTTAAACTCTTTAGCATAAGTTGGGCCTTGTTTAAGGGCAAACCCATGATCTCCGTACAGTAACCAAAGGTGATGTCTTCTGTTACCACATGTCCAGCTACAGACTTTGTGAGTGTTCAGCATTGATCATTTCACTCATGTTGGCTGGAGTAGCGACAAAGTCCTCAGAGCGCTATATTCACCAGTAAGAGCTGAAAGGAAGCCTTCATAGATGAAGACCAAACCTTGACCACCTGAGTCTACAACACCAACTTCCTTCAATACTGGAAGCATGTCTGGAGTCTTAGCAAGGGCTGTTTTAGCTCCTTCTAAGGCAGCGCGCATAACCTCAACAGCATCGTCTGTCTGCTCGGCTTTTTCTTAGCACCGATGGCAGCACCACGTGATACAGTCAAGATTGTTCCTTCAACTGGCTTCATAACAGCCTTGTAGGCTACTTCAACACCAGATTGGAAGGCAAGAGCTAGGTCTTTTCCTGTTAACTCTTCTTTTGTCTTGATGGCTTGTGAAAATCAGCGGAAAAGCTGAGAAGTGATAACTCAGAGTTCCCCAGCGCACCCATCAACAGACCTTTAGCCAAGATACTTGCAGCCTCACCAACTGTTGAAGCTGGTTTGTCTGCTACTTCTTTAGCACCATTTTTCGATAGTCATTCCCATGTTTGTTCCTGTATCTCCATCTGGAACTGGGAAGACGTTTCAATGAGTTGACATATTCGGCTTGCTTGATTTCAAATCGAGTAGATAGCAGCCTGTACCATTTCTTGAAATAAGCTTGTAGTAATATTTGACACGATTATTCTCCTACAACTTTGATATTTTTTGAATGATAGACATTCACAGTCTGAGCAGTGATTCCAAGTTGATTTTTCCAAACTAAAAGCGTACACGCTCTTGGATGTTTTTGAGACTTCGCTGATTTTTAGTTCCGTAGCTCAAGACGGTGTATATACATCAACTGCAATGCTACCATCTTCAGCCGTTTTTACAACGACACCTTTAGAATAATTCTCCTTCCCAAGGAGGGCTTTAGAAATTATCTTTGAGGGCATTTTTACTAGCCCTATACCGACCACACCAAAAATCTCAGTTGCTGCTCCGCCTACAACAGTAGCAATCACATCATCTGTTAGTTCGATTTGACCATCTTTTGTATTAATTTTTACAGTCATCCTTTTTTACCTCAACTAGTTGATACTCTATTTTATCATATTTCAGCTCAAGTGTAAAAGCAGAATACTGTAGCGGCGGATATTTGCTCGCTTTTGCATAAGTGATTTTCGAGCTGTCGAGTAAACAAAAAAGACCCTGATAGCCTTTTTCACTCTTTATTAAACGCGTTCTACTTTTACCTGATTTCAATGCACGAGCTGAAGCCCAAACTTTTTTAGGTTTACCATCGATAAGAACAGTAACTTTTTGAAGGTTTGGTTTTACGGCACGTTTAGTTTGGTTCATCGCGTGTGAACGGTTGTTTCCTGATACAGTCTTACGACCTGTAAAGTAACATACTTTAGCCATTGTGTTTTCCTCCTATTAGATCTAATATAGCGGATGTGCTAGCACCACATACTGTACTATGTTATCACACTTTTCTCTTTTTGGCAAGGGAATTGGAAGACTTTTTTTATTTAACGTAAACAACTCCTAATTTCCCAAAAAGCAACGTCTCCACGGATAATCAAAGTTTTGCTGGTTGGGGCTAGAGGGGCATCAGCCTTAGCTACTCCACAGAATGTCTCTACCTTAAGATCTACTCTCCAGTGTTGGGGCACGTAGACAACTGCATTCCCAAAACCAACTTCGATATCCAGAGTAGCAAAATCACCCTAACATCTCTGCATTGTCATAATAGATCTTGGCATTCCCAAATCCGACTTCAAACTCGTCTTCTACCATTCTTGGTCTTGCTTGTAAGATGTACCCTCCCCAAAAGCGACTTCCTTGTCTGTAAGAATGGTCTTTTCACCATCATACCACCATTTTTTCCCATTCCAAGTTCTGTTAGAATGAGTGAGTGCGCTGACACCCATTACGATTAAAATACTTGCCCAGAACAGTGACTGATTTGGAATCGGTAAAATGTCATAAAAAGTGATTAGTCAATCATGAGGGCCACTAGGGCTGTAAAAAGAAGCTGATGTCAGATGACGACGAAGCAAAGCTTCAATTGATTGATAGGCAAAAAATCCAATCCCAATCAAAGGCCAAATGTGCCCTCCCAGAGAAGGGATTCCAAAATTCTCCTGCAATAACACTAAAGCTGCCAATACTAGCAACACAATACCAAATGCTTTCTTTTTCATGTTCTTACCTCATGTTTCTTAGATTTTCTTTTAGGAGGGATTGGTAGTGCCGTGACACGTGAACCTCCTTGTGGGTCTGATAAAAGGAAATAGTTCCTGTCCCTGAAAAGGACTTGTCAACCGAGTAAACTTGCCGAAGATTGGCAATGGTCGACTTGGATACTCGACTGAAATAGCAGGGGCAGGATGGACTCTAGACTCATAAAGCTTGAGTCGAACCTCGTAGGCCTCTTTTCTGGGTATGGGCATAGATCTTTACTACCTTCTGTCTCAAAAGAGAATTTCTGCCAAGTCTAGTAGTACTCACCCTGTCCCCTTGTAAAAGACTCAACCTAGGAGCTTTGGTTTCTTGCAAGAGTCGTTGCAAGTCAGCTATCTCATCTGTCAGGGCTGCAGCCTTGATGACAATCTCTGTCCAGTTAATTCACCATCATCAATCTCGATTCGTAACTTCATCCTATCTCCTTTCTGCATCTACTATACCAAAGCCTAAAAGACTTTACTAGGGCAAAAAAGCAAGTGGTCATTTTTGCCCCGTAAGTGGTTACGAGGCCAAGCCCACTTGCTTTGCTTTTTAGAAAATAAAGAAAAGAATTCCCCAGAGGAGGCCACAGGCGTAGCCAACTAGAAAATCCTTGGGAATAATGAACCACCCAAAAACTCGTACAAGACCGAGAAGAGCTGAAAAAACCAACAAAATCAACCCCACAGGCAAATTTGCATGCAAGCAAGCCATGGAGATAATGGTTGCTGAAAAAACATGACGGCTGGGCATTGAATGACCAGAACTGTCCTTGTCTAGTAGCGGGGCAATCCTCCAAGTCTCATAAGGACGCGGTTGATTGATCCACTTACGAACGAGCGTCAATAGGACAAACGCCCAAAGCTGGCACTAAGATATAAGCAGCAGGTCGTGTCCCCAAGCTTTACTTACACTGTGTCCTCAACAAGGTCATGTAAACTAAGGGCATCAGCACTGTCATCATGCGATTAAAAATTCGCATCAGTTGCAATAGTTGTGGATGTCGAAGGAGGCTTGATTTCCTTTTATCGTACCACTCTTGATAGTTTTTCATTTCTATTTCTCATACTTTTCTAGGACCTGCTGGGCTGTTTTCCCCTTGGCAAGCCAGTCCACTAATTTGTCCAGACGACGGATTTCCTGCATCAGAGGATCATCAATTTCCTCAATACGAACACCACAAACCTTTCCTGTTACGGTAATCCGTTCAGAGCATAAGACAGTGCCTGTCGAAAAAACTCCACAAGTAAGGTCTTTATTCAGAGACAAGTGAGGATGTCACTCACTTCATAACCTGTCAGCCAACTGGTCACTCGGTGAACGGATTCTGCCCTTTCACCCTTTCGCTCAACCTTTGCGATCAAAGCTGATAGACCGCAGAAAATTTCTTATTGTATAATTTTTGACTCATACTTCCCTCTTTCTATTATACCAGTATAAAGAAGAAAAAGAAGGCCGTCAAGCCTTCTGAGATTTATTCTTCTACTTCATCTTCTGTGAATTGACTATTGTAGAGGTCTGCATAGAAACCACCTTGAGCCATGAGTTCTTCATGATTTCCTTGTTCGATGATGTTTACCATCTTTCACAACTAGAATCAAGTCAGCATTGCGGATCGTTGACAAGCGATGGGCAATGACAAAGGATGTGCGTCCTTCCATCAAACGGTCCATAGCCTTTTGAATCAACTCCTCTGTACGTGTGTCTACTGAGGATGTCGCTTCGTCCAGAATCAAGAGCGGAGCATCCTTGAGCAGGGCACGAGCGATGGTCAAGAGTTGTTTTTGTCCTACTGAAAGAGTTACTGTATCATCCAAGACGGTATAGTATCCGTCAGGTAAGGTTGTGATAAAAGTGATGATTCCTACCGCTTTTGGCAGCTTCAATCACGCGCTCATCACTGATTCCTGTTTGATTGTAGATGAGATTGTCACGAATGGTTCCTTCAAGAGCCAGGGTCATCCTGCAAGACCATTGAAAAAGGGCATCGTGTACTTCTGAGCGCTTCATAGCCTTGGTATCACACCATCAATGCGAATACTTCCCTTATCAATCTCATAGAACTTTCATCAAGAGGTTAACAATGGTCGTCTTCCCAGCCCAGTTGGTCCAACAATGGCAACCTTTTGACCTGCATGAGCTGATCGCAGAAAAGTCATGAATGATCGTTCGCTCGTGTGTAGCCAAATGAAACTCTGTCAAAGACCACTTCACCCTTCATGTTGGTCAATTGTCTTTCCTTATGAGATTCATCTTCCATTTCCTCTTCACTAGAAACTCAAAGACACGAGTCATGGCTGCACTAGCTTGTTGTCAGAAACTGGTAATCTCCTTGGGCAATCTGAGATAAGGGTTGCGAGAAGGTTCGAACATAAACCATGAAGGCTACAGATAATCCCTGATACTGATATGACCCTCTTCAAGAGCCAAGGCAGCACCGACGATAATGACTAGAAACATAACTAAAAGTTGCCAACAAAGACACATGTAGCATCATAGATACCAGAAATAAACTGAGATTTCAGATGCTATCATATAGATTCTTGATTCAAGCCTAGCAATGTTTCTTTTGTTGGCTCCACAGCATTATAGCTGGTCACCACATTGTGGCCAGAGTACATTTCTTCCACATAGCCATTTACAGCTGCTAGGTTATTTTGTTGAGCTTTAAAGTAGCCCTGCGACTTGGCCATAATTACGGAAACCGCCGTAAATCCAACAAGGGTTGAAACAACGGTTACCAGTGCCAAAATCCAGTTCATACCAAACATGGTAATCAAAACAGCAATCAGTCAAAAGCTAGCTGAAAGAACTGTCCCAAGGCTTTGGTTAAGAGACTGAGCTGCTGTATCAACGTCATTAGTCACACGAGAAAGAGTGTCCCCTTGAGAATGACGGTCAAAATAAGCAAGTGGCAAGCGATTGATTTTCTCAGCAATAGCTGTCCGCAAACGTTTTGAGAAATGTTGGATACTAGTTGAAAAAATGTAGGCTTGCGTATAGTTCAGGATAATCCCAAGCACATAGAGGATAACCAAAAAGCTAGCAATACTTGAGACAGCCTCTAGGTCAATCTCTGTCATTAACCCATCTGAAATCAAATTGGTAATTTCTTTGATTTTAGTTGGTCCATAAACCGTGATAATACTTGAACATATAGCCGCCACAACTGCGATTAGTAGGGGAAGTTGGAGACCTGCTAGAAAAGGTCTACACTGTTTCCATAAGGACATTTTCTTATTTTCCATGTTCCAATTCCTCCTTCGATAGTTGTGAATAGGCAATTTCTTGGTAAACTTCATTGCTTGCAAGAAGTTCCTTGTGGGTGCCTTGTCCCACGACTTTACCTTGATCCAAGACTAAGATCAGGTCTGCATCCATAATGGTTGAAATTCGTTGGGCAACGATTAACTTGGTCATGGATTGTGTTTTTTCAGCTAATACTTGACGCAAGATACGATCTGTCTTGTAGTCCAAGGCTGAGAATGAATCATCAAAAATGAGAATCTCTGGCTTTACGAGCCAAGGCAGCGTGCAATGGCCAAACGTTGTCTCTGTCCTCCTGAGAAGTTGGTCCCACCTTGAGCCACTTCTGAGTCTAGACCTGCTTCCTTATCCTCGATGAAAGCTTTTTAGATTGAGCCAACTCAAGAGCTTGCACACATAGCAGTCTCATAGTGGGCTTTCTTGACTTTTACCGAAGTCTAGATTGCCTTTGACATTTCCTGAGAAAAGGACGGCTTTTTGTGGGATATAGCCGACTTTATTCCGCAAGTCTTCCAAATCATAATCCTGCACATTGACGCCGTCTACTAGGATTTCCCCATCTGATACATCATAAAAACGAGGCAAGAGGTTCACAAGCGTAGATTTACCAGAACCAGTTGAGCCGATAAAGGCAATGGTTTGTCCTGCTTCTGCCTTGAAACTGACATGCTCCACAACCGCTTCTGAGTTTTTAGAATAACGGAAGGTTACATCACGGAATTCCACTTGACCTTGAATAGATGAATCTGCCGTCTGTGGTTGACTAGGATTTTCAATAGAAGAATGCAAGTCTAGCACCTGATTGATACGTCCTGCAGAAACCAAGGTACGAGGAAGAACGATAAAGAGCGCTCCCATGAGAAGGAAGCCCATCACGACCTGCATAGCATAGGACATGAAGACCACCATATCACTAAAGAGTGGCAAACGTTCTGCCAAACTTGCGTCGTTGATGATATAGGCACCAATCCAGTAAATGGCTAAACTTAATCCACTCGAAATCCCCATCATAATTGGGTTCATAATGGCCATTAAGCGACTGACAAAGAGATTGAGTCGTGTGACCTCATCATTAGCTTCTTCAAATTTCTTATCTTGGTAATCCTCAGCATTGTAAGCACGAACCACTCGAATCCCTGTCAAGCTTTCACGAGTGATACTATTGAGTTTATCTGTCAATTTCTGGATGACAGATTGTTTTGGAAAGGCTAGCGTCATGAGAACAGTTGTCATCAGAACATTGACGATAACGGCCACCACTACTGCCCAGATCCAGTATTCCGATTTCCCAAGGATTTTTCCAATGGCCCAGATAGCCATAATTGGCCCACGAGTGACCACTTGCAAGCCCATGGTAAAGAGCATCTGTACCTGGGTAATATCATTGGTCGTCCGAGTCAAAAGACTAGGAATAGAGAAACGTTTAATTTCTGTCTGAGAATAATCCAATACACGATTAAAAATATCACTGCGTAAATGAGCCGTGTAGGAGGCTGCAACACGAGCAGCAAAGAAACCAACCATAACAGATGAAAAGAAAGCCAATAACGACAATCCAATCATCTTCGCAGCTGGTGACCAGAGTTCACCCAACTGCGTTCCAGACGTTCCCAGTAATTCTGTAATTTGCGAAATGTAGGTCGGCACCTCTAACTCGAGATAGACCGAGAAACAAGTGAAAAGAATCGTAAGGACAATCATTCCCCACTCTTTTCCTGTAATACGTTTAGCGAGTTTCTTCATTATCCCCTCCTATTTTTCCTACATTTGCTTGTAGTTGACCGAGTACCTTTTCAAAGATTGCCAAGTCTGACTTTGAAACACCATCTAGTAGACTCTGATCAATCCGATCAAAAAAAGCCTTAACTTCTTGCATCTGAGAGCGTGATTTTTCGGTCAAGTGAACAAATTTCGCCCGTTTATCACTTGGACTCACCTCCAACTCCACCAAACCATTTTGCACCATGCGCTTCACTAGATTACTGGCGACTGACTTGGTGATATTGAGTTCCTGCTCAATATCCTTGATTAACACCGCCTGTTCAGACTCCTCACGATAGTCTAAAAATCGTATGACTTGGCCCTGCGGTCCACCCATAAATTCAATACCACAACGTTTAGCTTCCTTTTGTACCAGTAGATGTAACTGGTGACCAAAACGTTTAAAGACCAACATCGGTTTATCCATGCTTTCCCCTTCTAGCGAAAAATAGTTCTCTGAGAACAATTTAAGTTTTTCATGAGAACTATTTTATCATTTTCAGAAAGGATGTCAAGAAAAAAAGTTTTCTAGAGAACTATTTTTAGTTAAAATTGACAATAGTTGATAATTTCTCTATAATAAACCTAACTTATCTGATTACACTAGAAGTGGGAGAATTTTCAAATGAAACAAGAAGAGTATAAAACCTTAGGAATCCTTGCTGTCATTTTTGGAGCTGGTGCTCTTCTCAGCTCTCGGATACCAATTATCAATAGTCTAGCCTTTCTCCTTGGATTTGTTGCCTTGATCTTAGGAGTCATCGGTATCGGCCTCAATCTCAAAATCAAAAACATTAGCTATGATAGGTTCAAGTTTTGGCCTCATTTCCATTATCATTGTACTGATAAGCCAATTGCTATTCACTCCTATCTTCGCTGATTTTATAAGAGGCTATCGCAGCTCTTCTAATTATCTCATGGAAGAACCAACCAATGAAGATTGGCCAAATAGTATCATTGATGAATACGAAAATGAAGAGGAAGAAGAGATCTTTACCTGGACCCAAGACCAGTTTGATGCCTTAATAGAGGGAGACCCATCCAACCAAGGGCAAGGGGGTACCAACTACAGTGATATTATCGAGAGCATGGAATTCCAGATTCTGAGTCAGAATCAAATCTTGATAATCAAGAAACAAAAAGAATCTCCTATCTATCCCTTGGTTCACCTAGTAAGGCAGTTGTTTTAAACTTTGTAAAGCAGAAAAATGGTCAGTTTCTTCTGATTCATAAATTTTCAATAGGTCTGGAATCACAAAAACAACATGATACTGGTATCAGAATCTAACATAAAATAAAAAGAGAGTGGGACAGAAATCGGTAATTCGTTAGAATTCGATTTCGTCGTCCCACCTCCGCACAGTTGAGTAGGGCTGTAAAAGCTGATGAAATCAGCGTAGTAGAGCCCACTCAACCACTGCGTCTTGCTCGAAAATCCAAAGACAATTAAGAGGCTAGGACTTTTGTCCCAGCCTCTTTTGTATTAGAACCCATTTACTTTCTAGAATTTCATCACATATATTTCCAAGCGACCCAATATCTTATAAAATAGCTGAGTTTTTCAGAGGTTTACGACATTTTCCCCTTATTTTTTAAACTTTATAAAAACTCTTGGCTCTGTCGGCGTACCGTGATATAATATAGTCAAGATAAGAGCTAGCTGGAGATCTACAAAGAAGATCGGCTCAAAAAACTTGAAAAGGCGATAGATAATTCCCATAAAACAGTAACGTCTATCGCAAAACAAAAGATGTAAAGTCCCAAATCCAGTGAAAGAAAAAGAAATGCTAAGAAGTAGATACGAAAGCCCCTCGAACTTCTATTTTTATCAAATGAAAAGAGGGAAACCAATGGTTAGTTCATAGCTGTTTTTATAATAGCAATCAACGTCTATATTTATCTCATGAAAAAGGACAAATAAATATGAGAAAAAGTTATTCAAGAATTATTAGACAGTTCCATTTCTACATCTGTGATTTCACAAGGTGCTGCAGTTCCTTGGTCTACTATTTCGGATCTTAGAAAAGGAAAAACAAGCATGGACAAAATGGCTCTCCTAACTGCAGAAAAACTTTATGAATTTGTTATAAGTAAAAACAGTGACTCAGCACTGTTTTTGTATTAGAACCCATCTACGTTTGTGTAGATTTTTGTACGTCTTCGTCGTCTTCAAGGACTCCATAGAGTTTTCA
>BNJS01001827.1_pt1 | contig 108492 bp, 107 predicted proteins | sample 8540461 | NCBI WGS metagenome assembly BNJS01 (sample SAMD00202454, study PRJDB9452) | human saliva metagenome | isolation source: human saliva | place: Japan
AGCTAGTCATACTTTCTAAAAACTAAGATTGTTTAACCAGCTTAGAGAAAATATGGGATGTAATTTCATTTGACAAAATGGCTTAGGATAAGACTATCCTTGGTTTAGCTGACTAAATATTTTCAAGGAAACCTGTTGTCAATTGTAAGGTAATTTAGGAATAAGAAACCAGCTCTGTCTTATACTCAATGAAAATCAAAGAGCAAACTAGCCTCAGGCTGTACTTGAGTACGGCAAGGCTACGTTGACGCGGTTTGAAGAGATTTTCGAAGAGTATTATACTTTTTTGTTGTTCACTACAGTTGACATAGAGCCTTTTAAAAAAGCGAACAAGACCAGATTCTATTTATCAGAAAACTAGTTTTGTCCGCTTTTTTTGATTGAGATTAGTTTCTTGGCCCAATCTCTATGACCTAGATGCTTTTACATCATCTTATTCGTCTTCTTTTTTCTTTCCCATAGCAAACATACCAAGAAGTGCTCCTACAAGACCTACGGCTGCAAGGCCAGCATTTTCTTTAGTGCCTGTCTCTGGGAGTTTGTATTGATGACTTGCAGGTGCTTGGTAGGTCTTATCTTGTGACATAGTAAGAGCTACAAGAGACTGCTCATCTTTGTATTCTGGAACCTCATGGATTGCTCCTTCTGCTCCATTCACACCACCTGTGAATTCTGGGCTTACTTCATGAACAGCTGCTTCGACACCATTCACACCACCAGTAAACTCTGGAACTTCTACAACTGGAGCTGGCTCGTCACCTGCTGTTCCAATTGCTCCTGTGTACTCTGGAACTTCTACTACTGGGGCTGGCTCATCGCCTGCTGTTCCAATTGCTCCTGTGTACTCTGGAACTTCTACTACTAGAGCTGGCTCGTCGCCTGCTGTTCCAATTGCTCCTGTGTACTCTGGAACTTCTACTACTGGAGCTGGCTCGTCGCCTGCTGTTCCAATTGCTCCTGTGTATTCTGGAACTTCTACTACTGGAGCTGGCTCGTCGCCTGCTGTTCCAATTGCTCCTGTGTATTCTGGAACTTCATGAACAGCTGCTTCGATCGCGTTAACGCCACCCTTGAATTCTGGTACTTCTACTACTGGAGTTGCTTCTTCACCTGCTGTGCCAATAGCTTCAGTGTACTCTGGAACTTCATGGACTGAGCCTTCTGCTCCATTCACACCACCTGTGAACTCTGGAACTTCGTGTACAGCTGGTTCTGTCTTAGCAGTTTCAACCTTTTCTTTAGTCAATTGGATACGATATTCCTTGACGTGTTTACCACTTTCTGAAACAAGACGTACCAAAACTGGAAGTTTATCGTCACCACTATCAACAACTGTCGCCGCTACGTTTTCACCAGCTTCAACTGTCACTTTAGGACGTTTTCCACTATAGGTAACTGAGTAATCAACGCGACCTTCTGAGAAGTCAGCAAGCTCTCTACCATCCACAAGAAGTTTAGAAGCTGTATTGTCCTTAGGTGCTTCACTTGGTGCGATAAAGGTCATTTCAGTGATAGCCACACCCTTCTTGTCTGCTTTTCTTTCCATGCGCCATCTCATAGCTTTAGCTTTGACTGGTGCAAAGGTTACATGGATGTCAGTTCCTGCTTGAACCTCTTGATCAGCACGGTATTCAACTTTCTCCCAGTTAGAAGGAGTGTTGAATGGATGTTCTGGATCGTATGGTTGGTAGTTAGAGTAATATTCTGGTGAATCAAATTCTGGTCCAACATAGCGTTCTAGAACGAGTTTAGAAGGGGCGTCTGTTCCACCATCTGCAAAGAATCGAATTTTTCCTTCTGCTACTGAACGCTCAACAATCTTACCATTTTCTCTGAAGATAACCCCTACTGAAACTTCTGGATTAGAAGATGGAGTTGGAGACCAGTTAGTCCAACGACGGCTTTCATCATCAGAACCATCATTGACATAGTCCACACGGTCACGAGAATTTGGATCAATATCGTTAGTTGCTGAGGCAAATGAGCGGTTGCTGTCATCATCGAAGTCTGGGTTGTCTGATAGGTTTTCACCGAGTTTGTCTGTCACACGTACAGCCACTTCAGCGGATAAATCAGTACCTAAAACGCGACCATGAACTGTAAATTCACCAGCTTTTGCTAGATTTTCTGCTGGAACTTCTTCCCAGTCAACAGCCAAGTCCTTGACTTCATAGCCATCTTTTCCTGTAAAGTAAACAGGAACTTTGGCTGGTAAGTCTAGGTTTTGCCCCTTAGCAACCAAGCGAGAAGCTTTAGCCGCAGCTACTGGTTTACTTGTTAGTAAATCTTTGTCAGTTGTGAAGTGTAGGCGGTATTCACCTAGGATATCTCCATTTTCTGCCTTGACAACAACACGAACTGGATCTCCTTCACGTACGCTTGGTACAACTGTTGCAATACCATTTTCAGTAACACTTGCTGTTACAGCTGGAACTTTTCCTTGGCTTGCTTCTAGATAGTAGTCAGTCAAGCCTGGGTTAAAGTTTGGCAAATCTTTTCCATCTACTTGGATTTGAGCTTGAGCTTTCTTAGCTGCAGCTACTTGTTTAGAGAAGATTTGCAATTCTGTAATTGAAGTACCCCATTTACCATCTGGTCTAACCATGCGGATACGAACTGCGTAAGTGTTGACTTTATCAAAGCTAAAGTGGGTCATTTCTCCAGCTCTTACTTGATCAGGAGCCTTGAGATTTGTTACTTGTTTCCAGTTCTTATCATCATTAAAGACGTGGTCTTCACTAGCTACGAAGCTTGGATTCTTAGGAACTGTTGGAGTTTCTGAGCCAACATAGTATTCGATGACATAAGACTTAGGTGCACCAACTCCGTGGTCTTCGTGGAAGGCTACATTGAGGTTATCAACCGAACGTTTAGACATGATACCAGAGTCTCCAAAGAGTACCCCGACTGATGCTTCACTTGTACGGTTCCAGTTTGTCCAACGGTTAGCTGGTTGGTTGTTATAAGAAATCAATTTATCATTGACATTTGCTACTGAATCGCTTGGATTTGAGTCTGAAGCAAAAGCAAGTGGCAATTCTGAACCAGTCCATTGGTCAGAGATGTTAGCACCAACTTCTGTTTGAGCAGAGACACGAACATGAAGTTTGGTTGGTAACTGAGTTCCTTCAACATGACCAGTAACAGTAAAGCTGCCTTCATTTGCGTACTGGCTTGGTTCAATAGCGTCCCAAGTTACTTTAGCTGAAGAGACTTGGCCATTTGAGTGATAAGTCCGAACACTCTCTGGTAGTTGAGGAGCTTCTGCAACTGGAGTTGTTACGCTCACTTCTTCAACAGCAATGATACCTTCTACAGATACTTTGCATGAGCCTCTTTTTCAAGCCCTTCTACTTTACCAAGAACATCAAAGCTATGGTACTTAGCAAGGTCTTCCTTAGCAACTGCTTGCCAAGTCACCTTGTGAACCTTTGGAAATCCTTTGTCATACTCTACAGTTACTGTAGCTGGGAGACTTGGTTCTTGATTCAAACCTGTCACTACGCTAACTGGACGAATTGCTTGGACGACTTTGTTTTCAGTATTTGCTTGAATGTTCAAGTCAATCTTACCTTCTGCTCCCTCAAATTGAGCTTTCAGAGTTACTTGACCCGGTTTGTGCAATTCAAGCATGCCTTTACGAACGGCTACATCTCCTTCACCTGTAGTTGAGAAGGTAACCTTATCAGCTTTCAAGACTGCTTGTGTACCGTCTTGATAGTGAGCCAAGACCTTGATACCGACAGTTTGGTCCTCTTTCAAAGCGGCTGCATTTTCAACTTCTAGGCTCAAACGTTCAATTTGTGGAGCCTCTTGTAGGAATTGGATAGCATAAGTTTGTAGTGGGCCGCCATCGTTTGGTTGAACATGGATGCTTGCACGCATACCATTTGCTTCATTAGCTTGAATAACTGTCACTTGAGCATTTTCGGCTGTAGCTTTGACCTCTGGCAAAGCTGCGCCATAAGCAAGTTTGTGGTATTTTACTGGTTGCTCAGTTGAAAGACCTTCTACAGCTTGGTCTGCTACTGTTACAGTCGGTACTACTGGACCAGCAGCTTGACCTTCGGCAACTACGAATGTAGCAGCGATTTCATCATCACCTGAAATTCCTTTAACTTGAATGCGAGAACCTGGGATAGCTAGTTTTGCTTGATCTTCAGCTGCAACTTCCCACTTATCAACATCATAGCTTGCTACAGTACCATCTGACAATACGTAGGAAACAGATTTGTCAACTGAATTTAGGGCTGTATTTGGAGCGATTCTCTTGACTACAGGCAATTCTGCTTCGAGAGCCAAGATTTCAACACGCGCTTCTACTTCACGTCCTTCTGCCACACCTTTAACAGTAACAATTCCTGGTTCGTTGACATCAACTGCTGACCACTCTACTGGAAGTTTTGCACGACTGCCGTCACTGTAGATAAAGGCCACTTTCTTAGGCATTTTTGGTGCTTGCCCGATAACTGTACGTACTTTAGGTACTTCTGTACCTAAGACAGTTTTTTCTTCTTGGTCTTTCTTACCTGTGAAGATAGTAGTTTGAGCAGATTTCAAGAGATCAGAGTGAGCAGTCAAGGTAAATTTACCAGCTTGCTCAGTTGATTTGACAATGACAACACCCTTACCATTGAAGGCCTTACGAACCCATGAACCGTCAGCTTGCTCTTTGTAACGTTCACGGCTTGCTTGTTCCCCGTTATCCACACCGACAATTTGACCTTGTCCATGCAACTGGAAGCGAACAAGGTTATTGGCAGTTGGAACTACATTACCAGCCTGGTCAACGATTTCATAGTAAATATAAGTGAGGTCTTTTCCGTCAGCTGCGATAGCATGTTCTTCTTTGACTAAGCGAACACCTGCAGGCTCACCAGCAGTCGTAATCTTATCACGAGCAATTTCATTACCTGCCTCATCACGAGCCACTGCTTCCAAGGTTCCAGGTTGATAAGCAACCTTCCACTCAAGGTAAAGTTCCTTAGCATTGGCACCTTCTTGGTAAGTACGTCCATCGCTAGTTTGTTTTTTGTTAAATGTCTTCTTGCCTAAAGATTCACCGTTCAAGAATAACTCAACACTTGCAGCATTAGAGTAAGCACGGACTGGAATTTTACCATCTGCATCAGCTACATTAGCTTTTAGAGTAGGATCTTCCCAGTTCCAGTGAGGAAGCAGGTGAACCATTGGTTTCTTCTGAGCAGAAACCCATTGGCTTTGATACAAGTAGTAGTCATTCTTTGGAATGCCGGCTGTATCTACGATACCAAAGTAGGAACTTTTAACTGGTGTTTGGTTTTGGTTATGCCATGGAGTCGGCTCACCAATATAGTCAGTACCTGTCCAGATGAACTGACCTGCATAGCCTGCATTATCACGGTCAAATGTCCAAGATGCTGTAGCTGTTTTACCCCAACCAACACGGTCATTACCGTAGTCTGACTGCTCGTAATTACGATAAGCCTGGTTGCTATGTACCAATTCACGTTCTGGACGATAGTAACTTCCACGTGTTCGAGTCGCTGAAGAAGTTTCTGATCCGTAAATCAACCAGTTTGGATGTTTCGCACGTAGTTTCTTGTAGTTGTCTTCTGAATAGTTAAATCCAACCGCATCCAGTTCGTCAGCGATTTTCTCATGACCACCACTACCATCACCGAAACGGAATTTATCTGCTCCCATAGTGACATAGCGAGTCTTGTCAACGTCCTTGATGACCTTGACCAAACGCTTAACAGTCGCTAGAGAATGTGGATCTCCTGAAGCTTCACCGATTTCATTACCGATAGACCACATGAAGATAGCTGGGTTGTTCTTGCCTCTTTCGACCATGGTACGCAAGTCAAAATCAGACCATTTTTCTCCTTTTTTAGCTTCTGGGTGAGTGGCATCTTTTTCAAAGAAACGCCCGTAGTCGTACTGTTTCTTACCACCGTACCAAGTATCAAAAGCTTCTTCCTGTACCAACAAACCAAGCTCTGCCGCAATTTGTAGAGTCTGCTCACTAGCTGGGTTGTGGGTTGTACGGATAGAGTTAACACCCATCTCCTTCATTTGTTTAAGGCGACGGTATTCTGCTTTATAGTTTTCTTCTGCTCCTAGAGCCCCGTGGTCATGGTGAAGAGAAACACCATGGAATTTCATTTTTTCGCCGTTAAGAGAGAAGCCTTCATTTGGTGTCCAGTTGTAGTAACGGTAACCAAACATATCTTTCTTCGCATCAACTAACTGACCATCGCGATACACACGCGTTACCAATTCGTAAAGAGCTGGTTGGTCGCTAAGTACTGTCCAAAGTTTTGGTTTCTCAACTTGCAAGATAGCATTCAGGCTAGTTGACTGATGAGCTTTCAAAACTTGACTAGCTGTACGAACTAGGTCACTTACTGCTTTTCCTCCACGTTCGATGATTTGATACTCAGCTACGATTTCGTGGTCTTTATCATCAGTATTGATAATCTTACTTGATACGTGAGTGTCAACCTTACCATTCTGTTGTTTTTCAAGATCTGGTGTTAAGATGGTTGTACCATTTTTGGCAACATGCAATTTGTCTGTCACTTGGAGAGTAACATCACGGTAGATACCACTTCCTGAGTACCAACGGCTACTTGGTTGTTTATTGATTGCATGAACTGCAATGACGTTTTCACGACCGTCTTTATTGAGATAGTCAGTGATATCATAAGAGAATTGGTTGTAACCATTTGGATAGTGACCAACTAGCTGACCGTTTACATAGACTTGCGAATCCATATAAACTCCGTCAAAGACTAAACGAACATTCTTGTTAAGGTCTTTTTCGTCTAGTTTAAAGGTCTTGCGATACCAAGCATCCCCACCATTCAGTTGTCCACCTTCGTTTTGGGCAGGTGACTGATGGTCGAAGTCGTTATAGATACTCCAGTCATGAGGAAGGTCTAGTTTCTTCCAGCTTGATACATCAGCATCTGGCTTGATAGCGTCTTTTGCATTAGCATTGAGTTTAAAATGCCAGTTTTGGTTAAATTCTACTTTACGGTCCTCAACCAATTGATTTACCTCCTCGCTGGTAGCCGGTTTTAGGTCCGGTTTTTCCGTTTGAGAAGATTGATCTTGAGTAATTACTTGAGGTTTCTTATCTAGCATGGAATCCTCTTTTTTGTCAGAGTCTGATTGTAGAGTTTGATCGTCCTGTGCTTTTTCAGCTTCATGAGCTGATGTAGCAACTTCACTTGCAGCTGATTCGGTTGATGCTGGCTGTTCTGGACTTCTTGTTTCACCAAGTTCCTCTTTATGAGAATCGTCCTCTACATTTTCTGCAGCAACTGTAATCGGAGTTTCTTCCGCAGCTACTGGATTTGCACCAGCTACACTTGCTCCAAATAATACCGAGCAAGTGCCGATAACTACTGAGCAAGTACCCACCGTAAATTTTCGGATACTATAAACTCTTTTTCGATTCCAATGATCTTTTCCCATAAGATCCTCCTTATATTCGTAACCGCTTCCATTTTTGTGAAAGCGCTCTACTTTTACAGTAGTATTTTACTTCTATTTTATAAAATAATATAAGAAACTTCAATACTATCTGTATAAAAATCATACTTTTTGATTCTTTTTTTCTATAATTTGTAGAAAAATCATACAAAACTGAATGTACATTTAGTGAATGATTTTTACTAAAAAAAGGCAGTGGGACAGAAATCGATAGACAAAGTCTCGATTTCGTAGTCCCAACCCGCGAGGATGATTAGGAGCTTTTTCGAGTCTAATACTCAATGAAAATCAAAGAGCAAACTAGGAAGCTAGCCGCAGGTTGCTCAAAGCACTGCTTTGAGGTTGTAGATAGAACTGACGAAGTCAGTAACATATATACGGCAAGGCGACGCTGACGTGGTTTGAAGAGATTTTCGAAGAGTATAAAAGACGAACAAAAAGTTCAATCAACTACCGCGTCAAAGTTTGATTGCTAATAAAAAGTGAGGTCGGGATCTTTTGTCCCAACCTCTTTTACGGACTATCAAACTGATATTTCTTATTAGATTATTGACTAGATTTCCCCTTTTCCAAAAGCTTGATCATCTCATTTTTACGTTCTTCCAACTCTGCAATTTGCTGGAGTAAAAGTCCTGAAAAATCACATTCAAGCTCTTCAGTTTCGCCACTATTATACCAGTCTAGAGCAACTATGTGATTGTTCTTATCAAAGCAGAAAATCACATCTCCGTCACCTACGATAGACAGAAATGGGATATAATCCACAAAGCCCAGAGCGTGTAATTCCTTTGTTGAAGACGAATGTCTAAGAAGTCTGGGATACCATTTGCAATTCCAAAAACCTTAATACCTCGGCAGAAGGTCCAAAATGGCGCTACATCGTAAACCTTGGCTCTTGGCCATAGCTCTTCCCTGACTTCCATAAAGAGACCTCCCAGAGCTGACATGGTGAATTCTCTGAAATCTTCTGGCAGACGAATACCATATTGATTTTCAAAATCCTGAACATCTTCTTCCGATGGTTCATTGCCCATGCAGGCGACAACTTGATAAGTTTCCTTATCATAGTGACGAAAATAATCATAAACTTCCTTGAGTGCCATCATCCAACTCCTTATCCAAGATAGATATACTCGATAACCACATCACATAGTTGGTGATCCTCATCATAGCCAAAGTAAACAGGATAATTTCCATCTCCAAAACCAGACTGAATCATTGGAATAGTCAGGTCTGTATCTGGGATTTTAAAATTTATCCAATCACCGCCTTCTCGCTGATATAGGGGATGTTCTATGGCATTTTGAGCAAAAATTTCCGCGAAGAAATCATCATAGATGTTTTTTTCGGGATTTTCTTGATACCATTTTTCTTCAAAATCACAGTAGGCATTTTTAGTCTCAACATCCACAATAGTTGCCAAGCCTGCATCGACTGAAAATCCAAAATAAGAATCTTCTTCAACCGAATCCAGGTTTTCATTGCCAATTAAGGCTTCATAGTAGACAACTGGAAGCTTATCTGTAAATTGAACTCTTGTTGCAACATACCGATAATGATCTTCTTCTATCTTGACTACTAAGGTTTTTAGAGGAAATGTTCCTTTAGCAACGATCTCTAAATAGGGGTTTTCATTCCTACGTAGCCAGACCAGTGGATCTCTCACTAAAATTTCTCCACTTGGGAAGGTCACTTCCCCCATATCTAAGACAAAGACTTCCTTGCCGTCTATTTCTTTCATCTCAAAACACTTTGCGTAATTGACAGACGAGGTCAAAATATGCTTGATTTCTTGGTATTTTTCCAACCATTCTTTCGAAACTTGAAGTTTTTCCATCGGTCTTTCCTTTCTCGTTTAAAACAAACCTGTAGTGGAGTTAAAAATCGATTTAAATCGAAACTAAATAAACCACAAATCCATCTGGTAAGATGACTTGATGTCCATCTTCAAGCTGGCAATGACTAGCTAAATCAACTGAATCTCTATCTAAAACAAAATTCTCAGAAGACTGGTTAAAGATGGCTTGAACTTCTTCCCTTCATAGTTCCATTTCAAAGCTAGAACATCTGGTTTCACTTCTTGCAAGCTATATGAACCATGCTGGATCATGCTTGCCACTTTCTTACGGACCTTGATTAATTGCTTCATGAAATTCAGCATATCATAGTCCTCAGAAACACGGCCCCAGGGCATGACACGGCGACAATCAGGATCTGGTCCACCAATTAGTGCCAGCTCTGTTCCGTAATAGATACAAGGGGTCCCTTTTTGAAGATAGAGGAAGGTTAAAGCAGCCTTGACATGTTGCACATTGCCTTTGGCAGTTGTGAGGATACGCTCTGTATCGTGAGAATCCAGAAGGTTAAACATCACTTCTGAGATTTGTTGCTTATAGTACATTGACTGGCTATTGATTTCTGAAATAAACTGCTCCGTCTTTTTACGCTGACGCAAAAAATAATCCTTGATACTTTCAGAGAGCGGGTAATTCATGACAGCATGGAACTCGTCCCCTTGTAGCCAAGACTGAGACGTATGCCAGATTTCACCTAAAATATACAAATCAGGCTTTTTAGCGAGAACTGCCTTTCTAAAATCTTTCCAGAACTGATGGTCAATTTCATTGGCAACGTCCAAACGCCAAGCATCGATATCAAAATTTTCAATCCAATAAGTTGCAACACTTAAAAGAAATTTTTTAACTTCAGGATTTGCCGTATTTAACTTAGGCATATAGCTAGCAAAGGCAAAAGTATGATAAGGGAGTTGTCTTGGATTCTGAAGTTTATCCTCAGTAACTGGGAATTCTTGGATATGGAACCAATCTTTATAAACTGAGTTTTCTCCATTTTTTAGAACATCCTGCCATTGGACTGACTGGTTGCCAATATGATTAAATACTGCATCTAGCATAATCTTGATACCACGTTTGTGGGCTTCCTCGACTAGATTACGAAAGACTTCCTTGTCTCCAAAGTGACGGTCGATTTCAAAATAATCCGTCGTATCGTACTTATGATTGGTCGTCGCTTCAAAAATCGGACATAGGTAAAGTCCAGTGATTCCCAAATCTTTAAGATAGTCTAAATGGTCAATAATCCCTTGTAAATCTCCACCAAAAAAATCATCCCTGTTAGGCGCAATGGCAGCATCCCACTCTCGAGCTCCATCAGGAGTCAAATTAAGATTTCCATTGGAAAAGCGTTCTGGGAAAATCTGGTACCAAACAGTATTTGAAACCCAACTTGGAACCTGACAACCATCGATTTCGTGAATATAAGGAAGCTTGAAACCATTACCTTCAGCATCCAAGTTTTCTTGAGTATGTTCTACGCAACCCTTATCTCCATAGTAGACACTCTGGCCTTCTGTATCAAGAAGTTCAAAGAGATACTGAATCCGTGCAAAATCAACAGAAACCGTAACCTGCCAATAATCAAATAAAGCATCCAAGGTTACTTTAGTCATTTCTTTCTTGACTTCATACTTATCCTCAATGAAAATAAAAGGATCTCCATAGTGCAAGATGACCTGCTGAATATCATTTTTCTTAGTTCTAATTCGGATATGTAGCTGATCTTCTTTATACAAATAAGCATACTCTGATTCTGGTCTATGATAAATGGCTGTTAATTCCATGTCTTGTCTCCTAAATAATCATCATAAACAAAAACGCAAACGTTTTCATAATTGCTATTTCTAGTATACTATTTAAAGATTCGATTTGCAATACTTGGTCAAATTTGACAAGAAAATAGCTCAAAATAAATACTGTAGACTAATCAAGAAATATCAGCACCTATCAATAAAAAGCTCCCATATTCAGCCTTACAGCCTAGTCAATCTGACAAAGGGCAAGTTCTTTTAATCCTCTGTCGTACAGGAAGGTTAAACAAAAGTTGGCTGTCATATTTTGAACCTTATGTTTACTCATTCCTCTAGGCATGGCTATTTCGCACAATTCTCTTGTTGCCAGAGAAAATAGCTTTTGCTTGCCCTTCCAGTCATCATTCTTAAATAGGGGACTCAGGATAAGATAAGGCGAATCCGTAAAAATTCCATTGACACCAGCTTTTTTGCCTAAAGCCTTTAAATGTTCAGATTCTAATAACTTTTCGATAATATGACCATCACTAGAGATTTTAACTAGGGCATAATAGTCCATGCCCCATTTATTGACAGAGGTTTGACTTTCTCCAGAGGTAAAGGCATAGAGGTCTTGCTTCCAACATTTCAGACTATCGATTTTAGGACTAGCGTCCGAGCTCCTGTCGTGGTGGTTTAAATCTTTTTTATCAATATGCGAATAAGTGGTCCACTTCGCCTGCTTTTTCTCTCTATCAAATTCTAAAAGGGCAAAGTTTCTTGCCTGATTGGTATAAACTCGATTTTCAAAACACACGGGGATCTGGTCGCTATCTGAAACTATTTGAAAATACCTCTCTTGTGCCTTTTTAGGAAGTATACTTTGCGGATCCTTTATAGCAATGATTTCTGGATGAGAAATAACCAGTATAATAGACTATTTCCTTACCAGCCTTGATGATGCCAATATTTTGTCCATCTGTAAAGAGTAGAGACTCTTCCTCCCAAACATGGTCACAATCCCAAGCATCTATCTCCTTCACACCCAAAGGCGATACTTCAAGCAGACAGTAACGATTTAAAGCTTCCTTCTCACTGGTCAGGACAAAGGCTCTACCATCCTGTAACATGACAGAATTGAAAACACTATTGTAGTCCTTGTCTAGTTCCCATTGCTTCAATAGGCTTAACTTTAACTTCCCCATTTTCTTCCTCCTAATACTCAATGAAAATCAAAGAGCAAACTAGGAAGCTAGCCAAAGGCTGTACTCGAGTACGGCAAGGCGAAGCTGACGTGGTTTGAATTTGATTTTTGAAGAGTATAAACAATCACCATTCATTGATGGCAAATAGAATGGCTAATCGAATATTTCTTAGCAACTGATCCGAAAGTTCATCGTACACTTGACCCAGTCCTTTATCTTGTGCCAGCCATCCAGGTTCATCATTCCAAGAGCCCATTCCTCCAAAAACATCCGCTGCACTTGCAGCTCTAAATATATTTTGATTTTGTGGCGGAATTTGAGGCTCCTCTAGCACCTTAGTAGTATCAAGGTCAAGGAGATGGTTTCTAGCAGAGTGAAAGACTTTTGCAAAGTTCTCACATTCAATTTTAATTGCTAGATCTTCTATACGAGCCAAGACGTCCTTAAATTCTTCCAGATTATTTTCATAGTGGGGAATGTCATGAGAAGATCTTTCCCATTCATACTCGGTGTAGGTGACATCCCAGCCTCTGCCTGGGGAAGCAGATTTCCAATTTGGTAGGAAATAACTTGCCTTCCCATCTTTATAAAAACAGAGAATTGCACTCTGTGTTGTATTAGAGAATCCTAAAATACCTCTGTCTTCAACAGAAATAGGACAAAATAATTTTAAATCCTTCAAACCTTTTTCCTTAAGGTTTTCAAACCAATCAGATACAGAAAGTTCTGTAGCTTCCCCATTTTCTGACGGCAAAATTTGAAAGCTCAATTTATTTGTATATTTTTCAGGCTTATAGCATATTTCTTTACCACTTTTTAAAGCCTTCCTAGCTGCTGCCACGATACAGGCTATCTGATACATTTGTCCGTTCATATGATCTCATCCACTATCCCTTCAATCAACTCCGTAAGACTTTCTGCTACATAGATAATTTCATCAGGGTCATGGATGTAGCAAATAATCTGCCCTTCCTGACCCTCCCGATCTGGATCAAAATCCAGCATAAGATAACAAGAGTCACAATACTGAGCAAAAGGAAACCATTTTTTATTAAAAAGATAAGGCTTTATTCTACTATCACGCATATTTTCCAGATCTTGACTAGAAAAATAATCGGGAAATTCGGTTAACAGAGCATCTCTATTTTGAAAGTACTTTTTACAAGTCTCAATTTCCTGTAGACTCATGAGAGAAAAAGGCAGCTCTCTCTGGTCAATCACACAAGGTAAAATAGAGAAGTATTTACTCCCGTTTTTATAGCTATAAAGCTCTTTGAAGTCACTAGGTAGACGAATACCAAATATTTCCTCAAAGGCTTGAAGCTCTTCCTCAGAAGCACCAGAAATATTCTGATAATCATCTAGGTATTCCTCTTCCACAGGATCATCCAAATCCCAGTCTTCGAAACACTCACAAATATAAGTTTCTATTTTCTTAACTTGGTCAATTAGTTGCATCATTTCACCATGATTTCTTTATTTTATCTGTCTTCCAATGCATTTTAACGCTTATAACTTGTTTTTTCTAGGAAAAGGGGTTCAGGATTTTGCTTAATCCAAGCAATAGCTAACTGACATAGACGGTCTAGACGAGGTCCGTCATCAAAATCTTTCCCATGAACCTGAGCAATAAGCTCTTTAGTCTCTTCCAATTCCTGTTCTGAAAGGGGGATTCCTAGAGACAAGTATTGAGGGAGAGCTTGAAGCATTTTTCTATAGTCCCTGTCCCAGTTGGCCCCACCATTGCGATCCAGTTCATCTCGAACTCGACCTGGGATACGGATAACTTCTCCCTGAACAGTTTTTGCTGCGCCACTTGAAGGGATTAAGAAGGACCAAAGTTCCTCATATTGCTCCTCCCAAGTTCCTTCTTTGACCAAGATTGGTGCACTGCCATCATGGGTTATTCGCTTGGCTACTGGCTTGACATCAAACAAACTATAAAGTTTGGCTAAACCTTTATCTGCTGCTTCTAGATAGTCAGGATTGATTCCTTCTCTATGAAATTCAAAATCCTTACCGATATTTTCGACCTTTTCTTTCATAGCAGGCGTTTTTTTAGCACCCGCATCCAGCAGCATTGTGGCGATTTCAGCTGTTTGGGCAATATAGATTCCCCGACAGACAGTGAGAACTGAGTCTAGTGGAGTTTGTCCCCTATCATTTTTAGGGTTGACATTTGCTCCCTTTTCTAAAAGAAGCGCAACGGTCTTAGGATGAAAAAACTCAGCTGCCATGTGTAGAGGTGTATTTCCATAAGTATTGCTTTTTTCAATATCTGCTCCCAATTCAAGCAAGAGTTTTACAGTATCTCTCCCCATGGTTGCCTGACGGTACAAAGGAGTCGCTCCATAATAATCAGGGGTATTGATATCTAAGCCCTGTTCGACAAGCCATATAACCAGCTCATCAGGAACCCCACCAAAATGCAGGGCCGTACTTAAACTATATCTCCCGTTATGGGCAGTTAGCTCACATTTGTCATACACAGCCTTTAATTGGTCAATATTGCCGTCAGTTAGTAGTTCATTGAAGTCCTTGGGTAAAGTTACTCTTTTCTTTGCCATTTTTAATTCCTTTCTTCTGATATAGCGTCTAGGGCAATCCAATGAAGATTGTCAACAGTTTTCAAAGTCAGGACTTGTCCATCATAATCATTTTTCAACTCAAGACCGTCTTGCTCAATAGATATATGATTGTACCAGTGGTCTAGGCTGGCGTATTTCCCCATATGAATGTTGATGAGTATACTGGTTATCGGATCCCACGTTCCTTTCTTAACAGTTTCAGCTAAGAGGTAGTAAGCGTCTAAGAATATGAGATTTCTCCCATAGATCCAAAAGGGTGGTTCAAGCTCTAACAAAGGCAACTTGGCAGAAAAAATCTCATCACCGTGTGGTGGAACGGTTTCATAATGAAATTCTATCTCACTGCCATAATAGGCAATCAAGGCTCCCTGACATCCGATATTTTGAGGAATTCCCTCCTCAGCTACTATAAATTCCATGACCTGCTCCTTCTATTTTCAATCATAAAATCCGACCAGACTCTGCCAGAATATCAAACTGGACGCATGGCATTTTCTAGTCATCAAGTGGATGAAGTCACTTTCACAATCCTTCCCAAACTGCAGATTGAGCCGTTCCCATGGCTCTAACAAATGCTAGAAAATCTGGTGCCAGCCATATTTTTTCATCATAGTTCATCTCTGAATCAAGAGCATAGACTGCCCCAGATTGACAATCCAGCAAAATAGTGTAGGGATCTCCATTTGCAATGATGATCAGGCCGCTTTCTTGTAGAGTCGAGTAATCATGGTATTCCAAATTGCGATTGATCAACCAAGTCAGACTAGTGCCGTCCCCATATCCAAACTGGTAACTTAAAAAACCGACCTGCCCCCAGTTATAGGCCAGAATATACTTCCTAAAAATCGGATCCAAATCTTGTATTTGCAGTTGTTTTTTCAAACGATCCAGTTCAGACACAGGCAGTTCCGTTTGGTTCAGGACAATCCCTTCTCTTATCTCAGGGTCAAGCCCTTGTGTTTCTTCTTGGGTAAGGGAAATGATTTGGTCAATTGTCAATAATTCCATTGTCAACCTCCGACTATAAATAGTCCATTTTCTAGAGCAAATTAGCTAGTTTAGGTCTTCTTTTTTCTGATGAACTTTCTTATCTCTATTATACCTCAAAGCTATCTAACAGGGATAGACTACCAGTATTTTCAGGGATTTTTTTGGTCAACAACTTATCCTAATTAAAGCAAAAGCCATTCCTCAAGGGAACAGCTTTCTCACTTATAATTAAAGGTTTCTCCAGCCAACTTATCTGCTAGCTTGGGAAAGAGGCTATAAAATTTATGAGCTAGATTGAGCAAGATTGGGAGATTGAGCTCGCGTTTGTTTTTACCTATGGTCTTAACAATCTTTTGCGCGACAGCATCTGGTTCCAATAGAAAACGATCAACCGACTTGAGATAGGTCCCATCTGGGTCTGCTTGGTCAAAAATCCTGTACGGATAGGTCCTGGATTAACAGTCGTCACATAGACACCATAGGGCATGAGTTCAAGGCGCAAAGCATTTGAAAAACCAATGGCCGCAAACTTGGTCGCAGAGTATAGACTAGACTTAGCAGTCGCTATCAATCCTGCCATACTGACGATATTGATGATATAACCTTTTCGCATTTCCTTCATGCGAGAAGCAACCAAACGAGATAGATTCATGAGAGCAAAGGTGTTAACCTCAAACATTTGATGAATATCTTGATTAGAAATCTTGTCAAAATCTTCAAAAATCCCATATCCAGCGTTGTTAATCAAGACATCAATCTTACCATAACGCTGATAGAGTTCAGCTACCAATCCTTCTAAGGCTTGAACGTCGGTAATATCAATTTCAATCAATTCTGCCTGAGGATGATTTCCGTATAGCTGAACTAGTTTTTCCTTATTTCTACCTAGCAAAATGAGTTGGTCATTTTGCAAGAGTTTGACCATTTCTTGAGCTAGACCCCCGCTAGCACCTGTAATCAGAATAGTAGACATACTTTTCCTTTCTCGAGATTCTAGATTTCCACTTCTTCCAGATCTTTTACAACATGGACATTTTCAAAGATACTAGAGGCATCCTTTTTAAGCTGGCTGATATCTTTCGAAAGGAAACGAGCGCTGATATGGTTGAGTAAGAGTCGTTTGGCTCCTGCTTCTACTGCAACCTGCGCTGCCTGCATGTTAGTAGAGTGACCATGATTACGAGCAATTTTCTCATCACCCTTACCATAAGTTGACTCATGGACAAGAACATCCGCATTGACAGCCAGACGCACACTGGCATCCGTTTTTCGAGTATCACCCAAGATAGTGATAATCTTACCTGGACGTGGAGCTGAGATGTAGTCTGCTGCCTTGATCTCGGTGCCGTCTTCTAGGACTACATCCTGCCCGTTTTTGATTTTTCCAAAAAGCGGTCCAAATGGCACACCAGCAGCCTTTAGTTTTTCAGCGTCCAAGGTCCCTTCTAGATCCTTTTGCATGACACGATAACCCACACAGAAAATAGTGTGATCCAACTCTTCCGCATACACCGTGAATTTATCTGTTTCAAGAATTTTCCCTAGAGAATCTTGGTCAAACTCATGGAAATGAATCTTATAGGGCAGGCGTGAACCTGACACACGTAGACTGGTCAAGACAAAAGATTTGATACCTTGGGGACTATAGATTTCCAAATCTGTTTGCTCTTCATTGGCTTGAAAGGCACGACTAGAAAGAAAACCTGGCAAGCCAAAAATATGGTCTCCGTGCAAGTGGGTGATAAAGATTTTGCTGACCTTTCGTGGTCGAATCGTAGTTTCCAGAATGCGATTTTGCGTTCCTTCGCCACAGTCAAAGAGCCAAACTTCGTTAATCTCGTCCAAGAGTTTCAGGGCGAGACTTGAAACATTGCGGGCTTTAGAGGGCTGACCAGCCCCCGTTCCTAAAAATTGAATATCCATTCGATACTTTCTAATTAATCAATATATAACATAGCAGTGCGATTTTCCGAGCGATAATAAAGCTTGCCAGAAAAAGCTCTAGCTTCTTGTTGTAAATCCTCTTGGCTGTAGCCTTTGAGTCGCTTTCTTCCATCTGCCAAGCTTTCCAAATCTGTCAAAGCTGTGAGATTTTCCACGCTAACAACTTCCTCTTCTCCGATTGCCTTCATATAAATTTTTCCAGACTCCTCAAAAACTAGCTGATGGGGAAAAATTTGCGCAATCTCAAAGAGTAATTCATCCGTAATTGCTTCCTCATATTCAGAGAAAATGCGACCAAGTCCTTCTTTCTCGTAGCAAAATCCAAAGGATTTACCAGATAGATTGAGGCGAATAAAGGGCTTGCTTTCCAAAGAGAAACTTGGCTCAGCATTATAGAGGTTTAATTCTTTACTGACTTCCGCAAAATAATCGGTCGCAGCCTCGGGGCTCTTTTTCTGGTAGAGCTCTGCAAAGTAGGCATTAACCACACTAGGTGGAGGAGTGATAAGGGCTAGCTGTTCCTCTTCGGACCTACCAGCTAAAAGCTGGTCCAGATAGACCTTGTCTAGACTTGTATAGCCACCATACTTAAGAGCTAATGATTTGATATCAGTCATAAAATTCTTCTAATCTCCATTTATTTTTCTCAGAAATGAAGCCTCTGATGACTTCGCCGTCATCTTGGTAGTCACGTTCTTCTAAGATAGCAACACTCTCCAAATCATGAATCTTGTAAGACTTAGAAAAAGGCACGCGCAGAGTGAATGCTTCAAAAATTTCCTTAATCTTATCCAGCAATAAAGCCTGCAACTGTTCGCGACTATCCTTAGATTTAGCAGAAATCAGAGCATAAGGCGTTTGAGTAGGTGTGAAATCCTCCACCAAATCCACTTTATTATAAAGGGTCAAGCGAGGAATATCCTCCATGTCCAAATCTTTCATGATGGAAAGAACTGTTTTTCATGTTCCTCATGGTAAGGATTGCTGGCATCGATAACATGAACTAGAAGGTCTACATGCTTGCTTTCTTCCAAGGTCGACTTGAAACTGGATACCAGCTCTGTCGGCAAATCTTGAATAAATCCAACGGTATCTGTCAAGGTTACCTGTAGATTGCCACCAAGATGAATGCTTTTAGTTGTTGCATCTAGAGTTGCAAAAAGCTCATCTGCCTCATACTGGGTCTTGCTAGTCAAGGTGTTCATGATAGTTGACTTTCCAGCATTGGTGTAGCCAATCAATCCAATCTTAAAGGTGCTTGACTCCAAACGTTTTTCTCTTACAGTCGCCCGATTTTTCTCAACCACCTTGAGTTGACGTTCGATATCTGTAATCTGGTTGCGAACACTACGACGGTTCAGCTCCAGCTGACTTTCACCTGGACCACGGGAAACCAATTCCCCCTGCCTGACGGCTGAGCATAATCCCTTGACCAACCAGACGAGGCAAGAGGTATTTGAGCTGAGCTAGATGAACTTGGAGCTTCCCTTCATGGCTTCGAGCTCTCATAGCAAAGATATCCAAAATCAACTGCATACGGTCAATGACCTTGACACCGAGAACTTCCTCTAAATTGACATTTTGTCGAGGTGTCAGACGGTTATTGACGATGACAGTCGTGATTTCTTCTGCGTCCACCATTTGAGCAATTTCTTCCAACTTACCAGAACCAACAAAGGTCTTGGAGTCGTATTTTTCTCGTTTTTGTCTGTAGCTATCTACTACAACTGCACCAGCCGTCTTAGCTAAACTAGCCAACTCTTCCATGGAGAGGTCAAAATTATCCATGCCCTGGAGTTCAACACCAATGAGCAGGACTCGTTCCTCTTTTTTCTCCGTTTCAATCATTTAAAAACTCCTCAATCTGGCTTAAAATACGCTCTTTCACACCAGATTCTCCTATCTGATAAAAGGTCACCTGCATGCGATTACGGAACCAGGTCAACTGGCGCTTGGCAAATCGGCGAGTTGCTTGCTTGAGACTGTCACGAGCTTCTTCCAAGGACTTCTCTCCACAAAAATAAGGAAAGAGTTCCTTATAACCAATTCCTTTAGCAGCTTGAACATCTGGATAATGGTCAAACAGCCACTTGGCTTCGTCTAGAAGTCCAGCTTCAAACATCAGGTCCACTCTGTGATTGATACGCTCATAAAGCTGACTACGTTCATCATCCAAGCAAATAATCAGTGGTTCATACAAGGTCTCTTGATTTTCCAAGTCTTGACCAAAATGGGCAATTTCCAAGGCACGCATAGCACGACGACGATTAAACTGGGGAATTTCAAGGCCTATTTGCTCTACAAGATGGGCTAACTCCTCATCTGAAAAAGGATCTAGACTAGCACGATAAGCTAAAATCTCCTCATGAGGTGTCTCCCCACCTAAATGATATCCTTCTAGCAGACTCTGGATATAAAGTCCTGTCCCACCTGCAATAATAGCGAGCTTACCTCGACTTTGAATATCCTCAATAGCCGCCTTAGCTTCTGAAACAAAATCAAAAGCCGAGTAAGACTCGGTTACCTCTCTCACATCAATCAAGTGATGAGGAACACTTGCCTGCTCCTCTGGACTAGCCTTGGCTGTCCCAATATCTAGTCCTCGATAGACTTGTTGGCTATCTCCACTAATTACTTCACCATTAAAATGCTTAGCAACTTCAATGGCTAGGGCTGTTTTTCCAACTGCAGTCGGTCCAACAATCACAATTATTTTTGTTTTCATCTTTTTTCCTTGAAAAATTCCCATTTTTTCGTTACTATTATTATATCACAAAAAGGTCAGTCAGAAAAATGCGACCTCTTGAGGTAGCTGGCTGATTTATAAGTTAAAGGAGGAATACTCATGGCTAAAGGATTCGCTAAAGGTCTTGTAACAGGTATTGCAGGAACTGTCGCTGCAGTTGCAGGTGCAGTATACGCAGTTAAAAAGAAAGTGATCGAACCAGAAGAACAAAAAGCAGCTTTCATCGAAGAAAACCGTAAGAAGGCAGCTCGTCGTCGCGTATCACGCTAAGAAACAAAAGAAGTTGGGATTTTCTCTCAACTTCTTTTTTCTGGCTCTCTGTCAACTGTAGTGGGTTGAATAAAAAGCTAACATCTGGAGAGGACAATCGTTGTCCTCTCCATTTTTATATTCAAAGCGATGAAAATTCGTTTCTTAAAGTTGTCAAAGTTCCTAAAACCAAAAGCATTTCGTTTGATAAGTTTAACGAGATTATTGGTCGCTTCCAATTTGGCGTTGGAATAGGGTAGTTGAAGGGCGTTGACAATCTTCTCTTTATCCTTTAGAAAGGTTTTAAAGACAGTCTGAAAAAGAGGATGAACCTGCTTTAGATTGTCCTCAATAAGTCCGAAGAATTTGTCAGGTTCCTTGTTCTGAAAGTGAAAAAGAAAGAGTTGATATAGATTGTAGTGATGTTTCAACTCTTCTGAATAGCTCAAAAGCTTGTCTAGAATCTCTTTATTCGTTAAGTGCATACGAAAAGTAGGGCGATAAAATCGTTTATCACTCAGTTTACGACTATCCTGTTGAATGAGTTTCCAGTAGCGTTTGATGGCCTTGTATTCATGGGATTTTCGCTCAAATTGATTCATGATTTGGACACGGACACGACTCATAGCACGGCTGAGATGTTGGACAATGTGAAAGCGGTCGAGAACGATTTTAGCGTTAGGAAAAAGTTTACTGGCAATATCGTAGTAAGGGCTAAACATATCCATCGTAATGATTTTCACCTGACAACGAACAGCTCGCTCGTAGCGCAGAAAGTGATTTCGGATGATAGCCTGTGTTCTGCCCTCAAGAACAGTGATGATGTTGAGATTGTCAAAATCTTGTGCAATGAAACTCATTTTTCCCTTGGTAAAAGAATACTCGTCCCAAGACATAATCTCAGGAAGTCGGCTAAAGTCATGTTTAAAACGGAAGTCATTGAGCTTGCGAACAACAGTTGAAGTTGAAATGGAAAGCTGATGGGCAATATCAGTCATAGAAGTCTTTTCAATCAATTTTTGCGCAATTTTTTGATTGATAATACGAGGAATTTGGTGATTTTTCTTGACGAGAGAGGACTCGGTGACCATCATTTTCGAGCACTGATAGCACTTGAAACGGCGTTTTCTAAGGAGGATTCTAGTAGGCATACCAGTCGTTTCGAGGTAAGGAATTTTCGACGGTTTTTGGAAGTCATATTTCTTCATTTGACTTCCGCAATCAGGACAAGATGGAGCCTCATAATCCAGTTTAGCGATGATTTCTTTGTGAGTATCCATGTTGATGATATCTAGAATCTGGATATTAGGGTCTTTAATATCGAGTAGTTTTGTGATAAAATGTAATTGTTCCATATGATTCTTTCTAATGAGAGTTTGGTCGCTTTTCATTATAGATCTTATGGAACTTTTTCTCTACAACAAAATAGGCTCCATAATATCTATAGGGGATTTACCCACTACAAATATTATAGAGCCTTTTTTCTATTCTTTTATACTCAATGAAAATCAAAGAGCAAACTAGGAATCTAGCCTAGTTTGAAAAGATTTTCAGAGAGTATTAAATGGCCAAGTCAAACTTCAACTGTGGCTTGACTGGATCATAATCAACCAGCTCAAAATCCTCTGCTTTAATATCAAAGAAGTTGGTCTTGTCTGGTACATTTAAGACCAAACGTGGTTGGCAGTTTGAAGGCTCACGACGAAGCAATTCCTGAGCTTGTTCAAATTGATTGTCATAAATGTGAAGGTTATTGATAAAGTAGAAGAATTTCCCAACTTTCCAGCCAAAGTGTTTAGCAATCATCATCTGAAGAGCCACGTACTGCATGGCATTGATGTGGTGAGCTACTAGCATATCATTAGAACGCTGGGTCAAAGTTGCATCCAGATAAATTTCCCCATCTACTCGACGGACATCAAACATAGTCTGAAATGCGCATGGAAGAAGTCCATCTGTCTCCTCAAAGGCCTGATAATCCCAAAGCGAAATGATATTGCGACGGTTCCAAGGATTGGCTTCTAACTGTTTGAGAATCTTGTTAATGATGTCATGCTTCTTAACAACAGCCCCATAACGTTCCCCAATAGTCCCTGTATCTCCAACTTCCCAGTCATTCCAGTAGTGAACATTGTACTTGTCATTGAGTACTTCCAAACTATTGGTCTGGTCTTGGTAGATCCAAAGTACTTCCTTGATGGCTGATTTGATTGCGATGGGGCGCAAGGTTGTGATGGGAAATTCCCCCCTTAGACAAATCGTACTCCGCAAAAGCACCTGTGATGTACTTGGAGTTGGCCACTGTTCCATCCTTATACTTGGGACGGGCCTGCTCTGAAAAGACACCGTCTTTGAGGATTCGTTCAATATTTTCTTTAAAAATCGTATCTGCTTTTGTCATTTGCTATCACCTCATTCATTGTCTTAACTAGTATAGCATAAAAAAAGAAAGGAGGAAAATCACTCGCTTACAGAAAGCAATTTTCTCCTTTTTATGTTTATTTATTGCAATACAAGTGATGCTGCTCCGATAACTCCAGCGTCATTTCCTAGAGTTGCAAGAGCTAGTTTAGTTGTTGTGCGAACTTGTGGAAAGGTATTTTCATCATAAACCTTTTGCACACCTTGAAGGAGGAATTCTCCCGCAGCTGATACACCACCACCGATAACGATTGTTGATGGGTTTAGGATAGAACCAATATTGGCACATGCAATACCCAAGTAACGTGAGAAGTTACGGTAAACAATCAAGGCAAGGTCGTCCCCTTCTTTTGCCAAGTCAAAGACAGTTTTAGCAGTTACTTCTTCACCGTCGTCAATCAAGCGTTTCAACTCTGCATCGCCTTCATATTCATCCGCGTAACGGCGAGTCAAGTTGACAATACCTGTTGCTGAAGCCACTGTCTCAAGACAGCCTTTTTTACCACAAGTACATGGGATTGGTTGATCAAAGTCAACTGTAATATGTCCAAGTTCACCTGCAGCACCTGCAACACCGTGAAGCAATTTACCTTCTGCCACGATACCACCACCAACACCTGTACCCAGAGTCATAAAGACAACGTCTGGTTGGTTTTCACCAGCACCCATCCAACGCTCACCAAGAGCAGCTACGTTAGCGTCATTGTCGATAAAGAATGGAATACCCAAGGCTTTTTCCATCTTTTCTTTGATTGGTTGAAGAGTTTTCCAGTTGAGGTTATAGGCTCCGATAACAGTTCCATTTTCACGATCAACTACACCAGGTGAACCCATACCAATCCCTTGGAAATCTGCTGCAGACAATCCAAGTAATTCAAAACGATGTTGAATAGATTCAATCATATCGTCTACGATATGGCTTCCTTCATCCAAAATGTTAGTCTTAATAGACCATTTTTCTTGGATTTCTCCTTCTTGAGTTAAAATTGCAAACTTGACAGAAGTTCCACCAAGGTCAATCCCAATAATCTTTTGACTCATTGTCTTCTCCTTTATGATAATATCAACTTCCATATTATTTTATCAAACTTATTTCAGCAATTCAAGAAAACTTCTAGTTATTTCTGCAAATTCTTCTGGTTTGGCCCTATTCAAGATATGAGGGCCATTAGGGATAATTTGAAACTGTGCCTCTGGCATCAGTTCTTGGATAGCTTTCATTGAACTAAGATTTGGTTTATCCTGACTACCACAAATTAACAAGCTTGGATAGGGACAATTCTGTGCAATCTCTCTTAAATCAAGTGTCTTTAATTCCTCAGAAACTCCAACCATAAGAGGCTTATCTGCTCCCTGTTTCTCAAATATCCTTTTGGGAAGCAATTTAAATATCAGCAACTGAATATAAAAAGGAATGTTACCCGCTAGTTTCAGTGGACAGCCTGACAAAACCAAGGCCTGAAGATTTGATATATCAGAACTTGAAAGCTCCAATGCAAGTGCAGCCCCTAAGGACAAACCGATTAAAACAAAAGGTTCTGTCTCCTCTGACAAGTGCTGATAAATGCGCTCCTTAGCTTCTTGGTAGGTAGCAACTCCGGAAGGGAATAACTCTAGGGCTTCAGAGGGATAATCTGCAAGAAAATCCTGAACTTCTTTCCAGCTATCAGCTGACTGACCTAAGCCATGCAAAAATATTAGTTTCATTTAGTTCTCCTTTACTGACAACTCATACAAGCCCCTTACTGCATTACAGCCATAAATAACTTCTGCTTCTTTCAAATCTTCTACGGTCAAGACCTTCTCTTCTACCTGCCCGCTTTCAAGTAAATGCTGGCGATAAGTCCCTGGTAACAGGCCTAGCTGACTAGGAGGTGTATAGAGCTTGCCATCCATTTTCAAGACCAGATTCCCAATAGAGGTTTCAAGCAACTTTCCATCAGCAGTGTGATAGATGATTTCCTGCTCTCCCACTGTCAAATGTGGTCGGTGTGTCGTCTTAAAGTAGGTAAAGGCCTGCTCCAAATCAGCTTCTTGCTGACAAAGCTTGGCCTGACAAAAACTAGAGCTAAGTGGTGTCAATACTTGTCGTTCAATTTCAATTTCTCCAGATTTGCTGAGACTGATTCGTATCCGATAATCTTGACGGATGTCACAAGACTGGCACTCCTTCTCTAACTTTTGTCTCAAAACTTCTTGGTCAAATGGAAAGGCAAAATAACGACTAGCCTTTTGCAGTCTTTCCAGATGTTGCTTTTCAAAGAGCAATTTTTTCTGGCTGATTTTCCCTGTCGTAATCAGCTGAAAACGAGGTTGTTTTCGGTAAAGAATAGCCGCCTTGTGCTGGACTTCACGGTATTCTGACTCCCAAGTACTATCCCAAGTGATGCCACCTCCGACACCATAGATGGCTTGCCCTTGCTGCAGTTGAATGGTTCGAATAGCCACATTGAAAATCCGTCGTCCATTGGGCAGTAAGAGACCAACAGTTCCACAGTAAACTCCTCTAGCTTGTGGTTCCAAGTTCTTGATAATTTCCATGGTCGCTATCTTGGGAGCTCCTGTGATAGAACCACATGGAAAGAGAGAACGGAAGATTTCTACTAGATTAACATCCGGTCGTAACTGACTCTTGATGGTCGAAGTCATCTGCCAAACCGTTGAATACTGTTCCACCTGGCATAAACGTTCCACATGCTCACTCCCTACCTCAGACAGACGATTCATGTCATTGCGCAAGAGGTCCACTATCATCATATTTTCTGAACGATTTTTGGGATCTTGCCCCAACCAAGCGGCCTCTTTCAAGTCTTCTGTATCAGTCAGACCACGTTTAGTCGTCCCCTTCATAGGACGAGTTGTCAATTCACGATCATTTTGTTCAAAAAAGAGTTCTGGACTCATGGAAATCACTGCCATGTCGTCATGTTCAACATAGGCATTGTAACCTGCCTCCTGCTCTACCACCATGCGATTGTAGATAGCAAAAGGATTGGCACTTAAATTCTGTTTGAGTTGGACCGTATAGTTGACCTGATAAGTATCCCCTTGTCTTAAATGATGGTGAATCTGGGCAATGGCCTTTTCGTAGTCCTCTGCTGCTGTTACTTCCTGCCAGTTTGATGGCAAATCCACCTCCTCATAAGTCAGAGGAATACTAGATTTTTCAACACTGTCATGGACGGTGAAATAGAGCAGATACTCTCCCAATAAAGGAGTTTCGTGAACTGCCAACTTCTCCTCAAAGCTGGCGCAGCCTCATAGCTGACATAACCCACCACATAGTAGCCCTGTTCTTGGTAGCTTTCCACTTGAGCTAACAAGTCTGTTACTTCTGCTAAATCTCTGGTTTTTAACTCTTTGATAGGCTGGGTAAAGGTGTATCGCTCACCCAAAGCCCTAAAATCAATCACTGTTTTTCTATGCATATCCTAAGTATACCATAAAAGCCAGACCCCAACAGGAGATCTGGCAATTTTATTCTTTGAGAATGCTAAAGTAGATTTCACTTCCTAAGAAAATCTGAACATAGCATTCTCTTTTATCACACCGACTTTTTATCTATCCTTTAGGAAAGAGTTCGGATGAAAAGGCATCTGTAACCTGTAATAGTTTTTGGAAGACTTTTTTCTTCAAGGCTACTGTATAGTTGGCAACTGAGCCTCCATACTTAAAGTTTCGGTAATCCGTTTCTACTGCTTGGTCAAACAAGTCTTGCAATTTCTCATAAGAATCAATTTGCTGACCATCAATTTCAAAACTATGGATTCCTCGTTTTGCCTTGGCAATAATAGCATCAAACCAGGCCTTCTTCCATTCTTCCAAGTTCTGGAACTTGCCTTTCGAACCTTCTGGATAATGAAATCATCCCCCAGGGTGTCACGTCCCTCGCTCAGCGCCTCATCCTTGTATTTATTAGAAGCATAGCCTAGGAAACCATTTTCGTAACCATAATAACCCCACATACGGAAGGCATTATGCTTGAAGGAGATGGCTCCTGGAGCTCCCTGACTTGTATTACCACCATAGATAGCGTCCACCATCTTGACATTGACATAAGCTGTCTTGAGTTCTTCTGGTCGGTAAGTTCCCTGATAATGCCTATTGGTGATGATGTTATTTTTGATCAGGTCGTCCACAGAATTTAGCTGATTCTTGGCTTCTTCATCCGTCAATGGACGGACATAGTCCCACTGGTTTGGAGCAAGGAGTTTATTATCTTGGTCCTGATAGCGCATTTGCTTAGTCATCTTACTGAACCAAGCCTTCTTCAAAGCCAGATCATTCTTAGCAAGAACTCGTTCTCCTTCCAGATAATCTAGAAGCATCAAAGCCTCATTATAACCTTTCATGTAGTGGTCAATCTGCTGGCGTGTTTGCAACTTGGTTGGATCAGGATTGTACCATTGGTCCCCATCATTTGGTCGCATGTATGCCATGTTGAGCCCGAGGGCGCCATATTCACCCTGATGGCCATCCTCAGCCGGTGACTGGAGCATGCCCTGAGCATAGGCTTCTACATAGGTTCCTTCACGATGTTTGTAGCCACCCAGATAGACAATGCGATCGTTGACGTGAGTTGTCTCATGGGTGTAGACAGACAAACCATACTCACTCATCATATCTATTTCTACAAAGTGAACAGCATCTCTGGCATTGATATTAGGATAGATAGAGGCATAGGCTCCTAGCTTATTGTCCTTATAGTAGCGACCTGCTGGCCCAAATACTTCACGAATTGGCGCGTAGTCTGCCATACCACTTGTATGTCCATAACGCTCTACCCAGCCACGTCCATCAACGCGATAGCCTTCCCAAACTGGTGTAGCTACATTAAAGTCACTCTTAACCATACGGTCTTTGACATCATCAGCGGCAAGTCGATACCAAAGTCCAAGTAAGTCAACTGACGGTCCGCTACTAGGTCAATGTCAGCTTTCATCTGGTCTATGGTTTTGCCAGATTTATCAGCTGATCCGAAGGTAATGGTATTGTAGTTGGAAATCAGGAACATCTGTGCCTTCTTGACATTCAACAAAGGCAGAATCATATTGCGATGCAACCAGTTATTCAGATTGTCATAAGCCCGATGCTTCCGATTTGCAATTTCTTGATTCTTCGAAGCTCGCTCTGCTATGTACACATGGCCCTTAGTGGCATTCACAAACCAGTCATTCATATCCTTGTCAGTCGTCAACAACTGTCTGTTGTAGTCTAAGAAGGCATGTAAATCTTCAGATTTTGTATCTTTGGCTAGAACTCTTGCAAAGGTTTCATGAGTCTGGTCGCCTTTTAGGTTGCTTTCTCTTGAACCGAGTTCAATCAACCGATCCAAAACATCCACATTTTGGCCATAAAAATCTGGTTTAAAGAGCATGAGTTCTTTCAGATTGTAATCCGCAAATCGGACACCATAATAGCGATTAAGATAAGCAAGTCCCAGCATGATTGCTGACTTTTTATCCTGAACCTTTTGCTTCAAGGAAGCCATGCTAGCAGGTGAATCATTCCACTGATAGTCTAGATTAGTAAGTAACTTATCAACCAGACTTCCCAGCTGCGCTTTGACTTCTGCAAAGCTTTCTTCTAGATACCAATTCTTCACAGCCTCAACCTTCTTATCAAGGTTGGTGGTCTGATCATCTAGAACTTGATAAACTCCATCAGACTGTAAGTCCACTGTTTTCAAGATTGAGGTCAGGTCCTTGGCTAGGGCTGAACGGTCCTTAACCAGCATATCTGGAGTATAAACCACATCCAAGTCAGCAATCTTGTATTCCTTAATAGCAGTCAATCCAGAATTTTGTGAGGTGATTGCAAATACATCCTTGGTCTGGTCTGCATAATGAACCATGATATGATCTGCCGCTGACAGGTCTGTCACAAAGTCTTGCCCCTTCATAGCAATAACAGAGACTACCCTTTTCTTGGCTAGATTGTGATCAAGATCTAGCTTGTTCCCTTGATTAACGATCCATTCTTTATTGTAGAAAGGCTGTAATTTTTCAAGGTTGCGATAGGCTTGATCATGGTGACTATCATAATCTTGGATATCCTGATAAGCGTATTCTTTTACACCAGCAATCGTAGGAGTATCAGCACTTGACTTAGCCAGGTAATAGCTAAAGCCTTCTTCAAAGGTTTTCTGAGCATTTCGTTGAATCAAGTCAGTTGCCTCAGCACTCACCTTATAATATTCTTTTCCATCTATTCTCTCAGTTTGAATAGACTTGATGGCTAAACGGCTGGTCTTATGGCTCTCTAAACTAATCTTGAGGTAGTAGTCTTCCAAGTTTCTTGGCACTTCTGTCAAGTGCTGAATCACAGACTCTTTGCCATTTTCAACCTTGATAAGGCTTGTTTCCTTGATATCTTTTATTTCTAGCTTTTTAAGCTCTAGACGGAGCTTTTTGTCCTCAAGCAGAGTGCTCTCCTCACCCTTACCACGGTTGTAGACCATCCTTGTAGAAATAGTGTAGTCCGTGTAGAGTTTTAGATTATCAACTGTTGCTTCCAGTTGATCACTCGTCAAGTCAAGAGTCTTATCCTCTAGCCCCTTGGCTTTAATAGTGGCACTAATTTTTGAGACGGTAACGCCATCTGCCTTGTTCAGATTATAACTTAAGCGAGCTGAACGGTCCATCGAATTTCCAGTAATAGTTGAAAGAGTTAGGACAGGTTCAGGTTTAATTTCTTCCTTTTCCTTACTGCCACGGATGATAATCTGATCCTTAGCTTCTCTTAAAATCCGTGTTGTTTCTTTCGGCTCTGAAATACGTTTCCCATCTTTTTCCTCATAGCTGGTAACAATCTCTTTCTCACCATCTTGACCGACTTGCTCGATTCTTGTTTCACCGACAAGCATGTCTGGGTCAATCTTTTCCCTAGTTTGTTTAGGAATCAACTCTTTTCGGACTTCAATATGTAAAGTCGGGTTTGTATCCTGAATCAGCGCTTCAGTAGCATTCACACCACCACTATAGCTAGGAATTTCCTGTTTCAGAGTATCAACGGGAACTGCCCAACCTTCATAATCTGGTAAGACCTCAGCTACTGTACCTGGGCCATTGACTCCACCCTCAAATGATGGTTTTGTTGGCTTAACCAAGGAGTCGCCGGATACGCCACCTGTAAACTCAGGGATTTCCTGTTTCAGAGTATCAACGGGAACTGCGCCTCCTTCATACTCTGGCAAGGCTTCGGCCACTGTACCTAGGCCATTGACTCCTCCTTCAAATGTTGGTTTTGTTGGCTCAACCAAGGATTCGCCAGATACCCCACCTGTATAGTCTGGTTTGTCATGGACTTCTGGGATGCCACTTTGACTACTCAATTCTGGTGTATACTCTGGTAAGCTTTCGGCTACTGTACCTGGGCCATTGACTCCACCTTCAAATGGTGGTTTTGAGGACTCAACCAAGGATTCGCCGGATACTCCGCCTGTATAGTCTGGTTTGTCATGTACTTCCGGCACGCCACTTTGACTGCTAAATTCTGGTTTATACTCTGGTAAAGCTTCAGCTACTGTACCTAGGCCATTGACTCCACCTTCAAATGTTGGTTTTGAGGACTCAACCAAGGATTCGCCTGATACTCCGCCTGTAAAGTCTGGTTTGGCGTGGACTTCTGGCACGCCACTTTGACTACTAAATTCTGGTTTGTACTCTGGTAAGGCTTCAGCTACTGCTCCTTGGCCATTGACTCCACCTTCAAATGCCGGCTTAACCGGTTCAACCAAGGAGTCGCCGGATACGCCACCTGTAAAGTCTGGTTTGGCGTGGACTTCTGGGATGCCACTTTGACTGCTAAACTCTGGGGTATACTCTGGTAAGCTTTCGGCTACTGTACCTGGGCCATTAACTCCACCTTCAAATGTTGGTTTAGATGGCTCAACCAAGGAGTCGCCGGATACACCGCCTGTGAAGTCTGGTTTGGCGTGGACTTCTGGCACGCCACTTTGACTACTCGATTCTGGGGTATACTCTGGTAAGGCTTCAGCTACTGTACCTGGGCCATTGACTCCACCTTCAAATGTTGGTTTAGTTGGCTCGACTAAGGATTCGCCGGATACGCCGCCTGTAAAGTCTTCTTTGTCATGGACTTCTGGGATGCCACTTTGACTGCTAAATTCTGGGGTATACTCTGGTAAGGCTTCAGCTACTGCTCCTGGGCCATTGACTCCACCTTCAAATGTTGGTTTAGTTGGCTCGACTAAGGATTCGCCTGATACGCCACCTGTGAATTCGGGAATTTCATGAACGGCTGCTTGATTTACTGGCTTTGCAGGAATTTCTGGATTTCCACTAGACCTTAGATCTTGGGCTGTTCCTCTTAAATCCGACTCTAATAAATAGCCGACATAGTCATAGCCTTTAATGTCAATAATCCCTTGAGAGAAACCATCTGCAGACACAAGAGTTTTAGTCTGATCATAAGCTAGCAAGTCCTTGTGTTCAAAAGCAAATACTTGATAAGGTAGTAATAAACTCTTACCTACAGAAGCAATCAATAACACTCCAACTATCTTAGAAGGTTTTTTCTTTGAAAATAGGAAAACCACCAAACTAGCAGTCAAAAGACCAACACCAGCCAAGGGGAAGCTGATAGATCCAGTTTGAGGTAAGACGGCTTGTCCCTGCTTGCGATAAACTAAATAATAGTTATCTTGGCTCAAATCTTGTGGCAATTCATGATGAATGAGTTCACGTTCAGCAGCTGTCAACTCCGATTCTGCTAAGTAATGAAAGGAAACTTGCTTGATTTCATCAGCCTGAACCAGTTTCGGTTCAAGTGTTCCTCCAATGAAGGCAAGTCCAATCAATACCGAGCCCACTCCCATGCTCAGTTTACGAATGGCAAATTTTTGTAGCTTTTTTCTATCTTCCATGTCAGCTTTGTTCTTGTCCTTAAAGACATCTCCTTTATTCCGTTTTCATAATCTTATTATAATATTTTGTTGATTTTTTTACAAAATATTTTCGAGATAAATTGATATTTTTTTAAATAAAAAAGCGGATCAGCATTGGCTGAACCACATTTTTAGTCTGGCACATACTCCAATATATCACCAGGCTGGCATCCTAGTTCTTTACAAATAGCTTCAAGTGTTGAAAAACGTATAGCTTTAGCCTTACCTGTTTTCAGTATTGAAAGATTTGCAGGAGTAATACCAATTCGTTCTGCTAAATCTCCTGAACGCATTTTTTTCTTTGCTAATTCGACATCTAGATTAATGACAATCACGGTATAATCTCCTTTCTCTATATTGTAAATTCATTTTCTTCTGCAATTTCATTTGCTTTTTCAAGGACTTTACCAATTGTCCAAACAACGAGAGCAGTAACCATGAATGTTATATTTAAGAATGAGAAACCATTGAGTGTCAAAATACCATCTCCAAGAAATGAAGCAATAAAAAGTGATAGAGAAATACGATTAGCAAGTTTGACATTATGAACTGTAAAAATCTGTTCATTAATGATATTTTGGAAGAACTGTCTAACACAGAATAGTACAAACAGAATGATAAAGCTATTGATAAAGGACAAAGCACTCACTAGTATTGAAGTATTCACCATATCAGGTTTTAAGGAAATAGTTCCAAGGTTAAAGAGATTAATCTCAGTTACATTGAAAACAGTTAGAAGAATAGATATAACCAAAGATATTCCAAAAATGAAAAGTAGGATATTAATAAAACCTAAAGCATATGGTAAGTAGGAATTTTTCTTAGACATTAATTTCAAAACCTCGTTTCTAATCTCTACTATATTATACAATATTAGTAAGTTTTACGTGCATGTCTTATGCTACTTTATTTGAAAATTGATTCTTGATAGAAGCAAGAACTAAGCTAGCAATGAATAAGAAGGCTGCAATTGAGAAGTTAAAAATGATGTGGGCAGGATTCAAAATTAGTTCTGTAATACCTTGGATTGCTCCTACTACAGTCATTAAAACTGCACCCTTTTTCAAGAATGAAATGGTTGTATTTTCAAAAAGATCACTTTCTTTAAAGTTCTTAGCAAACTGTTTTAATTTGATAAGGCCATAAGTCAGAAGTGTATTACCAGCAACAAAGGTTAAAACAAAGGCATTAACTCCTCCCCACGCTTCGTAGCCTGACCTTGTTACCTCTCCACCTTCGGGCATTAGTTGGCTGATATCAAATTGACCAAGTAAAAGAACTAAAGATGAGATGCTAAGGAAACTGAGAGTAAAAATTCCGAAATTAGAGCCTAGTGTAACAAGTGATTTAGTAAAGTTTACGATTTTAGTTGATGTAGTATTTTTCATGATGATTTCCTCTTTTATAAAATATTTTTAGTTTTAGCAACAAATGAGCTCTTTTTGTTACTAGTCGAAAACTTATTATTGTTTATCGATATATCTAGTATAGCATAATTTTTTTGAAATGCAACACTTTTTTTATCGTTTTTTTGATAATTTTTTTCTTTTTATTTAAAAAAATATCTTTATTTAAGAGCAATTAGACTTCAAATATTAAAAGTCAACACTTCTAAAAAAATCAAATATGAATCTAAAACATTTTTGGTAAACTCTTTTTTATATTCTCAAGATCACTCAACATAATCCAACAAATAGCCATAGCCCTTTTCTTCCATTTGATCCTTAGGAATAAAGCGAATGGACAGACTATTGATACAATAGTGTAGACCTCCCTTGTCCTGAGGTCCATCTGTAAAGACATGGCCTAGGTGGGAATCACCAGTTCTACTTCTGACTTCCGTTCTGACCATATTGTAGGACTTATCTTCCTTATAGGTCGCAACATCTGGACTGATCGGCTGGGTAAAACTTGGCCAACCACAGCCCGATTCAAATTTATCTTTCGAAGAAAAGAGAGGTTCTCCAGTTGCCACATCCACATAAATACCTGCTTCAAATTTATCCCAGTAACGATTTGAAAAGGCCCGTTCTGTTTGACTGTTTTGAGTCACGGCATACTCCTCTGGAGACAGTAGTTTTTTTAATTCATCGTCGCTCGGTTTTGGATATTTACTCGCATCAATAACAGGATAGGATGCTTGATTGACATTGATATGGCAATATCCATTAGGATTTTTCTGGAGATAGTCTTGGTGGTAGTCCTCAGCCACGATAAAATTTCTTAAGGCTTCCTTTTCAACCGCTAGAGGTTGATCGTACTTCTGAGCAACTTGATCAAAGACTTGATTGATGACTTCTAGGTCCTGCTCGTCCTTATAGTAGACTCCAGTTCTGTACTGAGTCCCCACATCATTTCCCTGCTTATTCTTACTGGTTGGATTGATAATACGGAAATAATGGAGCAAGATTTCTTTTAAAGAGATTTGATTGGCATCATAGGTCACATGAACAGTCTCAGCATGCCCGGTTTGGCCGATTAATTCATACTGGGTTGTTTCTCCTCTACCATTAGCATAACCAGAAACAGCATCTGTCACACCCGCTACTCGTGAAAAATACTCTTCAACTCCCCAAAAACAGCCTCCAGCTAGATAGATTTCATGTAGGTCAGCATTTTTATCTGGCTCCGTTTTTTTCTTAGCACCTTGACCCTGGCTAACTGCTGCCTTCTCAATTTGAGAGGTATCGGTGTAGCTAGCGCTTCTTTTTTCCAAAAGAAACAAAATTCCGATGATGATGCAAATGATCACTCCAATTAAGAGTATTGTTTTTAATTTATCATTCATAATAAGCCTCTAATTCATAGTCTTTAAATTCTCTAAAATAGTTTCCTTGTCCATAAAACCTGGCTGGGTCTTAACTAGTTTACCTTCTTTATCAATAAAAGCCTGAGTCGGATAAGAACGGACTCCGTAACTTGCTAAGAGTTTTCCCGAAGGGTCTAGAAGGACAGGGAGATTTTTATAGTCCAATCCTTGATACCATTTTTTGAAGGCTTCTTCTGCTTGTTCCCCTTTTTGACCAGGAGAAACAACTGTCAAGATTACAAAGTCATCGCCAGCTTCTTTTGCCAGTTCATCGGTATCAGGGAGGCTGGCTAGACAAATAGAACACCATGAAGCCCAAAATTTGAGATAGACCTTTTTGCCTTTGTAATCTGATAGGCGATAGGTTTTCCCATCAACTCCCATAAGCTCAAAGTCTGGAACTGCTTCCCCTTGTTTTGCCCTTTGAGAACTAACTTGCGCATTTTTGTCTCTATTTTGCTTATCAGTTTCGCTTGTTGTCTGATTTTTACAAGCTGATAGACAAATCAAACTAGTGCAGACCAATACAGTTGCTTGCCATTTTTTCATCTTCATCACCCTCCTCTTTTGTTATATGAATATAGATATTAGCTTTGTAGTTCTATTATATACCTACCTTGCTAAAAATACTTAGAATCTGTTTGGAAAATCAATAATCTTCTTGATTACAAAAAAACTCCCACCTGCTAAGCAGATGAGAGCTTTGGATTATTTGAAGATAGAAGTTTTAAAGCTATCTGTTTGTTGAAGAAGTTTCTTGAAGACTTTTTCTTTCAAAGCAACAGTATTGTCAAATTTAACAGATCCGTTACTTAGAGTAGCCTTATCTTTATCAACTGCTTCAGCAAATGCGCGTTTCAAGTCTTCATAGCTATTGTATGTTTTACCATCAATTTCAATAGATTGAATTCCATTTTTAGCACTTGTCACAACTTCTTTGAAGTAAGCTTTCTTCCAATCTTCAAGATTGTTGAATTTCCTTCAGAAATCTTGTTAATGATGAAGTCATCACCTAGAGTTTCTTTACCAGCTTTCTTAGATTCAGCTTTTAGCATATTAGATGCATAGTTTAAGAATCCTTTTTCGTAGCCATAGTAACCCCAGATTCTGAAAGTATTGTGTTTAAATGACATAGCTCCAGGAGCACCTTCACTGGTATTTCCACCATAGATACCAGTCATTATTGGAACATTAACATAAGCAGAATCAAAGTCAGTAGGATTATAAACTCTGTTACCTGGACCACGGTTGGTCATGAAGTTGTTCGTAATTAAGTCATCTACTGTGCGTAAAGGAATAGCTTTTTCCTCATCACTTAAAGGTCGAACCTTATCGAATTGATTCTTGGTGTTATTTCCTCGGTATTGCTTATCAACCTTCTTGAACCAAGCATTGTTTAAATCTTGATTTGCTTTATCGAGGACAGCCTCTCCTTCAAGGTAATCAAGAAGCATGAGGGTGTCATTGAAGCCTTTCATGTAACGATCAATTTCTTCACGAGATTTAAGGTCATTTGGATTTGTGTTGTACCATTGGTTTCCATTATTTGGACGTTCGTAGGCCATGTTCAATCCTAGAGCTTTAAAGTCTCCGTTTGTACTAGACTCAGCAGGAGATTGGAGCATACCTTGTGCGAATGCTTCCAAATCAGTACCTTCACGGTGTCTTGAACCACCCAAGTAGACCATACGGTCATTTACGTGAGTTGTTTCGTGGGTAAAGGCTGAAATACCAAAGTCACTAATCATATCGGTAACCATGAAGAAGACAGAATCATCTTTATATGGATTCGCATAGACACGAGCCACAGCTCCCATACGCCAGTCAGTCGCATGGTAACGGTCTGTAGGTCCATACAATTCACGAATAGGCGCCACATCTTTACCACTGTTTGTATGTCCGTAACGGTCTGTGCTGATATCCTTGTAATTTTGGTTATCCAAAACTGGTGTTGGTACCATGTTATTGCTCTTAAGAAGTTTATTACGTACTTTATCTAACGATAGACGTGACCAGAAGTCTAGATAATTTTGTTGAGCTTTGGCTACTTTATCGATTTCAGCTTTGAAGGCATTACGTTCTGCTTCAGTGTACTTACCATATTTCTCAAATGAACTATAAGCCATTGTGTTGTAAGTTGAAATCAAGAACATATGTGCATCTTTAAGTTCAAGAGTGGCAAGATCATCTTACCGTGCATATCATTGTTTAAGCCTTCATAAGCTCTGTGTTTCTTATCAGCAAACTCAGGAGTTGTTGTTGCTGGTTCAACGATATAAACATTGTCTTTAGTAGCTTTGATAAACCAATCGTTCAAGTTTGTATCATTTGTGAATAGACGCATATTATAGTCTAAGAAACTATTTAACTCGCTGATACCGATAACTCCACCGATAGCTTCGCGATAAGCTTCTAAAGTTCTATCACCTTTAATGTTACTTTCTTTAGAACCAATCTGAATCAAGAAGTCTAACACACTTACATTTTTACCGTAGAAGTCTGGTTTGAACAACATAAGTTGCTTGATATTAAAGTTATCAAACTTAACTCCATAATAACGATTGAGGTAAGACAAACCAAGAAGAACCGCTGCCTTGTTGTCATCAATCTTCTTGATCAAGGCACGTTTAGCAGCCTCATCTGTGTTTAATTGATGATCTTCATTTTCAAGCAACTGTTTAACAAATTTAGCCAGATTATCCTTGACTTCTTTGAAGGTTTCTTCGAGGTAAAGGTTCTTGATCGCATTAACTCTATTATCCCCAGTTCTTCCTAATCGTTGATAAATTGGGTCTGATTGTAATTCAACTGGACTTAATTTCAACGATAGTATTGATAAGATCGCTACGGTCTTTGTCAACCATGTTCGGAGTGTAAACAACTTCTCCAAGTTCAGCAATGCTGTACTCTTTCACTTGTTTGACCTTAGAGTCTTTCAGCGAAACAGTAAAGATGTCTTTGGTCTTATCAGAATAGTGCACCAAAATATGATCAGCGTCAGCCAATTCTGTTACAAAGGCATTTCCCTTCATAGCAGTAACTGATAGGACTTCCTTGGTCATAAGATGACTATCAGCAGCTAATTTATTTCCTTGGTCTACGATCCACTCTTTATTGTAGAATGGTTGTAATTTTTCGATATTACGGTAGGCAAGTTCACGAGAGGCGTCGTAGCCAATGATAGTTTTGTATTGATCGGCTTTGTTGATAATGTTATTGAGTTTGTCTTCAACAGGTTTGGTGCTTTCAAATTTATCAGCAGTGATTCCCATTGCTTCAATTTTCTTGTCAGCTTCTTCTTGTGAGATGCTAGGAATCTTACGAGAATTCTTATAAGATTTATTACCCTCACTTACACCCTCAACACTGAAGTTACGTTTGTTCTTGAATACGTGAAGTAATCATCAGCATCAATATCCGAGTGACCAAAGACCATCTCACCTGTTTTGACTTTCATCATGGTGATGTTGTCTTCAATAGCACCCAAGGCCCAGTTAGTACCAAGCAAGCCACCCGATTGAACAGCTTCTTTCAGCTCAATAGAACCTTTAGCAACTGAATTTCTGAGGACACCTTCTCTTCCTAGTGTATTGTTATTTCCACCATTTTGAGAAGAATAAACTAATCCTGCAGCTTTTGCCTTATTACCAGTAATTTCAGCATCAACGTAGGCTTTTTCTACGATACCTTTCCAGTTTTCACCTAGAACACCTGCTAAGTACCAACCTTTGTTTCCAGCAGCGTGAATCTTACCGATAAAGGCAACATTACTTACCTTACCACTACCATCAATTTTATTGATAATACCAGCTACATCATTGCCCCCGACAACATTACCTGTTACTTTAACATTTTCGACAGTTGCATTATTTTTGATGACACCTGCGATTGGTGCTACTCGATCAAATCCAGGCATGTCAATGTTGACATTTTCAAGCAAGAGATTCTTGACAGTACCACCTTCAATGTTACCAAACAATGGTCTCGTAATGTTATGGATGGCAAATTTATTACCTTCTGTACTTTCCAATGTTCCCTTGAAGGCATTGGTTACATAAGACTTGCCAGCGGGGTTCACGTTACTTGCATTCATACTGCTACCAAGTTTAAAGGTACCAGTAGGATTGGCCTGCATTGCTTTTACAAGGTCATTGAAATCATAGTAAACATCACCTTCATGGGCTTTTGGTTTAGCAAAGTAATGGACATATTCCTCTGTAAACTGATTATCTGCGTTACGTTGGACTAGGTCTGGTGCTTTAGCAGTGACTTTGAACAATGCTTTACCATCAACTGTGACTTCTTCAATCTTATCAACTGCAAGTTTTGTCACCTTGTTATCATGTGTTGTCACTTTCAAGTAATAAGGTTTAACATCTGATGGTTTTGCTGACAAGAGACTATTATCAGTCTCTACACCTTGGTCATCAACACTGATAAGGCTTGTTTCCTTAATGTTTTTGACTTCGACTTTTTTGAGATCAAGTCGCAGTGGTTCTTCCGTGAGAACTACTTCTTCGTTCCCATTTCCACGATCGTAAACCATCTTGGTCGCAATCTTGTAGTCCTTGTAGTATTTCAAGTCTGTAAGATTTGCAGTCAGGTCTTCCTCAGACATGTTGACTGTTTGAAGGCTAGTATCACCATCTTTCAAGACAACTTCAAGAGATTTAATGGTTACACCTGTTGGTTTCACCAATTGGTAACGAACCTTGGCACTACGCTCTAATTCTTCTTTATCAATTTGAGTAATTGTCAAGGTTGGCGCAGCGAGGATTTGATCACCTTTCTTAATGAGACGATCTTGAGCTGCTTCAACAACTTTCTCTGAAATCATTGGAGCATCTGCAGTTTTCACGCCCTTAAGAGTCTTATAGACTTTGGTAATCTTTCTTACCGTTTTGACCAGCTTGAGCAACTACTTCTGTTCCCTTCGGAAGAGTGCTGTCTACTTCTGTTTTTGTCTCGAAAGGAATTTCTTCAAATGAAACTTCTTCAACTTGACCTTCAATAGCCTTGGTACCACGACTAATTTTTTCATTTACTGCTGCCTTAACAGTTTCTGTACTCGTACTGATTGGGTCCCCAACTTTTTGACCATTGACAGTCTTATAGACACGGTGAATCAGCTGACTTCCGGCTTGACCATTTTGAATTACAGTTTCTTCATCAGTGTAGCGAGTATCGTCAGTTACATACTCTGTTGTGTATGGGACTTCTACAGTTTCAGTTTCTGTGACAGTTGCTTCAGCTACTGTATACTCTGGTAATTCTGGCTGAACTAGGGATTCACCTTCGTGACCTGCTTCTTGAGTTCCTTTTGCTGTGATTTGGCCTGTGTAGGCGGGGTTTTCTGGCTGAACTAAAGCTTCGCCTTGGTGGCCCTCTTCTTGCGTGCCTTTAGCACTTTCTTCAGGTTTATAAGCTGGTTCTTCTGGCTGAACTAGAGATTCACCTTCGTGGCCCTCTTCTTGAGTTCCTTTAGCGCTAATCTCACCGGTGTAGGCTGGCAACTCTGGCTGAACTAAGGACTCACCTTCGTGACCTGCTTCTTGAGTTCCTTTTGCTGTAATTTCGCCTGTGTAGGATGGTTCTTCTGGTTGAACTAAAGCTTCGCCTTGGTGACCCTCTTCTTGCGTGCCTTTAGCACTGATCTCACCTGTATAAGCTGGGTTTTCTGGCTGAACTAAAGACTCACCTTCGTGACCTTTTTCTTGAGTTCCTTTAGCACTAATCTCACTGGTGTAGGCTGGCAATTCTGGTTGAACCAGAGATTCACCTTCATGGCCTGATTCTTGCGTTCCTTTAGTGCTAATCTCACCTGTGTAGGCTGGAGCTTCTGGTTGAACTAAGGACTCACCTTCGTGGCCTGATTCTTGCATTCCTTTGGCACTAATCTCACCGGTGTAGGCTGGCAATTCTGGTTGAACCAGAGATTCACCTTCATGACCTGATTCTTGCGTTCCTTTGGCACTAATCTCACCGGTGTAGGCTGGCAATTCTGGTTGAACCAGAGATTCACCTTCATGGCCTGATTCTTGCGTTCCCTTAGCAGTAGCAATTTGTTCTGGTTGTTCTTGGAAATCTGATGCTTTAAAGTAACCTACGTATTCGTATCCTTCGATCTGAATGACACCTTTGGCTAAGTCCTCTTGACTACTTGCAGCAATCGTTTGGTTGTAGGACACTAAGATTTTATTCTCAAATGCTTGAGCTGACTGAGGGATAAAGTAACTACCACCTAGCGCTCCAATAAAGAGAAGACCCAACATTTTATTGCGGTGTTTTTTAGACATCACAACGACAACCAAAGACGCTGTTGCAAAACCAAGAGTTGCTAGGGCCAACTCCTTGCTTCCAGTGTTCGGCAATTGTTGAGAATTCACTTCCTTTTTTCTGTAAACAAGATAGACAACATCATCTTGTTTTAAATCTGAAGGGAGTTCGCGATGGATCAAAGCTTTTTCTGCTTCTGTCAATTCCTGTTCAGCCAAATAACGGTAATGAACTTGGCTAGGTGTCGCTACTTCGTTAGCTGCAACAGTTTCAACCAAAAAGTTGTTCGCTCCCAAAAGAAATGTCCCGATAACTGCAGAACCTACACCAACTGAGAACTTCCGAATAGAGTATTTGATGACTTTATCAAACTGCATTTTTCTGTTTTTCATTTTAAATCTTTCTAATGTGATCTATTGGATATTGAGCACGCGCTCCTCCAATGAGTTTTGGTCGGCTTGCAAGTGCCGTTACATGAGCATGACCAATCTCTCTTAGGACTGGTCGAATGGGTACCTGAACATGTTTGATATGCATCCCAATAGCAGTATCTCCGATGTCCAAACCAGCATCAGCTCTAATAAATTCAACCTCCACAGGATCCTTCATATAGCGAAAGGCGGCCAATTGACCAGAACCTCCTGCATGCAAGGTCGGGAGTACACTTACAATCTCCAACTGATATTTTATAGCCACTTCTCGTTCAACAACTAGAGCGCGATTGACATGTTCACAACCTTGAACAGCTAGGTGAATCCCCTTAGCCGTCAACAGCTCCAATATTGTCTTGACGATTAGCTCACCAATCTCCTGACTCGAATCTTTGCCAATATGTCCTCCCAGCACTTCACTCGAAGACAAACCTAAGACAAATAGTGCACCTTCCTGTAAAGAAGCCTTGTCTAAAACATCTTCAAGTATCTGCTGTGTTTCTGTTTGAATCCGTCTTTGGTCCATTTTTCACCTCGCTTTTTTTCATTCTATCATATCGTTTTTCATCAATTTTAGCAAGGTTGGAAAAGATAGGGGTCCATTTGCTAGGATTCAAAAACTATATGAGGGCTTTTTTCAAAAACTGATTCTAATCTCTTTCACTTCCCAAGACAACATAAAATGTCATCTTGAAAACAAAAAAAATATAATAGTTTAGTAAAATAGTTGATTTAACAACATTTACACCTAAAAGATTTGTCAGTTGATTCGATTCTAAACTACCGAAAAGCAACTTCTATCATTCTACCCCATTTCTTCCATTAAAGCTACTACTTTGTTTAATTTTTTGGACTTTTTTTCTACCTTGTATTAATCTTTAATCATATCAGAAAACTTTCATGAAATGATGCATAACCTTTAATTTCACTCTCGAATTATACTATGGCAGATTTTTAAATACAAACTGAATCCAATTTTTCAAAAATCTAAAATTTACAACAAAAACAGAGAAGATCTCCTTCCCTGTCTTTTTCTCTATTAAACTTTTTGGAGTCCTTGAACCGCATCATGATTGATGAGCACTTGACCATATTCTTGTAGTACCGAACGGCTGATGTCGCTATCATCCGCAAATTCACGCATACGAGCCAGTAACCAAGCTGGATAAAGATTTGGTCGATCCTCTACATCCACTAAAACTGTCAAATAGTATTGATCATTCATCTTATAAAGCTCTGAAGTCTCCATTTGGTAATTAACTGTCTTCACAAAAACAACTAGACTAGTCAGATTATCAAAGCGTAAGATATAGTAGATATAAGGTTCTCTTTTTCCTTCTTCTTCTTCGAGGGCTTCATCAAGCGCTGCTTCCTCTTCCTTTTCAACCTGTTCTAAAGATTGAATGGCTTCAATATCGTCTTTAGTTTTTTCTGCCATGGTTTTCTCCAAGGTTTTCAAAAACTCATCTGGAGACATTTTAGCTAACTCATCCATATCAGGAAGATTTGCCAAATCTTCAAAGTCCAAATTTTGGTCAATCTTTGACTTAGTTACAAAGACATCAACCTTGTCAGGCTTTGGAGTCACTCGGAAGCTAAGCATGCCTGTGTCCAAGAAACTGTCTGGCATTTCTAGTTCATCCAAAATGGCGTAGAAAAATTCTTCTGTTTTCTCTTGTGGAACGAGAAAGTCTGCGATTTCCATCCCTCGATCCATCAAATCCTCTAAAGACATGGTGATCTTTAATGTCGTATCACTGATTTGTTTCATTTTCATAGTTCGTAACCTCATACTTTCAGTTCTATCTATTATACAAGATTTCACAGATTTTATCAAAAGAATGGCGTTGGAATGTGATATAATACTAGTATCTATTTTAGAATATAAGAAAGAAAGTTTCATGAAAAATATAAAAGTTAATGCTTTGGCTAGCTTGCTAGTCAATATCTTAAATATCGTTTTTCCTTTGATTACTAATCCCTATCTAACGCGGATTCTTAGTAAATCCAATTACGGTTACTTCAACACTGCCAATACCTGGGCGAGCTTTGTCATTCCACTCGCCGCCTTTGGGATTTATAATTATGGGATTCGAGCTATCAGTAAGGTTAAGGATGATAAGAATAAGATCAATTATGTCTTTTCTAAGTTGTTCTATATCTCAGTCATTACTTCAATTCTGACAACAGCTATCTATTTCCTCTTTATTCATTTTGATACTAGTATTGTCAATCTGAAAATCCTTTACTATATCCTTGGAATTCAAGCCCTCTTCCAATTTCTGAATATCGAATGGATGAATGAAGCCTACGAGAACTATTCTTTTATCCTTTATAAAACACTGGTTATCCGAATTGGAATGTTAGTGGCTATCTTTGCCTTCGTTAAGACACCTGATGATATCGTCCCTTATGCCACAATCATGAGTGCGACAACCATCATCAACTATCTGCTCAGCTTCCTCTGGATTAAACGAGAGGTCTCCTTTGTCAAGATTGAGTTCATCGAACTTCTCAAGTCATCTAAACCTCTCTTAACCATGCTTCTTCTAGCAAATGCTAATATGCTCTATACCTTGCTAGACCGTATGTTCATCACTAAAGGACCTGATGAGAATTTATCTCCTACTACACCATTGCCTCCAGTATCGTTATGCTGATTGCCAGTGTCCTCAGTGGAGCTATCAATGTCAGCATCCCACGACTTGGTTATTATCTAGGAAAAAAAGATTTTACTTCTTATAAAAATTTGGTCAATCAGGGCGCATCCCTCTTTTACTTCCTCATGGTTCCAACCAGCATTGGCATCATGGTTTTGGGAACCTATGCTACAGTTATCTACTCTTCTGAGAAATATCTAGAAGCGGGAATCGTAACGAGTATCTTTGCCTTTCGTACCATTATCTGGGCCATCGAATTAATCCTTGGAAAACAGATTATCTTTATTAATGACCATGAAAATCGTTTGACTGCTTTTTACTTTATCGGTGGCGGTGTCAATGTAGTCCTAAACTCACTACTCCTTTTCAATAACATCTTTAGTCCTGAATACTACATTGGAACAACCATTATAGCTGAATCAATCGTGGTTCTGTTAGAAATTCGCTTTATTCAGAAACACAAACTATTGGATTTGAGAGAGATTTTTACAACCTTGGCTCGCTACACAATCGTGTCACTTGGTTTCATCCCAATTTATTATGTTTTTAAAACCCTCTTCCAAGTTCATAGCTATGAAGTTACGATGAAGATGATTAGCATGGTTCTTTCTACAATCGCAGCTTGTGGCATCTATTACGCCATCACACTCTTTATTATCAAAGATAAAACACTTCATTATGCACTTGACTTAGTTCGTTCTAAGATTAAAAGAGGATAGAGGTCTTTATCCTTCTCAAAAATATTCAAATTAAACAAAAAGAAGACTCGCAAGGTCTTCTTTTTCTATGCATCCAACAGCATCACGAACAATAAATACTCACTCAATAAACTTGTTAGAGCTAACGAGGTCAAGACAACGCTGACCCAGCTTTAAAAAATTAGAAAGAGTATCACTTACAAATCTACTGTTAGTACCTTCCCAGCTCTCACGACTTGCTCTCCTGCAATGTAAACATCGTCGACATCACTGGATTTCACGGCATAAACGAGGTGAGACAGCATGTTTTCTTGTGGTTGTAGATGTATTTTGCCTTGGGGCTGAATAACGAGAAAGTCAGCCTGCTTACCAACTTCTAGGCTACCAATCTCATCTTCCATTCCTAACACCTTAGCACCCTCGATCGTCAGGGCCTTGAGGGCAGTTTCTATTGGAAATTGGCTGGCATCACCACTCTTCATTTTCTGTAAGAGTGCTGCAGTCCGCCCTTCCTCAAACATATCCAGGTTATTGTTAGAAGCAACCGAGTCTGTCGCGATCCCAACCGGTACTCCTGCTTTTTGAAGTTGAACGACCGGTGCAATCCCTGAGGCTAATTTAAGGTTGCTGATAGGATTGTGGGCGATAGCGACTTGCGAATCTGCCAAGCGCTCAATCTCTCCTTCGTTTAACTCCACACCATGAGCAAAGACAGCTTGATGATCTAAATATCCAAGCTCATCCAGAAAGGCTAGTGGGCGTTTGCCATAACGCTTCAGAATAATGCCTGACTCTTCCTGGGTTTCTGCCACATGGATATGAAGAGGAATATCCAGCTCTTTTGCCAAGTTCAAACTAGACTCCAGTAAGTCTCGACTACAACTGTAGGGCGAATGCGGAGCTACCATCACCTTGAAATTGGGATCCTGATAGCTTTTGATTGTCTCGATAACAGCACGCGTTCTTGCAACAGTTTCATCTGTCGTCTCCACGTCTGAAGAAAAGAGGGTTGGAGAAAAATAGCAACGCATCTTGGAATTCTTGACAGCATCATAAATCTCAGCTATGTCCACTCCATTGGGATTATACATATCGTTGAAGGTTGTTGTCCCAGACTGGAGCATCTCTGTTAGCGCCTCTTTGACGGCCTTTGTAGTCATCTCTGGTGTGAATTCTGCTTCTGCTGGCCAGATATAGTCCTCCAGCCATTCGTGGAGATTGCTATCATCACGAATGCCTCTCAAGCCTGTCATGGCAGAGTGAGTATGGCAGTTAACCAAGCCAGGCATAATCCAGGCACCCTGATAGTCTATGATTTGATCTGCTTGCTTGAGAATTTCTTGATTTTCCTGACCGACATAGACGATTTGAGAATTTTCAAGAGCTAAGATACCATCCAAGTAAACATGGAAATCTTGGTCACAAGTCACGATATTTACATGCTGAAAGACTTTCATCAATAGGCTCCTTTTCTAAATTATACTCTTCGAAAATCTCTTCAAACCGCGTCAACGTCGCCTTGCCGTATGTGTAGGATACTGACTACGTCAGTTCCATCTACAACCTCAAAACAGTGTTTTGAGCAACCTACGGCTAGTTTCCTAGTTTGCTCTTTGATTTTCATTGAGTATTAGCTTTCATACCAGATAATTTTTCTAGCTATTGTAACAAAAAAGTCACCCGAAGGCAACTTTTCTTATTTGTTTATTTGCTTTATAAACGATTAAAAGTCTATTCTGGGCTAAAAGCTGCTGCTTGCTGCATTTGATAGTATTTGCCTTTTCTCGTCATGAGTTCCTCATGATTGCCATATTCGACAATATCTCCATCGACCAAGACAAGAATCAAATCAGCATCTTGAATGGTCGATAAACGGTGGGCAATGATAAAGCTTGTCCGCCCTTTCATGAGTTTGGCAAAGGCGTCCTGAACCAGCACCTCGGTACGGGTATCGATGGATGAAGTCGCCTCGTCTAATATCAGAATCTTAGGAATGGCTAGAAAGACACGGGCAATGGTTAAAAGCTGAGCCTGACCAACAGACAAGGATTCACCAGCATTTTCAAGCTTAGTATCATAACCCTGTGGCAACTGTTGGATAAAGAAGTCTGCGTTAGCTGCCTTGGCTGCCGCAATAACCTGATCTCGGCTAGCATCAGGATTGCCAAAGGCAATATTGTCATGAATGCTTCCTTGCTTGAGCCAGGTTTCTTGAAGCACCATCCCAAACTGCTGTCGCAATGATGATCGGGTATAGTCATAAATCGAGCATCCATCCAATAAAATATCTCCAGAGTTAATCGGGTAAAAACGCATAAGAAGATTAATGATGGTAGACTTCCCAGCACCCGTTGGTCCTACGATAGCAACCTTACTACCAGCTGGAATATCAATAGACAAGTCCTTAATCAAGATTTTTTCTAGAGTATAGCCAAAAGAAACATGCTTAAAGGAAATAGCTCCTTTGACTTGATCGCTGTTCAATTCTTTAAGACCAGTTTCTGTAATCTCAGGGCTTTCTAAAACAGTATAAACACGTTCTGCACAAGCCAATGCACTCTGCAACTCGGCTAAGACCGATGAAATATCATTAAAAAGGCTTAGTGTACTGCTGCACATAGTTCAAAAAGGTCACTAAACGTCCAACTGTCAAAGTAGAGCCCATCATGATACGGAAGGCCCCTACTCCAGCAAGGAGGGCATAAATGAGGGCATTGACAAAACGAGTTGAAGGATTGACTGTCGAAGAATAAAAGATAGCCGACTGAGAATAGCCTGCATAAGTATCATTTGCCTCATGAAGTTTTTGGATAAATTCTTCTTGGGCATTGAAAGACTGGATAATGGTCTGTTGGGTGAGGGATTCTTCTATCAACTGAGTCTGAATCCCCCTAGTCTCAGTCTGCTTTTGAAAGAGATGGTAGGATTTCTTGGCAATAAAGCGTGAAATAACCATAGACAGAGGTGTTAAGAGCAGAACCAAGAGAGTCATCAAGAGATGGATTTGGAGCATAGCAAGGATGCTGACCAAAATCATCAGAACTCCAATGAAAAATTGGTTAAAAATCATGTTCAGCCCCGCTGCCAACTGCTCGATATCTGTCGTTACACGGCTGACCATTTCCCCACTACCTTGTCTATCTACAAGGGCAATCGGAAGACGATGGAGCTTTTCAATGATTTTTTCGCGCAAATCTCTGGTATAAAAGAAAATCAGTCGATTATAGAGGAGAGGATTGGCCCATTGTACTAGTGTATTTCCTATGACCACCAATATCATCTGGAGAAAAATCTGCCAAAATAGCTGGGATGATCCATCGACTAAGACTTGGTCGATCACTTGTCCAATCAAGATTGGTAGATAAATAGATAGGGCTACTTGGGCAATGGTTCCCCAAGAAAGCTAGGAAAAGAAGAACGGGATGACTTGCTAAATCTTTTGCCAAACGTTTGAGGGTTTGACTTGCATGTTTACCTTTCATTCTAGTCCTCCTTTCCATGTTGGGATGCATTGATTTCACGATAGACTTGACTAGTCTTCATCAATTCCTCATGATTTCCAAGCGCTAATTGCTGACCTTTCTCTAAAAGGAGAATTTGATCTGCAATCTTCAAGGTTGAAGTTCGTTGGGAAATTAAGATTAAGCTAGTATCAGGTAAGTTTTCCTGAACAGCCTTCAGAAGATTGGACTCGGTAATGGTATCAAGAGCCGAAGTCGCATCATCTAAGATGAGGAATGGTGCTCGACGCAAGACTGCCCGGGCAATCGATAAACGTTGCTTTTGTCCACCTGAAAAATTACGACCGCCTGCTTGAACCTCTGCGTCCAACTGACCTTCCTTTTCACTGACAAAGTCCTTGGACTGAGCAATTTCCAAAGCCTGCCAAAGTTCTTGGTCAGAGACAGGGTCTTCCATACCCAGAGTTAAGTTTGAGCGGACAGTCCCTTTAAAGAGTTCAACCTTTTGAGGGACATAGGCCATCCAAGAACGCCACTCAGAAAGATTGCGAGGACTTTGTCCATCTCGATAAAGGGAAATGCTTCCCTTATCTGCCGAATAGAGCCCAAGTAGGACTTGTACCAAGGTTGACTTACCAGAACCAGTCCCCCCGATGATTCCAAGTATTTGCCCTTCTTTCATTCCAAAAGAAATATCTCTCAGAGAAGGTTGGGCAGCATCTGGGTAGGTAAAGGTTAACTCTTCAACTCGTAAGGACTGGTTTAATGAACCTTCCCTTTGCGCAATTTCTGCCAGTATATCTTCAGGTTGTTCAGCGAAGACTTCCTCAATCCGCTTAGCAGATATATAAGACTGGTTGAGTGAATTGATCAGCATGGCTAGTTTGATCAACTCTACCAAGATTTGCAGGAGATAATTGATTAAGGCAATCAAGGCACCCTGACTGAGCCATCCTCCCTGGATAGAAAGATAACCATTCCAGATAATCACCAGCAAGGTCCCATTGACAATCAAATAGGTCAAGGGTGTCAAGAGACTAGACCAGTAGCCTGTTTTCATTTGGATAGCCATATAGACTTGGTTTAGTACTTGGAAATGTTCAATTTCTCGTTTTTCTTGGCCAAAAGCACGAATCACACGCATACCTTGTATCTGTTGGCGTGTTTCCTGAACCAGCTGGTCTGTTTTCTTTCTCAAGCTACTGTAGAGAGGATTGACCAAACGTGACAGAACGACAATGACAAAGGTCAAAATCGCAACCATGACCAAGAACCAGAAGGTCAATTCAGGCGAGAGACGATAAGCCATAAAAATGGCACCGAAAACAATAATAGGCGCCCTTAAAAATAAGCGCAAGAATTGATTAATGCCCGTTTGAATCTGATAGGTATCCGAAGTCAAACGTGTCACCAAACTCGAAGTCGTTAAACGGTCTCTACTATCCTTGGGCAAGGAAAGAATATGACGATAGAGGTCATTGGTCAACTCCTTGGTGAATCCGACTGCTGCCTCGGCTGAGTAAAACTGGGCAACTAGGGCAACTAGGACGCCAATAACTGCAAACACAAAGAGGAGTCCCATTTGCATCCACAGATAGCCCTGATCTTTTTGAGGGATAGATTGGTCAACAATACCTGCTATCACCATGGGAACCAAGAGTTCAAAAACAGCTTCTAGCAGCTTAAACAAGGGTGCTAGGAAAGACTCCTTGAGGTAGGGTTTAAAGTAAGAAAGTAATTGTTTCATATGTCCCTTCTATTTACAAAATGAAGAAGGTGGAAAAACCACCATCTTTTTACTTGTTCAAATATGGAAGCAAGTATCCATAACCAGCCTCTTCCATCTCATCCTTAGCAATGAATCGTAAAGAAGCAGAATTGATACAATAGCGTAAGCCACCTAGTTCCTGAGGCCCGTCTGTAAAGACATGACCCAAGTGGGCATTACCCGAACGTGACCGAACTTCGATACGCTCCATACCGTGACTCAAATCCTGGTAGTAATGAATGAGTTCCTTGGAAATAGGACGGCTAAAGCTTGGCCAACCACAGCCTGAGGCAAACTTATCCTTGGCAAAGAAGAGGGGCTCCCCCAGTCGTGATATCGACATAAATTCCTTCCTCAAAGGTTTGGTCATAGGCATTGCTAAAGGGAGCTTCCGTCGCAGCCTCTTGGGTGACACGGTAGGATTCTTCAGATAAATTTCCCCGTAAAACTGCCTGACTAGGTTTTTCATAGTTGGCTGCGTCTATCAAGGGTTTCTCTGCATCTCTCACATCGATATGGCAATAACCTCCAGGATTTTTCTTGAGGTAGTCTTGGTGATAGTCTTCAGCCAGGATATAGTGACGAAGCTTCTCCACTTCTACCGCTATCTTACGACCGATGAGAAGCTCTTGTTCTCGAACGACCGTATGAATGGTTGGCAAATCCTCTTCATCTTGATAATAAATCCCTGTGCGGTACTGACGACCACGGTCATTTCCTTGTTGGTTGACAGATAAAGGATCAATAACACGGAAGTAATAGAGCAAAATTTCACGAAGCGAGACTGCCTTTTCATCATAAATAACTTGAACAGTCTCTGCATGATCTGTTTCTTTGATTAATTGATAATTTGTAGTTTCTACTTGACCATTAGCGTAACCAACACTTGTTTGCAACACTCCAGAAATACGGGAAAAGTATTCCTCTAAGCCCCAAAAACAGCCACCTGCTAAATATATTTCTGCCATTTCAAATCCTCCTTGACCGTCCAGCGGTCGACAAAACTGGGAATCATTTCATATCCCATCTTTCATTTTCTAAAAAAGGACAGGAAGCCCTCTAACAGAGAGTTTCCCCATCCTATTGCTATATTTATTTTGCTTCGACGCGAACGCCTTCTGTGTCTACTTGTAAATCATGAAGCTTGCCTTTGAATGGTTGCTTTTCAAGCTCAGCCTTAATCTTAGGCATCTTGTCAGGAACAGCCAAGACCATAACAGTTGGGCCAGCACCAGAGAGGTAGGTCGCATAAGCACCATTTCTCTTGGCAACTTTCTTGATGGTCGCAAATTCTCTCACCAGTTCTTGACGGTAACGCTCATGGAAGAGGTCTCCTTCAATGGCTTGGCCTGCTTTAACCATGTCACCAGTCAGTAGAGCTGCGATAGCCACATTGGCGATAGAACTTGCCGCAACAGCTTCCTTGTACGATAATTTTCTAGGCAAGACACCACGACTATCTCGAGTTCGCAATTCATAGTTTGGAATATAGGCTAGGAAAGCACACTCTGGGAAAGGCGCCACAACAGCTGAAACCTGGTCTTCAACTGAGCTCGCAATGACGAGATTTCCATAGATAGCAGGTGCAACATTATCAGGGTGCCCCTCAATCTTAGTCGCTAATTGCAACTTGTCGTGATCGCTTAGTTTGAGATTTCCTAGTTGATTTGCCAATTCAATTCCTGCAACGATGACAGAACTAGAAGAACCTAGTCCACGCGCAAGTGGAATATCGCTAACCATCTTCAAACGTCTTGGTTGTAGGTCTGGAGCAATTTGTAAAGCAATCTTCAGCAAAAGATTACGCTCGTCACGTGGAATCCATTTGCCTAATTGGTGCTCAATCATCCATTCTTCACGTTCCTCACAAACCTGAATTTCTAGATACTTAGTTACAGCTACACCAACCGAGTCAAAACCAGGACCCACATTGGCACTTGTAGCAGGTACAATAATCTTCATCTTAGTCTCCTAAAACCTTGAAGGTGTTGAGAAGTTCAAACTCGGCTACCGCCTTCAAAGCGTCTGTAATATTTTCAAGTTGCGCCTTGTTGATCTTATGGCTGATGATAACAACACGAGCCTTGCCTTCTTGCTTACCATCTTGAAGGATTTGCTTGAAGGAGATATCTTCTGCATTAAAGAGCTCTGCCAATTTCAATACTTGTCCTTTTGAATCTGGAGCCAAGATTGAGAAATAGTAGTTAGCTTTGACATCTTCTGGCTTAGCCAAGACCACTGGACGGCTGTATTCATTAAAGGCTTTCCAATTGTTCCATCATTCAAACGACGAACGATACGGGCAATATCAGCCACAACACTTGTTGCAGTTGGTTTTTGACCAGCACCTGGTCCATAGTACATAGACTCGCCGATACCGATAGACTCTACAAAGACTGCATTCATAACACCATTAACACTTGCAAGTGGGTGTTCTTTAGGAAGGAAGGTTGGTGTAACCTCAGCAGCGATTCCAGAAGCTGTTTCTTCGATAGAACCAACTAATTTCACAACATAACCAAGTTCTTGAGCTACTGCCACATCTTCTGGAGTGATGTTGCGAATTCCTTGGTGGCCTACATCTTCAAACTTAACATTCATTCCAAAAGCAAACTGGCTGAGGATGACCATCTTGTAGGCTGCATCAATCCCGTCAACGTCATTGGTAGGGTCGCTTTCAGCAAAGCCAAGTCGTTGGGCTTCTGCCAAAGCATCTTCATAAGACCAGCCTTCTGTTACCATTTTGGTCATCATGAAGTTAGATGTTCCATTCACAACACCAAGAACACGTGTGATTTTGTCTGATGCTAGTGAGTTGACCAAGGTACGAAGGATTGGGATTCCTCCTGCAACAGCTGCTTCGTAGTATAGAGCAACATTGTGAGCTTTGGCTACCTCAAGCAATTCTGCACCATGGACTGCCAAAAGATCCTTGTTAGCTGTCACGACGTGTTTCCCTGCTTCTAAAGCACGAGTGATAAATGTTTTAGCAGGTTCGATACGTCCCATCAATTCAACAACGATCGTGATGTCTTTGTCTGACAAGATTTCATCGATATTTGTTACAAAATTAAAATCATTTCCTGCTTCAAGCAAGCGGGCTTTCTCTTGATCGTCTTTGACCAAAACTTTAGCTACTTCAATTTCTGACTGGGCCGCTTGAACAATTTTTTCTTTATTTTCCTTTAGCAAGAATGGCACACCACTGGCTACTGTACCAAATCCAAGTAAAGCAATCTTAACTGACATGTTTGTCTCCTCGAAATTTTCTAATAGTCTTATTATACCAAAATTGTGAGAAAATTCCTACCATTCTAAACTAAATAAGAGCACCAAATCACAAAAAGTCTGCCCTGATACAATTTAGGACAGACTCTATTTTCTATCTATTTCACAAAAGCCAATTCCTTGTCACTAGACAAGTCTTCTCGATAATTGAAACCCGCAAAGCTGAGCTTTTTAATCTCTTCAACCGAAGTTACTTGATTTTCCATCAGGGCTGTTAAGAAAGTACCTCTAGCTTTCTTTGAAATGGTTGAGTGGATTTTAAGTTTACCATCTCGCTCTTCCATAAACTTGAAGGTCACCATTTTCTCACGGATTTCTTTAGGAAAGACAGTTTCAAACTCTGAAGACAAGAGTGAAAAGATTAGTTCTTCACCCTTCACCGACTCTTCATAAGCTGACTGCCAGTGACTTTTCAGGCTTTTCCCAGCAATTTTAAGCTTCATCAAAAAGTCTAGTCTGTGAGGTGCAATCGGTGCAAAGGCTGGAATCACACCGTAAAGAGCTGACGTTATCATGAGGTGTTTCTCCAGATAGGTTTGCTCCTCCTTGGTGAAATCGTCCCGTTTGATGTTGCGATACATGAGTCCATCAAAGAGGTGCAAGGCTGGATAGTTTGTCGCAGTTTCATTTTTCAAGGCCTGGATATGGTCATACTCCTCTTGCGCCTTTTCGGCAGATATTTTGTAAAAACTTTCCAGTTCTTGGGCAGAATATGTCGCTAATGCATCCAATACAGCCTGACTTTCAGGACACAAGGGTTTAGCCTCTAAACTAGGGATTTCGGTGTTCATTTCTTTTGCAGTTGGGATTAGAATTTTCATAGTGTTAGTGTAGCATATTTTTTTAGGACTACCAAGGATTTGCACTTAAAAGAGAGTGGGACAGAAATCGGTAATTCGTTAGAATTCGATTTCGTCGTCCCACCTCCGCACAGTTGAGTAGGGTTGTAAAAGCTGATGAAATCAGCGTAGTAGAACCCACTCAACCACTGCGTCTTGATCGACAATCTAAAGACAATTGAGAGGCTAGGACTTTTGTCCCAGACTCTTCTTTCCTTATTTTGGCAATCCTAACCAGATTGCAAAGAGAACTAGTGCTGTCCCAAGGCAGCTTGTCAAGATAGATGATAGAGTAAACTTTTTCTCCTTTAGGTGAGAAAATCCTATCTTCAAAGCGAAAAGACCAAGCAACATCGAACCAATCATCAGATAAAATCCCATTTGACTGTCCTCCATTTATTATTCTTTCATTTATTATCACAAATTTCAAACAAGAGTGCAAGAAAAACGAGGTTGTGTCCTTAAACTTGAAGAATGGACCCTGATCTAGGTACCCAAGGCCTATATGATAATCCCTTCCAAATGATCCAATTCATGCTGACAAATCTGCGCCGGAAAACCCGTCAGGGTAATGGTTTCCTCTTGCCAATGGATATCCTGATAAGCCACGGTAATCTTTTCATACCGAGTTGTTGGTCTCACTCCTGTCAAAGACAAACAACCTTCCTCTGTTTCGTATGACCCTTCAAAAGATTTGAGAACTGGATTAAACATAACCATGGGAATCATTCCGATATTAAAAATAATGACGCGTTTTTGTACCCCAATCATATTGGCCGCTAGTCCAACACAGGTTTCTCGGTTGGCCTGTAGAGTATCCTGCAAATCCTTTGCTAGGGGTAAATCTTCCTGACTAGCAGGCTGGGATACCTGCGACAAAAACAAGATATCTTTTACAATTTTCTTTTCCAACTACTATTCCTCCATCTTTTTCTCAACTTGATTATAGCATAAAATCAATCTCTGTTTACCATATATAAAAGCAAAAAGCCATCCGAAGATGACTTTTCATAATTGTTTAAATAGCGTTTTTATCTTTTCCAAGTGCTCGTTGGATTGCTTTAACAATCTCAACAAGGACCACGATCATAAGTGCTCCTACGGCGACCACCATCCATTGAGTCAAACTCAAGTGTGACACGTGGAAGAGATTATTAAATCCAGGAACTAAAATCGTCACCACAAAGAGGACAAAGGCAACTGGGATAGACCAGTTAAAGGTCTTGTTGGTAAAGAGTCCCACTTTAAAGATTGATTGGTAAACAGACTTAACGTTAAAGGCATGGAGCAATTGGATCAAACCGAGAGTTGCAAAAGCCATGGTAAGGGCATCCGCATGGATTTCAGTATGACTTTGGTGCTCTGGGAAGAGAAGAGCCCAACCATAAACACCTAGAAACGAGCATGGTTTGGAAGATCCCTTGATAAATGATTGCTCCGAAGACACCACCATCAAAGAAGTTAGACTTACGCCCACGAGGTTTGTGAGTCATGACGCCTGGCTCAGCTGGTTCCACACCAAGGGCGATGGCTGGGAGCGTATCTGTTACCAGGTTAATCCATAGCAAATGCACTGGTTGAAGCACATCCCAACCCAACAAGGTTGCAAAGAAGATGGTGAAAACTTCAGCCATATTAGCAGACAAGAGGTATTGGATGGATTTTTGGATATTTGAGAAGACCTTACGTCCTTCTTCTACCGCTACGATAATGGTTGCAAAGTTATCATCAGCAAGGACCATATCAGAAGCTCCCTTAGAAACTTCTGTACCTGTAATCCCCATACCGATACCAATGTCAGCTGTCTTAAGTGAAGGCGCATCGTTGACCCCATCACCCGTCATAGCGACAACCTTACCTTCATTTTGCCATGCTTTCACGATACGAACCTTGTGCTCAGGTGATACACGAGCATAAACAGAGTATTGCTTGAAGACTTTTTGGAATTCTTCATCAGTGAGTTCATTCAACTCAGCACCAGTGAAGACATGGTCTTCTGTATCATTTGGATCGATGATACCGAGACGTTTAGCGATAGCTTCCGCTGTATCTTGGTGGTCACCCGTAATCATGATTGGACGGATACCCGCTTCCTTAGCGACACGAACAGCTTCTGCTGCTTCTGGACGCTCAGGGTCAATCATTCCGACCAAACCAGAGAAGATGAGGTCAGACTCAACGATTTCAGATTCCAAGGTTGGAATTTCGTTACTTGTCTTGTAAGCCATCATCAAGACACGGAGGGCTTGTTTAGCCAAGTCTTTGTTGGTTGCAAGGATAGCATTCTTGTCTTCTTCTGTGATTGGACGAACTTCCCCATTAACTTCAATACGAGACACACGCTTGAGCAATTGGTCAGGAGCACCCTTGACAGCGATAAAGTAAGAACCGTCTGCTTCCTTATGAATGGTAGACATGAGTTTACGGTCTGAGTCAAATGGCAATTCAGCTACACGTGGCTCATCCTTCAAGACTTCACGAACATCAAAGTTGTGGTCCAAACCAAACTGTACAAGAGCTGTCTCCGTTGGATCCCCAATCAGCTTACCAGATGGATCCACCTTGGTATCGTTGGCAAAGTTCATGATACGTAGCGTATTGTTATTAGCTGCAATGTCAGATGCCGAGCTTTGCAATTGACCGTTGGTATAAACTTTTTCAACCGTCATTTGGTTCATGGTCAAAGTACCTGTTTTATCAGATGCGATGATTTCTGTTGAACCAAGAGTTTCAACCGCTGGCAATTTACGGACGATTGAATTCCGTTTTGCAAGGGTTGTAGTTCCCAAAGATAGAACGATGGTTACAATGGCAGGAAGTCCTTCTGGAATCGCCGCTACTGCAAGAGCAACCGCCACCATCAAGCCTTCCAACGGATGTTCACCACGAACGAATACACCAACCAAGAAAGTAATAACGGCAATCACAATAATCAAGTAAGTCAAGGCCTTAGATAATTGTTCCAAGCTTTGCTTCAACGGTGTTTCAGTTTCGTCTGCGTTGGCCAACATATCCGCAATCTTACCAACTTCTGTATACATACCAGTGTTAGTTACGACACCAATACCACGACCGTAAGTTACGTTTGAGTTTTGGTAACCCATGTTAACACGATCCCCGATACCAGCATCTGCTTCAACAAGTCCTGTCACATCTTTTTCAACTGGCACAGACTCCCCTGTAAGAGCTGCTTCTTCGATTTTAAGAGAAGCTGCTTCAAACAAACGCATATCTGCAGGCACGACATCTCCAGCTTCAAGCAAGACAATGTCCCCAGGTACCAATTCTTTTGAGTCAATCTCAATAACATGACCATCACGACGAACACGAGCCATCGGGCTAGACATATTTTTCAGAGCTTCAATGGCTGCTTCTGCTTGCCCTTCTTGGTAAACCCCAAAGGCAGCATTCAAGACAACTACGGCCAAGATGATAATGGCATCCGTTAGACCGTCCATTCCTTCTGTAATCACAGAAAGTGCCGCTGCCGCAAGCAAGATGATAATCATCAAATCCTTAAATTGATCAAGGAATTTAGCTAGTAGGCTACGTTTCTCTCCCTCTTCCAACTCATTCCGACCATAAGTCGCTAAGCGTTCTTGAGCTTGAGCAGTTGACAAACCCTCGATAGATGAGTCCAAGTTCTTTAGGACTTCTTCTGAGGTTTGTGTGTAAAACAAGTCTTTATTTTGTTCTTTTGACAAAACAGTCTCCTCCTTTTTGGCCTCTTTTTACAAAAAAAGAGACCTGTTTTTTAAAAAAACAAGTCTCGCTGTTTAATATAGTGCCGGAAATAATTCGTAATGACGACACTATCGCGGTTGCCCGCCAGCTACTCCCTTGAGTAGTTCTATTATATCAGAATTTCAAAAGTTTTCAAGTCTTGAGGTGGAGTTACTCATCACTCTCATCATAGGTGCGGTTGCTGATAATATATCTTGGACGTTGTTTCGTTTCTAGATAGATTTTTCCGATATATTCCCCAATTACACCAAGACTAATGAGTTGAACCCCGCCAAGTAAGCTTACAATGGCGTAGGTACTGGCCCATCCAGCTACTACTGTACCAGCAAATTTGCTCCACAAAACCCAGATGATCAACAAAAAACTAAAAAGTGAAGTCATAACTCCCAAGCTAGTAATCAAGCGAATAGGTTTAATAGATAGGCTAGTAATACCATCCATTGCTAGACCAAGCATTTTAGAAAGTGGATAGTGACTTTCTCCAGCAATTCGTTCGTGACGTTTGTAAGTCACGTAGGAATACTTAAATCCTACAAGAGGCATAATGCCTCGAAGAAATAAGTTTACTTCTTTAAATTTAGCAAGTTCATGAATAAAACGTTTGGAGACTAAACGATAGTCAGCATGATTAAAAACGACATCTGCTCCAAATAGTTGCATCACCTTATAGAATCCCTCTGCTGTAATACGTTTAAAAGCCGAATCTGTCTCTCGGTTATCACGAACGCCGTAGACAATCTCTGAACCTGACTTATATTCAGCAATCATCTGATTCATACAATCAATATCATCTTGACCATCTGCATCAATGGTAATCACGATATCCGCAAATTCTGCAGCTTCGTACATCCCAGCAAGAACACTACTTTGATGACCACGGTTTCGACTTTGAGAAATACCTACAACAAATGGATTCGATGAAGCATATTCTTGGATAAGTTCCCAAGTTCGATCCTTACTGCCGTCATTCACATACATCACCTTACTATTGGGATGAACCTCTTGATTTTTCACCAATTCCTCAATTTTCCCAACAAACATCGGATTGGTATGAGGTAATACTTGCTCTTCGTTATAACATGGAATCACGATATATAAAATCGGATTATTTCTACTCATTTTTGACTCCTAACCTTTTAATCCCAAAGGGAAAGTTGGTCCCTCTAAATACTCTGACAATCAATTCACACCCTACCAAAGTCAATATTGTCACAACACTTGTTGTAACGTAGCCGTTCACAAAAATACCGGTGTATCTAGTAGATAATTGTAAAACTAATTTTTCCACCAATACTAAAACAATCGGGGCATGGACACCATAGTAAATCAAGGTTCTTTGACCGATTGATTTCAAGAGAGTCATTTCAGGAATTGACTTAAAGAATATGAGGGTGGACCATATACCTGAAATTGCAGCAATGTAAAACAAGAGATGGTTTCCAATCTGTTGATAGTAAAGATCAACAATCTGTTTCCCACTCCAATGATAGTTCAACCTACCAACAAATATAGTTAGCAATAAGGCAAGCGGCAAATAATAAATTGCAAAAAACTTTTCCATCTGCGCTAAATATTTTCTCACTCCGACACCTAAGAGTGTAAAGATAATGGCTACAGGGACCAAGTCAATATTCCAGATAAGATAAAAATTCCAAGCATAGATTTTTTGTCCCAAAACGACTAGAAGCAAGAGTGATACACTAATCAAAAGCCATTGGATAATGGTCCATTTTTTTCTGAGAATAAAGTAACTAAAAACATGTGCTAAAAACATGACATTCAGAAACCATAACTGAAAATAAACATGCAAGCGGTCTGACAACAATAACTGTTTAGTAAAATGAATAAGATTAAAACTAAACACTTGTTCAGGATACATGACAAAGAGTTGAAATAGAAAAACAAAAATATTCAGGCAAAAAAAGGGAACAACCAAACTTTTCACCTTGCTAAGAAAATATTCCTTAAATGTTTTGTATTTAGTGACATTTAAAGTAAAACCTGACAAGAAGAAAAATAAGGGGATATGAAAAACATAGAGGAGTATTTTTGCACGAAGAGGCACAAAACTACTATGTCCTATAATAACAAGTATAATCGCTAGCCCCTTAGCCATATCTAGGTAACCTATGCGCTTTTTCATCCTATCTCCCTTCTCCTGTTCTTAGTCGATAAAGATTCATATCAGAAGTGACCACCTCAACTTCTTCAAAATAAACATCTTTCTGGTAATGTTCTTTCATTATTTTCTTGACTTGATCCATCTTTCCTGAAGAAGGTGACCAAAAGAATAGGATATTCTCCTTATCAATAGCAGAAGAAAGAAGATTACTAGGCTCCTCAACATTATACTTTTTCATTAATTGATAATAATGTGGCGAAAAAGTTTGCCAGTTACCTAAGGTTGTTGTATTTTCAATCAACTGATCAGGCTTCCTTCTAATCGTAGCCAAGCTCGGTTGAGAATTGACAAGTGTTCCATAACCGCCAAAAACAAGCAATTTATCAGAATGTTTTTCCACTACATCATGATACTCTGATACCATGGATGATTGAATGATTGGGAACCAGTAAAGTTCTTGTCCCACACTATTTACCCAGGCCATACTCGCCAGCATTCCTACAAGTTGTAGACTATAAAAAATTCCCCTTTTCTTCAACAGTTTACGCTTATTGTAAAATAAGGGTGCATAGTAGATAAAAAAGATTAAAAAGCTAACGATAATCGGGATATAGACACGTTCTACTACTCTCTGCCTAACAAATAGTGCACCGATTAGTACAAATGGAACAAGCGGGAGTACCCAGCCATAGACTTTCTTAGGCTTGAAGAACAAAAACCAGCCAACCATAACAAGAAGAAAGGTTGTCAAAATAATGTTTTGGAAATAATCTTTCACCATCTGAAATACATTAAAGGAGTACTTCTCAGAGAAAGAACGTACGGATTGAATTTTTGTTAACAGCTCATTGTTCAAAGCATCTTTTTCTGCAAACAACCAGTAGGTTGAAGCAGATAAGTCGTTTTCACTGACCCCCAGTTCCTGAAATTCCTTGGCATGCTTCTCATAATCAATTGCAGGGAAATCTCTCAAATTGGTACTTAGAGTATTCCAATTTAGGTATTCTTGAACATCTGGTCTCATTAAGGTATAAATTTTATTGGAAGCAAAGATAAGTAAAATGACAGCAGATAACAAGAATAATTCTTTTTTCTTTTTTCCTTTGATGACTTCAAAAGCTAGGAAGGGGAGCAAAAGCAATAATAAACTGGCAATAATTTGCGGCCTAATCGATAACCCTATTACAGACAAAAGCATTCCCGTTAGGTATTTTCTATCAAATAATAATAGTATAGCTACTGTCGATAACAAGTAAGCAATTACTGAAAACGAGAAATACTTCATTAAAACCATTTGAAGTAACATTACTAAGGGAAGTAAGAAATAATATTTCTTTCTAAAAAAGAATTCCAAATAGATGCTAAAACTCAAGCAAAAAAACTGATAGCTAAAAAAATAAAAAAAAATATTCCAGTTTGTAAATAATTGTTGAAGAAATACTAAAAGCAGATGATAACAAAAATTCCAATATAGGGAAGCAACATATTATCACCAGATAATATGGTTTGATTAACCATGATATCATCAACCACTGGATAATCAAACCCCTTAACTACTCTATAGCCATAAAAAACAAGAAATGGTAGCAACAGCAAACCAATTCGAATCACTCTATCAATGATTTGTTTATGATTCATTAAAAACTCTTTCTAAAATAAATATTACCTTATCATTCTATCATATTTCAAAATAAAAATCTGTTGATTTCTGAATAAATACCCTAATAGCAATTTGAATTTTCCTTGGAAAACCAGTATAATGAAAACATACGATAGTGCTAGAAAGGGAGTTAGATGAATCAATCGGTTTCAAACTTAAAATTGGCTGAGCGTGGTGCCATTATCAGCATTTTGACCTACCTATTCTTATCTGCAGCTAAGCTAGCAACCGGACACTTGCTCCATTCATCCAGTTTGGTGGCTGATGGTTTTAACAACGTTTCAGATATTGTCGGAAACGTGGCCCTTCTAATCGGGATTCGTTTGGCTCGCCAACCGGCAGATAGAGATCATCGCTTCGGCCACTGGAAAATAGAGGATTTGGCAAGTCTCATCACTTCCATCATCATGTTTTACGTTGGTTTTGATGTTCTACGGGACACCATTCAAAAGATACTCAGCCGAGAGCAAACGGTCATTGACCCACTTGGGGCGACTCTGGGAGTCATCTCTGCAATCATCATGTTTGCAGTTTATCTCTACAATACCCATCTGAGCAAGCAAGCTAAGTCCAAAGCTCTTAAGACAGCAGCTAAGGACAATTTGTCAGATGCTGTGACTTCTCTTGGAACTTCTATTGCTATCCTGGCTAGTAGCTTCAACTATCCAATCGTGGATAAGTTGGTCGCTATTATCATTACCTTCTTTATTCTTAAAACTGCTTATGACATCTTTATCGAGTCATCCTTCAGCCTTTCTGATGGTTTTGATGAACACTTGCTGGAAGATTACCAAAAAGCTATCATGGAAATTCCTAAGATTAGCAAGGTCAAATCTCAACGCGGTCGTACTTACGGAAGCAACATTTATCTGGACATTACTCTGGAAATGAACCCAGATCTCTCTGTTTATGAGAGTCATGAAATTGCGGACCAGGTTGAATCCATGTTATCAGATCGATTTGGTGTCTTTGATACAGACATTCATATCGAACCAGCACCAATCCCTGAGGATGAAATTCTAGATAATGTCTATAAAAAATTGCTCATGAGAGAGCAACTGATTGACCAAGGAAATCAACTGGAAGAGTTACTTGCAGAAGATTTCATTTATATCCGCCAAGACGGACAAGAACTGGACAAGGATGCCTATAAGGCTGAAAAAGAACTGACCTCTGCTATCAAGGAGCTTCATTTAACTTCTATCAGTCAAAAGACTAAACTCATCCGCTACCAAGTCGGCGATACCATTCATACCAGTATCTGGCGCCGTCACGAAACTTGGCAAAATATTTTCCATCAGGAAACAAAAATAGAAAAAGACTAAAGCAAAACTCCCAACTTTCTCAGTTGGGAGTTTTGCTATATTCTTATTTTGCAACGCTCTTAGCAAGAACGAAGTTTCCTAGTGTAGCTGAACCATTGCCAGCAACAGCTGGAGTCACGATATAGTCACGTACATCTGGAACTGGTAGGTAGCCATTGAGTAGGGCTGTGAATTTCTCACGTACACGGTCAAGCATATGTTGTTGAGCCATAACCCCACCACCAAAGACGATGACATCTGGACGGAAAGTTACAGTCGCATTCACTGCAGCTTGAGCAATGTAGTAGGCTTGAACATCCCAGACAGAGTTATTGAGTTCAATGTTTTCCCCACGAACACCTGTACGAGCTTCCAAACTTGGACCAGCTGCATAACCTTCCAAACATCCATTATGGAAAGGACAAACACCTTTAAATTCTTTTTCAATATCCATTGGGTGTCTAGCCACATAATAATGACCCATCTCAGGGTGACCAACACCGCCAATAAACTCACCACGTTGGATAACACCAGCTCCGATACCTGTACCGATTGTGTAATAAACCAAGTTTTCGATACGACCGCCGGCATTATTGCGAGCAACCACTTCACCGTATGCAGAACTGTTTACGTCTGTTGTGAAGTACATTGGCACGTTTAGAGCGCGACGAAGAGCACCAAGCAAGTCGACATTTGCCCAGTTAGGTTTTGGAGTTGTTGTGATAAACCCGTAAGTTTTTGAGTTTTTATCGATATCGATTGGACCAAATGAACCAATGGCAAGTCCTGCAAGATTATCAAATTTTGAGAAGAACTCGATGGTTTTATCGATAGTTTCGATAGGTGTTGTTGTAGGAAATTGCACCTTTTCTACAACGTTATAGTTTTCATCTCCGACAGCACAGACAAATTTTGTACCGCCTGCTTCCAAGCTTCCGTATAGTTTAGTCATGATAAACCTCTTGTATTTATTTTCTATATTATAGCATATTTTCAGACTGAAAATTGCTCTATATCTTAGTTTTTTCTCTGTAAATTTTACCATTCAATCAAAAACGAACAAACATGACATTTGTTCGTTTTTATGAATTTATTACGCTTTAACTTCGATAATTGCATCACTCTTAGCAACTGTTCCAGAAGCAACTGGATTTACAGAGGCAAAGTCTGCAGTATTTGTTACGATAACCATAGTTGTGTTATCAAGGCCTGCAGCAGCAATCTTAGCTGAGTCAAATGTTCCAAGAACATCTCCAGCTTTAACCTTGTCACCTTGAGCAACCTTTTGGTTGAAGCCTTCACCGTTCATTGAAACAGTGTCGATACCAACGTGAATCAAGATTTCAGCTCCGTTTGCTGTTTTCAAACCATAAGCATGACCTGTTGGGAAGACGATTGTCACTTCAGCATCAGCTGGTGCATAGACAACATCTTGACTAGGTTTCACAGCGATTCCTTGTCCCATAGCTCCACTTGAGAAAACTGGGTCATTAACGTCTGAAAGTGCAACAACATCACCAACGATTGGAGTTTGGATGACACCTTCGCTAGGAGCAACAACAGTACCAGTTACCGCTTCGTCAACCAAACGTTCAGTTGTAGTTTCTGAAGCTACTTCTGCTTCATCTTCATAACCAAACATGTAAGTAAGAGCAAAACCAAGAGCAAATGATATAGCTACCATAAGAAGGTATTGTGGAAGTTGTCCGTTACCAATGTAAGCATTGTACCTGGGATGATAGTGATACCATTACCAGTACCAGCAAGACCAAGGATAGATGCCAATCCACCACCGATAGCACCCGCAATCAATGAAAGGAAGAATGGTTTACGGAAACGCAAGTTAACCCCGAAGATAGCAGGCTCTGTAATACCTAGGAAGGCAGAAAGAGCAGCTGGGAAAGCAAGTGTTTTAAGTTTTGGATTTTTAGTTTTAACACCAACGGCTACTGTTGCAGCACCTTGAGCAGTCATGGCAGCTGTGATGATAGCGTTGAATGGGTTAACATGGTCAGCAGCAAGCAATTGAACTTCAAGCAAGTTGAAGATGTGGTGAACACCTGATACGACGATAACTTGGTGAACTCCACCAATCAAGAAACCACCAAGACCAAATGGCAAGTTAAGGATAGCTTTTGTTCCAAGAAGGATATAGTTTTCAACAACGTGGAAGACTGGTCCGATAACAAACAAACCAAGAATTGACATTACGAGGAGTGTTACGAATGGTGTTACCAAGAGGTCAAGAACATCTGGAACCACCTTACGAACAGCTTTTTCAAATTTAGCTCCGACAACCCCGATGATGAAGGCTGGAAGAACTGAACCTTGCAAACCAACAACTGGGATAAATCCGAAGAAATTCATAGCAGTTACTTCACCGCCAGAAGCAACAGCCCAGGCATTTGGAAGCGAGCCAGATACCAGCATCATACCAAGAACGATACCAACGGCTGGGTTACCACCGAATACACGGAAGGTTGACCAAACAACCAAACCTGGCAAGATGATGAAGGCTGTGTCAGTCAAGATTTGAGTGTAAGTTGTCACATCTTCTGGAAGTGTCATTCCAAGAGCATTCAAGAGACCACGAACACCCATGAAGAGACCAGTCGCTACGATTACTGGAATGATTGGTACAAAAACGTCACCGAAAGTACGGATGGCACGTTGGAACCAATTTCCTTGTTTAGCAGCTTCTGCCTTCATCTCATCCTTAGATGATGTTGGCAAACCAAGAGCTACGACTTCATCGTACATCTTGTTTACTGTACCAGTACCAAAGATAATTTGGTATTGACCTGAGTTAAAGAAAGCACCTTGAACTTTTTCCAAGTTCTCGATAGCATCTTTGTTGATCTTCGCTTCATCTTTCACCATAACACGAAGGCGAGTTGCACAGTGAGCTACACTGTTAACATTCTCACGTCCGCCTAAGGCTTCGATAACTTTTTTTGCAATTTCTGTATTGGTCATTTGCAAAAATCTCCTTATAAAAAAATTTGTTCTTGTTTGAAAGCGATTTTACTCGCCCTACGAGTATTATTTTATCATCTTTCAAAAATATGTCAAGCGTTTTGCAGAAAAAGTTTTTTGATTGTTAAATTTTTTGATAGTTTTTGCTACTTTCTTGATAAAATTCTCTCAAAATCGCCTATCTCTACATGTTTTTATGTGAATATTTTCAAAAACTTTCATATTTTCATTAATTTTCATAAAAATAGGATTCTAATTATCTGTCAATCGTTTGACATTTTTTTCTTAAATTCGATATAAAAGACTTGCTTTTTTATAAGGAAACGTTTACTATTAAGATAGTAGAATTTATGGAGGAAATAGAAATGGAATGGACTACTGAACGTCGTTACAGACGTTACGAAGATTGGACACAAGAAGAAAGAAAAGAAATCCAAGAAAAGATGGCACAATCCCCATGGCACGTCAGCTATCACATTGAGCCAAAAGAAGGACTCCTTAATGATCCAAATGGCTTTTCTTATTTTGATGGCAAATGGGTTGTTTTTTACCAAAATTTCCCCTTTGGTGCAGCCCATGGATTGAAATCTTGGGTTCAGCTTGAAAGTGACGACTTGGTTCACTTTACTGAAACAGGTGTAAAAATCTTACCTGATACTCCACTTGATAGTCACGGCGCTTACTCTGGATCTGCTATGCAGTTTGGCAATCAATTGTTTCTATTCTATACAGGAAATGTCCGTGATGAAAATTGGGTTCGCCACCCTTATCAGATTGGTGCCTTAATGGATAAGGACGGCAAGATTGAAAAAATTGACAAAGTCTTGATTGATCAGCCTGCTGATACTACTGACCACTTCCGTGATCCACAAATTTTTAACTTTAAAGGACAATACTACGCAATCGTCGGTGGTCAGGACTTGGAGAAAAAAGGTTTTGTCCGTCTCTACAAGGCTGTCGATAATGATTATACAAACTGGCAAGAAGTGGGTGATTTGGACTTCAACAATGACCGTACTGCCTATATGATGGAGTGCCCAAACCTAGTCTTTGTTGGAGAACAGCCTGTCCTTCTTTACTGCCCACAAGGTTTGGATAAAAAGGTCCTTGACTATGACAATATCTATCCAAACATGTACAAAATTGGAGCATCCTTTGATCCTGAAAATGCTCGTATGGTAGATGTTTCTGAACTTCACAACCTTGATTATGGATTTGAAGCATACGCTACTCAAGCCTTTAACGCTCCTGATGGACGCGCCCTAGCAGTTAGCTGGCTTGGGCTACCAGATGTTTCTTATCCATCTGACCGTTTTGATCACCAAGGAGCCTTCTCTTTGGTCAAGGAACTTACACTCAAGAATGGCAAGCTCTATCAGTACCCTGTTGCAGCGATAAAAGAACTTCGAGCTTCCGAAGAAAAATTCTCAAACCGCTCTGAAACTAAAAATACCTATGAACTTGAGCTTAACCTTGAAGCAAATAGCCAAAGCGAAATTGTCCTTTTAGCTAATAAGGATGGTAAGGGGCTCTCCATCAATTTTGACCTTGTCAATGGTCAAGTTACTGTTGACCGCAGTCAAGCAGGTGAGCAATATGCTCAAGAATTTGGAACTACTCGCTCATGTTCAATTGACAACCAAGCTACTACTGTAAATATCTTCATCGATAATTCAGTCTTTGAAATTTTCATCAATAAAGGAGAAAAAGTATTTTCTGGTCGTGTCTTCCCTCATGAAGATCAAAATGGAATCCTCATTAAATCCGGAAACCCAACTGGAACATACTACGAATTAGAATATGGTCGCAAAACTAACTGATGTCGCAGAACTAGCAGGCGTCAGCCCAACTACTGTCTCACGTGTTATTAATAAAAAAGGCTACCTGTCAGAAAAAACTATTCAAAAGGTTAAGGATGCCATGCGTGAATTGGGCTATAAACCCAATAATCTGGCTCGTAGCCTTCAAGGTAAATCCGCCAAGTTAATTGGGCTCATTTTCCCTAAAATCAGCCATGTTTTCTATGCTGAATTGATTGATAAATTGGAACACGAACTCTTCAAAAAAGGTTACAAGACCATCATCTGTAATAGTGAACATGATTCGGAAAAAGAACGCGAATACATCGAAATGTTAGAAGCCAACCAGGTGGACGGCATCATTTCGGGAAGTCACAACCTTGGGATTGAGGATTACAATCGCGTAACCGCTCCGATCATTTCATTTGACCGCAACCTATCACCAGACATACCTGTCGTTTCTTCTGACAACTATGCTGGTGGAGTTCTAGCCGCTCAGACCTTGGCTAAAACTGGAGCCCAATCTATCATCATGATCACAGGAAATGACAACTCCAATTCACCAACTGGACTTCGTCATGCTGGTTTTGCTTCAATCTTGCCAAAGGCTCCTATTATCAATGTTTCCAGTGACTTTTCACCCCTTCGTAAGGAAATGGAAATTAAAAATATCTTGACCAAACAAAAACCAGATGCTATTTTCGCTTCTGATGATTTGACTGCTATTTTGGTTATTAAAATTGCTCAGGAGCTTGGTCTCTCTGTTCCTGAACAACTCAAGGTGATCGGATATGACGGGACTTATTTTATCGAGAATTTCTACCCTCACCTCACTACCATTAAACAACCCTTGGAAGAGATTGCTCGCCTGACAGTTGATTTGCTCTTACAAAAAATTGAAGGCAAAGAGGTTGCTACTACTGGTTATTTCTTGCCAGTTTCCCTCCTACCAGGAAAAAGTATTTAATACTCTTCGAAAATCTCTTCAAACCACGTCAGCTTCCATCTGCAACCTCAAAACAGTGTTTTGAGCAGCCTGCGGCTAGCTTCCTAGTTTAGTCTTTGATTTTCATTGAGTATAAACAAAAAGCTCAGACTGAATCAGTCTGAGTTTTTTCTTATGATCTAAATTTTTTCAAGAGTGTTTGGGCTTTTTCTAAATTAAAGATTTTTTCAGCGATCAAGCTTTCTACCAACTTAGGCACTTCAGCCTCTGTGGCTCCTGCAAGGAGGGCTAGTGACTTCGCTTGAAGTTTCATGTGTCCATGCTGAATTCCTGTGCTGACAAGAGCTTTAAGAGCTGCAAAGTTTTGTGCAAGACCAATTGACACGATAATTTGAGCCAATTCCTTAGCTGATGGATGACCTAGCAACTCATGGCTGAGAACTACACGAGGATTAAGACCAATTGATCCACCCTTGGTAGCAACTGGCATCGGCATGGTCATCTCTCCAATCAGTTCTTCTGTTTCCAAATCCATCGTCCAACGACTAAGACCTCGATAGGCACCATCATGACTCGCATAGGCATGTGCTCCCGCTTCAATGGCCCGCCAATCATTTCCAGTAGCAATCAAGAGCGCATCAATCCCATTAAAAATTCCCTTATTGTGGGTCGCTGCCCTGTAAGGATCTGCCTGGGCAAACTGGCTGGCTAAAACTATTTTTTCAGCTAGTTCACGCGCTTCATCCTTCTGGCGACTCAAATAACGAAAGGCAATGCGACAAGTTGCGGTTACTAGAGAATCTGTTGCATAGTTGGATAGAATTCCCATTAAACTTTTCCCTTGACTTAAAGCCTCTAGACTTGGTTTTAAAGCTTCAAGCATGGTATTGAGCATATTAGCTCCCATGGCTTCCTGAGTATCCACATGGAGATAAACCACTAAAAAGTCAGCATCACCAGAAATTTTCTCAACTTTTAGCTCTCTAGCTCCACCACCACGTTTGACAATAGAGGGATAGGCTTGATTTGCTTGTTCGAGCAGCTCTGCTTTCTGACTCAAAATAGCCTGACAAGCTTTATCCCTATCTGGAACCTGATAAAGAGCTACCTGACCAATCATTTGGCGTTGATGAACCTGAGCAGTAAAACCACCCGCACGTTTGATAATCTTACTAGCAAAACTAGCTGCAGCAACGACGGATGGTTCTTCTGTTACATAAGGAACGGTGTACTCTTGACCGTTTACCAGTACTTCTGGAACTACTGAGTATGGGAGAGAAAAGGTCCCAACCACATTTTCACTCAATTGGTCCGCAACTGCTATACTAAGATTTTCATTTTGCTCAAGACTTTCTTGGGATTCGATAGAAGTAAGCGCCTGAGACTTAACTAGCTCTAGGCGCTCTTGGGTTGATTTTTTAGCAAATCCATTCCAATTTTTTTTCATTATTTTTCAACCTTGCTGTAGCGACGTTGGTGGTCTACAATCTCAACCAGAGCATAGTCTTGTCCCTCATAGCCTGACATGGTTGCAGAACCTGACTCATCCAAGTTTGCTTCCTCAAAAAAGACTCGTTCATAGTCCGCAACAGTCAAAGCTTGACGTTGATCTAGCAGCTCTAGACGATTTTCCTGTAACTGTTTCTCGTATCCTTCAACCAATTCCACACTGAAGAACTCAGATACAGCACCACTTCCGTAACTGTAGAGGGCAATTTTATCCCCTGCTTTGAGACTATCAGAATTTTCAAGAAGAGACAAGAGTCCTAAGAAGAGTGAACCTGTATAGATATTCCCAACCTTTTGGCTATAAATAATAGACTCATCAAAGTGTTTTTGGAGTAAATCCTTTTTCTCTTGAGGTAGAGATTTATCGAGGATTTTTTTCAATCCCTTGAGAGCTAGCTTTGGATATGGTAAGTGAAAACATACAGCTTCAAAATCATCCAAAGTACAGGCATAACGCTTTTGGTACTCTTCCCAAGTCGTTTTTAAACTATCAAGATATTGCTGCGTTGAGTAGACTCCATTTACAAATGGTGTTGTCGAGTAATTTGGACGCCAGAAGTCCATAATATCACGAGTCTGCGCAACGTTATCATTGTTGAAGACCATAACGCGTGGATTTTGGCTAATCAACATGGCAACACATCCTGCACCTTGAGTTGGTTCTCCAGGAGTTTCAACACCATACCTTGCAATATCACTGGCTAGTACCAAAACTTTTGATTTTGGAGAGTTTTCTACGTGTAACTTAGCATAGTGAAGGGCTGCAGTTGCACCATAGCAAGCCTCCTTGATTTCAAAACTACGAGCAAATGGTTGAATCCCAAGCAAACCGTGTACAAAGACAGCTGCAGCTTTACTCTGGTCAATCCCAGACTCTGTCGCAACGATAACCATATCAATCTCTTGCTTCTCTTCTTCAGTCAGGATAGAATTTCCTGCACTAGCAGCCAAAGTAACAATATCCTCTGTTAAAGGAGCAATACTCAATTCTTTTAGAAGGAGTCCTTTACTCAATTTTTCAGGATCTGTTCCTCGGGCTTCTGCCAAATCTTGTAATTTCAAAACGTATTGACTGGTCGCAAAACCAATCTTATCAATACCGATTGTCATATTTACCTCTATTTTTATCATTCATTGTAAAAAATCGTTCACCTCTATTTTAACACAATTGAAGTCAAAAGCGCTAAAAAAGACTTGATTCCCCAAATCAAGTTCACTCATAAATTCAAGCAAGTGAATTCATTCAACCAAGGTCCTAGCATAAATTGATCAGCACAAAAAAAAATCGAGTCTTAAGCAGCCCGATTCTTTTTGAGATGATAGTACAATTTGAGGACAACCGTTCCACTCGCCATTCCTATAGAGATAACGAGAGCCAACATGACCACTAGCATTGCACTGGTAATGGCGTGGCTGAAGTCGCCTGTCACAAAAAATGAAGTCGTTCGATAGGACAGATATCCTGGCACTAGAGGCGCCAAGGTAGCAAGAGCAAAGACAACTGCTGGTGTTTTATAGATAATACTCATAATCTGGCTAAGACAAGAACCAATCACAGCAGCGATAAAGGTCGCCATAATCACATTTGTCGGCTCCTTAAGGAGCAAATAAAGTAGCCAGATGAACATTCCCAAAACACCGCCAGGAATAAGCATGGAACGTTGGACATTTAAAACAATTAAAAACGTGATAATGGCAAGCAAACTTGCCAGAGCTTGCAATAAAAATGTTGTTAGTGTCATATTAGTTCATTAGTACGAGGGCGACTGATGTTCCAGCCCCTAAAGCTAGGGTAATCAGCAAGGATTCAAACATCTTGCTCATACCAGAGTTGATGTGGTTGGTCATAATATCTCTTACAGCATTGGTCAAGGCAATCCCTGGCACAAAGGGCATGACCGCGCCAGCAATAACCAAATCAGCTGTCGATGGTAAACCTGAATAACGCGCCCAGAATTGTGCAATCAAGCCAAAGACGAAGGCCCCTGCAAAAGCTGTCATAAAGGGAATACGGATAAATTTTTCTACATAGAGCGAACAGGTGAAGGCAAACAAGGTCGCCACTCCTGCCCCAATCGCATCGTAAGGATTTCCCCCAAACATGATGGAGAAAAATGGAGCACTCAGAGTTGCTGCCACTGTTAACTGGACCTTGGTATAGGGAGAAGGTTTTGCATTTAATGCCTTCAGCTCAATGAATGCCGCCTCCAAGTCAAGCTGACCAGCCACGATCTGTCGTGAAATCTGATTTACATCACAAACCTTTTCAATATTATAGGAAGAGGAAGTAACCCGCTTCATACGAGAGATATTGGTATTTTCAATGGAGAAAAAAATAGCTGCAGGCATGGCTAGGACATTGCAATCCATAATGCCTTGCGAGTGCGCAATACGAATCATAGTATCCTCGACACGATGGATTTCAGAGCCATTTCGAAGCAGAATCGTTCCTGCAAGCATAATGACATCAATAACTGCATTCAGTTTTTTTGATTCGTCCATATTTCCCTCCTTGATAAGCTTCTTTTATTTTATCACAAATTTGAAGGAAAAAAAATCTTTGTCACAAAAACTGTGACAAAGATTGGTTAGTTATTTGTGCTATGTTCGTCCACATGAGTTTGCGAAGACGAAGATGGTGTCGATGGACTTTGAGACGGCACCGTATTATCTGTCCTGTTAGAGTTACGCTGGCTCGAAGATGGAACAGAAGAAGATGATGGTGGGGTTTTTGGTTTATAAATAGAAATCTTTATACGTGTCGTAGCTAAATCAACTTTCTCACCTAGTTTTGGACTTTGATCCACAACAGTTCCTTCAGCAGTACCCTCAGGAGCTGTCGATACCTCTACTACTTCGATATTGGCTTCTTTGACACCAACAATTTGAATTAAGTTATTCTTTGTAAATTCAAGACTTGAGCCAATATAACTTGGCATGGTCACGGTTGTCACCTTTTTAGCAACAGTCAAAACGATAGGGGTCGCTTTGGTGAGATCATAGGTCGTACCTTCTGAGAGACTTTGTTTAAAAATCACCCCTGGTTCCCATTCACTGGACTCTTCTTCCTCAATCTTAATCAGATTTTCGGGAACTTTGTTCTCCTTCAACTCAGCAATGACATCTGTAGATTTCTTACCAATGTAATTACCAATCTTAAAGGATTGCTTACCAGTTGAAATAATCAGATTAATCTTACTTCCCTCTTTACGGCTACTACCTGCCTCAGGATCCGTGCGAATGACACGACCTTTCTCCACTGTTTCGCTTGCCTCAGTTTTTTCATCACCAACTTCAAAGTTTGCTTTCTTCAAGGTTTCCTTGGCCTCAGCAACTGTTTGACCTGCTACATTTGGAATATCAATGGTAGCTGGTGTTCTGGATAAAATCCAGACAAGGGAAGCCAGGACCAATACGAAGCTTGCCAAGAGAACTAGATAACGTGCCTTAAAGCGACGTTTTTTCACTGGTTTTTCCAGCGGCTCTTTCGCAGCAACCTCTGGATTGACTCTAGCAGTCTGAGAAATTTCTGGCTGTGGTTGAACCTTTGGAATCGATGTTAAGGTTATCTGAGGAACTTTTGGCAAGGTCTTGGTATCTGCCTTACTAGCATCATCAAAAACAAGTTTAGGTTCATTTCTGCGGTTATAAGATAGACTGCTAGATAAATCAACATACATCTCTGAAACCGACTGGTATCGATCAGTCAATTTCTTAGCCGTTGCCTTGATAACCACATTCTCCAAAGCTTGAGGAACAGATGGGTTTTCAGCGATAACTGACGGCAGTGGTTTCTGGAAATGCTGGAGGGCGATGGTTACTGCACTATCGCCATCATATGGGATATGTCCTGTCAGCATTTCATAGAAGATAATCCCCATGGCATAGATGTCACTTTGGACCGTTGCTTTAGAACCACGAGCCTGCTCAGGTGACAAGTAATGCACAGAACCCAACATAGAGTTGGTCTGAGTCAGACTGGTCTCTGCAAAGGCTACGGCAATTCCAAAGTCCGTTACCTTGGCCGTCCCATCCGGAGTTAAAAGAATGTTTTGAGGTTTTAAGTCACGATGGACAATACCTTTAGTGTGCGCTAAGCGCATCGCTAAGAGAATCTGACCCATAATACGGACAGCTTCTTCATTTGATAGGGGATAGTGTTCTTTGATATAGCGCTTGAGATCAAGACCGGCTACATATTCCATAGCCAGGTACTGTTGACCGTCCTCTTCGCCGATATCCGTTATCCGAACGATATGGGGATGATCTAAGTCAGCCATTGCACGCGCTTCACGCTGAAAACGAGCAACAGCAATCGGATCAGTCTGGTAGTTAGTCCTTAGGACCTTTACAGCTACCTCTTCCCCGTCTAAAATCAAATCCTTGGCCAGGTAGACATCCGCCATACCTCCACGGCCAATTTGTTTGACAATCCGATACCGCCCGGCAAAAATCTTGCCGATCTGGATCATTGTGCCGCCTCCTCCTCAATCGAAACAAGGGCAACTGTAATATTATCAAGGCCACCAGCATTGTTAGCAAAACGAATCAAGGTCGCCGCTTTATCATCAAGTGAGATATCACTTGTGACAATATCACAGATTTCACTAGCTGAAATCATATTTGTCAGACCATCGCTATTGAGCAAGAGATAGTCTCCTGCTTCCAAACTGACAATTCCTAAGTCAGGTTGAATTTCGTCTTTTTGTCCGATAGATTGGGTGATAATATTTTTTTGTGGATGCGCTTCTGCCTCTTCTGGTGTCAGTTGACCTGCCTTGAGCAATTCGTTAACCAAGGAATGATCACTTGTCAGTTGACGGTACTCTTCCCCTCGAATGAGACCGATTCTAGAATCTCCGATATGGGCATAAATTGCCTGATTTCCGATAACCGCAAGAGCTTCGAGGGTTGTCCCCATTCCCTTGTAGGCTTCATCTCGTCCTAGTTGATAAATCTTATGATTTTCAACTTCTAGATGGTAGGCAAACCATTCGCGAACTTCATTGACCGTGTCAATCTGAGTATCCACCCAGGCAACACCTAAATCCGTAACTGCCATCTCACTGGCAATATTTCCTGCGCGATGACCTCCCATCCCGTCAGCCAAGAGAATCATTGTACAACCTGCTCGGTTGACAAAAAGATTGACATAGTCTTGATTATTTGTACGCTTCTGACCCACATCTGTTAATAATGAAATCTCCATTGTGTCAGTTCCTTCCTAATTGGATATCTTACGAAATTGGCTGATGAAGAATCCATCACTTCCGTATAATTCTGGAGTAATAAGGATACAGCCATCTTTTAGAATATCCTTGCATTCGTGATCTAGTTTAACCTGCTCAAACTCGGGATGACTTTCTAAAAATGATTGAACCACTTGAAAGTTCTCTTCCGAGACAATAGTGCAGGTACTATAGGTTATTATACCACCTTTTCGTAGTGTTTGACAAACACTACCTAATATTTCCAGCTGAATTTCCTGTAATGACGCGAAATCAGCAGTGTCTTTGTTGTATTTGATATCTGGTTTTCGACGCAATAGACCAATCCCTGAACAAGGGGCATCAACAAGAATCTTATCAAATTGATCCTTACCAAAAAACTCATGCACCTTTCTGGCATCCAATTTTTGCGTTTGGACACGGTCTGCTACGCCTAAACGCTGAGCATTTTCTTGAATCAAATTGAGTTTATGATCATAGAGATCTAGAGCCGTTACCTGACCTGTCGATAGGTAAGAGGCAATATGGGCTGTTTTCCCACCTGGAGCTGCACAGGCATCCAAAACCTGCTCGTCGCCTTGTAGATCTAGTGTCGGTGCAACCAGTTGACTTGACTCATCCTGGATAGTAATAGCACCTTCAGCAAACAAATCATGGCCTGCAAAGTGCCCCTGCTCCTTGACCAGACCAGCAGGAGATAAATGAGAATCACTTGCACCAAGCAGAGCTTTGATTTCCTCTTTTCGGCTCAAATCTGTTACGCGAATACTGGCTTTATTGCGTTGCAAAAGACTTTCAAAAATTGCTTGTGCCCGTTCTTCCCCGTACTCTTCCTTGAGCTTGGAAACTAACCACACTGGCAAAGAGTAGGCGATAGAATCACGCTTATTTTTACGCTTGATAGAGGCAATATCTGGCAAACCTTCTCGCAAGATACGGCGAAGGACGGCATTGACCAATTTTTCGCTACCTTTTTTTCGAAGTTTAGCCAGTTCCACCGCTTCATTGACTACTGCATGGTCAGGAAGCTTATCCAAGTATTGGAGTTGATAGACGCTCATGAGAAGCAAAACATAGAGCCAGCTGTCTAGCTTTTCTCTATCCTCAATAAAGTGAGATAAGTACCATTCCAGAGTTAGTTTACGGGCTACAGTCCCGTAAACAAGCTCCGTCACCAACCCCTTGTCTGCTACTGACAGTTGACTTCCCTTGAGATGCTTATTTAAGGCAATATTTGAGTATGCTTGATTGATAAAGACGTCCTCTAGCACTGCCAGAGCTAGACTTCTAGCCGTTTCTACTTTAGTCACCAAATCGTTCTCCTACTGCCAAAGTTCGTCCCACACCGTTGAGGAAGGAAGCAATGTCCATCTTAGGTTTTCCTGCTGGCTGAACCTGTCTGAGAGATAGAGCCCCCTCTGCTGTTGCGACGATTAATTCTTTCTTACCGATGGAAAGAATCTCACCCGGATTCCCCTTCCCTTCTACAGGCAGAGCTTCATAGATTTTGAAGCGTTCTCCCTTGAGGAAGGTATGAGCAACTGGCCATGGATTCATCCCACGGATTTGGTTGAAAAGTTGACGATTGGTCTTGTTCCAGTCTAATTTTTCTTCCTCAGGTTTGATATTCGGTGAGAAAGTTACTTGGCTTGGGTCTTGTGGTTCTGGCTGAATTTCACCAGCTATATAAGCAGGTAGAGTATCCAAAAGCAAATCACACCCAACAATGGCCAATTTTTCAAACAAAGTTCCAACATTATCCTCATCTGTAATTGGGATACTACGACAGGAAATCATATCTCCTGCATCCATTTCCTTGACCATTTCCATAATGGTCACTCCTGCCTCCTCATCACCCTGAATCAAGGCATAATGAATAGGAGCTCCACCACGGTGCTTAGGCAGGAGAGAAGCATGAACATTGACTGCAAAATCCATGCTATCAAGGAGTTTACTTGGGAGAAATTGTCCAAAAGCTGCGGTCACAATCCCATCAGCACCCAAATTCATGATAGCTTCCATTTCTGGACTACCCGATAATTTTTCTGGTTGGTAGATAGGAAGTCCTGCCTCTTTGGCTGCTTGTTTAACTGGGGTTTCTTGGATGACTTTTTTACGCCCAACTGCGCGATCTGGTTGTGTTACAACAGCTACAATCTCGTAGCGGTCATCTGACAAAAGCCCCTTCAAAACAGTTGCTGAAAAATCGGGAGTTCCCATAAAGATTAGTTTTGTCATCTTTTCTCCTTCTATAAAAATTGTTGCGGTTCGTGGTCAATACTGAGACGAAGTTCGCTATTTTCACGTTCTTGAGTTAGAGCCAAAACCTGATTAAGGGTCGAGGCCAACTCATCTTCTAGACGGTATTTAATCAAAATTTGGTAATGATAGAGGTTATGCGTACGAGCAATCGGTTTAGGCGTTGGTCCAAGGATGATACTAGCATCCGACAAACCAGACCGCAAAATGCCCATGACTTGATAAGCACGTCTAAGAACCTCTTCTTCTTTTTTATGAGACAAGGTGATTCCAATAGTGAAATAATAGGGTGGATAACCCAACTGACGTCTGATGCCCATTTCATAGGCATAGAAACCTTCATAATCCTGATTCTTGGCAAAGCGAATAGCATAATGCTGAGGATTATAGGACTGGATCAAGACCTGCCCAGCTTTTTCAGCCCGTCCTGCACGCCCTGCCACCTGAGTCAAAAGCTGGAAGGTTCTCTCAGAAGAACGGAAATCAGGCAGATTCAAGGCTGTATCCGCATTGAGAACACCAACCAAGGTCACATTCGGGAAATCCAAGCCCTTGGCAATCATCTGGGTTCCTAGCAATATGTCCGCTTCACCCTTGCCAAATTGTTCAAGTAGAGCTTGGTGGCTGCCCTTCTTACGAGTTGTATCCACATCCATTCGTAAAATGCGTGCCTCTGGAAAGAGTTCTGCTAGCTCATCGTAGGCCTTTTGAGTCCCTGTTCCATAGTAACGAATACTACGACTCTGACAGTTTGGACAGACATGGGGAATTTCTTTCGAAAAACCACAATAATGACAGTTCATCGTTTTAGTATCCATGTGAAGCGTCAAGGAAATATCGCAATTAGGGCAGGTATCCACAGTACCACATTCCCGGCACATGACAAAACTAGAATAGCCACGACGATTGAGCATGAGAACCACCTGCTCTTTTTTATCCAATCGATCTTGAATGGCCTCAATCAGAGGTGGTGTAAAGTTAGATGTTTCGTTTTGTCCGATATAGTCACGGAAGTCAATCAGTTGAACTTGAGGAATACTTGCTAGAGGATTGGCCCTTTGCGTCAGGCGTAGATGTTGATAAACACCCTTGCCAGCACGCGCACGACTTTCTAGACTAGGTGTTGCAGAACCAAGAACTAAGGCAGCTTGATTGTACTGAGCTCGTAAAAGAGCCACATCTCTAGCATGATAACGAGGATTGCTGTCTTGCTTGTAGCTGGCCTCATGCTCTTCATCGATAATGATAACCCCTAGATTTTTCAAAGGTGCAAAAACGGCAGATCTAGCACCAACAACTACCTGGGCTTCTCCACGCTCCACCTTGCGCCATTCATCGTACTTTTCACCATTGGACAAAGCCAGAGTGGAGAATGGCTACTTTATCGCCAAAACGAGCAATAAAACGCTCTGTCATTTGAGGTGTCAGAGAGATTTCTGGGACTAGAACAATCGCTGTTTTTCCCATATCCAAGGCCCCTTGGATAATCTGCAAGTAAACCTCAGTTTTCCCACTTCCAGTGATTCCTTGTAGAAGAAATGGAGGATGTTTCTTTCCCAATCGCTCCAACAACCGCCTCACAGGCTTCTTTTTGTTCTGGATTTAACTCTAAAGATTGGCTAGATTCAATGCCTTCAAAATAAGCCGCTGAACGTTGCACTTCTTTTTGCACTATGGTGATAGCACCATGTTCCACAAAGAAATTAACTTGTTCGCGTGAGTAATGTTCTAACAAATCAGCCAAAGGAACCGTTTCAGGATGTACTAATAAGTATTCTCGCAGTTCCAATTTCTTCTTGGCACGATTTGAGATTTCTAGCTTTTCTAATTTATCAAGATGAATTTCAACCCAAGACTGCGTCTTAACCTTCTTCTGATCCACAGCCTGGTACTCTAGTTTTAAAAGCCCTTTTCGAGTCAATCGCATCATCTCAGCCTGCTTTTCTAAGTCTAGAGATGAAAATGCTAGAGACTCCTGTGAACCAAATAAGCGTTCTCTTTCCTGCTGACTTAAGCCTTCCAGAGGATAGAGGATCTTATCATAGCTAGAGTTCAAAAATCCAGGGAGCATAGCTTTCAGAATAGAAATCTTGTATGAAAAAACTGACTTACGTAGTTCTTCAGCTAGCCAGAGTTGTTCCTCCGTTAAAACAGGAGAAAAGTCCAGCACTTCGGCAATCTCTTTCAAATCTTCGTCTGCCACATCTGCATCAGATTGAGTCTCCATTCCAAGAACAATTCCCTGAATCAAGCGATTGGCCTTCCCAAAAGGGACATGAACCCGCATGCCAACTTCCAGCATCCCCTCAAATTCCTCTGGAATCTTGTAGCTATAGGGCTGGTCTGTCTGCATCAAGGGAACATCCACAATGATTTTTGCAATAGCCATGTCCTCACCTCCTTCTCTTCTTAAATCGTTCAAATGATTGAGTATTCTTGCAATAGAAAAAATAAGATTGAGTCCCCCCAACCTTAAATTTTTTCACCTTCTTCTTTTTCTTTCGCGATTTGCTCTTTGATTTTCTTTTCTTCTTCTTCTTTCAATCGTCTTTCTTCTTCGATACGACGACGAACAGCTTCGCGTTTTCCTTCTGGATCTGGGTGGATGGTTACATTCCCTGATTCAATTTCTTCTAAAAGGCACGAAGAGTAGATTTTCTCAGATTTAAATTCTTGAGTTGGAGGTGCTCCAGCTTCTAATTCGTGAGCACGCTTTGCTTCCAAGATGACAAGTGAATATTTTGATGGTACCTTATCAAGCAAGGTATCAATAGAGGGTTTTAGCATCATTTGTTTGTACCTGTTTTCTAAATTTTATCGAATAGTCGGAGACTTTTGGTAGCATATCCTGATAATGACCAATCACGCGGTCTACACGGAAATGTTCTGCTTCAATCACACGTTTAACACGTTCTGCGGCAAGAGGAACATGGTCATTTACAATAGCGTAGTCATACTCACGCATCAAAGCAATTTCTTCCTTGGCTTTTTCGATACGCTGAGCAATTACTTCTGCACTATCTGTACCACGGCCTACGAGACGGTCTTGCAATTCTTCCAAATCTGGCGGTGTCAAAAAGATAAAGACCGCATCTGGAACTTTTTTCTTGACCTGAAGAGCTCCCTGCACTTCAATTTCAAGAAAGACATCGATTCCCTTATCAAGCGTTTCATTGACATAAGTCAGAGGAGTTCCATAGTAGTTACCCACATACTCTGCATACTCTAACATTTGCCCTTGACGGATCAATTCTTCAAATTCCTCCCGTGTACGGAAGAAATAATCAACACCATCTACTTCACCTGGACGTTGTGCCCGTGTTGTCATAGATACAGAATATTGAAATTGATTTTCAGAACTCTCAAAAATTTCTCGTCTAACCGTTCCTTTTCCAACTCCTGAAGGACCTGAAAAAACGATTAGTAAGCCTCGGTCTGCCATTATATCTCCTTTGGATAGTTTGTGAAATGACTTGAAAATTTCTGTAAGATTATATATCTAAAGCCATTTCTGCTCGCTACAATCTTTCTATCTAGTGTAACAAAAAAGCAGTAATTTTTCAACTGCTCTTTCTTATTTATTTTGCATAATCAACTGCACGAAGTTCACGAATCACGGTTACCTTGATATTTCCTGGGTAATCGAGATTGTTTTCGATTTTCTCACGAACTTTATGAGCCAAGATTGTGACTTTGTCATCTTTGATTTGACCTGGGTTTACCATAATGCGGATTTCGCGACCCTGCTTGAAGGGCAAAAGCTATTTTTGAACACCTTCAAAGCTATTAGCAATTTCTTCAAGATCATGGAGACGTTTGATGTAGCTTTCGAGTGACTCACTACGAGCTCCTGGACGGGCTGCGCTTAAGGCATCCGCTGCAGCAACGATGACTGCGATCACACTTTCAGGTTCTACATCTCCGTGGTGACTGGCAATGGTGTTAATCACGACTGGATGCTCCTTGTACTTGCGAGCCAACTCAGTACCAATCTCAACGTGGCTACCTTCTACCTCACGGTCAATGGCTTTACCAATATCGTGAAGGAATCCCGCGCGACGAGCAAGGGTAGCATTTTCACCAAGTTCGCTAGCCATGATACCAGCCAACTTAGCAACTTCAATCGAATGACGCAAGACATTTTGTCCGTATGAAGTACGGAACTGCAAGCGACCCATGATCTTCATCAAGTCTGGGTGAAGGTTTGGTGCACCAATTTCATAGGCTGCGGCTTCACCATATTCACGAATCTTATTATCAATCTCTTGACGATTTTTCTCAACCAACTCTTCGATACGAGCTGGGTGGATACGTCCATCCTTAAGCAAGGTTTCCATCGTCATACGGGCAATCTCGCGACGGATAGGATCAAAACCTGACAAGGTTACCACTTCTGGCGTATCATCAATGATAACATCAACCCCTGTCAAACTTTCAAAAGTACGGATATTACGCCCTTCACGACCAATGATACGACCTTTCATGGTATCATCAGGCAGATGAACCGTAGAGTTGGTAGACTCAGCCACATACTCACCAGCAATTCTCTGCATGGCTTGAGACAAGATATCCTTAGCCAATTTATCTGAACGTTCCTTAACTTCTTGCTCAGCCTCACGAATGCGACTAGCAATTTCCTTAGTCAAGTTTTCCTCTGTCTGGGCCAAGATAATGTCTTTTGCTTCCGACTGAGTCAGAGTTCCAATACGCTCTAGTTCAGCTTGCTTTTGTTTCTCAATTTCTTCTAGTTGCTCTTCACGTACATCAAGGTTTTTTGCTCTATCAGAAATACTTTGTTCTTTTTGTTCAAGTGTTTTTTCTTTGTTCGTCAAATTGTCATCTTTACGATCAAGACTGCTAGCACGTTCGGTCAAACGACTTTCGATTTGCTTGAGTTCTTGACGTTCTGATTTAAATTCAGCGTCCACTTCTTCACGGTATTTTTCTGGCTTCTTCTTTGGCCTCCAATAGTGCTTCTTTTTTTAAGAGACTTGCTTTCGCTCTTAGCTTCATTGAGTAATAAATCCGCTTCGCGCTCAGCTTGTCCTCGTAAATTAGTTGCTTCTTGTTCAGCATTTAAAAGCATCAGCTCTGCAGCCTCTTGTGATGATTTCATCTTGACTGAGATGCTGACATATCCAATGACTAAACCAATGATGACGGCAAAAACAACGATAACAATCGCCATAATTTCCATGTTTTTTTACCTCAATTTATTTGTTTATCCGAATGATATGCATTCTTATACATTCTACCATAAAAAATCATTTTTAACAAACCTTAAATTGAAGTTGTTTTGATTATTTCGGGGATTAAAATCCTTATTTTCCCTGATAAAATAAGCTATTCTCCCTAAGTAAATTTTTAAAGATTTTTTTAGAAAAAAATAAGTTAAAAAGCCTACCTTTCAGTAGACTTTATAATGATCTTTAAAGGATTAAAAAGCGATGCTTTCACCATACATCATATAAATCAAGCGATTTTCTGCGTCAATACGACGTGACCAAGCTCCTTGGTACTCATACTTGAGCGTTTCTGGTTTCCCTATGCCTGTGAAAGGATCACGTTGAATATCCTTAATTAGTTTGTTGATTCTTTTTAGTTGTTTCTTATCTTGGTTTTGCCAGTAGCAATAATCCGCCCAGGCATCTTCTGTAAACTTGAGAAGCATTCATCACTCCTCAATTACATGAACCTGCGTGCGTCCTGCACGAACTTGGGACATTCCTCGCAAGACCTTGTCAGAAAGTTCCTTATTCTGAGCAATTCTCAAGGTTTCCTGAATACTATCCCACTCACTCTTTGAAAGGACGACAATGTCTTCGTCAGGATTTTTGTTGACCACAGTCAAAGGTTCAAACTCATCGTTTACCTTCTTCATATAGTCCTTTAAATGATTTCGGAATGTTGAGTAAAGAACTGCTTCCATAACCATACCTCGTTTTACCTCTTTTCCATTATTATACACGAAAAGAATAAAATTGTCAGGAACTTGTACAAGACCTTTCCTTTTCTATCTATTTATTCGAAAAAAACTAAAAAAGCCTACCTCAAAGTAGACTCAGTTTGATTCGATTTTAATTGGCACTCGACCAAAATTTTGTTCTGTTATACTTGGGTGTCCTAGTTGATAAATTTGGTCTGCCTTTTGAGTCATGGCATCCCAGGGCTCTTTACCGATTCGGCTAACTAGATGGACATGCTCTTTCAGAGACTTGAGGTGTTGTCTGCCTTTTTCGGTAAAACCAAGGACGTGAATGGCTTCTGGCAAGTCACATTCTCTGGCATGCACCAGAATATAGGTCAAGAGGCGACGTACACGTGCTTTGGTGTAACGTTTGGTGGCAACCGCTTCAACTAATTCTTCCATAGACTGAACTGTCTTGATAGCATCCTTGATACGAACTGCCATTTCTTGATTGACCTGATAGATAGTGGTTAGGTCTGGGTTTGACAAGATTTGATAGCGAAGCAAAGGATAATAATCTTCCCAGTTTACCTTGCTAGCATTTTCAAAAAGTTCAACAGAAGGCATAAAACGTTCTAAGAAATCTTGGTCATTTTGATGCTGACGAAGAGCTGTCGCTGAGGCAAAGTCCACATCCTTGTCCACAGAATGGTAACCTGCTCCCTGACGTTGAATTGGATGAAGTTTGATGTTGCGCCCTGCGACTGCCTTGGCATAGGCGAGAGCAAGGACATGATTGGGCGTATCACCAGAAAAATCAAGGCCTGCAAATTCCTTCCACATAGCTTGCGTTTTCTGAGGGTAAGAAAGAGAATCAGGTAAGTTTTCCATGAAGAATTCCATCTCTTGACCACGTTCACTATATAAATTCGCTATTTTCTGATAATCCAGAACTTCCTCTGTCCCAAAGGCTAAGGTATCAATTCCCAAACGTTCCAAGATAGCCACTGCACCTTGACCAAAAGAGTCCGCCGCTTGGACACTGACTAAAAAGGGCAATTCTACAACTAAATCCGCCCCATTTTCTAGCGCCATTTGAGCCCGTGTCCACTTGTCAACAATAGCCGGCTCGCCCCGCTGCATGAAATTCCCAGACATGGCCACAATTTTCAATCCCTCCGCCTGTTCCAGCAGGTATTTGTGTCCATTATGAAAAGGATTGAACTCCGCGATAATACCTGTGATAGTCATGGTAATCTCCTACTTCTGCGCCACAAAAAACCAACGGGTACTGGTTTCTGTTGGATCCTTATCCTCAAAGTCCGCAAAGAGTTTAAAGGATTTAAAGCCAGCCTGCTCCAGCAGAATATCATAGGTTAAGACTTCATAAGTACGCTCTTCATGGACTTCATCATGACGACTAAAGGAACCATCTGCTTCCTTAACAAAGAAAGTCAACTCATGCACGATAGAATGTGGTGCTGCATCCTCATAGGTATCCCAAAGCATGGCAAAATCTTCCGCATTTTCATGATAAGAATAACCTGGGAAGACCTCATCAGTCTGGTAGGTTGAATGGACATCAAAGATAAAGACCCCATCCTCATTGAGAGCATTATAGACTTCTTTAAAAACATCACCGACTTCCACCTCATCCTGCATGTAGCAGATAGAATCGGAATAGCAGGTCACAAAGTCGTATTTACCTGCCTTGGACAAATCCAGCATATTGCCTTCAATAAAATCAATCTTTTGCTTGGCTGAAGCCGCTCTCTTTTCGGCAATCTTCAACATATCCGCACTCAAATCAAGCCCAGTCACATCAAAGCCAGCTTGAGAAAAGCGCACAGACTGAATCCCTGTCCCACAAGCCAATTCCAAAAGCTTCTTTCTGTCCTTGGTTTTAGGCAAATGGCGTAGCGAAAAGTCCGTCCATTTGTCGTATAAACTATCATCCATAACTGCATCGTAAACAGCCGCAAAAGTTTCATAAGTCGCCATAATCATGATACCAAGAGCGTCCATGGCAAACACCACTCGCCCTTTACCTTTCAATCAATTTCTAAAATAAGCAAATAAAACCCAGTTGACTGCAACTGAGTTCAATTGTAACGCTATAGTCTTTTCGTTTGCTTTTAGTACTAGGCAACGAATTGCAGGCATAACTAGAGTTAGGCAAAATGAGTTAACGCCGTAATAAAAGATAAAGGAAAAGACTATAAAGTTTCTGAGAGATCTACAGAATTAGCCTCATGCCAAAGTTTTTCTAGATTATAGTGGACACGCATTTCTTCTGAAAAGATATGCACAACGACACTGCCGAGGTCTAGCAAGACCCAACCTCCAGCTGCATCACCTTCGACATGGCTGCCTTTAAAGCCTGCTTCCGCTACTTTTTCACGAATATTGTCAGCGATAGCATCCAACTGACGGCTATTCATTGAGCTAGTGATAACAAAGTAGTCTGTCACACTGGTCAATTCTTGTACGTCAAGTGCGAGGATATCCTCGGCACGTTTCTCATCAGCCGCTTTCACGACTAGTTCTAGTAATTCTTTTTCGTTCATTTAGTCCTCTTTCTAGAAAATATGTTTGTAATCTAGGACATCTGCAAAGCGCTCCTCCCAAATGTCCTCATAAAATTCATTTATCGTTTCTGCTGGAATGTCATCGCCATCAAACGTTGTACAAGTTCCTTCTGGAATAATAAGCTGATAGCCATATTCAAAGGCAACCTTGACAGAGGTATCCACACAATATTCTGTCTGCATACCACATAAAACTAATTTTTCAATCCCCTGTTTATCCAAGTATTCTTTTAAACCAGTTTCTTTGAAAATACTGTTATACTTCTTCTGAAAGACCTTTTCATTAGGTTTTCGACTTAAAAGCTCAGATAACTGCCAATCTTCTGATGTTTGAGCTTCAGAGTTCTCAATATGTTGAACATAGATAATTTCGATATTCTTGCTTCTAGCCTGGTTTTGTAAATAAGAAATTTTTTCCAATAGACTTTTTGTCTGAAACCCAGTTTCCACTAAAATATTCTGAACATCAATGATTATAAAAGCCGTCTTCATTTAATCCTCTTTCAAATAGTGCACATAGGCGTTATAGGTTTCAAGGGTTTGGGGATAGATGGGAAATCCTTGGTGAGCTAAATGCTCTACTGTGTGAGCTGTCTCGTAGGCCACCGCCTTATTTAGCGATAGTTCAGCAATTTCACGCGCCTCATCCACTCCTGGAAAGGCACGATTGTGCTCGATGTAGTCTGCGACGTAGATAACCTTGTCAAGGTCTGTCATCTGACTCGCTCCGACTGTATGAATTTCTATTGCACGCAGAATTTCAGAGTCTTGCAAGTTCAAATCTTCCTGGATTTTGTAAATACCGACCATACCATGCCAAACATTATTGCCCCAGTTTTTGAGGTCAGGATCTAGCTGATAACGGTCAATCAAGTCTAGAAATTCCTGGTCTGACAATTTTTTAGCATAGTCATGAAGGAGACCTGCTAGACCTGCTTTCTCGGCATCTACTCCGAATCGTTCTGCAAGTTCAATGGCTGCGCGCTCTACACCCAAACAATGAATCAAACGTTTCTCGGGTAGAAGCTCTGCCATTTTTTCCAACAGTTCCTCGCGGGAACAGTTGATGTAGTCTTGATATGCCATTAGTAGAGACCTTCTTTCTCGATATAGTCTAGCACTGGCTGAGGTAGGAGAAAGTTAGGTGTACGTCCTTGGGCAATGAAGTCACGCACCATACTAGATGAAATGTCCATAAGGGGCACATCCACCCAGATGACTGGATAAGAAGTTCCAGCCTTATAGCGTGGTCGTTGAACTCCTACAAACTGAACTAGGTCGACCAGTTCATCAATTCTATACCACTTAGGTAAATAGTCTACCATGTCGGCACCGATGATAAAGTAATAATCGGTGTCTGGATTCTTCTCTGTCAAAATCTTCATAGTGTCGTAGGTGTAGGAAACTCCCTTGCGTTCTAGCTCGATGGTCTCAATAGCTAAACCTTCGATTCCTTCGATAGCCAATTCAAGCATTTTGAGACGGTGGTGTTCAGGAATGGTTTCCTTTTTATCTACGTGAGGTGGTTGGTATTCAGGCATGAGCAGAACCTGGTCCAATCCCAACTGTTGGCGCACTTGATCTGCAACAATCAGATGGGCATTATGAACGGGATTAAAATTTCCACCCAAAATACCGACTTGTTTGCGTTTTTTATCCTTGATTTCTGGCTCTAACTCCACTTTTGTAAAGGGAGTTAATAATTCAATTGCCATAGGTTAATCTCCTTTACTTTTCTGTAAAAAACAGCTTTTGGGAGCGTCGTGCTTAGATTTCTTTAACTTTTTTAGAAATCTTGCGATTTTCTTTCTTGCTTGATTGTTTATACAAAATCAAGATGCGTCCGATTTTTTGGACTGTATCCACACCGATTTCTTCTTCCAAGATTTCAGCTACTTCGTGGATATTCTCATCTGTGTTTTGTAAGAGAGTAACCTTGATCAATTCACGAGCGTCAAGAGCCTGACGAACACTGGTTTTGATTTGGTCATTGAGACCATTTTTTCCGATTTGGATGATGGGTTTGAGGGTGTGTGCCTGGCTGTTGAGGAAGGCACGTTGTTTTGATGTTAATGACATATTCTTTCTTCCTTTTTGATAGTTATTTTAGGTGGTGAGGGACGGTCGGAACTAATTTTTCAATGATTTCATCTTTAAAAAATGGATTTCCTGACCTCACAATTGAGCCTAGGTCTCAATTGTGCCCCTTGCCAATCTAAAGATTGGCAATCACACCACGGCAATAACTATCTTTTTATGAGCTCACTTTGTTCGCTCGGTGATTTTATTTTAAATAATTGCTTTTCTTGTGACGACGGCGACGCCTTCTGGTGCCCAGACTGCGACTTTGGCGGTGCCTGTTACACGGATCCAGCCTAGGCCTGAGATGACTAGGTCAGTTTTGTCCTTGATGGTAAATACATGCTGGACTAGTTTTGGAAAATCTTCTTTTTCCTTGCTATTTGGTGGTGTAAGAAGGGTTCCAAGGTGCTTGTCGTAAAAGGCACTAGCTCCCTCTAGCTTGGTACGATGAAGTTTGAGTTCATTGTCAAAGAAGGCTGTAAAACCTTGCTTTTCTCCTGCAATAAAGTCAAAGCGTCCCAATCCACCTAAAAATAGGGTTTGTTCAGGGTTTAGCTGATAGGTTTTTGGCTTGATTTCCTTTTTAGGACTGACATACTTGAGGTTTTTAGCCGTCAAGTAGTGAGCCATCTGGTGACGGTGGATAATCCCCGGCGTATCATAGATATAAGAACCGTCATCAAGTGGAATTTCAATCTTATCCAAGGTTGTTCCTGGGAAGCGTGAAGTTGTGATGACGTTCTGGTCACCTGTGATCTCCTGGATGATAGCATTGATAAGGGTTGATTTCCCGACATTGGTCACACCAACTACGTAAACATCACGTCCCTTACGGTAGTGCTCGATCTTATCGATTACTTCTCTGATAGCATGCTTATTTGGGCAGAAGTCAAGACGACATCGACTGGACGAAGTCCTTCTTCATGGGCACGTTCCATCAGCCATTGGCTAATCTTACCTGGTTTCACTGACTTAGGAAGGATGTCTTTTTTATTTCCAACCAAGAGCACATCATTTCCCGACACAAAGCGTGGCAAACCTGGGATAACAGAGCCATTGAAGTCAAAGATATCAATGACATTGACCACCAAGGCATCGCTATCTCCAACCTCGTGCAAGAGTTTGAGGAAATCATCATCCGTCAACTGCACATCTGTGATTTCATTATAATGACGAAGACGGAAACAACGCTGGCAATAAACTTCTCCAGTTTCCAAACCTTTTTCAAGTGCTGACTGAGGTGTAAAACCTAAACCAGTCTTATCTTCCGTCTGAATGGTTGCTCCACAACCAATACAGAGAATTTCTTCCATAATTAGATTCCTTTTTTATAAGTGATAGGGCCGTACTTTTCAGCGATTTTTCTCATGACACGACGCTCACGAGCTCGGTTAATCTGAGTCTTAATAGAGTCATGTTGAACCAAGGGTTTAACCAAAATCGAGCGAATGCCTGCTCGGTGGGCTGCTCGAATATCAGTCATCAGCTGGTCGCCTACCATGACAACTTCGTTCTTTTTATAGTGGAAGTGTTTCATGGCACGGTTAATTCCTAAAGTAAAGGGCTTCAGTGCCCAGTAAACATAGTCAATATCAAATTTTTCAACTGCTCGTTTAACACGTTTGGGAGTATTGTTAGATACCACAATGATCCGTATCCCAGCATCACGCAGATCATGCAACCATTGCTTCATCTCTACTGTTCCATCTGGATTATTCCAAGCAATCAGGGTATTGTCCAAATCCACCAAAACAGCTTTGATTCCCTGTTTTTGCAGGCTTTGAACTGTCAGATCATAAACTGCTTCCACAGCAAAATCTGGCATGTAATTTTCAATCGCCATTCTGGCTCCTTCTCTTTTATTTTCTAGTAATTTTCTTCAGCCATTGAGATAAGGCTGCCCATAAAATCAAGCTAGCTATTAAGATATAAATCCAAGCATTGGGCTCTTCTGTAAATGGTAGAGGAACATTCATTCCGAAAAAACCTGTAATAACCGCAAGGACTGCTAGTAAGACGGAGATAATGGTCAAAATTGTCAAACTATCATTCAGGTTATTGTTTAGTATGTTGTTGTAAGAAGCGGAGAGTTGTTGCAATACTTGAGAAATCAAATCTGTCATGGACACCAACTGATGGGCTTCAATCATCGCATCATCAAACTGCTCTCTTTCCACTTCGTTAAAGTTCCGATAAAGCGCATGTCCCTGGATATGCTCCAAGAGGAGACGATTTTGTTTAGCCGCAGCTGTCAAGTAAACCATACCAGTTTCCAAGTCAGAGAGGGCAAAGAGATTTTTTTTAGTGGTTGTTTGACGCAACAAGGCACTGATTTCATCCTTACTTTTATCCATCTGTTCAATGACAGATAATAAGCATTGCTGATAAGCTCTAAACCGGCAAATAGAAACTTGTAGATTGAAATGATTTCATGATTTTCAAGATAGCCTAGCATCTGATCAATGACATAAGCGTTCTTATGATTGCTGATGGTAATCATTCGTTGCTTTTCCACGATAAAGGTCATAGGAATGGCTTCATAGTATTCCTTGTCCCTTTCTAAGTCAAGAACGTTGTAGATAAAGGTCACTGTCCCATTTTCACGGTTATAATCCATGTGGGCCCGTTCGTTTCTATCCAGCGCATACTCGATGGTTTCTTTATCCAATCCATAGATTTCAGATAAATCTTCAAGATTTTTGATGATTTCCACATCTAGATTAATCCAGGTACAACCATTTCCTAACTGCTTATCTAAAAACATCGTTTCTCCTTTACCAAACTCTTTCTATTGTACCATAAATCAGGTAAAATTTCAGTCCTCGTCTTTTCTTGAAAAATTGCTAACGACGGTGATATTCCGATTAGGAACAAAATGAAGAGCTTGGTCATCACTTCGCAGTTGAGTCGTCCGAATTCCTACACTAACGACTTTCCCCGATACGGTAATCGGGCCATTAGTCAAGACAACCTCATCTCCAACGTCCAACTGGCGCTCAAAGAGAATAAAGAAGCCATTGATGACATCTGATAGAAAACCTTGTGCTCCCATACCGATAGCCACCCCAGCAATCCCAGCCCCAGCAAGCAAGCTAGAAACAGGCAAACCTAAGATAGACAAGATACAGTAAATCAAGAAGAAATAAAGGATATAGTTAAAAATATTCTCAAGCAAACGAGAAATGGTCTTTTGTCTCCCTGCATCTCGATTTGAAAATTTAAGTGAAGGTTTAACAATCTTTCCTACAGCGACATGGAGGAACTTTTTAGCTATATAAAATAGAAGAATGAGAAGTAAAAGAGAAATCACCTTGGTCAAAATATTCTCTAAAACAGTTGTTAGATCTAATTTATCCAGATAACGTTGAAAAAATTCTTGCATATAAAACTCCTTTTCTATTCATTATACCATAAATCTACCAGGCTATTATTTTCATAAATATTCATTTGTTTTATGTAAATTTACAACTAACTTGCTTTTCAAGCATATTTATACTATAATCATAAACAATACACAGTAAGGAGACCTCTATGAAAAGAATCATTCGTGCTTGGAATAAAACAAATCTTATCAAAAGAATAGGGATCGGAATGACCATCGGAGCTATCCTGGGCCTATTCGTTCCCAATGTCTCCCGGAATCGATTTACTTGGAGATTTATTTGTAGGAGGTCTCAAGGCTATTGCTCCTATCCTGGTCTTTGCCCTCGTTGCTAACGCCCTCTCTCAACACCAAAAAGGCCAAGATAGTAATATGAGAACGGTCATTTTCCTCTATTTACTTGGAACTTTTGCTGCGGCTCTTGTGGCGGTTATGGCCAGCTTTCTCTTTCCTGTTCAGATTGTCTTAAGTAGCGCTAGCACTGAAGTTTCTCCTCCAGATGGTATCGGTCAAGTGCTTAGCAATCTCCTACTAAAAGTCGTAGACAATCCTGTCAATGCGCTTATTCAAGCTAACTATATAGGGATTCTATCTTGGGCTGTGGTTTTCGGGATCGCCATGAGAGAAGCCAGCAAGACGAGTAAAGAGCTCCTCAAAACAATGGCCAGCGTTACTTCAAAAATTGTTGAATGGATTATTAACCTTGCGCCCTTTGGTATCCTGGGCTTGGTCTTCAAAACCATCTCAGACCAAGGTATCGCTAGTTTAGCAAATTACGGAATCCTACTCGGACTTTTGATTGCCACTATGATTTTCGTTGCCCTAGTGATCAATCCTCTGATTGCTTTTCTATTTATCAAGAGAAATCCTTATCCTCTAGTCTGGAAATGCTTGCGTATCAGTGGTGTCACCGCCTTTTTCACACGTAGCTCTGCAGCCAACATCCCAGTCAATATGAAACTCTGTAAAGATCTTGGACTCAATCCTGATACTTACTCTGTCTCAATCCCACTTGGATCAACCATCAATATGGCCGGCGCTGCTATTACTATCAACATCTTAACTCTCGCAGCAGTCAATACACTTGGAATCTCTGTTGATTTGCAACTGCCTTTGTGCTCAGTATCGTTGCAGCTATCTCAGCCTGTGGGGCTTCTGGTATTGCTGGAGGCTCACTCCTTCTCATCCCTGTTGCATGTAGTCTGTTTGGGATTACCAATGATATCGCTATGCAGGTTGTGGGGGTCGGATTTGTCATCGGTGTTATCCAAGACTCTTGCGAAACAGCTCTCAACTCTTCAACCGATGTGCTCTTTACAGCAGTTGCCGAATTTGCTTCTGCTCGCAAAAAATAATCAAGGGCGGTGGGACAGAAATCGATAGACAAAGTCTCGATTTCGTAGTCCCAGCCCCGCGAGGATGATTAGGAGCTTTTTGGAGTCTAAAAGACGAACAAAAAGTTCAATCAGCAACCGCGTCAAAGTTTGATTGCTAATAAAAAGTGAGGTCGGGATCTTTTGTTCCAACCTCTTTGTCTGGTTTCTATCATTCAGTTTAGGAAATGTCTCATGTCTATCACCCAACGTACTTTTAAACTTGTTCTAGCTACTTGTCTAGCCTGTGTTCTAGCCTACTTTCTTGATTTATCTTCGGCTGTTTCTGCTGGTATCATCGCCCTTTTGAGTTTATCAGATACCCGTAGAAGCACGATAAAACTAGCTAAAAACCGCTTATTCTCAACCCTGCTGGCTCTGTCTATCGGCGTCTTGGCCTTTCAACTAACTGGCTACCATATTTGGAGTTTTGGTCTCTATCTCGCCCTCTATGTCCCTCTTGCCTACAAATTCGGATGGGAAATTGGCATTACCCCTAGTAGTGTCTTAGTCAGTCATCTCTTAGTTCAAGAGTCTACATCACCAGAACTACTAGCGAATGAACTCCTCCTATTTCTCATCGGTACTAGCTTTGCCTTGACTGTCAATCTTTACATGCCTTCTCGGCAAGAAGAAATCCATCTCTATCATCTCAAGGTAGAAGAAACTCAAACACATTTTACAACGTTTTGAATATTACCTTGGAAAAGGTGATGGTCGTAACCGTGCTCAACTCGTTGAAGAACTGGATCAGCTTCTTGAAGAAGCTCTCAAACTGGTCTATCTTGATCACTCTGACCACCTCTTTCATCAGACCGACTATCATATCCACTATTTTGAAATGAGACAGAGACAGAGTCGCATTCTTCGTAATATGGCCCAGCAAATCAACACCTGTAATCTAGCCGCAAGCGAAAGCCTAATCCTTTCCCAGCTATTCGCTAAAATTGCAGATCAACTCAGCCAGACCAATCCTGCCAACGATTTATTAAATGATATTGAAAGCTACCTGCAGGTATTTCGCAATCGCAATCTCCCTAAAACAAGAGAAGAATTTGAAACGCGCGCAACCTTGCTCCAACTCCTACGCGAATTGGAAAACTTTATCCAACTGAAAGTTGACTTCTATCAACGCTATTCTGAAGAAAAAAGCAATCTATCATCATAAACAAAACACCTTTTGAACTGCGAAAACTTGCAATTCAAAAGGTGTTTTTCTGTCTCGAACCTAGCTCACTAGTGAATCTTACTGAGTAGCAAAATTGCTATGAATTCCTAATGATAGACTTATCTTTCCCTTAAGAAGTATAGATGGAATTTCTAAACTCATTTGATTCCTTGAGATATGCTTTGTATATAGCTTTTTTCAACTTCTGAACAGGAGTTTCAATGAAACGGTATTGTTTTTGACTGATATTTCCTGCTTTAATCTGAGCAAGTTCTTCTTTTACCGCTTCTTCCATCAATTGCTTCATTCTTTCAGGACTGGCAATCACTTCTTGCTTACCTTTGTAGTCAATGGTAATCGGTTTTAACTTACTGATATTCGCAATCCGTTCATCCATTTGTTCCTTCTTGAATTGAGCATAGGTCTTACCAGCTAAGATCTTTTCAAAGATGTATTGGTCTGACAAGGGACGATTCTCTTTTTCAGCATCTTGCTTGTACTGATTAGAGACATAAGGAACGAAACCTTCGTAATAGCCAAGACCTGCCATGAGTTCAAAGGCTTGTTTTCTAAAGCTGATATCGCCACTCATCCCCTTATCATTTTCGTTGACACCATAAATCGTATCAAACATATCAACGGTATAATAACCATTGGCATCTACTTTCCCTGTAGCCGTGAATCCTTTAATGATATAGCGATTTACTACGATGTGGTTGTCAATCAAACTATGAACATCTCCTAGCTTGCTTGCATCCGCCTCAGTTAAAGCCTTGATTTCCTCACTCTGGTGAGTTGGTTTGACCGATGGATTTGGATAAGAAACAGGAGTTCTTGAACCACTTGTCGCACTCGGCAAGAGTTGCTTGAAGTAGACTGCCTTATCCCCTGCTGACAATCCTCGACTTGCCTCAGCTTCTAGATAATCTAAAGTATAGAGGACATCGAAACTACCGTGCATATATTCTTTCAAATCTGTGGCTGATTTAAAGCGCTCTGGCGTCTTGTTGTAGAAGCTGTCTTTGTCACTCTCGTCATAAACAAAGTTCAAGTTAAAGTAGCTATCTGTTTCTGGAGTGTAGGAGTTTTCAAAGATTCCACGTGCATAGAATTCTGCCCCTGTACCATCTCGTCGACCATAATTATTAAAGAGGACTGTGCGATCCAACAAGTGAGTCATTTCATGAGAATAGGTCGCTGACCCTCGATCATCCAAGACCCTATCAATAAAGTAACGCACACCAGCACCATTTGCCTCAGCACCAACTGATTGGGACGGAGAATACATGCCTAGAGGAGACATGAAGTCCTTGACTCCCTTATCCGCCTCTGAACCAAACTCCTTAGACCAGGTTTCCTTGATGCCTGCATTTTGCTTGCTAGTATACTTTTTCATAGTATCCACAATCAAACGGTTGGTTACTAGTTTTGATTGATTGTCTTTTTTAGTGATTCTATAAAGCGTATCAACATAAGCAGCCTGACGCTCAGCTGTCAATTCAACCAAAGCCTTCACTTTTTTCAATTCAGCCTTATATTGAGTAGGATTGCTCTGAGCTAGTGAAGTATCCATATAAGTTCCGATATTTCCGTAAGAAACGGTTGCCATATTAGTAATGGCATAGATGCTCGGTTCCTTGATATTCACTAGGCCTAGAAGGGTTGCCATGTTATATTGTTTGCGATTATCAATCTGTTGAGGTTCTGCCCCATACTTGGCAGGATCAGAGGTCAACTTCGTGTAGAGACTGACATTTTCATTTGTTTTTTCTTTAGATTTTTTCTCTACAACGATAGCTTTTGTAGCATCCTTCAACCAAGTATCGCCATCCATACTTGTAAAGGTAGTTCGGTTATAGTCAAGAAAGTCTAATAGAGTTGACTTATCGGTTACCTTTCTAAAGTATTTTTCAAATGTTCGTGGACTATTGATCAGCTTCATCTCATCATAACTCATTGAACCCAGAGATGTTAGCCACTCTAGTGATGTCACCTTCTTACCAAAGGAACTTGGATTGTAGGCAAGAATATCACGGATGTTGGTCTTGCCAAAGTCAATATTGTAGAAACGATTGATATAGGTCAAACCTAGGAGAATTTTTTCCTTATTAGCTTCTAGATCTGCCTGAACCTTGGCTCTGGTTTCTGCCGTGTTTCCGAGTACACTTAAGGTATGGGCTACAACTTTTTTAAGGTCTGTATCTAGGGTCTTTTTCGTTTCTTCAAGCGCGTCTTTAATAGATAATCTCTCTAGATATTCTTTGCGAAGGACTTCTTTAACCTCTTCATCTGTAATAGTAGGATTTGTCTTTTTGAGTTCAATCTTCTTACTAATCACATCTCGACCCAGAATATTTGGTCTGAGGGCATTTGTCACGTAAGGATTGGAAAGCAAATCCACAGCCTTCATTCCTTGGCTAGCAGGTCGTACATCGATAGCATTTTCTAACTCCGTATTCACTGGAAGAAGATGTGGTTTGTTTTCTTTGGTTCCCACCAAGATGACCTTTGGCTTCATTGCTTTTGTCACAGCACTTGTTTCCGTGTGTGATAGCAATTCACCTGTTTGAGAATTTACTTCATAAACTCTGGTAGTGGTGGTCTCGCCAGGATCGCCCTGGCTTTCTACTTTTTCAAGATCCTTATCAAGTGTTGGATCCTGACGACGTTCCTCCTTGATTGGAATTGGTGTCACGACGGTTTCGACATTTCCGACTTTCATAACTTTATCAATCGGAGCTGTTACTTCTTTTTGGTGATCTCTTTCTGTAACCTGACCTGTCTGAGCATCTACTTGGTAGGTGGTAGTCGTTTTTTCGCTTCCTTCCTTACCTGAAACAGCAACTTTTTCTGTTTGATAAGGAAGTGTCGGATCCGCTTCATATATCGTTTTATTAGCGATAACCTTCGTTTCCACACTTGGTTTAGTTCCCACCAGAATAACCTCATCTACCTTTTCCACCAAGGTTTTTGATGTACTAGACTCTGCAATCTGGCCACTTGTTTGATCTCTTGTATATCGGGTAGTGGTTTCTACTTGTCCATTGACACCATGTGTTTTCGTTTTTCTAGAACCGACCTCTTGACTGCCATCTGCTTGATAAATTATTTTGTAGGGGATTGTTTGGGTTTCAACTTTTGGTTGTGGTAAAGGCAGAGGCTCTTTTTTGGTCCCTACAAGGATGATTTCTGGAATCGGGGCTCTTGTTATTTCATTAGAGACCTGCTTGCGATTTTCCTTGCCATCTACAGTCGTAACCTCGGTTAAGATGGTACGTTCACCATCGACTCCAGCTTGAACAAGTCTAAGTTGGTCGTCAGATAAAGTTGGGTCTTCCTTTCGAATAGTCTCATAAGGAACTGGCTCTCTTGTTACTTCCAATTCTGGTTTATCTTCAACAAGACTTGGAGCACCTTCGCTTGGAATTGAAGTTGATTCTACCTTGGTGCCTACTGCGATAATTTCGGTAACGGGCGCGGTCGTAACTTCATTAGAGACCTGCTTGCGATTTTCCTTGCCATCTACGGTCGTCACTTCCGTTAAAATAGTACGCTCACCTGATAGGCCTGCTTGGATAATACGAGTTTGACCCTTAAGCAAGTCTGGATCATCCTGATGAATAGTGTCATAAGCAACGGCTTCTGTCGTAACTTCAAGCTCTGATTTCTCTTGGACCAAGCTTGGAGAACCTTCACTTGGGGTTGAGGTGGAGTCTACCTTAGTACCTACTGCGATAATTTCGGTAACGGGCGCGGTCGTAACTTCATTAGAGACCTGCTTGCGATTTTCCTTGCCATCTACGGTCGTAACTTCCGTTAAAATAGTACGCTCACCTGATAGGCCTGCTTGGATAATACGAGTTTGACCCTTAAGCAAGTCTGGATCATCCTGATGAATAGTGTCATAAACAACGGCTTCTGTCATAACTTCAAGCTCTGGTTTCTCTTGGACCAAGCTTGGAGAACCTTCACTTGGGGTTGAGGTGGAGTCTACCTTAGTACCTACTGCGATGATTTCTGATACAGGAGCGGTGGTGACTTCATTGGAAACTACTTTACGGGTTTCCTTACCATCAACCTTGGTGACCTCGGTTAAGATAGTACGCTCACCTGATAGGCCTGCTTGGATAATACGAGTTTGACCCTTAAGCAAGTCTGGATCTTCCTGATGAATAGTCTCATAGGCAACTGCTTCTGTCGTAACTTCAAGCTCTGGTTTCTCTTGGATCAAGCTTGGAGAACCTTCACTTGGGGTTGAGGTGGAGTCTACCTTAGTACCTACTGCGATGATTTCTGATACAGGTGCGGTGGTGACTTCATTGGAAACTACTTTACGGGTTTCCTTACCATCGACAGTTGTAACCTCGGTTAATATGGTACGTTCACCATCGACTCCAGCTTGAACAAGTCTAAGTTGGTCGTCAGATAAAGTTGGGTCTTCCTTTCGAATAGTCTCATAAGGAACTGGCTCTCTTGTTACTTCCAATTCTGGTTTATCTTCAACAAGACTTGGTGCACCTTCACTTGGGATTGAGGTAGATTCTACCTTAGTACCTACTGCGATAATTTCGGTAACGGGCGCGGTCGTAACTTCATTAGAGACCTGCTTGCGATTTTCCTTGCCATCTACAGTCGTCACTTCCGTTAAAATAGTACGCTCACCTGATAGGCCTGCTTGGATAATACGAGTTTGACCCTTAAGCAAGTCTGGATCTTCCTGATGAAGAGTGTCATAGGCAACCGCTTCTGTCGTCACTTCAAGCTCTGGTTTTACCTCGACCAAGCTTGGAGTACCTTCGCTTGGTGTTGAGGTGGAGTCTACCTTAGTACCTACTGCGATAATTTCTGATACAGGGGAGGTGGTGACTTCATTAGAAACTACTTTACGGGTTTCCTTACCATCGACAGTTGTAACCTCGGTTAAAATAGTGCGCTCACCTGCGACGCCTGCTTGGATAAGGCGAGTTTGACCCTTAAGCAAGTCTGGATCTTCCTGATGAAGAGTGTCATAGGCAACTGCTTCTGTCGTAACTTCCAATTCTGGTTTATCTTCAACAAGACTTGGAGTACCTTCGCTTGGAATCGAGGTGGAGTCTACCTTAGTACCTACTGCGATAATTTCGGAAACGGGCGCGGTTGTTATTTCATTAGAAACCAGTTTGCGAGTTTCCTTGCCATCGACAGTTGTCACCTCGGTTAAGATGGTACGCTCACCGGCTACTCCTGCTCTGATGACACGGGTTTGACCCTTAAGCAAGTCTGGATCTTCCTGATGAATAGTTTCATAGGCAACTGCTTCTGTCGCAACTTCCAATTCTGGTTTATCTTCAACAAGACTTGGAGCACCTTCGCTTGGAATTGAAGTTGATTCTACCTTATCTGCTTGTGGAGAATGAGGTTTTGTATCTTCAGTCTTAGAAATTTCCTCATTTTCTCTTACAAAGTAATAACCTGTAAATTCATAACCCTCAATCCTTTCTGGACTAGGCAAAAATTCTCCTGCAACTGTTTTGATGAAAGCTGGACGAAGCTCTACTAAGTTCTCCAAGGCAGAAACCGATAGAGCAGTCCCACCTACAGCCAAAACTGTCACTAGAAAGAGAGAGGCTCCCTTTCTCTTTTTAATGAGAGTGAGCGAAACTAACAAGATTCCTGTACCTAGCACAGGCAGGATAGCATTTGAAAACAAGCCAGTATCAGGTAACTTCGCAGTAGATTTACGGTATACGAAGTAATAATCCTTACCTTCCTCCACTTGGATAGCATTCTCTTCAAACCAACGTAGTTCAGCCTTCAAAGATTCAGGCAAGTCTTTATCTTCCACATAGTGTGACACTAGCTGGGGAATCCTTTCCTCTGCAACCACAGCATTTCCACTTGTTCCTACAAAAAACAAACTCGTTCCTAATAAGACAGAACAAGTTCCTACTGCATACTTCCTCAAAGAAAAGCGTTGTTTTTCTTTAACATGATGTTCTTTCATAACAAACTCCAATTTCGTATCTATTCCTTCTCACAGTATATCAAAAATAGTAAACACCTACAAAAGATTTGAATAATAAAATTCCTATATCTAACTTCTTTATCCAATTTTAAAGAAATCCCTCCTTATCCTTTGCAAAGATTCGAAGTTCGAGCTTGATTTTTCAAATATTCTTCCAATATCCTACCGCTGAAAGAAAAGATAACACTGATACAAGTCGATTAACTTTTCAAAAATCCTAAGAAAATTAAATATGATTTCTTTGTTACAGAGCAAAAAAAACAAGTGAAATCAGTTTTTCTGACTTCACTTGTGGTATGTTTTATAAATATCATTACTGAATTCAAGCAGAACTCCAAAACTATTTGCCTATCTCTTTTTCACCGACATTAAGGATATATCTCGCAGACTAAAGTAAGTGAGAGCAAGCATAGCTACTGTGATAAAGAATTCTGTTGGCAGTTGGAAGATTTGTAAGATTGACAACATCAATAGAATCAAGAGAGCAACAAAAGCAAATACTAGAATAACAATGTTGACCGTTCCCTTGATACTTTGAGGTGTCGCAAATACATAGAGTAAGAGTAATAAAATCCCTATGATTAAATAGACCATTTTCTGCTCTTTCTAGCTTTTATTCAGCTGACTTTTTCTTTTTGTTTGCTTTCTCACGCTCTGCCTTGTTAAGGATTTGTTTACGCAAACGGATAGACTCTGGTGTTACTTCCATGTACTCGTCGTCGTTCAAGAACTCAAGAGACTCTTCAAGTGTCAAGATACGAGGTGTCTTGATAACAGCTGTTTGGTCCTTAGTTGCTGAACGAACGTTGGTCATTTGTTTCGCTTTCGTGATGTTAACAGTCAAGTCATTTTCACGAGAGTTTTCACCGATGATCATTCCTTCGTAAACCTCAGTACCTGGGTTGACAAAGATAGTACCACGTTCTTCGATAGACATGATTGAGTAAGTTGTAGCCTTACCAGCATCGATAGAAACGAGGGCACCACGGTGACGACCACCAATTTCACCTGGAATCAATGGCAAGTATTGGTCAAAAGTGTGGTTCATGATACCATAACCACGAGTCATTGACAAGAACTCAGTTGAGTAACCAATCAAACCACGTGCAGGAACAAGGAAGACCAAACGAGTTTGACCATTACCAGTTGAAATCATATCCAACATTTCACCCTTACGTTCAGAAAGGCTTTGGATAACAGATCCTTGGTATTCTTCTGGGGTGTCGATTTGCACGCGTTCAAATGGTTCACATTTAACACCGTCGATTTCTTTGACGATAACTTCTGGACGAGATACTTGAAGTTCATAACCTTCACGACGCATGGTTTCGATAAGGATTGACAAGTGCAATTCTCCACGTCCTGAAACAGTCCATTTATCTGGTGAATCTGTTGGTTCAACACGAAGAGATACGTCTGTTTGCAACTCAGCTTGAAGGCGCTCTTCAACCTTACGGGAAGTGACCCATTTTCCTTCGCGACCAGCAAATGGTGAGTTGTTGACCAAGAAGGTCATTTGAAGAGTAGGTTCGTCGATGTGAAGAACTGGAAGAGCTTCAACTGCATCTGTTGGGGTGATTGTTTCCCCAACGAAGATATCTTCCATACCTGATACGGCAATCAAGTCACCAGCCTTGGCTTCTTGGATTTCACGACGTTCCAAACCAAAGAAACCAAAGAGTTTTGTAACTCGGAAGTTTTTAGTTGTACCGTCAAGTTTAGAAAGGGTAACTTGGTCTCCAACCTTAACTGTACCACGGAAGATACGTCCGATACCGATACGTCCTACGAAGTCATTATAGTCCAAAAGTGACACTTGGAATTGAAGGGGCTCATCAGAGTTATCAACTGGCGCAGGAATGTGTTCGATGATGGTATCAAAGATTGGAGCCATTGTTGCTTCCTGGTCAGCTGGATCATCTGACAAGGAAGATGTTCCGTTGATAGCTGAAGCATAAACTACTGGGAAATCAAGTTGGTCATCATCTGCACCAAGCTCGATAAAGAGTTCCAAAACTTCATCTACAACTTCTGCTGGACGAGCAGATGGTTTGTCGATTTTGTTAATAACAACGATTGGGACAAGGTCTTGTTCCAAAGCTTTTTTCAATACGAAACGAGTTTGAGGCATAGTACCTTCGTAAGAATCCACTACCAAGACTACACCGTCAACCATTTTCATGATACGTTCAACTTCTCCACCGAAGTCCGCGTGTCCTGGTGTGTCCATGATGTTGATGCGCGTGCCGTTATAAGCAACCGCTGTATTCTTAGCAAGGATGGTAATTCCACGCTCTTTTTCGATATCGTTTGAGTCCATAGCACGTTCAGCTAGTTCTGTACGAGCATCAAGAGTTGAAGATTGTTTCAACAATTCATCAACAAGGGTTGTTTTTCCGTGGTCAACGTGGGCAATAATGGCTACGTTACGGATATCTTCTCTTAATTTTGTCATGATTTCCTCTGTTATATTCAAAAATTTATTTTCTAACTGAACGATTATACCACAATTTTAGGCAAATGACTTAACTCAAGCAAGTGTAAATGTTTTCAAAAAAAATTTCTTTGCTTACCTTTTCTTTTCAAAAGAATCAACTTGTGATAAGATAGGCTGGTATGCGTTTAGATAAATTATTAGCCCAGGAAAAAATCAGTCGAAAAGCCATGAAACAAGCTCTTCTGAAAAAAGAAATCTTTGTAGATGGACTCCCTGCAAGTTCCCTTGCACAGAATATTGATACAGGGTTGCAAGAGCTGATTTTCAAAGATAGAAAAATCCAAGGATATGAACACACCTACCTCATGCTCCATAAGCCAAATGGAGTCGTGACTGCAAGCAAGGATAAGAAACTCCCAACGGTCATGGACCTCCTTCCTCAGCATCTCCAGTCAGAGCAACTCTACGCCATCGGTCGTCTGGATCGAGATACGACGGGGCTCCTTCTCTTAACGAATAATGGTCCTCTAGGTTTTCAACTCCTCCACCCTCAATATCATGTGGATAAAACTTACCAAGTTGAGGTCAATGGACCACTCACATCCGACCATATCCAGCAGTTTAGAGATGGGATTATCTTTCTTGATGGAACTGTTTGTAAAACCGCTCAACTTGAGATTCTGTCTTCAAGTCCAGCCGTCAGCAAAGCCACCATCACTATCTCGGAGGGCAAGTTCCATCAGGTTAAAAAAATGTTCCTCTCTGTTGGTGTCAAGGTCACTGCCCTAAAACGCACCCATTTTGGCCCTTGGAGTCTTGATGACAATCTCCAAGAAGGTGACTATCGACATCTAAACTCACAAGAATTGGCAATTATTCGTGACTTTCTTAGAAAAAGTGGTTAAAAAATGAGAGTGGGACAGAAATCGGTAATTCGGTAGAATTCGATTTCGTCGTCCCACCTCCGCACAGTTGAGTAGGGCTGTAAAAGTTGATGAAATCAGCGTAGTAGAGCCCACTCAACCACTGCGTCTTGCTCGACAATCCAAAGACAATTGAGAGGCTAGGACTTTTGTCCCAGCCTCTTTTCTTATTTTTCAACTTTTACTTTCCCTGTCCAAGAATCCAATCCGTAAGACAGGATATAGATTTCTGAAAAACCTTGTTTTTTCAAGAAAAGTGCTGCATTTGTAACACGTTGCGCACGTTGGTTTTCATATAGAAGGACTGGTTTATCCTTGCGAAGAGCTGCAAGACTTGTCTTCAATTGATTTGAAGGAATATTACGAGCTCCGAGGATGTGTTTTTTGTGAAAGTCGGCTGGATCACGCAAGTCAATCAACTGACCTGTACGAATCAAAGACTCAAACTCTGCATTATCTACAATTTTTGCCGCACGACGAATACGAAGGTAGTTGTAACCCATCCATGCCAACATCGCCACTATAAGTCCCCATAATACCCAAGTTACCATAATTTCTAATCTCCATTTTTTTCTAAATAGTCTAATTCTAACTTATGCTCTCTGCGAAGAACAGCCTCCGCTTCAAGATAATCCAGCTTATCCATCAAGCCTGCATCATAAATCCGTGATAGTTCAATCTTCATCAGTTCGATGTCATAAAGACGTTTGCCCATATAGACAAGAATGCCGAACTGTTTGAGAAATTGTTGCACATCGTAGAGTGTTTTCATAGCTTTCATTTTAGCAAAAAATCAGAGTTTTTTCAATAGTTCAGAGGAAGATTCCCTTTTTACTGCTTACGAATCTTTTTAATACTCTGATGAATAAGATAGCCGACAACCATCCCAACAAAATTCTGTAGCAAATTGTGAGGGACATCTAACAAGGCTTGCCCCCAACCTTTCATCCAAGCAGTCGCACATGCATATCCAGCTACCATGATGATAGTCGCCAAAACTAATCCAAGCCCCTGCCATTTTCCTTTAAAACCTGCAAAATATCCCTGCAGACCATGGAAAAGCAAGCTGAAGACCATCCAGTGAGGGTAACCTGAAATTAGGTCAATGAGAAATCCTCCTAATCCTCCAACAATAGCTCCTTCACGGCGTCCATAATAAAAAGCGGTAAAGAAGATTCCTGCATCTAAAAGAGTTAAGATTCCTGTTTGAGTTGGGATTTTTACAATATAACCTAAAACTACTGATAGAGCAGTTAGTATAGATAATAGGGCGATTTTACTTGTTTTGGTTTGCTTCATATTGTCTTACTCCATATTGATCTGCTTGTGCGATAGCACGGTAAACAAAGGCTTTAGAACTCTCAACCGCAGGTAATAGCTCCTCTCCCTTGACTAACTGACTAGCAATGCTCGATGCAAAGGTACACCCTGCGCCAGCATTTTGCCCTTCTAAGACTGGATTCTCAAAAATGGTAAAATTCACTCCATCATAAAAGACATCCACAGCCTTATCCTGACTAAGGCGATTCCCACCTTTAATAATGACTGCTGGTGCACCCAAGTCATGTAACTTCTGAGCTGCAGCCTTCATATCGTCCAAGGTTTCAATCTTTTGGCCTGCTAGCAATTCTGCCTCAGGTAGATTAGGAGTAATCACAGATACATAAGGGAAAAAGCGAATCAACTCTTGACAAAGCTCGCTGACTGCAACATCATGCGTTTCCTTACAAACGAGAACTGGATCCAATACCACTGGAACTCCTGTGCGTTCCTTGATAAAGTTAAGAGCTTTCTCAGCAACACCAACAGTCGGCAAGAGACCAATCTTAATCCCTCCAAAGTCTACGCTCTTGAGGCTATCCAACTGTTGTTGGAAAATAGTCTCATCTGTCGGGAAGACCTCAAAACCATTTTCCGTCAAAGCAGTTAAACAAGTCATAGCTACAAAACCATGCAAACCATTTAAAGTATAGGTCGCAAGGTCAGCAGCTAGTCCACCACCACTAAAAATATCATTTCCTGAAAGTGCTAAAATACGATTATTCTTCATAAGAAATCTCCTTCAAATACAATCCATTAGGTGCTGCAGTTGGTCCTGCCAACTGTCTGTCTTTTTTCTCCAAGATGAGGTCAATCTGTTCAACTGGCATACGGTTGTTGCCAATTTTAAGTAGGGTTCCAACCATATTTCGAATCTGCTTATAGAGGAAACCATTGCCTGAGAAGGTAAAGGTCAAGAACTGCCCTGTTTCATCAACCCTAAGACTAGCTTCCGTGATCGTCCGAACCTTATCCTCCACACTAGTCCCTGATGCCGTAAAACCAGTAAAGTCATGTGTTCCCTCTAGTTTTTTTACAGCAAGCTGCATCCGCTCCACATCGAGGGGATAGGGATAATGAGTCGCATAATGGCGACGCATAGGATTTTTAGGACGTCCTCTATCCACGATAAACTCGTAGGTCTTGCTATGCTTGGCATAACGGCAATGAAAATCATCAGCCACAATCTCAATCGAAATTACATCGATATCTTCAGGACTTTGAGTATCGAGAGCAAAGCGAAGCTTTTCCTCATCCATCTGATAGGGAAGATCAAAGTGGATAACCTGCCCTAGCGCATGAACACCACTATCCGTTCGCCCTGCACCATGGATGGTAATGGCCTGTCCTTTATTTAATTTGGTTAAAGTTTTTTCAATTTCCTCTTGGACACTACGCGCGTGAGGTTGCCGTTGAAAGCCGGCAAAAGCGTAGCCATCATAGGAAATTACAGCTTTATATCTAGTCATGTATCTATTTTATCAAGAAAATTTCTCTGCAACAAGTTTGAAAACCAAAAATTGTAAGGGGACAGTTCTAGGTATCATCTAGTTTTTATCTAGATCTTCTCATTATGTATTTTCGTATAGGTGTTTCAACCATTTGAACGATTTCAAATCCTTCTTTTTGGTAAAGATTGTAAGCTGTTTGATTTTCCTCGAAGACATTTAGAGAAATAGTATCTATGTCTTCATTTTCAAAGGCCAAACTGACAAATTTCCTTAAAGCCTGGCTACCTAAGCCCTGCCCCTGTTTCTGGGGGTTGATAAAAAATCTCCCGATATGAAGATTCCTGTCTTCTAGCCTGATTTTCTGGATAAGCCCTACAAACTCTTCTTCATCAAAAATAGAAAAAATCCCTTCCAAATCTTGCAAGACTTGAATTGTCAAGGGAAAAGGAATCATTGGTCCCATCCATTGTTCTTGAAAGGGTTTGCCGAGGGAGTTGGACCATTGGCATACGAATTGAGCGTTTTCTATACTCACATTTTCTTCAAAACGAATTATCATCTTGACCTCACCACCTTATCTATGTTTCTCCATTATACTATTTCTCCCTTTTTTTCCGAATAAATAAGTATGATTCATTTTTACTTTTTTCTTGTAGGAGCTATTATTGCTTCCTTTCTAGGTCTTGTCATTGACCGCTTTCCTGAGCAGTCTATTATCTTTCCTGCTAGTCACTGCGATTCTTGTAAGACTCGTTTGAGACCACTGGATTTGATTCCAATTATTTCCCAAGTAATCTATCGCTTTCGTTGTCGCTACTGCAAAGCTCACTATCCTTTCTGGTATGTTCTCTTTGAGTTGGGATTGGGACTACTCTTTCTAACTTTTTCTTTGGGATTTCTAACTTTGAGTCAAATCATACTGGTAACTGCCGGCTTAACTTTGGGAATTTATGACCTTCGTCATCAGGAATATCCCCTGCTAGTCTGGCTAGTTTCACTTAATCCTCATGGCTTGCTCTAGTTGGAATCTGGTCATGGCTTTCTTTTTGATTCTTGGAATCATTGCCCATGTTATTGATATTCGCATAGGAGCGGGCGATTTTCTTTTTCTGGCTTCCTGCGCCTTTATTTTTAGCTTTACCGAAATACTGATTTTAATTCAATTCGCTTCCACTACCGGCATCTTATCTTTTCTCCTGCTAAAGAAAAAGGAAAGACTTCCTTTTGTGCCTTTCCTCTTATTAGCTGCTTGTATGATTATTTTTGGTAAGCTTTTGCTTTTAGGATAGTCAGGCCCTCTATGAGGGCTTTTATTTTGTCGTCCTATTCCTTAGATAACCTTTTCAATGAAGTTTCGTATGGTTGATAGTCCATCTGGTGTCCCTATACTTTCTGGATGATATTGAAAGCCATAGATAGGGAGCTTCTTGTGTTGAAAACCCATGATAACCTGATCGTCTATCGCACGAGCCGTAACTTCAAAGTCTGCGGGTAATTCCTCCACCATAAGACTATGGTAACGCATGACTGAACAGTTATTTTCTATACCCTGATAGAGAACGGATGGAGCTTCAAATTGGAGCTGACTTTGTTTCCCATGCATGACCTTTGGAGCCAAACCTAGTTTTCCACCAAAAGCCTCTGCAATAGCCTGATGTCCCAAGCAAATCCCCAAAATTGGCTTTTTCCAAGCAAAATCTCGAATCATTTCCTCCATTTTTCCAGCATCAGCTGGCCAACCGGGTCCAGGAGAAAAGACAAGAGCTCTTGCCTTTTCTGCTACTTGATAGAGACGAGGATTGTCGTTTCGCAAGACCTCAACAGGAGAAAAGGTTCCGATATATTGAGCTAGATTGTAGGTAAAAAGAATCATAATTATCAATCAATAAAATCACAATTTTTCTCCCTTTAATCTTGGAATGATTAGTTATTCTTTGCTTCAAGGTAGTCTGCAATGGCA